>SL_4KL_010_BRINEDRAFT_10001682_pt1 | contig 12306 bp, 9 predicted proteins | sample SodLak_010_BRINE_2_FD_10664 | JGI IMG/M metagenome (IMG submission 10664) | reverse complement strand
AGGCAGCCAAAGACGCACTGGATGCTGGCCACACCGGCTACACCACGTCCGCCGGCATCCTTGAACTGCGCGAAGCGATCGTCGACAAACTCGCCGCCGACGGGCTGGACCACACTACCGACGAGATCATCGTCACACCCGGCGCGAAACAGGCTCTCTACGAGATCGTCCAGTCGCTGATTCAGGAGGGAGATGAAGTCGTCTTGCTCGACCCCGCCTGGGTCTCCTACGAGCCGATGGTGAAGATGGCCGGTGGCGACCTGACACGGGTCGATCTCTCTGCCCATGACTTCCAGCTCGAACCCGCACTTGAGGACCTCGCGGCCGCCGTCTCGGATGAGACCGACCTCCTGATCGTCAACTCGCCGTCGAACCCAACCGGTGCCGTCTACTCCGACGCCGCTTTCGAGGGCGTTCGCGATCTCGCCGTCGAACACGACATCACCGTCATTTCCGACGAGATCTACAAAGAGATCACCTACGGCACCGAGATGCAGAGTTTAGGCACGTTCGAGGGGATGGCCGATCGGACGATCACGGTAAACGGCTTCTCGAAGGCCTACTCGATGACCGGCTGGCGGCTGGGCTACTTTGCCGGCCCCGAGGACCTGATCGATCAGGCGGGCAAACTTCACAGCCACTCGGTGTCCTCTGCGGTGAACTTCGTCCAACACGCCGGCATCGAAGCGCTTGAAAACACCGACGAGGCAGTCGAGGAGATGACCGAGGCGTTCGAACAGCGCCGTGACGTTGTCGTCGACTTGCTCGCCGACCACGGCGTCGACGTCACCGTTCCCGAAGGGGCATTTTATATGATGCTCCCGGTCGCTGACGACGATCAACAGTGGTGTGAGGATGCACTCGAAGACGCCCACGTCGCAACCGTGCCGGGCAGTGCCTTTGGGACACCGGGCTACGCCCGCATCTCGTATGCCGCCAGCGAAGAACGCCTCCGTGAAGGAATCGATCGGTTGGCCGAAGAAGGCTACCTCTAGCCACTGACCGCGACTGTGAACACCGACCTCGTCTGGAGTCAGGCCAAACGATCGCTCGTCTGGATTGTAGCGATCGGCATCCTCGTTGCTGGCGGGGTCGTAATCATTTTTGGGACGCCGTTGCAGGGCTCTGCGGCCAGCGTCGACACCGTTCAGAACGATCCGGACGTGACGGTGACCGAACACCGGGGGACGTACGTGATCGAACCGGCAACGGCCGAGTCGACGGCGGGACTCGTGTTCTATCCCGGTGGGCGGGTTCATCCCGATGCGTATCTCGCCTCGCTTGCGCCAGTTGCCAGCGAGGCAAACGTCACCGTCGTCATTCCGAAGATGCCGCTGAATCTCGCCGTACTCAATCAGAACGCAGCCTCGCCGTACGTCTCTGATCCGTCGATCGATCGCTGGTACGTCGGCGGCCACTCACTGGGTGGGGCGATGGCCTGCCGGTATGCGGCGTCGAACCCCGATCGCGTCGACGGGGTCGTCCTCTTTGCCTCCTACTGCGATCGGGACGTCTCCGAGACTGATCTCGATGGTCTCGTCGTCACCGGAAGTGGGGATACGGTCCTCGATCGAGACGCCTACGAGCGAAACCGGGGGAACCTCCCTGCCGAGACGACAGAACACGAACTGCCACTTAACCACTCACAGTTTGGGAGCTACCGGGGCCAGCCCGGTGACGAGCGCAGCGAGATCGGATACGACGCTGCTCACGAACAGCTGGCTGCGGTCACCGTCCCGTGGTTCGATCGGGAGCGCCCAGCCGACACGGGCACCGAGACGGGTGGATGACCACCAGCGGTCACGTTTCCCATCCAGAATCTCTTTGGTCTGTGACTGACAAGCAGAGCTATCATGGTCGTCCGTCCGCTTTGGTCCGGTCGTGGCCCTTCAGACTCCACGTTCTCCAGTACGATCGCCGTTCTCGTTTCAATCTGTGCCGTGATCGCACTCATCGGCGTCCCGATCGCTGCGGGAACCGGTGACGACACCGCCGCCGATACCGATTCCCTCTCCAGTATCACCGACAACCCGATCGACGGCTCGCTTGAGGACGCAACCGAGACTGACCCGATCGACGAGGCAAACGAAACCGACGCGATCGACATCTCGCTTGAGGACACAACCGAAACCGACCTTGTCGACGAACTTCCGGAAAATGAGACGATCGAACTCATCGTGCGCCTCGAAGACCCCTCGGTGGACGAGGTGCCTGCCACCGAAGTCGAAGACGAACTTCAGGACCACGCCGACCGAACGCAGGACCCACTGATCGAGCACGCAGCCGAGACGCCGGGACTCTCGGTCGAAGAGGAGTTCTGGCTGACGAACGCGGTCGTGGTGACCATCGACACCGACGACGCAACGCTCGAACCGATCGCCGACCTCGATTCCGTCGAGCGCGTCCACGAGAACTTCGAGATACCGGTCCCAGACCAGCCACAAGCGCCAAACGAGAGTTCGACACTCGAATTTACAGCCGAAACAGCGGGTACGGAGCCGGCGACACAGCAGTCTTCAGCTACGTGGGGGATCGATTATCTGAACGCCCCGGACGTCTGGGATGCGTACGACACCCGCGGCGATGGCGTCCGCGTCGCCGTTCTCGATACCGGCGTCGACGCCAGCCACCCAGATATCGATCTCTACACCGAAGACCCATCAGATCCAACCTACCCCGGTGGCTGGGCAGAGTTCAACGAGCGGGGCGATCAGGTCACGGGATCGACACCCTATGACTCCGGAACGCACGGAACCCACGTCAGCGGCACGGTCGCAGGCGGCGATGCAAGCGGCACGCAGATCGGTGTCGCCCCCGACGTCGAGTTATTACATGGCCTCGTGTTGAGTGAGACAAGCGGATCGTTCGCACAGGTTGTCGCCGGAATGGAGTGGGCCGTGCAAAACGACGCCGACATCATCAATATGAGCCTTGGCACTGAGGGACAGTTCCAGGCGTTCGTCGACCCAGTCACAAATGCCCGTGACAGTGGAACGATCGTCGTCGGCGCGATCGGCAACGAGGGATATGGAACCTCGGGCTCGCCGGGCAACGTCTACGAGACGCTCAGCATCGGTGCAGTCAACAATGAGGGTACAGTCGCGCCCTTCTCGGGTGGCGAACAGCTCAATCGAACCGACTGGCGAGCCCCACCAGCGTCGTGGCCAGACACCTACACTGTCCCCGATCTCGTCGCACCCGGTGTCTCGGTCAAAAGCGCCGTCCCCGAGAACGGATACAGTCGAACGCCGGGCACCTCGATGGCGACCCCACACGTCTCTGGCACGATCGCGCTCATGCTCGCTGTCGAGCCCGACGCGACCCCAGCAGAGATCGAGTCAGCACTGATAGAGACCGCGTGGATGCCAGCCGATCCGCCCCTCGATGATGGCGTCGAGCCACAGACGCGCTATGGACACGGCATCGTCGACGCCAGCGCCGCCGTCGCCGAACTGAACGCAAGCGGTGTCGATCCGGCGACTGCCGACCAGGAGCCAGCCGATTCGACCCCGATCGGTACACTCCCTGCGATCGCCGGACTCATTGCAGCGCTACTGTTCATGGCTTTCCGGACCGATCGCTGAGTCTCTTTCCGAACGTCGACGCGTGAGTAGGGTTGGTCCACACGCATCAACACACATCTGCTCACACCGAGAGCCAGTCGAGCATCTTGCGCCCACACTGGCAGTAGCTGTGAGCGAGCGAACGAGACAAATTCGATCAGTGAGTCGCCTGCTGTCTACCAATGGCGTTGTCAAGCTGGTGATCCCGCAACGACAGTTCCACCAGACCCCGCAACGACAGCCATCCCATCACCCACTGGACGCGAGAGGAGAACATCTGTAAGAGCACATGGGGAGAGACGAACACGACAGACGCCGTCGTAGAACCAGCCGAATCCTGTTGAGCCGCGTCAGCGAACCGACGAGTCACTTGCTGCAGTGATCCGCTACCAGAATTGCCACGGAGAACTCCTCGGAGTTCAGTCCTATAGGATCGGGCGAAACCAGTAGTTGATGTCAGTCACAGCTGCCAACTCGATCGTAAAAATGGAGTCCCAACGTAGCGGTGGGCCGCTACATCAGGTAGAACAGTGGGAACAGGAAGACCCACACGATGTCGACGAAGTGCCAGTAGAGCCCGAAGAACTCGACCGGCCGATGGTCTTCAAGGTAGGCGTCGACGCTCACGATCCGGTAGATCATGAACAGTGCGATCAACACGCCGAGGATGACGTGCAGGGCGTGCAGCCCAGTCGTGACGAAGTAAATGGAGTGCTCGATGCTGGTCCACCAGTACTCGCCGAGGCTGAACTTGACGCCATACTCGTAGGCCTTGACCCCCATGAACGTGATCGCGAGCAGCAGCGTTGCCCCCATCGCTCCGAGCAACCCACGCTTGCTCTGGCGCTCAGCGAAGACGAGCGCGAGAATAACCGTGAAACTCGATGTCAACAGGACATACGTGTTCAGCAGGCCGGGCCAGGAGGCAAACGGAATCGTCTCCCACTGCCCCCAGCCGGTGTGCAGCCGCATGAAGATGTACGCGCCGATCGCCGCACCGAAGACGACGACGTCGGATGCAAGGAACACCCAGACGCCGAACTTGGTGTTGCCAACGCCTTCGAACGGCCAGCGTTCGGCCACGGCCATCTCAGGGACGTCGAACTGTTCGACGCCGAATTTGAACAACGTGTATCCGAGGATGGCGAGGCCGGCGACCAGAATAATCGGATAGATCACGCTGGGTTCGCCCATGTCGGTGATGCCCTCAGCACCACGTTCGGTCGCGAACTCGGTCATATACGGCGTCATCCCGGTCAGACCGAGGAAGGTGACGAACGTGCCAATCCCGATACCAAGCGGCCAGATGCTGGCGTGGTCTGCGTGCTCTTCTTCGTGGACAGTGGCCTCTGCGGTGGCGACGCCACCGTCAGTGACGGTCTTCGAGTCGTCGATGAACTCGAGACGACCGCTTGCGTAGCTGGGCCGATCGTCCCAGTTTTCAAGCGGCGGCGGCGAGGGAATCGCCCACTCTGCAGTTCGGGAGAACTCCCATGGGTTGTCGGGAGCGTCGGGTCCACGAACCCAGCTGTGGGCGAACGTCGCGAACATGATCAGGAACGACGCGCCGAAGACGAACGCGCCGACCGTCGAGAGCTGGTGGTAGATCTGTGCGCTGTCGGCGTAGTGGAAGACACGTCGTGGCGTCTCCCAGGCAAGGAACTGCGGGAAGTACAGCAGGTTGAATCCGATGAAGTAAACGGCAAAGTTGAGTTTGCCGAGCGCCTCGGAGTACATCTTCCCGGAGATCTTCGGCCACCAGTAGTAGAGGCCGCCGATCAGTGCGGTCACGCCCGAAACCATCACGTAGTGGAAGTGGGCGACGACCCAGTAGGTGCCACGGAACTCGTAGTCAAGCACGACGGCACCGAGGAAGACCCCGGTGATGCCGCCCAAGATGAACAACACGAGCGCACCGAGGCTAAACAGGAACGGCGTGGTAAAGCGCACCCGTCCTTTGACCATCGTGTAGATCAACGCGAAGACCATCAGATCGAACGGCAACGAGATCCCGATCGTCGTCGCCATAAACAGCGTCTTGATCTCCAGGTTGATCGTCGTCAGGAACATGTGGTGCATCCAGACCAGGAAGGACTGGACGGCCACGAGAACCATCGAGATGATGACCCATTTCCGACCGACGAGCCGTCGACCACAGAAGGTCTGGAACGTCTCGAACATGATCCCCAGCGCGGGGAAGAAGACGATGTACACCTCTGGATGGCCGAAGAACCAGAACAGGTGTGCCCATAACAGCCCCGATCCCTGATCAGTCGCGAAGTACTGTGTCAGGAAGAGCCGATCGGTTGCCAACAACAGCAGTGCAGCAAGCAGTGCAGCGAAGGCAAACAGCATCATCCAGACGGTCAGCAGCCACGACCACGTGAACATCGGCATGTTCCACAGGCCGAGTCCCTCAGCGCGCGATCGGTGGATGGTCACGAGGAAGTTCACCGTCCCGATGGTGATCGAGAAGACGAACAACATCAGGGCGAGAACGGTTGCGTTCCCACCCGTGGTTGCTTCCATCGCTGGTGTGTACGTCGGCACGTTCAGTGGCGCGTACATCGTCCAGCCACCAGCAAAGGAGCCGCCTTGGAAGAACGATATTCCGAGCAGGATTCCCGAGAACAGGTAGAACCAGTAGCTCAGGGCGTTCAGTCGCGGGAACGCGAGGTCTTTCGCCCCGATCTGCAGTGGGACGAAATAGTTCGCAAACCCGGCTGCGAACGGTGAGAGGAACCAGAACACCATCAAGAGCCCGTGTGCGGTTACGGCCTGGTTGAACTCACGGTTCGATAGCAAGCCGATACCGCCGGATTCCCACAGGTGGGCTCGGAAGATCAGTGCCAGAACGCCACCGAAAATCAGGAAAAACAGGGCAGTCGCGAGGTAGAGAATGCCGACATCTTTGTGATTCGTGGTGACGAGCCAGCGTTTGACCGACGTCATTGGAGGCAGGTCACCCATCAGTCATCATCCTCCTCGTCCTCTGGTTCGTTCTCGTCGAGCCAGTCTTCGAACTCGTCTTCTTCCATGACATTCAGGGTGCCGACCATACTCGTGTGGCCATCACCACAGAGTTCGAAGCACTCGATCTCGTGGGTTTCGCCAGCCTCTTCGGCAACGAACCACGTCTCGTCGTACTCACCCGGGATCGCGTCCGCTTTCACACGGAGATCTGATATCCCAAAGGAGTGCCAGACGTCCCCGGCAGTCACCTCGATCCAGATCGGCGTGCCTTCTGGCACGTTCATCGTTCCAACTGACTCTGCACCGTTTTCGTACTCGAAGAACCAGGCGAACCCGTCACCTTCGACATCGATCTCGATCGCGTCTTCGGGTTCTTCCGGGCCGTCCTCGACGTAGAGCAACATCGCGTAGGTCCAGATGACCAGCGAAATAACGATGATTGCGCTCAGACCGAACGATAAGAACAATTTTTTGCCGCCCGTTCCACCAGTCGGTAGTTCTCCGAGTGTTGGCGTGTCTTTGCCGTCGTCTCTGTCCTCGCTGTCACGATATTTGTACGCGTTGTACAGTGTGTATGCGATGACAACGACACCAACGAGCGTCCCGAGTCCGAGGAAGACCAGAAAAATCTCCTCGAACACGTCGACGCGCGTCTGCACCTCCATCGGAGCCATAACTGCGTTGAAGATCGTGTTCACCTCTGTTGAATACCCCTATATGATGGATGGTGATGGCCGCGACCACTTATCTATTTGGAAACCGACCCACCCTCTCCGGATGTGCTTGGAGCAGTTGATGGGGTCCAGACAGTCTGCGTCCGGGCTCACCATTCCAGTCTGTCACTGTCTCCTTTGCCCCCATCGTCTTTTGTCTATCGTTCGTCTCAGAGTAACCCCACACCTCAACCTCGAATTACTGCCGATCGGCCTACTGTGTCGGTACGATCGGCGTACGGTAGCGNTAAGTTCTATACACGAGGGCGCGTAAGACTATGATATGCCAGAAGAAGTTCTATTCAAGTTCGAACAGTCGATGGAGACAAGCGAAATTGCCGACTACCTTCGAACCGTCGCGGCGAATCTGGACGACGGCGACGATCTGTCTCTGCAAGCTGGCGGCGAATCAGTGACGATGTCGCCACCGTCGCGGCCGACGTTCGAGATCAAAGCCGAACGGGAGACATCGAGCTCCGGCGGACCGGCCGAACTCAGCATTGAGTTCGAACTCGAATGGGACGAGGGTCAGTCCGGCGACGAGTCGGGCAGCGGCGGACTGACGATCGACTAGAGGTCGACGACCCAGACGCGACCCTCAGCAGGGAGGTCGTAGACTCGCTGAAAGACGGTATCGATAAACTGGGCGATACGGTTCGGATCGGCTTTTGCACTGACCCGTACGTTGACGCCCTCAGCCCCCTCGGGTCGGTGAATCTCGTCGATTTTGAACGCCGGAAACGCTCCGAGTACCGATTTGAGTTCGTCGAGTTCTGACTCTGTGCAGTCTAGATTGACTGTGCCGTCGCTGAACTGGATCCAGGGGACACCGAGGTCGGGGTCCGTTCCATCGTGGTCAGCAATCGATTCAGGATCGACTTCGAGGGTGACGAATCCATGTCCCCGATCGCGGTGGGCGGTGATCGCATCGACGTACAGCTTTCGGCGCTCAGTCGACTCGGCGGCGGCAAAACGGGTCATACTCCTACTGATGTGGACAATTCTTTAAGCCTTTATGCGTGGCAGTGAACGATCCAGTATGGCACAACCACGAATTCTGATCCTGGGTGCACCGGGAGCCGGCAAAGGGACACAGAGCAAGCGGATCACCGAAGCGTTCGATGTCGATCACGTTACCACTGGTGATGCACTCCGCGCGAACAAAGATATGGACATCTCCGAGATGGACACGGAGTACGACACGCCACGAGCGTACATGGACCGTGGGGAACTCGTCCCCGACGCCGTCGTCAACGCGATCGTCGAGGAGGCACTCACACAGGCCGACGGCTTCGTACTGGACGGCTATCCGCGGAACGTAGAACAGGCCGAAGAGCTCGACGGGATGACCGACCTCGATGTCGTGCTCTTTCTCGATGTCAGCGAAGACGAACTCGTCCACCGACTCACCGGCCGACGACTTGACCCCGAAACCGGAGACATCTACCACATAGAGTACAACCCGCCAGAGGACCCAGCGGTCGAAGCGCGACTCGAACAGCGTGACGACGATACCGAAGAAACCGTTCGCGAGCGTCTGCGCGTATTCCGTGAGAACACCCAGCCAGTAATCGACCACTACGAATCAGAGGGGCACCTCGAACGCATCAACGGCGAGCAGGCCCCCGAGGAAGTCTGGGCCGAGATCGAAGCAACGATCGACGACGCCGTATAACCGGTTATTGGCAGTCTGCTGATCGGCAGGACACCAATGCTTATCAGGTGTTTTTCACGTCAACTTCGTGGTGAGCGATGTTGAGGTAGGTGAGCTGTGGCGGGAGGTTGTACTCCGGTGGGTAGAGGTCGATCGGCTGTTCGAACAGGTCTTCGTCGTACTCGAAGTCGATCGAGCCGAGTCCACCCTGGAAGTGTGCTGTCGACATGACGATCGCACCCGTGAAGTCGGCGTTCGAGAGGATACAGATCTGTTCGTCGTCACAGCCGCCACCGGTGGGATTTGTCCCGTCCCAGTCGTTGCTCGGTGCGTAGATGGTGCCAGTGAAGTGGCCATTGGTCAGTGAGACGTACGTCTCGGAGGTGCCGTACAGCTGTGTGTGTATCGCCGATTCGTTGGTGCCGATGTCACCTTCAGATTCGAGATTCCCTGTCGTGTACATCTTCAATGCTCTGTCTTCACCGGCGTTTTCGACGTTTATCGCGCTGCCACTGTGGTCGAGGTGGATGTCGCCATCGACCATGAGCGTCGCGTTCCCATCGGAGAGATCGAACGTCATCTCTTCGTTATTGTCGTCGAGGTGGACCTCGTCCGCGAGGTAGGTTCCGTCTGTGTACGTGTCTCCCTCAGTGACTGAACCGAGCTCCTCAACGTCGTCGTGGTAGTCGTCATTTTCCATATCTTCGAGCATCTCTTCGATTACATCATCGAGTTCGGGCATCCGATCCTGTCGAACCGTCTCGTTATCGTAATCGACTTCTCCTGATTCACCGGCCGGTTCCGAAAGCGTCACCCCATTATCGAAGGCGTCATCGATATCCAGGTAGCCAACTCTAACGGAAACGGTCTCGTTCTCGTGATCGACATCACGGACAACTGTATCTCCGGCTTCGCGGGTGAAAAACCGCTCCCAGCCGCGGTAGTACTCGCTTTTGATCGTCATTCGAACGTCATCGTCTTGGACGACAGTTGCGTCAGCGTAGGTCGTCGTTTGGGTTTGATCGAACGTAACAGCACCCGAATTGAGGTCTGTATCACCGCTGACTGTCGCCAGCGGCAACGTGAGGGTCTCGGTTCGGGTGTCGTAGTGGATCGACGGCGACGAGACGAGTCGCGTTTCGTTACCCGTCTCACTGAATACGGCACCGGACTCGTAGGCGACNTTGGTCCCGTCGTCACTCTCCCACTCGACGGTTCCGATCGTTTCGTTTATCGGCTCGTCGAGCCCGTCGGAGGTGACGTTGATCCAACCGGTGTCGCTGCGAGCAACTGCACCCTGCTCACCGGCATCGAGATCCATCGCGTGTGAGACATCGCTCGTACTCCACGACGATCCCATCTGCTGGCTCAGTTCGGTAAACCCTTGTTCGATCTGTTCCTGATCACTCTGGCGTTCCGTACTCTCTAAAACGTCACCCGCTGCGAGAAAAATCCCAGCACTGACCACGGCAACCATTCCGATCAACAATACGAGTCCGATGAGCGCCGTCTGCGCTCGCTCTGCCGACGGCTCGTCGCACTCTCGCAGGCCCCAGTTCATACCAACGATGATGAGTGTCTAGATCATAAGAGAGATCGATCTGCCACACGGTTCACGATCGTTTATTTCTTTGAAAATCGATCGGTTATTGAACTCGGGAACGGAGATCGCTCATAAACAGTTAGGTGACAGACAGGTATTGTGCTCTGTGAGGATTGGGGTAGCCCGATCGATCGTTACTCAAAGACCCCCGTCACTTCTCTGACTGACCGTCGTCAATCGGTAAGCTCGATATTATGTTCAACCACATTGAAGTAGACGATTTCAGGAATGCCACCCTCAGAGTCAACGTCAGGACCACCTTCCAATTCCGAATCGTGGGTAACTTCCATTCCTCCACTTGCATCATCAATCTCGTCTACAATCAGTGCCCCGTATATTTCTGGACCTCCCTGTTCGTCAATGACTGCATCTGGCGCATAAGTGACTCCTTCCAACACTGTGCTTCCTCCAAATTCAAAAGTAAAGTTAGAACTTCCTAAGATCTCGAAATGTTCTGAATTGATGTCTCCACCATTAACATAACATTCCTCGACACATATCTCAGTGCCACCAGAGGAATCTAGCACTGCGTCCGTGTACAACTGGACACTATTGCTGTTTTCGACTCCCTCAACCGTATGGTCCACGTCGAAGTCCAGCGTATCCTCTACAACGAGGGTTATATCTCCGTCTTCCACATCAAACGTTACTTCATCGTTTCCACTCCCGTAATCATAGTCCTCCGCATAGTATTTACCTGCAGTAACAGTGTCGACATCACCGTTATCAGGGTCTGCGAGTTCGTCTTCTAGATCCTTGTATTCGCTTTCTGCGTCACTCGCGTTATCAATCCGGTCATTGATCTCATCGTCTATTGATTCGAAATCAAGATTTTCGAGGTCTTCTTCTTTCTCTCCATCAATGCTATCATGTTGGTCTTCAATCAAACCACCCGTTAGTACGTCGCCCTCTATCTCTGCTGAATTAGCACCAACCGTGAGGTTTCCGCCAGTCACTATTCCGTGCTCGTATAGATTGTCAAACCCAGATTGCGTCAGCTGAATTCGAACCGTATTATTTTCGTGATATACTTCATCGATCGCATCTTCACCAGCCTCTTGTTCGAAGTGTGTTTCCCAACCACGGTAGTACGGACCCTGTATTTCAAGTGAAACATTATTATCGCTAACTACATCGGAGAATTTAGTGTTGGAACCGGACTGTGTCGCCGCTATTTCTCCCGAACTAATACTCCCTGCTTCAGATGGTTCAAGAATCGGGAACGTGAGCGTCTCCGAATCCTCCTCATCAATGTAGGCTGCTGGGGGTGAGGAGACAACTCGCGTTTCGTTCTCTGTTTCGGCAAATACGCCACCTCCTTGGTGGGCAATTCTCGTTCCGTCAGTGGTCTCGTACTCAATCGTGCTGAAATTCATCACCTCTTTAGTTTCGTTGTAGTTGATCGTTAGCGAACTTGTGTTCTTTACTACGACTGCCTCGTCACCCTCAAGTGCCATATCGGTCCTCTGGGTCGACCCAACCTCCGATCTGGTCTCTAGCAACGTGTTGCTCAATTCAACGAATGATGTCTCAACTGCTTCGTTTTCGGACTGCTGTTCTGTGCCTTCGAGAACATCACCAGCNACCAGAAAGATTCCGACACTCGCGGCTGCAACGAGCCCGATCAAAAAAATCAACCCAAGTATCGCTGTCTGTCCCCTATTGCCGATGCTCCGTCTCCCCCAGTTCATATCACTAGCTGGGAAGTATTTGGACATGAATGTATTGGCCGATTACATCATTCAGTGACCGATCGGTTTACGGGAAAACCGCCAGACGTGAGCCATTACCCGAAAGATA
>SL_4KL_010_BRINEDRAFT_10001680_pt1 | contig 12311 bp, 13 predicted proteins | sample SodLak_010_BRINE_2_FD_10664 | JGI IMG/M metagenome (IMG submission 10664) | reverse complement strand
GACTTTCTGTCGCTCGTCGAACAGGGTGCTCGGGTCGACTCACTGCTCGCCCGAGAGCTTGATGCGGACTTCGAGACTGCCATCGAACAGGCACAAACACATCTTCGTGAAAGCCTGTCATTAGCGCCCGAAGAGGCCGAGTTGGCGGCGCATATTTTTCGTGGCGAGCCAACCTTTCCCGTCTCCCGACGCAAAGACGCCGCTTCGCGGCTCAAAACCGAGTTAACCGCGACCCGTGATCGGCGTGCGGCGACACTCAAAACTGAACTGGCCGCCGATCTCGCAGCGCTACGCGAACCGGCCGAAACACTGGTTCGAAACGCCCTCGAACTCGACGTGGAGTTGGCCGTCTGTCGGTTTGCCCACGATTTTGACTGTGTCCAGCCGACGTTTGGCGAGCCCGGAACGGGCTTTCGGATCGAAGGCGGCCGGTCACCGCTGCTCGATGTCGATTTCGAGGACGTCGAACCGGTCGATTACGGTGTCGACGGTGTGACGTTGCTCTCGGGAGTCAACTCCGGTGGGAAAACGTCGCTCTTGGACCTCGTTGGGCAGATCGTGATTCTGGCACAGATGGGTCTGCCGGTCCCTGCCGAAGACGTCCACCTCCAGCGGTTTACTGAACTGCATTACTATGCGAAATCCCAGGGCACGCTCGATGCAGGTGCCTTCGAAAGCACGCTTCGCGATTTCGGCGAACTCGTTTCTGGAGCCGAAGGACGACTGGTGCTCGTTGACGAATTAGAGAGCATTACTGAACCGGGTGCAAGTGCGAAGATCATCGCCGGGATTCTCGAAGCGCTTGACGAACAGGAAGCGACCGCCGTTTTCGTCTCACACCTTGCCGATGAAATTCGAGAGGCGGCCGCCGTCTCGGTCGCCGTCGACGGCATTCAGGCGGTTGGCCTCGTTGACGGTGAACTCGAAGTCGACCGCTCACCGGTCAAAAACCATCTGGCGCGGTCGACACCGGAGTTGATTGTCGAAAAATTGGCCGGCGAAGCAGCCGACGGCGCGTTTTATGAGTCGTTGTTGGAGAAGTTCTAACCACCTCAATCGAACAGACGCTCGTCAGCGGTTTTTCAGCGCCCGTTGTAGGTGTGGCTTGATAATTGGTCCGACGAGGAGAAACGCGATCATCAGGACAAGCACGAAGGAGAGTGGTTGGTTGATTGGATCAACGAAGATCGACCATGAACCATTCGAAAGCTGCAACGATCGATCGAGGTTTGTTTCGGCGATTCCACCGAGGACAACCCCGAGAACGAACGCGATAATCGAGTAGTTATACATTTTCATGTAGTAGCCGATTCCACCGAGCAGCAGCACTGTCCAGATGTCAAGCCACGTTTGGCTGGGCCCGCGAAGCCCATAAGCGCCAACTAGTGCGAGCACGATAATAATCGGGATAATGTACTCGGTGTCTACTTTGGTAATAATGCTCGTCCGGGTGATGACAAATAGTCCAACGAGGAGGATGATGACGTTGCCAACTAACAGTGCAATAAAAAGGCTATAGGTTGTAACCAGCTGCTCGCTGAACATCGTGGGCCCGGGTCGAAGCCCGTGCATGATGAGTCCACCGAGCAATACAGCGGTTGCCGCGCTTCCGGGGATACCAAATGAAAGCGTTGGAATAAGTGAGCCACCAATTGTACCGTTGTTTGATGATTCTGCAGCAATCAGGCCGACTTCGTTTCCTTTCCCGAACGTTTCAGGATCTTTCGATGCACGGACCGATTCACCGTACGCAACGAACGTAGAAACGGTCGATCCCGCACCGGGGATGGCACCAATAAGCATTCCAATATATCCGGATTTCACGAGCGTAACTGGCTGGCTCAAGACCGATTTGATACCTGGAACGACACTTCCGGACATGATCGTTTTTCCCCGCGAAATACCGCCTTTTTCGCCTGCCAGCTTGAACATTTCAGCAATCGCAAATAGACCAATGAGGACGGCTACAAAATCGATGCCATCAAACAGCGTGAATCCCAACTGCTCTTCGAATGTATACCGGGGGGCAACAGCGAATGATGTGGTTCCAACCGTCGTAATCAGCAAACCGAACATTCCAGCAGTGAGCCCCTTCACCATTGATCCTTTTGAGATGACCGTAATCATTGCTAGCCCGAGCAACGCAATGAGGAAGTATTCGGGAGATTGGAACGCCAGCACAACCTCAATGAGAACCGGAGACAGCAATATAAGCGTGACGACGGTGAAAAACCCAGCAATCGATGAAGCTGTCGCAGAGATAGAAAGCGCTTTGAGCGCTTCACCTCGCCGAGACATCGGGTAGCCATCGAACGTCGTTGCTGCTGCTGCTGAGGTTCCTGGTGCATTCATTAGTATTGCCGCGATTGCACCACCGTACATCGCGCCACTGTACACGCTCACGAGGAGAATGATCGCATTTACCGGTTCGAGTGGAAGCGTCAACGGGAGCATGATTGCCATTCCCAACGAGGGTCCGAGCCCAGGGAGTGCTCCGATGACGATCCCGACTAGAATTCCAACTACAATCCAGCCAATAGCCGGCCAGCTGAATGCGATCGCGATTGCTTCGAGAAACATGCCGAACGTCTCGCCGAACATCATTGGAACCCCCCGCTCATAGGAACCGTCCAAGATCGAGCAGGACGCCACCATCGATGCCAATGCCAAGGACGAGGACGAAGCTGTACGCTAAGAGGAATGCAATACTGGATAATACGAGAACAATATGCCACGGCCGTCGCAACACGCCAAGGTATGTCGCGACAAATAGGGGTGCAGCCCAGAGCATTCCAATTAGATACGAGACGACGACAAACAGCACTGAAATGATAGCCGTGAACTGTGAGCCGTGCATCGAGATCCATTTCAAATCAACGTATCTGGTTTCGACGTCTTCGTCATCAGTTGTTGCTGGCTCTGGGGATTCTTGTTTCGCCTCCGTCTCACCGGGTTCTGGAGCCGATGGAGCTACCTCCTCATCAGTGACATCCTCAAATGCACCTTTCGAGTCTACGACAAGCCGTTGGAGTGGTCCCGGGAGGTATGATCGAAACAGTAAGACAAGCGTGCCAACGATCGTTGCCCCAGCGGTGAAGCGAGGAAACGCAGCAGCTCGCTCACTGAAGGTATACGATTCGATAAACATGTAGACGGCAACTCCAAGAAACATGACAAGGAGGCCGTGTTCCATCGTGACTTTCTCTCGAACGGTTTGTACATTCATGCGTTGATTGGATAAAATGGGGTTTTGAGATATCTGTTGGACGGGCGCGGTTACCGGTTCTGCTGGATGAAACAATGGTTCACGCGAAGATCACTCAGTTAGGACTGACGCAGTTCTTCGAGATCAACAACCTCTGGAACAGTATCAAGGACATCTTGTAAGAGTGCACTGGCTTCGTCTGGACCACTGTATTCGATAACGTTTCCACTTTCTTCGGCGAACTGCTGTACCTCATCGGTATCGATTCCCTGCTCAACCGCTTCAGAGATGATGTCGATACGGTCTCGTGGGGTTCCAGGTGGTGCCCAATAACATGGCTGCAACATTGCGAGCGTATCGATGTTGTCACCTTCCTCAGCAAAGCCAGCGTCTGCGATCGTGTCAAGATCGGGGAAGACAGCACTTCCTCCGCTTGGAATACAGGCAATCGGATCCATTCTCCCGTCTTCAACACCTTCAAGCGCACCGGAGTCAGTCCCAATTCCAACTGAAACTTCGTCCGAGAGGATTGCTTGTGTCACCTCGCCACCACCGTCATACGCGATGTAATCCTCCCACGGGAGGCCGACTTCATCCCGGAGTACCCGAGAAACAACGTCCACCATCGTACCCGACCCTTGTCCAGCAATCTGTGAAAATTCGCCATCCTCGAACCGATCGACGAGGTCAGCAAAACTCTCGATCTCGTAGTCGGAGTTTGCTGTCAAAATATATGGGAACCGGCCAATGATCGCAACCCCTTCGAGATCGCCGATTTCGAAGCCCGGCTGCTGAATGAGCCACGATGTCGGTGTTGATGGTGGGTTGAATGCAAGGAGTGTGTATGCATCAGGCTCAGCGCGGTGTACCTCTGCGCTGCCGACGAGTCCACCGGCACCGGTGATGTTGTTGAACTCGAATGACTCTCCGAGGAAGTCGCTTGCAGCGTTTGCAACCGTTCTCGCGAACACATCCGTACCGCCACCCTCACCGAATGGAATAACCATCTCTACGGATCGATCTGGAAATTCTTCGTCGCCGTTGCCGGCTGCTGTATCATCGTCACCAACACAGCCCGCGAGTGCCGTGAGACCAACTGTCGCGACTGCCGCCTTTTCCATATAAGACCGTCTGTTAATGTTTGACACAATGAACAATGTCATGTACGTGAATATAATACTTTGGAAAAACCGGACGATTGTTTGATAATTATCGCTTGTAATGACATAATCGAAGTGGAATTTTTGTTATTATTAATCAAATGCGTTTGTCATGTTGTTTAGTTACATTTTTGACTGGAATGACTGCTACTTGTAGATTTAATGGTATGTATTGTATCCAAAACGCACCATCGACGGTAGGTTTGTTCAAAAGGTCGCCAGTCGTCGCAGCATTCGTGTTCACGTTTCACAAACCACCGTACGGGATGGACAGGATTTTAAGCGGTGCGGTAAGAGCATATGCTACTATGGGAAAGAAATCGAAGGCTCAAAAGAAGCGTCTGGCCAAACTCGAGCGCCAGAACACCCGTGTCCCGCTGTGGGTCATGATGAAAACCGATATGCAGGTTTCGCGCAATCCAAAACGTCGCAACTGGCGGCGGAGCAACACTGACGAGTAACCAATGAGCACGAGTGATTTCGAAGAGCGTGTTGTCACGGTCCCACTCCGTGGCGTCCAGAACGTGGCCATCCAGAAACGCGCCGACGAAGCAATGTCGATCATCCGCAAACACCTCGCGAAACATTTCAAGGTCGAAGAAGGCGATGTCCGGCTTGACCCCTCGGTCAACGAGACAGTCTGGGAACGCGGCCGACAGAACCCGCCATCGAAGCTCCGCATTCGTGCGGCCCGGTTCGTCGAGGATGGCGAATCGATCGTTGAAGCGGAAGTCGCCTAATAGATCGTGCTTCGCACTTCTGTTGCGGGATCGTCGTATGTCGGAGTTTTCGCGCGAACAACCAATGAGTGTCTACTCATCCGCCGGGATCTCGACGATGAAATAATCGAGTCGATGGCGACCGAACTCGGTGTCGAAAGCGTTGCGACGACCGTCGGTGGCTCAGGAACCGTCGGTGCACTCGCCGTNGGCAACGAAAACGGNATGCTNGTTTCGAACCGNATTACCGAACGAGAAACCGAAGCAATCGAGGCAGTAATCGACGGCCCAGTCGTCGAACTCCCCGGTCGGATCAATGCCGCTGGCAACGTTGTGCTTGCGAATGATTACGGCGCATATGTCCATCCGGATCTGAGCCGTAAGGCCGTCGGAGCCGTCAAAGAAGCGCTCGACGTCCCCGTGCTCCGCGGCGATCTCGGAGACGTCAAAACCGTCGGCACCGCTGCAGTAGCAACGAATGCCGGCGTCCTCTGTCATCCGAAAGCCAGAGAATCCGAACTGGAGGCCCTCGAAGAACACCTCGATGTCTATGCTGATCTCGGAACGATCAACTACGGAACACCGTTGCTCGGCTCCGGGCTCGTCGCCAACGACGACAGCTATGTCGTCGGCGAAGAGACGACCGGCCCCGAACTGGGCCGGATCGAAGACACGCTTGGCTATCTCGAGTAACCCAGAGTAGTGGACTGTTTTACCAGCCGAGACTAGCTTACGTGCTCACCGTTTCGCTGGTTGCGGGGACGGCTCACATGGCCGCGATGAGTAGGAAGATACTTCCGCGTCGCTGCCGGACCGTTTGGGTATGAGTCAGTTTACGATTAGTGGACAGTTCGACGGCCGAGAAGGGCCCCGATCCTTCAGCAAAGAAATCGAAGCAGTCAACGAGAACGTCGCCCGCGAGCACATTCTCTCGCAGTTCGGAAGCGAACACGGACTCAAACGGACGCAGGTTTCAATTCAGGACGTGTCCGAACAATGATGGGTGGCGGCGGCCAGCAGCTGCAGCAGCTTTCCCAGCAGTTGCAAGCGATTGACGCCGAAATCGAAGAACTCGAAGCCGAGATTGACGAGCTCTCGACCGAGAGCAACGACATCGACGAGGCAGTCGAAGCGCTCGAAACCCTCGACAGCGGGTCGATGGTGCAGGTCCCACTCGGTGGGGACGCCTACCTCCGCGCGGAGATTCAGGATATCGACGAAGTCATCGTCAGCCTCGGCGGCGGCTACGCGGCCGAACAAGACCAGCCAAGCGCCGTTGACGCGCTCCGACACAAACAGGACACGCTCGGCGAAGAGATCAGCGAACTCGAAGCCGAGATCGACGAACTCGAAGACGAAAGCAGCGACATCGAAAAACAGGCCCAGGCCATGCAACAGCGGATGCAGCAACAGCAACAACAGCAGATGGCCCAGATGCAGCAGCAAGGCGACGACGAGTAACACCCGACAACCTACCCGCGAAATTTTGAGGATTAGCCGTGTTTGATGGATTAAAAGACAAACTGAGTAAGTTCCGCCGCGATGTTGAAGAAACCGCCGACGAAAAGGCAGAAGCGGCCGAAGAAGCTGACGAAGCTGCGGAAGCTGACGAGGCTACCGAAACCGACGAAGTCGAAACAGTGGCGGATGCCGACCAGTCGTCGTCTGATCGCGCCGGTGGCGACACTGTCGACGATGAAAACGCCCAGACAACATCAACGCAGACGCCGGCAGAAACAGCATCGACCCAAGAATCGTCGGTAGAAGCCGAGTCGACCGAGACCGTCGATTCAGCATCGACGACAGACAGTGTCGAATCGGCCGCAGCCGACGGCCAACCCGACTCAGCAGCCGACAGTGACTCCGATACCGAGGCCGAAACCGAGCGCTCGGGGCCGAGTGCGCTCAAACGCGCGGCGGCCTTTGCGACCGGGAAGATCATCATCGAGGAGGAGGATCTCGAAGATCCACTCTGGGAGCTCGAAATGGCGCTGCTCCAGAGCGATGTCGAGATGAGCGTCGCCGAAGCAATTCTCGAAACGGTTCGTGAAAAGATGATCGGCGAAACGCGAAAGCAGGTCGAAACAACTGGCGAACTCGTTGAACTCGCACTGCACGACGCACTGGTTGAGGTTATCAGCGTCGGCCAGTTCGACTTCGAACAGCGACTACAGGAGGCCGACAAGCCGGTCGTTATCGTTTTCACCGGTGTCAACGGCGTGGGCAAGACGACGAGTATCGCCAAGCTTTCGGAGTATCTTGGCAAGCGCGGCTACAGCTCTGTGTTGGCTAATGGTGATACCTACCGTGCAGGCGCGAACGAACAGCTCCGAAAACACGCCGACAACGTCGGCCGAAAAATCATTAGCCACGAGCAGGGTGGCGACCCGGCGGCGGTCATTTACGATGCCGTCGAATACGCGAATGCCAACGATATCGACGTTGTTCTCGGCGACACGGCGGGACGACTCCATACCAGCGACGACCTGATGTCGCAGTTGGCGAAAATCCACCGCGTCGTCGACCCCGATATGACGCTGTTTGTCGATGAAGCGGTTGCCGGACAGGATGCGGTCATGCGGGCAACCGAGTTCAACGATGCGGCCGAAATCGATGGCACCGTGCTCACGAAAGCCGATGCCGACTCATCGGGTGGTGCGGCGATTTCGATTTCGTATGTCACCGGCAAGCCGATTTTGTTCCTCGGAACCGGCCAGGGCTACGACGATATCGAGCCGTTCGTTCCCGAAGCACTCGTTGGCCAGTTGCTCGGCGACGACTAAGTCCCAATCGTGATCGGCTGGATGGTTTGTCCGACCACTGGCCGACCGCCCGGGGTTTTTCTCGTTGGACGACGAGTAACAGCTAGTGACTACCAGCACAGCCGCGAGCGAACCGTTGAATACGCGCGAGCTTACAGCGTTGTCAACGCGGTTTCTGACCGCAGTCCGGCGTGCGGAGCCCACCGCATCCATAGAGCGCAAACTCGCGGGACTCGATGTCGCGGCGCTCGAACGGCTGGCCGCCGACCCCATGGCGGCAACGACCGTTTGGTGTAACCTCTACAACGGCTTTACCCAGCTCCTGCTCGACCGTGATCGGTCGTTGTATGCGTCGCGGCGCCGATTCTTCTCACAACGGCTCATCCCGATTGCCGGTCATCGGCTCTCGCTTGATGAGATCGAACACGGGATTCTTCGCGGGCGACAGTGGAAACTCGGAGGCGGCTATCTCCGGTGGCCGTGGTATCGGTCGGTTATCGAACAGCTCTGTCTTCCGTCTGCAGACCGAGATTATCGAATTCATTTTGCACTCAACTGCGGTGCCGCAAGCTGTCCGCCAATTCTCGCATACGACATCGACACCATCGACGAGCAACTCTCGGTGGCGACACGGAGCTACCTCGACGGTGCGGTCGCATACGACGCCGCACGGAACCGGGCGACCGTCCCACGGCTCTGTCTGTGGTTCCGCGGGGACTTCGGTGGTGCGAGCGGGATTCAGACGCTTCTCGATCGGTTCGAGCAGGTTCCCCCGGGGGCAGCCCCTCGGCTTCGGTATGCGCCGTACGACTGGTCGCTTTCGACCCGCGAATTTGGGGCTGCTGGCTCTGAGGATCCAGCCACGTTCTGACACCGTCACAAACCAAGAATTATTTACCAAACACGTGTTGCTGCAGACAGTTGAATGAGTGATCTGCTGACGCCAACGACGGCTGGGATACTCATGCTGGCCGGTGCGGTTCCGCCGTTGGTGAGCAGTTACTGGCTACGGAATGACAGACACAAACCGGCCGTGCGATGGTTTCAGTACGCGATGCTCTGTGGGATGGCGTGGTCGGTGCTGTTCGGACTGATGGCCCTGACTCCGTCGGCACAGCTCAGATTTATGCTCACCAATCTTTTCATTGCGGTGGTTCCGGCGACCACAATCTGTTACTTCATTTTCTGTTATGAGTTCACGTTCAAAAAACGGCCACCGAAAGCGGTGTTTCTCTTGACCGTTCCGGTCGGGCTCGTATTCGTCTTGGCGTGGAGTAATCCGTACAACCTCATTTATGCGGTAGAAAACCCACAGTTAACGGAGGACTTTCTCGTTGCAGCGGAACCGGGAGTGCTCCGGCAGCCGATCACGATTGGAATGGGCTATCTCTTAGTCAGTCTGTCTGCAGGGATGGTCTTTGGCGAGCTGCTCCGTACAAACGACCGGATCCGCAAGATACAGGCGCTAAGCATTCTGTTTTCGATAGGTGTGATTTCCATACTCGGCTTCACGAAAGTGCTCGGACTGATGCCGCCGTACGTTGATCCAACCCCCATTGGATGGACCGTCTCAGGACTGGTCTTTGCCTTCTCAATCAAACGGTATCAGTTTCTACAACTTCTGCCGGCGGCTCGAGAGCAACTGACCGACGAAATCCGTGATCCGGTGATTGTGTTAGATCAATCGGAGACCGTTGTTGACTGTAATACTGCAGCCAGCAAGCAGTTCGGCGTCTCGGTTGGAATGACGACTGAGGAACTGAACAGACAGCAGCCGACAGTCGCCGCGGGGTGTACCGATCCGACAATAACAACGATTGAACACGCCGCTGGAGAGACACCGAAATATTTCGATATCGAGTGCTCGGGACTCGAATACGGCTACGGGGCATCGGGACGGATTGTCGTCTTCCGAGACGTCACTGAGCGAAACAACGCAGAACAGGCGCTTGAATCGGCAAACGAGCGATACCGGACGATCCTTAGACGGTCTTCGGACTGGGTTGCCATTATCGACCAGTTCGGGAGGGTCACAGACGTGACACCGGGGATCGGACACAGCTTGGGATACGAACCGCCGGACGTGATCGGGACGGATGCGTTCGGGTACGTGCATCCCGACGACAGGGATGAAACGATTGCCGCGTTTCTTGAGGTACGTGTCAACCCGGAAAAAAACGCTCGATGCCGAGTACCGAATCGAAACCGCCGATGGGTCGTACTGCTGGGTCGAATCACGAGGGAGTAGCCACGTCGCAGATACATCGATCGGTGGCGTCCTACTGAACATGCGGGATATCTCCGAGCGAAAGGAGCGCGAACAACGGCTCGCGCGGACGACAGACCGACTGCATCGGAAAAACGAACAGCTCGAACGGCTCGCACAGATTATCTCTCACGACCTCCAGACGCCGTTGTCAACGGCTGAAAAGCTAACGCGAGTCCTTCGGATAGACCTCGATGAGCCAGAGCCGATGGTCGAGCAGTCGCTTTCGGACCTCGAAGTAACACACCAACGTCTGCGGGAGTTCACCGAGAACCTTCCACGACTCGCCAGAGAGGGTACCGATGTTGAATCACCTATCGCGTGTGATTTAGCGACGCTCGCCCGGTCGGCATGGAACGTTGTCGCGACGGGTTCACTACGTCTCGAAGTCGAGACAACCCGAACGCTTCAGGGCGACCCGCGACGGCTTCAGCAACTCTTCGAAAACCTCTTTCAGAATACGGTGACCCATGCGGTCAATCCGGCTGAATCTTTCGGTGATTCGTCCCGTCAGTCGGCGACAACCGTTCGAGTCGGCTCGTTCGACGACGGAATCTATATCGAGGACGATGGGCCAGGAATTCAGCCCGAACAGCGCGAAGAGCTGTTTGAATACGGGATGGGAACGGGATCAGGAACCGGATTCGGACTGGCAATCGTTCGAACAATTGTCGAGGCCCACGGTTGGGATATCACGGTTGTCGACAGTGAAGATGGAGCCCGATTTGACATCACGATTGGCGAGTGAAAGACGCGCGCAAGCGATGGCTCTTACAGTGAAGACGTGTACAAAGAGGGCCGATCGGGAAAGGGGGGGCTGATGCAGCGAGTTCACAACGGATAGAGAGGCTCCGTGCAGTGAGCTTCATGTCAGAGGCTTCACTGCTGAACTCGCTCTGCAAGAGAGAGTAGACGGTGATAAACATAAAACAACTACCTACATATGCAAATCATACTATTTCTGCCAGTAGTGGATACGCTACTCATCAGCTATTCGAACAGCTGTTTGAACAGCTTTCGTTGGGCAGTCCGCATATGTTGGGTCATCGTCGGCCGTGATATGTCAAACTGTTCGGCCAAGGATGTCGAGCTTATGTCGCGTGGCTGTGCAAAATAGCCTGCAAAGTAAGCGTGCCGGAGCACGTTCGTCTGCTTGTCGGTTAGCTCAGCCAGCAGATCAGTACGNGNCGGTGGCGGCTGGCGGTCGTAACCGTTCCAGAGTGTTGTCAGTGTTAAATTGGTGTACTCGGCTCTGAGTGCGTCAGTAAGCGACGAGACGGCACCGTGATCGCCGACAGACAGACAAATGCTTACCGTCCCAGCCGTGCTGGTAATCTCTCTGACCTGTGCGCCATGGGCGGCCACAACGTCCTCTGGTGTCCGAGCTGCAGTATACACCTCACAGCGAACACCGTCATCAACCGGCGAAATATTGTCGATGGTGATCGTTTCACAGTCACTCGCTGCCGTGCGAAGCGCATCAGCTGAACACGCCGAGAGGGCTGTAAGATACAGCGTCTCGCCGTCGGCTCGTTCGATCCGTGACAACACTGTAAGAGTTGTATCCGATCGCAGTCGGGTCGTTAGTTCAGCAAGGGGAACCGTCTGGTCAGTAACATCAACCGAAATGCCGACCGGCTGTGTCGACAACAACGACTGTTTCAGCTCGGCGGTTCGGTACGCATAGGCAACAATATCCGTGTACTCGGTGAGCAGCTCCCATTCGTGCTGTAAGCGTTGGGACTGCTTGGCGGACAGATAAACACCGAGAACGCCGATCTGAACGCCATCATACCGGAGTGGAATCGCCGCCGCAGTAGCAAAGCCAAACCGATGAGCCAGCGTCGTGAATTCGTCCGTTGGATCATCGTACTGCGCGGAAACAGTTCGGGGGGTGGTTCGCTCGCCTTGAAGCAGTGAGACAACAACCGGGGCATTCTGTGTGACCGCCGTGGCTGCTGGATCCGGACTGTCCGGTGTGACAACTCCCGCATCAGTGACCGCATCGAGATAGCCCTCACAGCCCTCGACTGCCTGTGGGACGATCGTTCCGTCCGCAACGGTTCCGATCCACGCACCCCAGTAGCCGTGGTTTTCTACGAGAAGCGTACAGAACTGTGTTGCGAGCGCGGCCCGGTCTGTTGTCGAGGTGAGCATACTGAGCGCTGCTGTCTTGCCCCGTCGTTCGCGATCAAGCTG
>SL_4KL_010_BRINEDRAFT_10001679_pt1 | contig 12317 bp, 10 predicted proteins | sample SodLak_010_BRINE_2_FD_10664 | JGI IMG/M metagenome (IMG submission 10664) | reverse complement strand
ACCACCAATATACTTCTTATATGTTGCTTATTGATATTGGATGTTGAAATCCAGGTTTGGAGGGGGTCGGATTTTGACCCAATTTGGCACCCCTTATGCTGATTTTTTTAAGGGAAATGACCAAAAATCAACATCTCACCAACCACTGGGTGTTTTCACTCCAATTCTTTTGCAATGATGTTTGTTTATTACAAGAGCACCAAAAAAAAATCATGTAATTTGGTGCAGTGGCTGATCTGCTGTGGACATCTGGCTGTAAAAAGTAGGGTTCACGCCGCAGCCCATGAGGCATGGGCTGNGCNNGACGGGTACCTGTCAAGCTCAGGTGCTATGAAAAGCTTGCAAGCAGGGCTATCATCTCAAGCTAAGCTGGAAAGGTACCCGTCACGGCGCCCATGCCCTGGGAGCATACCAAAACCATACCCATTTTGGGCCTCAGATAACCCCCTCTGGGAATTTACCCGGGGGTCTAATTCCTTTTGCTCCCTTGCTTAATCACCCTGCGTTTACGTAAACGCATACGTTTACGATGAGGGTGATTGATACCAGCTAGATCACCGTGCGCACTGGAAGCAAGTGCAGCTGAGTGCAGCTCACTACTAGTAAGCTCTGGCAGAAAGAATAAATGCAAATCTTGATTGCTTGCATTGCACTGCATGCACTGTGCTGCGGCAGCGACATCCTTCCATATCCGTTGACTGCCATCCAAAGCCCTGACTGGCCCACTCCAAAGATGTCTTCAGCATTCCCTTCTTCAATGAAGCCTTCCCAGCCTTTCCATGACCACAACGGGAACGTATGACTGCCACCGCGGAATTCATCCAACCTAATCAAACCCCCCGGTTTGGCTAATTTCAATTCCAAAGTGATCGCCTTAGATTGAAATTATGATCACCCCAGCCTAAGGCCTTAGATTGAAATTATAGTCACCCCATTCCAAACGCACCGTGAATTGGAGGTGAATTCCCTGTGTGACCGCTTAGCCTTTAGCCATATTAATACAATAATAACATTTACAACAAAATGTATTCCTGAGCGTGAATGAGCATCATGCACGCACCCAAAAGAGGAGCATATGCAACTGAGGGGCGATGCTGCTATAGTTCTGGCATTCCAATTGCTATTTTAAGGTGTCAACATACCTACCACGTACCTCGTCTTCATGCATTGAGCCCCAGACTTCCTAGTTATGCTGAGGCCTTTGCAGGCTCATCAAGCAAAAGGATTGCCTCTATCTGCCATGTGGCAGTGCCATCAGCACCTGAACCAGCCCCGAAAGGAGAGTCCATGGCCATTCAGGACTCAGCTAATGCACCAGGTGCGAAGTCTTTTGCGCAGACACGCAGTGTACCACAGCCTGGTGATTGCAGGGATTGCTTTTTGTGCAGGGTTGTTGAAACTCCTGGCCAGTCTGAAGCCGCCTAGATGGCTCTTCAGGACTGTGGCATGCTTGGTGCTCGGCGGACAAGTCATCTCTCGCATATGTCAAGGTAAGGAATTCTTGCTGAGGATGGAAACACACTGCCACACCCTGCATGCTAAAAGCTTTCATGGTGATAGGGCATTGGAAAACCAGGCTTTTAACCTGAGGTCAGCTTGATGGTATCATTGCAGGAATTAAACCCTTTTGCAGTGTTTTTTATCTCTAAATGAGCTTGGCATGCTCGATAGGCCACTGAAACCTGACTTGCAATGCAGGAAAGATTCACTGGAAGAACACATTTGAGCAGTTGAAGTTAGTGGGACCTAAATCCCTGGGCGTTGCCCTGCTCACTGCTGGTTTTGTGGGCATGGTTTTCACAATCCAGGTGGGTAGGCAGGCAAGGGCCCCCGCAATCCTGGGATGCTGTGCGCACGAAAGCGAAAATGACCTAACTTCAATGTGGCATGATTTGACTAAAATGGCTGGAGCTGGCAAACGAGAGAGCACAGGGATACCCAGAGGGGGCTTGTTCAGGAGGAACTGCCATGACACATCCCCTTGCTCTCTGCTGCTTGCAAACGAGTCTCCTCCCCAGTGCACTTGCATCAAACGTATGACATCAGCCACATTCGCTTGCGCACTTCTGCAGTGTAATACGTGCCTTGCGCAGCAAATGATGGGAGCTGGTCATGCGTACTCATTGCATGCGGGCTTGTGCTGCAGTTTGTGCGAGAGTTTGCAAAGCTGGGGCTCACGCGCTCAGTGGGGGGCGTGATGGCCTTGGCCCTGTCTAGAGAGCTCACGCCCGTGGTTACTGCCATTATCCTCGCTGGCAGAGTCGGCAGTGCCTTTGCTGCCGAGCTGGGCACCATGCAGGCAAGTCTGGGGATCGTGCATTGTGTCTGGGGATCATGCTTGCCGCTGGCTCACCTCTTGTGCCCTTGAACACCGTGGGCAGTGGCTGTGGCCAAGGTTCTCTCTCTGTGGCAAGAGGCCATTGTTCTGTTGGTTCCAGGAGCCAATGCTTCGCAAGGGGAAAAACACTTCCCATTTCCATCTGCACGCCACGCCTATGCGGGCGCTTGTGTGACCATTTGATGTGTGAGGCGATGCATGGTGAAATATGTAGGCCCCCGGCACTCAAGGATAGATGCGTCCGTGTCCTGGCCAAATATGTCTTCATTAAGCACAGGCTGCTACATAGGTCAGCGAGACCTAGGCAAGATTTGGTTTGATGTTGACTGTGTAGCGTTCCCCCTGGACCAAATCTCCATACCATGTGTCAGCTGATAGAAGGGTAGCTGCACTTGGCGAGCAATTGAGTAGCATGGCTGGTGCTCGTGGATCACAGAAGTGCTTCTGGCTGCATGCTGAGAATGCATTTGTACTGATCACTGCCATAACACATCTCTGCCACTCAAGGTCTCCGAACAAATGGACTCGTTGCGAGTGCTTTTCACGGATCCTGTGGACTACTTGGTCACGCCTCGAGTGATAGCCAGCATGGTGGCAGGGCCGATCCTCAACGTGCTGTGCTTCTCCATGGGTGAGACAGGCACAATGTTACAGCCAACTTGTCGTTTCTTATGCTATAACTGCTTGTACTTTCAAGGGTGCTGTACGCTATCCATGCTTGACGGTCAGATTAGAGGCTCCATCTCGACATTTAAGCAGGATCATGTGGTCTTCTGCTTTTGCTGCTGAGATGTGTGTATGTGTGTGTATGTGTGTGTGCATGCGCGTACACATGCGTGCAATTGCTTTTATGCAACTGTGGTACTTCTGCTTGCGGGACTCCTGCATCAACAAACACTCTTGGGAACAATGCACTACTTTTGAATAGCCTGGTGCCTTGCCGCCCTGTTTCTCAATATTGCATGGCTCGCTCGTCTTCTCTGCCCCACACCTTCTCCCCCCTAATCAAGCCTTTCTTATGTGCTCACAGGTATTGGCGCGTCTGTGCTCCTAGCTGACTTGGTCTACAACGTTCCAGCCAATGTCATCGTGGACTCAGCACGCCGAGCGCTGACAGGCTACGATGTGTTTACTAGCATGGTCAAGTCCTGGGTTTTTGGCAGTGTTGTCGCCATGGTGAGCGTTGCGATGGCAAAACAAACGGATGGGAATGAGCGCACTTGCCTTAACAGAGTATGGGATAACCCATTTCTTGTGTCCTACAATGTTTTTGGCAGATCAGCCTATTGCTTATAAATCTAATTGTTCCTTAAATGACTTTGTTTGATGTCTCAGTGCTGTTGATGTCTCAGCTAAGCTGCCCTCGTTTGGCAGATACAGCTATGTAACCTAACCTAACCTAACCTCAGTGCTGTTGCGCCAACAAGTGCCCCGCACAGAAGCACACAGGTGCATGTTAATGCGCTCATGTTCTTATTTGCAGATTAGCTGTGCATGGGGGTTCACAACTTCTGGAGGCGCCAAGGGAGTGGGAGAGTCTACCACCAGCGCCGTTGTGATCTCTTTGGTATCTATTTTCATTGTAGATTTCATACTGTCGTTTGCTTTCTACCAAGGGCAAGGCACTGCTTTGAAGCAACTGAAATAGTAACAGGCCACATAGCTGCCTGTTTTAGTGGGGTCCTGTTTGATCGGGTGGAAAGGATGTCAATCAGCATGGACCCCGCTTGTTAATCTTTACATCTCATTGTGAGTGCAGCATGTTGCCACAGAATGGTTGTCATCCAACAGCTGCTGCTGCCCGTGAGGTCCTCAGCCAGTGATGATTAGCTTGCTCAGTTCATTGATTTCCCATGCCAACATATCCGTTGTTTTGGACCTGACATGCGGCATCAATTGAACCTCATCCCAAATCGCTACTTGCTCAAGAGGCCACAGCGATTGTTGTATGTTTCATCCCAACTGGAGGGATTCAAGTGCAAATGCCTAAAACAAAATCATTACGGACCACACAAAAGCCATGTACTGCGACTTCCTGTAAGGGGCAAGGTTGCATTACCAGACATTTGCAGGCTTGGTTGAATTGCGGTTGAAGTGTGGTTGAATTGCGGTTGAAGTGTGGTTGAATTGCGGTTGAAGTGCGGTTGATGCGGTTGAAAACAACCACAGTTGCAGAGCGGATGGAAAATCCTTAAACAAGCGCGCCTTTTGTTTGAAATTTTTCTACAGCACGGTTCAAATGCTCTTCAAACCGCGCAGTTGCTTTCCAACCGCTTTGACTGCACTTATCAACTGTGTTTTGGCTAGTCCAGAACGTTTTATTTCAACTGCTTTCAACCGCACTTTTAAACTGTGGTTTGGCCAGTCCAGTAAAGGTTGATCTACAACCCGCTGCAACCACACTTTTCAATTGAAATTTGGCCAATGCACAATGGAATCAATAAGCTCCCATGTTTGACCTATGCAAACTAAGCAGTACTACAAGGGTTTGCAAGAAAAGGCCTTCATTCAAGAAGTGTGACTGCTAGCCTGCTCATAAAAAGCTATTAGTGCATGAAGGAAAAAATACAGCTAATTGTTGATCTGGCTCAGAAAAGCAGACACATTGTGGAAACCTGTGGGAGGAAACAGAGACGCATAAGCCCTGTGGAGAGAGACCACGCGTGGATGGGTGCAGTGAGAGAGAACATGCTGCTCATCTAGCATGTCATTAGTATTGCACAAGTCACAAGTAGGGGAGGTATTGTGAGTCCAGGTCACTGTTTCAATTCAAACTTTGAAGGGGGTGGGCACGAAGTCTGTAGCCACACTGCGAATAACGTAACGACTTGTTCTTGAAGGAAGGTCAAGAAACATGTATCTGCCAGATCCTTCCCAGTGGGAAGGATTTATGGGGAATGTGTGACCAGGGCCCTCTTAGTAGGGAGGGTGCACCATTGATGATAAGTGGGACGTTTCAAACGCAACAACAAATTGTTGTTGCGCTTTAGTGGATACATATAAGATAAGATGCCCAATATTGCATGTGCCTCTCCTGCAGGTCCACAACTAAACGACCGAGATCAATGGGCTCACACTTCAGCCTTTCTTTGAACATGTGTGATTGTGTCAGACCATTATGGCAGTCAGGATGTGGGATATAGCTGAAATTGAAGGCTAGGTTACATAGCTGTACCTGCCTAAGCTGACGCCAATCAGGCCTGCAGCCAAAACCAACGTCAGACATTTCCAGGCTCGGTTGAAGTGCGGTTGATGCAGTTGAAAGCAACCGTGGTTGCAGAGCGGTTGGATAATCCTTAAACAACCGCGCCTTCTGGTGAAAATTTTCAACAACACCGGTGAAATCCCTTGCAACCGCGCGTTTGTTTTCAGTCGCTCCAACGGCATTTTCGACCGTGAACCAAAATGTTGCAGCAAAACCTCTCAAAGTTGTCTCTATGGTCTCAGTCTTGATGAGTCCAGGTAGACTCTGAACTCCATGATCCTTTATCTGACCAGGCTCGGTTCTTCATGCTTAAGAAGATTTCTATAGTGTGCTAAGACTATACAAGCACAAATGTGTATGAGTGTGCATGCACTTGTGGTCAAGCCTTCTGTGTTTCATGCTCGAATATGCTCGCTTATGGACATATGCAAGTCTGCATGTGCGCATATACTTGCGTATGCACATGTGTGTGACAAAACAAGTGCGGATGCTTGTGTGCGTGTCTGCATGTATATGTGTTATGTGCATGTGCGTGTATGCGTGCTTGTGCACGTGTGTGTGTATGCATGCGTGCGTGCATGTGCGTGCATGCGTGCGTGTGTATGCCTGTTCAGGGGTGCGTGCGGCGTGTGCATGTGCGCCCTGCTCGCGCGAGTGCCTTCTGGCTCCTCCTTGACGGCTGCGTAACCGCTGCGGCCGCAAAAAATCTTTCCTCTGATAGCGGCTGTGATTGCATGCGCCCTTGTAGTATTGCTTAGTTTTTCATGTCATTCTCTTAAGTGTAGCTCTCTTAGGTGTGGGGGGTGTTTTTGACATTCCTCACACTTTGGTTCCTCTGAAGAGTTTTGGCCTTGATTCACAAAGAGTCAAGAAACTTGCTCTCAAGCTCCATGCTCATTCTGTGGACTATGCTCATAAGCTTGTTCAGACCAGACGTTCTCTTGAGCATTCTTCTCACCTTCAAACCAATCAGGAGAGGTCTGCTGGCTTGTCTGCCCGCAACCCCTCCTGATCCTCACTGACTGCTTTCTTCTTTTCTGGTAAAGGGGCTTTTCTTCCCAAGTGGCCCCTTTTCCTTAATTGATGTGAGGAGCTTTCTGCTGCTTGCGTAGTTTTTCTTTTCTTTTCGTGATGGCAACCAGTCGACTCTGTCAATCGTGTTCATAATGCCCATACGGTATGGGCCATACCTCTTCAAGTGAACCATTGGTTCAAGTTGGCAAAGGTTCAACAAAGCTGGAAGTAGAGGCAGCAGGGTGGTATGTGCCTGCCCGTGTCACTTCTTCAAGAGGAAGTTTGTCAAATTTCTGGAAACCAGTTTTACTCTTTGGTGGCGGCCTTTGAGAACTGGCCATTACAGATGTTTTTGTGCTCCCAGTTCTCTTCAGGAATATCACGAACCAGGTCCCTTATCCAGGTGGGATTGTGATCTATCAGACGCAGGTGTGCTGCTGTGTTCCAAACAGCAACTGTTTGCACACTCCAGTTGTGGCAAGAAGGCAAGATCTCTTTGCTGATCCAAAAGGAGGGGGCGGCATAGTTAAGGTCAAATAAGGTAATTTTGAGGGCAACACAAGTAAAGGTGCTGTTGAGGAGTTTGGAGTAGGGGTTGGTGCTCATTTGTTGACATACATGACGTTGTCCCCAAAACAGATGCAAGCCCATCTCACCAGTTTCAGTAACAGTAGAGTTCATAAGTATAGGGATAAACGCCAGCCTGGCCATTGGGTAAGGTGAGGCTCACCAGAAGAACACATAGCTGTACCTGCTGAACAAGGGCAGCTTTGAAGCAGATCAGGTCTGGTCAATAAATCGGCCATGGCCAGCCAAGAAGTGCTTGTTGTTGTGCCGCTGAATGCCAGGCGAGAGAGTTTTGCGGTTTTACCTCGCAGACAGGAAGACAGGAGGCAATCATGATAGCTGTACTAATCCTTGTGCTATGATAGGTCCACTTGCCAAACGCTGCCAGGTTATCCAATAATTCAGATCACATCCCCATGTGGTTTCTCTCCGAAGGGCTTATGTGTCTCTGTTTCCTCCTTCATGTTCACATTATGTGTCTACTTTCCCGAGCCAGAACAACAATAAGCTGTATATTTTTCCTTCACGATCTTATTGTTTTTATGAGCAGGCAAGCAGTCACACTTCTTGACAGAAGGCCCTTTCTTGTGAACCCTTTTCTTTTCCAGGATAGTTCCTGGAGCTGGAGGCTTGATGCAAAGGAGAGGCATACATCCATCATGAATGATAGCAAACACCATGATAGAAAGAGCGAGAAAAATATGAATCAGACTAGTGTGGGGCAGGGGTGTATTTGGGCGAGCCTGTCACAGGCACAGTGTCATACCGGCGGTGTCATTCCTCAGACTTCGGTTATAATTTAAAGCAAAGGCTAGCTTCTACTCTGCACTGACAGTTTTAGTAGAAAATTTTGCTATGGTCCAAACCCACTCTACTTGGCGGTGTGTCAGTATGGCCTTCGTTCGATGCCACCGCCCACAAAAATGTGATGCCACATAGTATGTAATATATAATAACAATGCGCATCATTGATGTGCTTTTTGATCTGCTTACATACCCGTGCTCTAGCTGTTTTAGCCTTGTGATGCGCTCCTGCATTTGGAAGTTGCCCATCAGGGCGTGAGTCATTGCAATGCTCGACTTCACAAGATGCACTTTGTGGCATGCCTTGACTGGCCATGATGTTAACGTATCCCGAATTACACCTATGCTACCCTTACCTCACCCTTCCTAGCCATAATGTTAACGTATCCCGAATGGGGCTACATCAAGCTCTGCCTTTGAACTCCTGATGGCAGGCCTCTTATAACGTTTTGCCTGAGGGCACTTCAAAGAAGCAGTAAAGCTCGTACTGAAGGTGGCACCAAACTGCAAAACATTACATTGACTGCCTATTCTATGGGTATACATTATTGCTGGTAGCTGTACTTGCTTGTGTGATAACTCCTTGCAGGGAAAACTCGATGCAGGGTGTGTGTCGCACTGGCCAAGAGTTTGACTGGTGAGCATGTCAGCATGTGTGAGCGCATGCTAATGGCTAGCTCTCATCGCTCCCATACCAACAGAAGCCCCAGCTGCAGTTCCTTGACTTGCCAGTGATCTCCGTTTTGCTGCGCGAGCCAGAGCAGCAGCTCGCAACTGATCAAGCTCCTCCAGCTCGCCGGCCCATATCTCTTCCAATGTAGAAAAGATGCCCATATGCCTGCAGCATTAAGTAGACAAGGTAACAGGGGCTCGGAGCACATGGAGATGTCCAGGCACACATGGACTAGCCAGGAACATACATGCAGGCTATTTCAAAGCCAATAAGTACATGCAAAGGGAGAAGCCGTAGCATTGAAGGCCCTAGCACTAGCACCAATACCGCGTTCAGTCAGCTTAGCAAAGCAAACGCAATTTGCTTGAAAATAGGTTGACAAGGAGGGATAATAATGAGGAAGGTAAAAATACGAGAGGAAATTTTGGTCCAATTAATAGAAAGAAAAGGCTTATAACCAGGAAATGGAAGGACATGTATGGAGGAGAAAAGACCCTTTTCTGGTTGATTTGACTTTTGACTCTACCATGATTTCAAACGCCAGTGCCGAATGTGCTGCAAACATAATTGGTCATTACCAAGGCCATGCCAGAGTTGCTTGCGTACCCACGTATGAAGTCTTGACCGAGTAATTAGGCACCTTTTAAGATATAAGTCCACAGCAGTTGTGTCCTTTAGAAAACCTACTGTTTTACGCCAACCTGGTGGCATACTATCACTATGCTCCCTCTTGCCGCCACGCACCGCGGCATGATTACTTTTTCCAATCTACACACACCTAGCTTTCCGTAGCCACTCCTGTGCCATTGGTAGGTTTTGGTCACATCCTTGGCCATGCAAATGCATCTTTGCTAAACGTAGCATTGCGTTTGCATCCCCTTGTCTTGCGTTCTGCAGCGGCAACAGTTGGGTAGACATTGCTGTGTTGGTTGAAAATACTAAACAGGGTACATTGCAGCAAATGTGAGCTGGCAGCCCCTGATCAGCTGCATTCCACCCGCTAGAGGATATGTCAGGAGCCACCTGTGCTGGCGAGGAGCAGCATTACCAGACGTTCCATGCAGGAAGGCTGGCTGGCGGATTTCATCCCTTGTTCCAGCTTGTAAGCCCACAACTAGCACCAACAGAGAAAAGTGCCTCGCAGTACGCACCTCAACCTCCTCGATGAACCACTGTCTCTCTTTGAAACGAATGACGTCTCGCAAGGGGATCCGAACTCGATCATCATCACAATCATCACCTCCCCTATCAAATACTTGACGTCCCTTAGCCCCCCTACACCAGAAGGGACCAGTTACAATCGAAAGCTCACAAAAGTAGACAGCTAGAGCGCACATAACAGCATTGTAGGTTCATACTGGCTGTTTCTAAGCCTCCATCCATAGGTTCATGCAACGGAACCCAAACAGTGAGGGTATGCAGCTGTTCCTTTGTGGAGATGTCTGTCCTGCTTATTGCCATCCTCATGTTGCAGCCCCCAGAGCGCATTTTCTGGCATTGGAATACAGCAGGCACATTGAGCAATTGAAGCAGCTTATGAGGCTTTGTCATGAAATATGAGCGTAGAATTAGTAGTAGCACAGGCCAGGCTACTAGGGTATGGGGGAAACAGGCGCAGGAACCTAGGAGCATGCATTTAAATGCTATTAGCCTTCAAACAGACCCGCACCCTTGGGGCAGGTTCCGTTTCCGCTGCCCCCTTCGCTGTCTGTATTCTAAAAAGGCCCAAGCCATGCCCAAGCCCATGAGTCCAGCTGCTGGCATGGCGCATCGGCGCGCCCAAGCCTTCAGGCGCTGAGTTAGTTGGCGGTAGCAGCGGTCATCTGCTGGGCCTGCTTGCACATCACCTTGCACAGAAGATGGAAAGACTTCCTTTGCTTCATGCATTAAGCTAGAGGCTCCATCAACTGCCGAAAACTGTTGTGGGCTGGAAAGAGTGATGCAATCTGCCACCTGGGCAGCGATCTGGAATGCAAGGCATTAACACAAAAATAATAAATGTTGCTCAAGACCAAGGTATTTGTTGCAGGCGCATCTGCCCCCAAGCCCAATCCCCAGAGGCGTCGAGTTTGTGTGCGGGCTGTTCCCCCGAAGAACGGTGATTTCACACCTATTTCTAATGGGACATCAGGTGGATGTGGCTCGGGGGTGAGTGTGCATGAGGTTCCGGCCCACTCGCGGTCAGAAACACACTCCTTCCGGCACACTTGTTCCGACACTGGCAAGCTTAGGTGTGCGAAAACGGTACGGTCTGCGGCATCAATGGCACTGGCAGCAGCGTCTGTCAGGCCCCACATCAATCCCTGCCCCCACATAAATGCAAGCATCAATGAGCATGATGATCGTACCCCTGGGCATTCAGGGTGGGGGATGCAGTTCTTGCGGCAGCGGAACATCAAATCAGGCCTTGGGCGGAACTGCGGCCGGCGCCATGGCAGGAGTGAGTGGACGTGCACTGCCATCCTGCTATTGCTTACGTTGTTGCCTCCCTCCGTAGGTTGCCTGTAGCTTCTCTCGCAAGGCACCCCTGAAAGCCTGCAGCTTCTCTCGCAAGACACGCCACGCTGCATCCTGCTTTCTTTCTTGCCCAGATGATGGCAGGTGGGAACAGCATAAGCAGGGAGGACATCTCAAGCGCTTTTGCCATGAAAGCTGAAGCAGAGGTGCGCCCAGGCTGATGCTTGAAGATCTTGCCTCCATTCTCTTAGGACCAAATTGCAACATTTGCCAGCCCACACAGCCGATAAGCAAAATTTTTTGCACTCAAAATCATGCCGTCGGAATCAAGTCTTTGCCCTCCTTAAGGGCTGAAAGTTGCTTCTTTGTACACTCCTACGTTGTGCACGAACAGCTCAGCCTCTCGCTCCTTGCGCCACATGTTAAATAACAATGCTTGTAGGGCGAAAAAGTCCTGTCCATCTCTGAACTCTTGTCATCCTGCCCAGAGGATGGAGTGTGGGTAAGTCCTGTGGTAACCACTTATGCTTCCACAGAAAATGGGTTGGACAAATAGGTGCATGCACGAGCGTGCACATGTACAGTCACGCACACTCACGCACGCACACACATGTGCGCATACGCACACGCGTGCACACACACATACAAACACGTACGTACATGTGTATGCACGTTTCATGTTCATTTGGTTTTAAGCTGATGAAATGTCTGGGTTTTATGTGGTGCAGGTAGATGATCCGTCAGATAGCTGGATGAGAAGTTGAATTTTGGCATTGTAAACAGGATTCCATTAAGAGTGCTTGGCAATATTTTGACGTTAAGAACACTAGTTAAGAATTGATTTTATTTGGCCAAGAGTAAAGAAAGTCGACTTTCAGCACGCCTCGGGTTATGGAGTATGAAGTATGCTGTATAATACTTTTATTCCAATTGCCAGCACTCTTTAACAATACGCAGAGCATTTCTTAACAACGCATGGAGCCTAATGCAGTGGAAAGAAAGGCAAGAGAAGGGTTACATAGCTGTACCTGCCAAATGAGGGCAGCTTAGCTGACCTGGCCTGTTAAACAAACACACTAAGACATTCTGGAGTTGCTGGGTTTGTGGCTGGTCACCGCCAGCCAAGAAGTTGTCTATGCTGTCTGACACGAAATAGCAAAGTTTGTTGTGCAGTGTGAAACATAGATAAATGGCTTGTACAAACGGTGTGTACTGCACTGGAAGTGTAGTACTATCAAACTTGATTAAGTTGGATTTTC
>SL_4KL_010_BRINEDRAFT_10001674_pt1 | contig 12327 bp, 12 predicted proteins | sample SodLak_010_BRINE_2_FD_10664 | JGI IMG/M metagenome (IMG submission 10664) | reverse complement strand
CCGCTCGCCAAACCGCGTCGAGACTGGCGGCCTCTCCGGGAAACCAATCGAATCCGCCGCAACCGAGATGGTCAAATACGTCTACAATCGGGTCGATGTTCCGGTCATTGGCGTCGGCGGCGTGGCAACGCCAGCGGATGCATACCGAAAGATTCGCGCAGGTGCGAGCCTCGTCCAGCTCTATACCGGGCTGGTATACGAGGGGCCAACAATCGCCCGGGACATTAACCGCGGCTTGCTGACGTTGCTGGAACGCGATGGATTCGACCACATCGAAGCCGCCGTCGGTGTCGACGCGTAGGGACACAAGCTAACGACTGTCGTATCGACATGCTCTTTTCACGCCGTGGGAAAGTACGGGCATGAGTCACAAGATTGCGGTCATCCCTGGAGACGGAATCGGCCAGGAAGTAACGCCAGCGGCGCTCGATGTCCTTGACGCGACAGGGGTTACGTTCGAATTCGTACATGGTGAAGCGGGCGATGAAACGAAAGCCGAGACGGGAGAAGCCCTCCCTGAACAGACACGAGAGCTAGCTGCGGACGCGGATGCAACGCTGTTTGGCGCAGCAGGGGAGACCGCAGCCGATGTTATTCTGCCGCTCAGACAGATTGTCGGGTCATACGCGAACGTTCGCCCCGCGCGCGCGTACCCGGGACTCGATGCACTCAAACCCGACACCGACCTCGTGTTCATCCGCGAAAATACCGAGGGCGTCTACAAAGGCATCGAGAGCGAGATTACTGACGGTGTCACAACACTTACCCGCGTCATCACGGAAGATGCTTCTCGACGGATTGCGGAGTACGGCTTCGACTATGCCGAGCAAAACGGCTACGACTCGGTGACGATTGCACACAAGGCAAACGTGATGCGCCAGACTGACGGACTCTTTCTTGATGTGACAACCGCTGTCGGCGACGCACGGAATGCGTCGTACGATACCGCCCTGATGGATGCGCTGGCGATGCATCTGATTTTGCGTCCGGAAGAGTACGGCGTCGTCATCTGTCCGAACCTTGCCGGCGATATGCTATCTGATCTGGCTGCCGGCTTAGTCGGCGGGCTTGGCCTGCTTCCCTCCGCAAACGTCGGCGACGAAAACGCGCTGTTCGAGCCAGTTCACGGGTCGGCCCCGGATATTGCAGGCCAGGGCGTTGCGAACCCGGCGGCAATGATTCTCTCCGCAGCGATGATGCTCGACCACCTCGGCTATCCGGACGAAGCCTCGCGCGTACGGGATGCAGTTGAAACCGTGCTGGCGGACGGGCCACGAACGCCTGACCTCGGTGGCGACGGAACGACAACGGATGTAACGGACGCAATCGTCGAAATTCTCGGCTAATCAGGGGAAACAGCCCCGAAGGATTATCTGAGCGCAGGCACTATTACTGGTATGGTCATTGGTACGCTGTTGGGCAATATTCCACTCTTGTTGTTACTGGTCGGTGCAGGTCTCATTATCGCCGAAGCATTTGCGCCCGGTGCCCACTTTTTCGTCGCCGGCGTTGCCCTCTTTGCGGCAGGTGCCGCGGGAATTTTGGTCGCCTCGTTGCCGTTTGTCGGTCCAATTATCACCTTTCTCGTGATGTCGATTGTCGTTCTCGTCGCCTCAGGAGCGACCCTCTATGCCTACCGACAACTGGACATATACGGTGGCACGGGCGAAGGCAGAACCAGCGACTCCTCATCGCTTCGTGGACAGACCGGACGGGTAACCGAGACTGTCACGCCGACGAGCGGTGAAGTGAAACTCGACAAAGGCGGATTTAACCCACACTACAAGGCACGAAGCATCGACGGGGAAATCCCGGAAGGGGCGGAAGTGATGGTCGTCGACCCCGGCGGTGGTAACGTCGTGACCGTCGAATCAATTGCCGACCTCCGTGATGATATCGACAGAGAGCTAGAGCGCGGGCGGGAAGCAAAAGCAGAAACAGAAACTGAAACCACCTCCTGAACTGTCGGCTGGGCCCGGAACTTCGGAACTGCACATTTTTTTGCGCTCGGTATCGGATTGCTATCCAATGAGCGAGTACGACTACGACGACCTTGGTCTCGTTGCCGGGTTGGAAATCCACCAGCAACTCGATACCGAGACGAAACTCTTCTGTGACTGTCCGACAACGCTTCGCGAACCTGAGGAAGCGACCCGAACCTTTACCCGGTATCTGCACCCGACGAAAAGCGAACTCGGCGAACTCGACCAGGCAGCCGTCGAAGAGAGCCGTGTCGACCGGGAGTTCGAATATCTCGCCTACGACACGACCGACCTCGTCGAGGAGGATGACGAACCACCCCGACGCGTCGACGAAGAAGCGCTCGAAACGACACTGGAGATATCTGCGTTGCTCGATATGGCTCCAGTGGACCAGGCCCACGTCATGCGGAAAATCGTCGTCGACGGCTCGAACACCTCCGGATTCCAGCGGACCATGCTAATCGCAACCGACGGCCAGATAGAAACCGACGACGGACCGGTGGGCATCGAAGACCTCCAGCTGGAAGAGGAAAGCGCCCAGCGGGTCGAAGAAACCGACACTGGCGTCCGGTATAGCCTCGACCGGCTTGGCATTCCGCTCGTCGAGATCGGGACGAGCCCGGATATTCGGACACCGGAACAAGCACGGGACGCTGCAGAACAGATTGGCATGCTGCTTCGCTCGACCGGAAAAGTGAAGCGAGGGCTCGGCACCATCAGACAGGACGTCAACGTCTCCATTGCGGACGGCGCGCGCGTCGAAATCAAAGGTGTACAGAGCCTCGACGATATCGACGATATCGTCCGAAACGAGGTACGCCGACAGGTCGAACTCCTAGAGATTGCAAAAATCCTCAGTGAGCGCGATGGGAGCGTCGGCGAGCCACAGGACGTGAGCGATGTCTTCGCTGGAACAGACAGCGGCGTCATCGGCGGCGCTCTCGAACAGGGTGGGGTCGCGCGTGCGGTCAGGTTGAGTGGATTCGACGGTATCGTCGGCCGCGAGATTCTCCCGGATAGACGGCTTGGAACGGAGTTTGCAGACCACGCGAAACGCCACGGCGCGGGCGGTATTTTCCACACTGACGAGTTGCCAGCCTACGGCGTGACCGAAGACGAGGTTGCGGCGCTTCGCGAGGCAGTCGGCGCAGAACCTGCTGATGCGGTTGCGCTCGTCGCGGATACGCCGGAGACGGCGGAATTAGCAATCGACGCCGTCGCCGAGCGAGCGAAAACCGCACTCGACGGCGTGCCAGAGGAAACGAGAGACGCACTCGAAGACGGGACGACCCGCTATCTCCGACCACTTCCGGGAGCAGCGCGGATGTATCCCGAAACGGACGTGCCGCCGGTCGAACCCGATCCGAGCGAGATTGAGCCACCGGAGCTGTTGACCGACCGGGTTGAGCGCTACGTCGAGGAGTACGGGCTCGATGCAGGTCTCGCGGAGCAAGTGGCCTACGGCCAGCGGATGCCCCTGTTCGAGCGCGCGGTCGAGATGGGTGTTGACCCGACCCTCGCCGCCGGAACCCTCGAATCGACCGTCACCGAACTCCGGCGCGACGGCGTCCCAGTCGAGCAGTTAACCGATGACCGATTTGTCGAGCTATTCGAGCTGATTGTCGGGGACGAACTCGCCAAAGAGGGGATTCCTGACCTGCTGACGGTGCTCGCTGAAGAGCCGTCACTGTCTGCACGCGAGGCTGCAGAGCGCGAAGACCTTGGGAGCGCAGCCGAAGACGAGGTTCGCGATGCCGTCCAGACCGTCGTCGAGCGCAACGCTGAGCAAGTTGAGGCAGAAGGGATGCAGGCCTTTTCCGCACTGATGGGCGAATGCATGGGTGAACTTCGCGGGAAAGCAGATGGCGATATCGTCAGTAGCGTCCTCCGCGAGGAGATACAGGCTCGAAGCTGAGACCGAAGCAAGGAAATCCAGTTTCTGTGGACGGTTCGGGATGTTGACTCGAAACCGATAGTGAGTGCTCCATGGAGAAGTCGTTACCCCCACGCTTATCATTGCGTAAACCGACCTACAATCTATGGTTTACGAGACGGGAAACGCGACGATTCAGGACGCAGTCGACCGGGTCATTGCGGGCGAACAACTCGACCGCACTGACGGCATTGCACTGCTGGCACAGCCGGTCGAAGAACTGGCCATGGCTGCGGATTTCGTCCGGGCGAAGTTCAGCGATGGAACTGTCGACGCTTGTAGCATCGTCAACGCCAAGGCTGGGGATTGTGCAGAAGATTGTGGGTTCTGCGCCCAGTCTGTCCATTTCGATACCGGAATCGAAACGTACGGCTTTCTCGACCCGGAGGAGATACTGGCGGCAGCAAAGCGTGCTGAACGCGACGGGGCACAGCGGTTCGGCATCGTCGTTGCCGAGAAAGGCGTCTCGAAGAAACATCGCCCGGAAGAGTGGGCAGAAGTGCTCCGAGCAATCAGGCTCGTTCGAGACGAAACGAGCGTGGAGGTTGACGCTAGCCTCGGCATCCTCACGGAGGAAGAAGCGGAAATACTCGCTGCGGAGGGGCTCAATCATTACAACCACAACATCGAAACCTCCCCTCGATTTTTCCCGGAGATTGTCGATAGTCATACCTTCGAAGACCGCGTCGAAACGCTCGAAATCGCAAAGGACGCAGGGATGGACCTCTGTGCAGGCGTTATCCTCGGCATGGGGGAGACGCCAACTGACAGAGTCGAGGCTGCAATAGCCTTGCAGGATATCGGCATCTCATCGCTCCCAGTGAATATTCTGAACCCAGTTCCTGGGACACCGCTGGGTGACAAGTTCGATGGCGAGTCACAGATTACGACCGAGGAGACTATCAAAACAATCGCCGTGTATCGCTTGCTTCACCCGCACGCCCGCGTGCGGTTGACTGGTGGGCGGGAAGTGAATCTCGGCGAAGACGAGCAACATCTCCCGTTCGAGGCGGGTGCTGATGGAATCCTCACCGGCGATTATCTCACCACCGACGGCCAGTCACCGGCCACCGACCTCGAAATTATCGAGCGGGCAGGGCTGGAACCCAACATGGCTGCCAACGAGTTCGACGTTTCGGCGGTGAAAGACACGGAAACCACAGAGGAACAGCCCGCGAAAATCAGGCAAAACCAGTAGCTGTGCTATCTCCCTTCTCGCTCGACCGCATCGAACGACTCAAAGAGGTCAGCAGCGTCCGGAAGCAACCGGCTCGCCCGTTCTCGAAGGGCCGCCGTCCGTTTCGACAGGTGTTGATACTCCTCGCTCTCTGCGAGCGCATCGGCCTCCAGTTCGGCTTCAAGGACGCTCCGAGTCGACTCTGCACTGAAATACTCCCCGAGTAGTTCATAACCCAGAATCTGACACTGCTGGATGACCGCCGTCTGGAGGTCCTCCCGTTCAAGCGGTTTGCAGAGATAATCATCAAAGGGCATATCGAGTACATCGAACCCCGGGTCGATAGCCGTCACCATAATTACACGGCCATCAAAGTCGCGGTCGACCAGGCGTTCAAGCACTTCATCGCCTGACATGCCCGGCATATGCCGGTCGAGCAAGACGATATCAAACGTGTGCTCCGCTACGAGCGAAAGCGCCTCGGCACCATCATATACCGTCTCGACCGCACACACGCCTCGAAGTCTGAGCGCGTACGCATCTGCAACTTCCTTCTCGTCGTCGACAATCAACGCACGAGGGAGGGAGTCTTCGACGGGGGAATCTGTCATAGCTAGCTTCCTGTTCACCAATACTCCTGCGTCGTTAAAATAGCTCCTTTCGACAACGGAGAATAGCCCCTGCAAAATGGTTGTTAGTTACTCAGTCACGGTTACATCTGTCCGCCATCTCCTGCCCCCGTTCAGCATAGCTAGAGTGAGCTGTCACCGTGTTCAGCATACCTAGCAGCACAACCAATGAGAGGTGGGCAACTCTCTGTAGATATGTCAAGCAGTTCAGTCCACATCTCACAACATCCGGTATCACGGCCAGGAAGCAACGCGTCGGTAGAGACGAACCCAGATTGTTGCGCGGAGACGCTCCTTGAGTTACTCGGTGACGAATACACCCGTGCTTCCCTCGAAGCAGTCGCGGAAAGGCCCAGAAGTGGGCGGGAGGTCAGCACCTGCACCTCAATGTCACGACCGACGGCGTTTCGACGGCTCAACGAACTCGAAAGAGCAGGACTTGTGACGACCGAACAGCATATCGACAACTCAGGACATCACCACAAACGGTATCGAGCAGTCGTCGAAGAGGTATCGTTCGAACTGACCGCTGACGGACTTGCTGCAAGTATCACGACTAGCAGCGATGAGAGTCGACAGCAACTGATAATCGATGCCGTGAGCGACGATTGAGACCGCCTCTCCGAAACAGACGAAGCAGTTACACTGACCAGCTATCGCGTGTTGAGGTCGTCCTCGTCTTTGACAATTCGGGTTTCAGCAGTACCGCTGGTTTCCTCGTTGACGAGGTCATAAAAGTCGTTTTGCATCCCGGCGGGGAATTCGACGACGCCAATCCAGGAGCCATCCGCCTGCCACTCCTCGCTTTCGAGCGTGCCGAACTGCCTGACTTTTGCCTGTCCGCTCCCGGCGTATTCCGGTGGGAGTTGCACGGCAATCTTGACGGTATCGAATCGGATTGGAATGACGGGACGTAACGCATCAAGTGCGTCATCAATCTGGCTTTCGACGGGTTCCATCGGGTCGATTCTGAAATCCGTCTCTTCGAGCGCGGATTCGATTCTGTCCGGCGGGTGCGGCGCATCGTCCATCTGCGGATTGACCGCATTGCGAGCAATTTCCGTCACAAGCTGGTTATGCTTTTGCTCTTGCATCTCCCGGCGTTGCTCTGCCGTAATCTGTATCTCACCGCGTTTGATGACTTCCGGGATGATTTCGAGCGGGTCGGTCGTCTCGAACACCTCCTCAAGCGCATTTTCCGGTGGCCGGTCACCGGTCGCAGCATCCTCGAAGACATCCTCGGCTGCGATTACGTCCTCAAGGTCGCCGTCGAACTCGCCACGTTTGATTGCTAGCGCAGCGTCCGGGTCAACCAGTACCTCGAACTGCTCACCGTGAGATTCGAGTCGGGCGGTGACTGCTTCGTCGAGTGATATCATTACCCGAGTCTACTGTCGGGTGCATTAAAGGTGTTATCAACACCAGACTGTTGGTTGGGTCAGAATAGGGAACCAACCCAGGAAAGGCGTTGCTAGTCGATTAAAAGCCGTCAAAACGGAGTTGAACAGGAGCCTGCTTACTCTTCGTTAGCGTCGTCTTCGGCGCTCTCGTCTTCGTCGTCTGCATCGGCTTCGTCCTCGTCCGCATCATCGAGCAGTTCAAATTGTTCGAGATAGGCTTGGGTCTCCTCGTCGGAGAGTTCGTGGAACCGTTCCGTTTCCGTGCTGATGGTTGCGACACCGAGTCCATCCGCGGAAAGCCCATCGTCGCTGACCGATGCCAGCGCGGACAGCGCCAGCCCAACGCCCTCATCGAGGGTCATATCATCTTCGTACTCCTCCTCGAGGTATTCACGGATGTCAGCGCGGTCGGAGCCGACAGCGAGCGCTTTCCATTCGTACGGCGTTCCGGATGGGTCCGTCTCATACAGCCGTGGTTCGCCGTTTGCGATGCCAGCGATGATGAGCGCAACCCCGAACGGGCGAGCGCCACCGACCTGGGTGTACTGCTGGATGTAATCTGTAACCTCTTTGGTCAGGGTCTCGACCGGAATCGGTTCGCCGTAGCGCAGTTCATTTAGCTGTGCCTGCCGGCGGGCGAAATCGATAAGTTGGCGAGCGTCAGCGACGTGACCGGCGCTGGCGATACCGATGTGGTCATCGGCTTTGTGAATTTTCTCGACGCTATCACGCTCCATCAGCGGCGAGCGGATGCGTTTGTCGACCGCAATGATAACACCTTCTGGCGTTCGAACACCGATACTTGCCGTTCCGCGTTTGACCGCTTCACGGGCGTACTCGACCTGATAGAGGCGACCGTCCGGGGAGAAGATTGTAATCCCCCGGTCGTATGCCTGCTGTTGATTTTGTCCCTGCATAGTTACTCGAAATCGAGCGTCGTCGCGCCAACGAACGCATCACCGACCCGGATATCCGCCAGACCAGCAAGGCAATGAGCGGTTCGGTCAGCGTTCTCGAACACGACGTCTCTCTCTTCCCGTTGTTGCAATCCCCGACCCATATACTTTTCCTCACACGCCCGGATGGTCCCGCTGACACCACTAACACGAACACCGACCGGTTCGCTGTCGACGACACTCAGACAAGCAACTGCAGCGCGGGCAGCCGAGACAGCGTCCCGGTAGACCCGAACGACCGCCTCAGCACCGCTATCATCCCGCTGGAATCGAACAACGGACAAGTCAAGTCGTGCGCTTCCCGCATCGCCAAGCAGGTTTTGTGCGCTGTAATACAGCTCACGTTGGAACTCGTCTCTGTCTGGGGCGCTGTCGGGCCACGTCGTTATTTCGACAGCGAGATATCGCCAGCGCGGCTGGAGGTGTTTTGGAAGGTGTTTCATGAGTGGTCGGTCATCGAGCGGCTATCGAACGCCCCGATTTGACTACTCGTTGTGTTGGGAAGTATTTGATAGTGATTATTGGAGTCTATCTCACCATGCTGAATCAGGGGAACGGTACCACAACAAAGAGCGTGATAATCAAGCACATAAATTAATAGAATGGGACCAGCAGAGTAGAGTAATCAATGGCACAGAGACAACAGTATGGCCTCCTGATTGCGCTGGGTGGGCTGGTACTTGCTGGCGTACAGTTGATACAGGGGGTACAACAGCTATCGGGATTTACCGGAACAACGCGAGCCATCGTCTTTCTGTTCGAGACGGGACCGTTCATCATCATTGGGCTCTCGTTGACGGTAATTGGTTACTGGGTTACCCAGCAGGCGGAATACGAGGAGTTCCTCCCGCGAGTCATTGCCTGGGGGACAGGTAGCATTCTGCTTTTTGCATCCGTTGGGGCGCTGTTGTTGTTCAGCCTCGAAGTGACGGTCAGTGGCGGGATACTGGCGCAGACACCGTATGTCGTCGTCAACCTGATAACGGTAGGTGCGGTCGTCGGCGTGTTACTTGGCCTCTACGACGCACAGAGTCAGGCCCGAAAACGCGACCTTGCCGCTGAGCGCGACCGGGTAGAACAGTTTGCCCGGAAGGCTGCAGACGTCAACAATTACGGCCGAGAGTTCAATCGGAGCGAAAGCATCGAGGAGGTGAGCGCCCTGTGTATTCAGTCGGTACAGGCGTTTCTCGGGTTGACCAGCATGGCGTTCGTTCTCATCGATGGCAACACACAGGAGGTTGTCGATGATACGACCGTCGGTATCGACGAACAGGAATTACTACGGCTCAGTGACGCTGCTACAGAACAGGAAGCAGGCGCTGTCGTTGTTACTCAGGCATCGGCAAAGTTGCCGGACTCACCCAGTATTGTCACTGCCCGTCTCACGAGCGACCCCGAGCAAACAGCAGTGCTTATCGCACTGGCGGATACCGACCTCGATCTCAACGAGGAAGACAAGCAGTTGCTCGAACTGCTCATCTCTCACGCATCTACTGCCCTCGAAGGAATTGGAAAACAAGATACAAAACTGTCGATATAGAGCTTCAGAACCAGAGAACTCATCTTATTCCTTTGTGGGAACTGAACTGTGCAAATATCAGTATCGATAATGACAGCTAGCGAGTCATATAAGAGTACACACCCCCTTCCTACGTGTGCAGGGTTACCAATGCCCTGAATGGGGCATCGGGGGCAGGTGGTGGCACCTCACAGCATCGTCTCGATTATCAGTACCGGAATACGACCCACTAGCTTGGCTTTCACATCTGGTAACTGGGAGTAGTGAATTAACTGTTCGTCAGATTACTCAAGACGATTCCAGCAGCAGTGACTCACAGAGCGCGTCGATACCTTCGGTATCTCGAATCCGCCGCTGTTTCTCGGCACCACTTTCGGCCTCGTAGACCGACCAAAGCGCATCAGTGTCAAGTCTGTCACGCTCTCGTTCGAGAAACTCAGTGATAGTTATTGTCCCGTCCAATTCCTGGTCGAGGAATGCAGTATCCCGACCGTGACGAATCGCTCGCCATTTCTGTTCGTCCAGCAGTTCCCGTCGGTGCTCGTGACCTGCTTCCCCATCCTCATAGCGGTCACACAGGTCCATGACCAGAGCGTGAACATACTCGACAAACGCCAGCACGTGTTCCGGATTCATCTGTGCATCCGGTGTTCGGACCTCAACTGACCCGTGGGCCGTGTGCGGTCGAACGTCGTACCAGAGTTCCCCCCGGTCGTGAATTGACTCCGTTTCGAGCATCGTTTTCTCGAAGGCGTCAAACTCCGCAAACGACTCGAATGCAGTCGGCATTCCCGTATTCGGTAACCCCTCGAAAATCTTGGCACGGGCCGACTGGAGTCCCGTATCGTAGCCGTTCCAGTACGGGGAGTTCGCAGAGAGCGCAAGCAAAAAGGGAAGATACCAGCGGAGTTCGTTGGAAACCCACACCGCCTTATCCGCATCGTCAACGCCGACGTGGATATGCAGCCCTGCAGTGACGTTGCGATGCTGTGGATACTGAATCCGGTCAAGTTGTGAGCGATATCGTGGCTTTTCGGCATGTTCGAGTTCTCGCCAGCGTGCAGTCGGGTGCAGTCCCGCCGCTGCAATCTGGTAGCCATAATTCTCTGCATGCGAAACCAGGGCGTTACGCATCTCCAGTAAGGCATCACGAGCATCCCCGGGGTCAGTAATCAGCGGCGTCTGCGCTTCGATAACGAACTTGAACAGTTCGTGGTCAAGCCGTCCCTTGAGCGGTTCCGGTGGCTCGCTCCCGTAGACTAACGTATCGGTCCCAGCCGTCGGACGGCCGTCGCTATCGACGATGAAATACTCCTCTTCGATTCCGAGCGTTCCCAGTCGGCTGAAGTTTGTCGCGTCGCCGCGGTCCATCTGCACTGTGGTTATGAGGGCGGCCGCTAAAGTATTCCCTTTCGAGTGAGCAGCAAAAAATAACGACTGACTTATGCGAGCGATTCGATGTTCTCGACGATTGCGTCGGCGTACTCGGATGTTGCGAGTTTCTCGCCGCCCTCAATCTGTCGGTGCAGGTCGTAGGTGACCTTCTTGGAGGAGATGGTCTCCTCAACCGCATCACGGACGAGATTCGCCGCATCGTTCCAGCCCATGTATTCGAACATCAGCACGCCGGAGAGAATCATTGCCGTCGGGTTAACCTTGTCCTGGCCAGCGTATTTTGGCGCAGAGCCGTGGACGGGTTCGGCCAGACAGAGCGAGTTCCCGAAGTTTGCACCAGGTGCGATGCCGAGTCCGCCAATCTGTGCCCCACAGGCATCGGAGAGGTAATCGCCGTTCAGGTTCATCGTGGCGATGACGTCGTAGTTGTCGGTCCGGGTGAGAACCTGCTGGAGCATGTTGTCGGCGATGCGGTCGTTGACGACAACCGCATCATCAGGCTGTTCGCCGTCACGCTCTTCCCAGAGGGTATCTTCGGTGATGACCTCGTCGCCGTACTCCTCTTCGGCGACCTCGTAGCCCCAGTCACGGAACTGGCCTTCGGTGAACTTCATAATGTTTCCTTTGTGGACAAGCGTGACTGAGTCACGGTCGTGTTCGAGGGCATAGTCGATGGCTTTGCGAACAAGGCGTTTCGTTCCGAACTCCGTTATTGGTTTGACACCGATACCGACCGCGCCATCGTGAATCGTATTATCGAAGCCCATCTCGTCTTCGACGAACTGTTTGACCGTCTCGACTTCGTCCGTTCCTTCCTCCCATTCGATACCCGCGTAGACATCCTCCGTGTTCTCACGGAACGTGACCATATCCATCTGCTCGGGATTGGAAACTGGTGATGGAACGCCGTTGAGATGGTAGGTTGGGCGAACGTTCGCGTACGTATCGAGTTTCTTTCGGAGCGCAACGTTCAGCGAGCGGAAGCCAGCGCCGACAGGTGTCGTGAGTGGTCCTTTGATTGCAATGCGGAATTCACGAATCGCTTCGACAGTGTCCTCGGGGAGGTTCTCACCGTACCGGTCACGGGCGCTTTCGCCGGCATAGAGACGCATCCAGGCAATATCTCGTCCAGTTGCCTCAGCAGCAGCGCCAAGGACTTTCTGGGCGGCAGGGCCGACATCCGTTCCGATGCCATCGCCATGCAAAATAGGGATAATTGGTGTGTCCGGCACGACGAATTCGTCTTCGTCTTCGTTTACCACCTCTACAGGCTCTCCGTCGTCGGGCACAGTGACTTTGTCGTACGTCATATACTCGGTAGTTCACTCCGGGGGTC
>SL_4KL_010_BRINEDRAFT_10001673_pt1 | contig 12329 bp, 8 predicted proteins | sample SodLak_010_BRINE_2_FD_10664 | JGI IMG/M metagenome (IMG submission 10664) | reverse complement strand
TTACCATCTTCTCCAGTATATGAGCCTGGAAATAGTCATCTTCGACAATCAGCACCGACTTAGTTTTTTTATGAGCATTATCAACCACCTTATCACCATCACCTTTCATAACAGAAAACAATTATAAGGTTGCTGATTTCCGTATTTATTAAAGTTAAAGTATTGGTTGGTTTGAGCATTTAACGAACATTATCATATTTTAAATAGTTCAATGGCATGGTTAGGGGCTTGACCCTAAATAACTTTATCCGAATCAATCGGACATCATCAGATAAGATTGAATCTTATATAGATTATAGAACCTGTGCTTCTATTTGATTTACAAGTTCTTATGGGGGTGGGGGACAAAACCACCCGTCTGTGATTCTTTTAATATATTATGCATAAAACATATAACATTATCAATTTTGATATTAAAAGCTGTTAAATTTATGTTAAATCAACTTTTGAAACACTTAGATTATCATATTTGATAATTAGAAAGCAAGCTACGATAGGGTTTTAAGGTGGTCATCAAATCAGGCCCGAAAAGAATTACTCAACTTTCAAATTTTATTTTCCCTGATAAATTTTAAGTAGCTGTTTAAGAAAGTTACTATAGAATTGAAGTCTCCTTCTTTAGATAGCCAAAAGTTCTACGACTTGCGTTTTATTCTAACTTGATAGAGGTACTCTTGATTACCAAACACGGGCCATTATTTAAAATTGGGAAGGATGCAAAGATATGCTCATCCAACAATTTTAATACGGTGTACCAACCCAGACAACTCTTCCTAAAACATCTACGCTATTCAATTCTACCTGGTCAATAAAAATCGGTTTGTATCGTGGGTTCGTAGTTGTAAGCTGAACTTTTTCGCCCGGCACTTTTTGCACAACTTTCATCCTGATAACGCCATTATACTTGACGATATAGATTCCATCAAAATTGATGTTATTCTGAGATTTATCTACAAGTGCTATACTCCCTGTTTTTATATCCGGGTACATAGAATCGCATTGTACTTTGAGGGCAAAAATATTGTGCGTATCTACAGCCCTGGCATATTCAACCAGCTCTCTGCTGATTGACAGATCGTCCCCTCTCTTTTGCCACTCCTCAACAGATATCGCACCTTCAGAAACCTCTTTATTGAAGTTTAACTCCAAAATCGGTACTGTAACCAACTCCTTTTTTGACTCCTCAGAACTCTGCTTACTTATAAATACCGGGCCTTTATCTTTCAGAATCCAGTCAGAATTTATAGTAGAATCAAAACTTACCAAGTTTTTGACAAATCCAATATCAGGTACCGACACTCCATTCCGATATCGATAATATGTCGCCTGGCTACACCCCCCAATTTGAGCCATCTTTTTTGGAGATAATGAGAGAACTTTTTCAATATGGTTTAACTTTGAAGAAATATCCATCACGGACTTACATACATAATAACTGAACGATATAACGAATCGAGAACTTTTGTTACTGATATTTTAAAGAAACGCATAACCACTTAACCTTAAGAGAGATGCTTCCCAATGTCTTATGAGCTTAAAAATAATAAATCGAAGCTTCAATATTTTGAATATTACCATCAAGTAATGAAAGTTATTATAACCGTTAAATTTACGGTAATACAAATTCTCTATATAATTATTTCTGCAAACATACAGATGTTGTGATTCAACAATTTATTATAAGAGTGTAGTCTTTAAAAAGAAGGTAATACACCAAATCAACACACAGAACTTTTTGATGTTGCCTAATTCGAAAAGTTATAAATGAGCAACAAGCAGATAAGTATTGATGGACTCCTTTTCCGCGGGAGTTATTTTAATATGAGAATGATGATTTAAAAAAGGATTTGATCAATGGTGTGTGGAAATGACTTCAGGTACCTCAAACTGCCTGAATATGTAATTAGATTAGTCCGCGTTTTTTTCTTGCCCTATGTCATTTTAAATAGAACTGTAATAAAGTTGTTCCTTTTTTATAAATGATCATTTAACACCATTGTTCTGCTCAAGGCGCCCGATCCGGATAATCGGTAATAATTCCATCCACGCCCATCTCCAGCTGACGGATCATCTCCTCCCTTTCATTGATGGTCCACGGTATGATGGTCATGCCGCGACTGTGAACATCGGCCACCAGCTCCGGGGTTACCAGCTCGTAGTGCGGGCTCCAAATTTCGGGTTGATACCCCAAAATCTCCACGTAGCGATCGATGGTTTGATCCTCTTCATAGACCAGCATCGCCTGTACCACATTCGGGTCTATTTCCCGCATGGCAATCAGCGTGGCGGGATCGAACGACTGGATAATTACCCGGTCGAGAATATCCAAATCTGCCAGTTCATCATACAACAGCTGCGAAAACTCCTCCGGCTGCGGGCCGTACTCGCCATACCACTCCGGCCGGCTTTTCGTTTCGATATTGTAATAAATCGGGTCCAGTCCCTGCTTCTCCACATACTCTTCAATTGCCAAAATTGCGTCTCTCATCAGCGGCTTGGTCACCTCCATCGGCTGCTGCTCAGGAAAAAGCTCGTGCCCGCGTTTACCCACATCAAACTGCTGCGTCTCATCGTAGGTCATCCGGTAGATGTTAAATTCCATCTGCTCCTCTTCGGTTACCGGGTCGCCGTTCGGCTTGGTACTTATTTGATGATCGAACCACGGCTCATGGGAGATTAAAATTTTGTTATCCGCCGTCACTACAAGATCAAACTCAATCGTATCCACCCCGTAATCAATCGCTTTTAGAAAACTGGGAATCGTATTTTCAGGCAAAAGCCCGCGAGCTCCGCGATGGCCCTGCAGGTCGTAGTCGTAGGTTGCTTCTTCCACGGTGCAGGCGGTAACAATCAGGAATGAGAAAAAGAGTAGGAAATAGCGCATAGATGTTGATTGAGTGAACGGTTAGGTAATAATAACAGATTTCAGATTTAAAAGAAGTGAAGATGTCCAAAAAGACTGTCATCCCGCACTTGATGCGGGATCTCCTTCATATGATGGAGCAATAAGTTAAGAAGGAGACCCCGTATCTTCGCTTCGCTACGTACGGGGTGACGCGTTGCCGGCAGGAGATGCCACACTGAAATAAATGCAGCATAAAGATCGGAGCCTGCCTGCGCTCCCGCTATGGCAGACAAGTGCGGGATGACGGTCTTTTTTCTACAGCCCCACGAAGAGATAATCATTACTGACAACCATTCCGATCCTTCTCACATCCTCCTGTGATGCACGGACGGAAGTTTGCGACGCACCTCTTCTATCACATCCATATCTATCTCAGCCGTAATAAATCCCGGCTCTTCGCCTGCGTCCGCAAGAACTTCTCCCCACGGGTTGATGATCATCGAATGCCCATATGTAAAGCGATTTTCACCATGGCGTCCGGTCTGCGCCGGAGCGATTACATAAGCGCTGTTTTCTATCGCCCGTGCCCGAAGCAGCGTTTTCCAGTGCGCATCGCCGGTGGGACGAGTAAATGCCGCAGGCACCGTAAGCAGTACGGCCCCCTCCTCCATCAGTTTTCTATAGAGCTCGGGAAAACGCACATCATAGCAGATGGAAAAACCTATTGAGGGCAGATCTTCAGATTCATAAACGACAGCCTCTGGTTTGCCGCCCTGGACATGGGCCGATTCCCGATAGGATTCATCTTCGGAAACCACGGCATCAAACAGGTGGATTTTATCATACTGCGCCACCGTGGTACCATCCGGGCCAATGAGCACACTCCGGTTATACATCTTCCCTCCTTCGGTCAGGACAGGGTAACCACCTCCAAGCAGGAATATCTTCAGCTCTTTAGCCCAGGCGGGCAGCTGTTCGTCTACAGCTTGTTGTATCTCGGCGGCATAATCCATCTTTTCTTTCTCCCTTCCAAGAAAAGCAAAATTTTCGGGTAGGCAGATGAACGTAGCACCATCATCTGCGGCTTCTGCTACAAAACGATACGCATCACCCAGGCTCTTCTCTACATCAGGCTGACTATTTAACTGTATGGCTGCTGCTTTCATAATCTGTTTACTGGTATGAAAAGTGTCTTAATAAAATTTAGAAATGTTTAATTAAAGGAAGCATTGAAAAACCTTAATGCATTAACATTTCGACTTCACTCCACTACGTTTCGTTGCGCCTGTCTGCAGAATCCGCCGGCTGGCGGACAGGCAGGCTCAATGTGACGTTTAACGTCATACTGAGAGCAATGAGGAGTGGAGCGACGAATGAAGTCGAAGTATATCTGTTTTTTTCAAAACCTCCTTAAAATGTACCTGAAATAGATTAGCTCAGCAAGCATGGCGGATTGGTTAAACTATAAAATACTTCTGCTAAACTGAGTAGTCTAATCACGGCGTCACGGCGGTTTTCACAACGGACACAGCAAAATCCTCGCATGGGAACAATGCGAAAAACTTCCACACACGTTCGAACGGGGACGTTCGAATTACTATCTTAAGAAAAAAATAAGTAACCAATTATCTCATGGACTCCGAAAAACTTCGTTCTCTACAAGCTCCTTTAAAATCAAAATACAAAGATGATCCCAATTCTGCGGTGGTAACACTCTCCTCGGAAGGAAAAATCGGTAATGGTGTAACCTGCAAAGTCGATACCGGCAAAGCGATGGTTGAGGCGGGGCTTCATCCCGCTACCGGCGGCGATGGCATGGCGGCCTGCTCCGGGGATATGCTTTTAGATGCACTTGTCGCCTGCGCCGGCGTTACGCTGGGCGCTGTTTCAACAGCTATTGGTGTAGAACTGGGTGAAGAAACCAAAATCACTGCAGAGGGCGACCTCGACTTTCGCGGCACGCTGGGCGTATCCAAAGAGGCTTCCGTTGGGTTTAAAGATATTCGCTTAACCTTTCATTTGGAAACCGATGCCGATGAGGATCAAATCGCATCACTCATAAAATTAACGGAACGTTACTGCGTGGTTTTCCAGACGCTGAACAACAAACCCAAACTTGTTACCGATCATAAAATCGTGTAGCGGGTAAGTCGTTTTATTCGGTCCCTCTGCTGATGGGGCCGATATACTCTCCCCTTTCAAATGAAAATTTAAAATGGAATCCCTGGTGTGATTTGTACTCCCACTCTGCCTCCAGCTGTTTTAGGAGCGTATCGATGATCATCATGCCAAAATTTCCACCTTCATCAAAGTCTACATCTTCCGGCAGGCCTACGCCAAAATCGCGATAGAAGAATGAAACGGAATCGCCATTCTCTTCGGTTTTGATGGAGATTCTTTTGTTCTTCTCATTCGGAAACGCATGTTTCAGTGAGTTCGAAATCAGCTCGTTAATCAGCAGTCCGCACGGAATGGCTTGATCTAAACTGAGTGAAAATGGTCCCAATTCGAGAGTGAATTCCATCTCAGCATCTCCGCCCGAAAATGATTTTTTGATAGTATCGGTAAGATCCCGGAGATATCTTTCAGAACAAATCTCATGGATATGATCTTGTTGGTAAAGCAGCTCATGAACCTTAGAAATGGAGAGGATTCTAAGCTGTGTAGCCTTCAATTTTGATAGTGTCTCCAAATCATCAATATCAGTTGACTGAAGCTCAATCAACCCGCTGATAATAGCCAAATTGTTTTTTACGCGGTGATGAACTTCCTGCAGAAGCGCCTCCTTCTCCGTCACCACTTTCTTCAGCTCTCTTTGTGATGTAACCAACTCAGTTACATCCTGACCAACCGTGTGCACCGCCTTTTTCCCATTAAATGTAAACGGTACAGATTGCGCCTTTACAAATCGTCGCTCCCCCTTTTTATCCATAATGCCTATAATTCGTGGAGATATATTTCCTCCGCTTTGCGCCCTTTCTATTCTCTCTTGAAGCTCCTCCATCGTCATGTCATCATCTTCGTGACGCACAAATTCGCCAATCAATTCCGCCGGGTCTGAATATCCATAAATTTCGGCCCCGGCTTGATTGATATACTGGATAATGCCATCAATAGATATTTGAACAAGATCTGCACTCTTCTCCACCATCTCTTTCCATTTCGGATCCGCTATCTCATCAAAAGAGGGGGTGCTTTGCACTGCTTTTGAAATCAAAAATTTCAACCTGGTGGTGAGTTGTTTTTCATCTGCCGGCAGTGGGATAATTTCATCCGCATGGTGGATATGTTCATGAACTGAATTCCAGTCATCATCAGAACAGAATAATATTGTGGATGAATGTGTTCGGTCACCTTCGCTTCGATCAAGCCAAGAGAGGTTGTTCAAAAATTCAGACACATCCAACAACAGCAGGTCTGCGGTTAATGAGTCCGTAATCTCTGCAGAATCACCATTTTTGTTGATGATAGAGCTGACATTCTGTAGGAGTGAAGGGTCCGATATTTTTAGACCAACCTCTATCTCTTTTTCTACCGCTAAAGGTTCTTCCTGTTCTGCCATATGCAATTAACTTTACTTTCCAACCTCTCCGTAGGACAAGCGCTCAATAGTTAATTTATCCATTTAGAGTAGATTTGCAAACAGCTTGGATAAATCTAACGGTTTGAATCTCTCTACTTTTTACCTGTCTCCAGCAATCCTTTCTTCACCCATTCGCGACGCTCTTTCGAAATTCCAATTACTATGGCCGGTACCACGAACAATGTTAAGATTGTAGCAAACGTCAATCCTCCAATCACTGATCGTGCAAGCGGACTCCAGGTTTCAGACCCGGCTCCAATCTCCAGAGCAAGCGGTATCATAGAGAAAATTGTGGTAAGTGCCGTAAGCAAAATGGGGCGCATGCGGCGTTTACAAGCTTGTAGAAATGCGATGAGATATGCGCGGTCCCGTGTGGCAGTGCGGCCTGTGTATTGATGGATATAGTCCACCAGCACAATTCCGTTGTTCACCACAATGCCCACCAAAATCACAATTCCAATGTAGGCCGGTACACTAAGCGGCGTGTTTGTCATAAACAGGAATACCAGCGAACCGAAAAAGGCCAGTGGCACCGTAAACATAATGATGAATGGATCACGAAGATTTTCGAAGATCGATGCCATTACCATATAGGTTAACAGCAGCGAAAATAGGAACGCAAATCCTAACTCACGCTGGCTATCGTCCATACTTCTTGTTGTCCCTGTAAAATCGTACCGATATCCATCCGGCAGCACAACATCATCAGTTAATATTTCGCTGATTTCTGCTCGCATATCCGCGGGATTTCCCTCTACGTTCACCGTCAGATCTACAAATACTTCACGGTCGCGCCGGGAAATACGGTTCATCCCCTGCTGAAATTCGAAACTTCCGACTCCTAAAATGGGTACGCGAACATCTTCCGCCTGAATCACATCCAGTGCAAACAGATCACTTCGGTTTTGAAAACGGTCGCGGTCATTCCGCACCTGTATTGGGATCTCCCGGCCATCTTCTCTAAAAAACCCTGCTCTTGTTCCTCTCGCCTGCGTTCCAAACGCGTTGGCAACTTCATTAGCAGATACTCCAAGCCGGCTGATTCGTTGCCGATCGAGCGCATAGTGGAGCTCCGGTGTGGGGCGGTTCCGATTTGTTGAAACCGAGGTAATATTCTCTTCCTGTGTCAGGCGTTCATCAATCCGGGTAGCGTACTCCATGAGCACATCCGTATCGGGCCCGATGAGACTAATCTGCAGGCCTCGCCCACCCCAGCCGCCGCGTCCACCGGGGATTCCACCTCCGCCACTCTCCTGTATTTCCAGGTCTACATCCTGGGAATCGAGCATTTCGCGGGTTTCATCAATCAAATCTGCCGTGCTTCTATCCCGCTCTCGATGATCGGTGAGCAACACCTTCATCTCCCCGAGATTAGATTCCGTACTCCAGCGCTGACGGCCAATACTGGTGATGACGGTTTGAATTTCCGGAACGGCCAAAAGCTGATCCGTATAATTACGAAGCTCTGTTGCCGTATTATAGAGCTGGTTCCCTGCAGGAAATGTTACCTGCACCGTATATTCACCGCTATCGGATTCAGGGAAAAACTCGCCGGGAATAGTTCGAAACAGAAATACGGACCCAACAATAATTCCAACTACAAATAGGACTACTACATATTTTCTGTCAAGTATCCAGAACAGGATTCGTCCATAATTTTTCTCCAGGGCATGAATCCAGCGAAACGTGAGGTTCTTTCGGTTAAACTCTTCACGTTTTAAAATCAGTGAAGCGAGCACAGGAATCAGAATTATAGACGCCAGGTACGAACTGGTAATCGCAATAGAAATTGTGAGTGCAAGGTCGCGGGTAATTGCGCCCGTAACGCCGGAGACAGCTAAAATGGGTACAAAAACGGCAAGTGTTGTCAAGGTTGATCCAAGTAGTGCCCCGGCCACCTCGTTGGTCCCTTCAAGGGCAGCGTCCATCCGCTTTCTCCCCTCTTCTAATTTGTTGGCTATACTTTCTGATACCACAATGGAGTTATCCACCAGTAGCCCGATGGCCAGTGCCAGGCCGGTGATAGAGATAATATTCAGGCTGATATCCAGAAAGTACATGGCTCCAAAAGTTGCCGTCAGCGATACAGGAATACTCATCGCCACCACAAACGCAATTCGCCAACCTCCCATAAACAGCAACAGGATTAATATTACAGCGATCAATGCAATGAGCGCAGACTGTGCAAGATTCGACACCGAATCTTCAATAAACTGCCCTTCGTTACTTAGCACCTGCATTGAGACACTTCCCGGAAGCACATTCAGTATCGGGTTGATCTCCGCCAATACCGCTTCGGCAACATCCAGCGTGTTCGCATCCGACTGCTTCTGAATTTCTACTTTTACGCTGTTTCTGCCATTCACCTCCTCAATAGAGTTGATATCGGCATAGGTATTTTCAACCAGCGCCACGTCCGATACACGGATAGGCGTTCCATCATCACTGCGCCGGACTACGCTAGCAGAAATTTCATCAATTGAATGAAATACCGATTCAGCCCGAATACTGTAGCTGATGCGATCCGCTACCAGGTTCCCAATCGGCTGATTGACGTTATTATTCTGCAGGGCACTTACCACTTGTGACGGCACCACACTGTGGCTCGCCATCGCATCGGGGTTGAGCGTTACATAAAAATTTCGCTGCAGGCCGCCCCGTGTATCTGCTGCTGCAACTCCCCGGAGCCGCTCAAACCGCGGTTCAACGAGCTCCTCCGATAGCTGACGAAGTTCATCAAGCCCCATTGCATCCGATTCCAGGCTGATTTCAATAATGGGGGAGCGATCCGGATCGAACTGAAAAATAACCGGGTCGTTCGCCTCGGACGGAAGATCCACCCGTATTCGGTCGATCGCCTCGCGCACCCGCATTTCTGACTGCTGAATATTTGATCCGGGATCCATCCGCAGGATGATAAACGCCCCTCCTTGTCGCACGTTCGATTCCAGCGACTCAATACCATCCACACCCATGATAGCTCCTTCTATCGGCTCCACGACCAGGCGCGACATATCGTTGGGCGCTACATTCTGATAATTTACCGATACAGCCAGCACCGGAATATTAAACTCCGGCATCAGATTTACCTTCAGGTTTGAGAGGGAAAAGAGACCGAAACCGATGACGATCAACGACATCATAAACACCGTAACAGGACGCTTCAGAATAGATTCTGTAATGGTAAATTTTTTCATATCGGCTACTCCTGTTCCGCTAACGGATCATCTTTATGAACGGCGTTGAAACCGGCTTTTTCTACCAGGGAATTCACAATCATATACATACATGGTACGGCAAAAAGCATCAGCAGGGTCGACATTGTCAAACCACCGATTACCGTCCGTGCCATCGGGCTCCACGTTTCTGATCCCGCCCCAAGCTGTAGAGCTAACGGCACCATGGCTAAAATAGTTGTAAAGGCGGTCATCAAAATAGGCCGTAATCTACGAGTAGCACCATTGGCAATGGCATCAAGCCGTTTCTGTCCGCGTGTTTGCAGAATTTTGATATAGTCGATCATCACAATTCCGTTGTTTACCACAATTCCGGTCAGCAGTACCAGGCCGATCATGGCGGTAACGCTGATGGGTGTGCTTGTGAGCCAAAGTATCAACAGCACACCGGTGAGTGCTAGCGGAATGGTTACAATGATGATGAACGGCTCAACCAAACTTTCGAACTGCGACGCCATGACCATATACGTAAGGATTCCGGCGATCAGAAAGGCGATCATCAAGTAGTAAAACGATTGTTGCTGATCCTCGGCTGAACCGGCAACTTCGTAGCGATATCCTTCCGGCCAGTTTACCTGATCCATGATTGCACGGGTCTCTTCGGTGGCCGTTCTGAGGTCGATCCCGGCGAGATCTGCCTCAATTTCTACCATCCGCTCCTGGTCGATACGCAGAATGGAGGATGGGCCTGTGTGGCGCTCAATTCGGGCCAGATTTCGAAGCGGCATCCAGTCGCCATCAGGCGTTTGAATTTGAATATCCTGCAGTGATGTAGACTCGGCCCGATCGATCGCGGCAAGCTGAACCAACACCTCAAACTCCACTCCCTGGTCTACGAATGTGGTGGCAATATCGCCCCGAACGGCATCGCTGACGGCATTGGCTACCTGCGATGTTGACAGGCCAACGCGCGCAATTCGCTCTCGGTCCATTTCGATTCGAAGTTCCGGCCGTCCCTGATCTGCCGTGCTAAATACATTTGCGATTCCTTCTATATCGCGTAATCCTTCCGTTGCAAAAGCGGTCAGCTCCTGTTTTGTTTCTGCATCGAAACCGTAAATCTGTACTATCAATCCTGTTTCACCATCGGGGCTGAGGGGATCTTCCCGCACTTCCCGAATATTGGCGCCGGCTACATCATCGAGTGAGCGGAGCAGTGATCCGGCAATTTCAAACTGACTGCGATCCCTTTCACCAACAGATACCAGTTCAATCCGAACAATTCCCTGATTTCCACCGGGATTTTCTGCTCCCTCAATCCCAGTTTTATCGCCATAATCGGATACAATCAGGCGCGCTTCGGGGACTTCATCCTGGATAATACTTTCGACCCGGCGAATGGTTCGCTCCAGTTCAAACAGGTTTACACCGGGCTCCCGCTGTACTTCCAGCACGATATTGTTTTCATCCACCTCGGGGAAAAACTCACCACCAAGGAGGTAATAAATAGGGAGTGATGCCAGAAGCAACCCAAACGCGGCAGCTACAACCCAACCGCTTTTAGGCAGCAGGTAGGTAAGCTGACGATTATAGGTAGACTCCAACGAATCAAACATCCGGGTAAAAACAGGAGCTACTCTGTTGGCGAAAAAATTTCCAATTCCGGAGGTCGACTTTTTAAATAGATAGATCAGAGGATAGAGTGGAATCAATACCAAAAATATTGGAATAGCAGCGATCCGGTTTACGAGTGACTCTTTTCGCCACTCCATCAACTTTTGAAACATTGTCTTTTTCTCGCCCTCTTCCGCTTTGGCGAGATCACTGGCAAAGAGCCGTGAACTCATCACCGGAATAAGAGTGAGTGCAACCAGTACGGATACGATTAAGGCAAACGAGATGGTGAGAGCTAAATCCCGAAACAGAAGACCGGCGATTCCCGGCACAAAAAGTACCGGCAGAAATACAACCAGCGTAGTTAACGTACTCATAACAATGGGGGCTGATACCTCCTGTGCCCCAAATACCGAGGCGTTTTCTCCGGTTTCCCCCTCCTCTTTAAATCGGAAAATATTTTCGAGTACCACCACGGCATTATCCACCACAAGGCCCACAGCAAGTGTCAGGCCGGAGAGCGAAATAATATTCAGGCTCACATCAGCCCAGTGCATAATACTGAAGGTGGTGATAATAGAAACCGGAATAGAGATGGCTACAATAAGCGATGAACGGCCGCTACGAAGGAATACCAGCAGCATTATCATCACCAAAATAATCGCCTGGATAGCCGTATAAATTAAATTCTGAATCGACATTTCGATGAAGTCGGCCCGGTTCGTAAGTACATCCAGCTCTACCCCAGAGGGTAAAACTTCACGAATATCATCGAGGCTGTTTATCACCCCGCCGGCTGCCGAAACGATGTTGCTATCGCTCTGTTTGTAGATATTTACCACAACGCCATCATTCCCCTGAACGCGTACGTTTCCAATGGGTTGTGAAATGCCATCTTCTACGTTCGCAATATCTTTAAGATAGATGGGATTACCGTCGCGCGTGGCTATAATGCTGTTTTGAATCTGCTCCAGGTCCTGGAAATCCCCAATGGTTCGCAGCGAGTATGTGGTCTCCCCCTCAGATAATTCACCGGCCGGCACCTGGATATTATCCTGCCGTAAACTGGTGGCTACCGTACCGATATCGATATCGTAGGCGCGCATCTGGG
>SL_4KL_010_BRINEDRAFT_10001671_pt1 | contig 12341 bp, 10 predicted proteins | sample SodLak_010_BRINE_2_FD_10664 | JGI IMG/M metagenome (IMG submission 10664) | reverse complement strand
CCCCTGACCACTATCGCCGTCGGCGGGTCGTGGTCGATGAGAAACAAATTGAAGTTGATGGTGACAAGAAATGGCTGTACGCAGCGGTTGACACGGGGTCGAAGCTCTTGCTTGATATCGACGTATACAGCCGCCCCGGGACCGATCCCGCGGCGGCGTTTCTCCATCGTCTAACCGAGAAACACGACGTTTCAGAGACGGAATTTCTGGCCGATGGTGGTGGGTACCTGACTGCCCTCTTCCGGCATGAGTTGAGCGGTCAGCTCAACTACAGTGAGCGGAACCACTTCGAAAAGTGGTTCCAAACAGTGTCGATGCGGATCGACCGCTTTCATTCGTTCTGGAGGGGCAGTCAGTCCAGTGCCCGCCGCTGGTTTAGTCGATTCAGACACTACTACAACCATGATCGGCCGAACCAAGCGTTAGATAATCGGACGCCTGCCGAGGAGGTGCTCAACTAGACAGTGCCGAAAAATCCGATCTGTCCGGTAACCATTCTTCCAAACCGTGGTTTCGTCCCAGTGAGGACAGGTCACACCATCACGCCAACGACCTGCTGCAACAGATTCGCTGCGACCGATTCCGATCCGAACACATCGAGCGGAATCATTTGTGTCTGGCACCGCTGACGCAGTGGCCTTGTCCGCTTCGACTTCACAGCGACTGCTCAACAGCATCAACAATCTCCTACGTATGAACGAACCGTCTATTCCCTCATATGATTTGAAATATCGTCGCGGATATTTCGAACAAAATTCCAAAGATCTAATCGGCGATCAGTCACTTGTTGGTCGAGCCTATTCAAAATTCGTTTATTATTATATAATTTATTAAAAGCGAGCTCTATACTTTCCTGGGTAAGCGAGCTATTTTTTATATTGAATTCATGCATCTTGATAGATTTGGCAAAATCGCTATGCTTCGGAGAATATTCTATAGAAATAAATGGTACCGAACAGCAAGCAGCCAATACGTTAGCGTGAAGCTTCTCACCAATCATAAGATCACATGACGTGATCTCTTGGAGTAGCGCCTCAACATCTATATAAGTTGTAAAGTCCTTAAAAGAGGAGTTTGGAACCTGTTGAGATGCTGTATAATTTAACTGAATGTCTCTTGGATCAAATGGTAAGAAAACAAAATTGTATTTGTTAGATTTGCGTTTACAAAACGAAATTATAGTTTTAATATAATCTTCATTTTTTGCCCAAGAATAATCATCTGGACGTCCACGCAGGCAAACTGCAATCTTGGAGGTCGTTTGTTCAGTATACTTTTCGGGTTCAAGGATTAGTGCCGGATCACCCGTAATCTCACATTCGATACCAAATTTTGTTAATTGCGCCTGTGACTCTGGACCTCTGACCGATAATCTATCAAATCCATAATTGTCTATCATCATATATTCTGATTCTGAAAAATAGAAATCTGATAGTGAAACCCGTTCATTTAGTAATTCACTTTCGAATACCTCGATAGCATATCTGGCTGGTTTAGGCAAATTTCTTATTTTTCTTGGGAGGTTAACACCGCGCTCACCAAGTATTCGTCTGATATTGATCTTTTCTTTTCGCCGATTATCAAATTGCTGTTGTCTAATTCCAACCCCCACTCCATAATTTAGTTTTCTTTTTATTGGGTCATAACCAGCCCCAAAGAGCGCTTGAGGCAGGATGGTTCCTCCACCAAATAATGTCGCCTGAGAATCATTTATGTATTTCTCTTCTATCAAATTAAAATCAGAGAACAGTTTTTTATTAGCTAAATATATGGCTTCATCTCCGACATTTCTTCTCCCAAGCCATCCAATGTAAGCTATATTTTTCATTGATTATTAATTATTATTTTTATAATAGGTTTGAATGAGTCTGATGAGGTTTTGTCAAATCCACGACAACACATTGACTATATTGTTCCATTTAATCCCTGAGATAGCTAGCTAAGAGGTTTTAGCATAAGAAGGATGTGGTCTCCAACCGAGTATGAAGGCCAGAGCTAAACTATCGGGTTGGTGGAAAATGTCTGAATGGATACGAATAGCTCAATCCTTTTAATTGAACAACCATTCTACCAAACCATCTTGTTTGAAGACGGGTAGCGACGTATGTCCATACATTTCGAATTCAGTATATCGAGGTTCAAGCCCCACATCCCGCATCGCTTGGATCATCTGTCGAGTTCCACTTACGGGTACTGTTTCATCCTTAGCACCATGAAATGCCCAGACTCTGACCGAGCGCAAACATTCTGCTTGCTCCGGTATACCCCCTCCTGAGATTGGAACAGCAGCTTCAAACCGGTCTGGAAACCGAACAATAGCATCCCAAGTTCCGTATCCTCCCATCGAAAATCCAGTCAGAAGTTGCTGCTCCGGATCAATCCGATACTGGTCAATAATCTCATCAAGTAGATGGATTGTTGTCTCTAAAGCTGGTGTTATATCTCTTAGTTGGTGTACGCCTTCATCCCAAGACATTACATCAGCCCATGAAGAACTTAAAGGACACTGGGGGGCCAGAACAAAGCACGGTTGGGTCTGTTGTACTCGTTTACTTGAGTAGAAAACGGCACTACTGTACATTTGTTTTCGGTTGTCATTTCCTCGCTTACCCGCACCGTGAAGAGTCAATACAACTGGATACTGCCGGGAAGATGTCTGTTCATAACCATTTGGGACGAAGAGCCTGTATGGCATATTCACGGGCCCTTCTATTTCCCCCGGTTGAAACCGATACCCTAATATGTATGACAATATGCGTTGTGATATATTTGATTCACGCATAAAGTAATATGCTTTTTTTATATTATAGCTCATCGTAAGTTCTTGTCTGTAACACTATTATACAAGCCACATTATTAAATAGAAATGGTTAAATTAGGAAGATCGAGTAACTTGTACAACAAACCACTAAGAGTGTCTGGATCAGTACAATTCTTGGTGAATGAGTCTGACTCTTTGTCGTAGTGGTTTTTCAAAGCTATCTCAATCCAGTATATCATCTCTTTATCATCAGAATGTTTATCAAATGTATTAATTGCGTGTGCGATTTCAAAACCAGGTGGCATATTACTGAACCACTCTGCTCTTTGTTCTGCTAAACCCCTATATCGCTGTGTTCTGGTTACGCTAAGAAAAGTCTGTAAAGGTAAACGAGACCAAACTTTCTGTTCCGGAGTCCGGTTTTTGAGACACGCCATCCAGTATAAATTAACAGACTGATAAGCCAGTTCTTTCATTTTCGTTTCTTCTTCGGGTAGAATTTGTCGTTTCGCGTGCAAAATAGGATTCAAAAGTAATTCAATAGAGTGGTCCAGAAAAGCCGGTGCAATGATATTTATGTCGAATTCCGGCCGTAGACGGTGGATAATCACGCCTTTCGAATTCCAACTCATGTTCTGAGGCAAATTATCCAAAAAAACCGAAACTTCATTTTCTATGGTATCTCTTTCAATCCGCTCTGCAAGCAGAGCACTTGCTGTAGCAAATATAAGTTGATGATTGAAAGTACGGTCAATTGTCAATACTGTGCCGTCAATTTCAACTCGATTCCAAACGCCGATATGCTCATTGAACGGGTGGAGGCTATAAATCTGGGCTGCATAATCGTACAGTTCAGGCCGATCCAGATAGTCGCCTGCTCTAACCATCGCTTCAATCACGTTAGCCTGGCCAACGAGACCGTTACACGAGTCTTTCTTATCACATTTTCGACACTTATAAGTATACCCGTAAGGTCGGAGGTTATCACGTTGTAGATAATTGATTGCCGCGTTAGAAGCCTGCCTAAATTTTCTCTCACTCGTCAGGTTGTAAACGAACGATAGGATTTTTAACCAATTTGATGTATTGCGTACCGGAGTAGCGTTGTCTTGATACGGGTTATTATTTCCTGGCGGAAACGACCCGTCCTCACGCTGGAGCTCAAGTGCTGCCCGCGCACTCCGTTCTATGAGCTCGTGGAGCGTGATCGTTTTCTCCTCCATATCTGACTTGTGTTCAGGCATCCGGAGTACTGATCATATTATAATTAACACCGATATAAGCCCACCGGAACCATTTTGCAGTCTGTTCCCGAATCCCAGACTCCTCGGCCGTGAGTCATTTCATCGAGAGATTTTCGGAACAGATAACCAGCAGTACTGGTATCTCTTCTACGTTGCATCTTGGCGATAATCTCCCAGTGTTGCCCGTCGACGCAGTCCCTGCACTTCGTCACCGATCCGACTTTATTTATCAGATATACGAATACTATAGACGAGTCCTATCGAGATAGTCGACTGCCAAGCAGGCACTTTCTAATATTCTTTTTCAATTCTGGTGATCGTAATAGATTTGTTTTCACGCTACTAATATCAATCTGATATTAATGTACTACCCGAAGCGCGCCTGGGAAATATATAGAGAGGACGGTGTGGAACGTCTGATTTCACAAACAAAATATTTTCTTCGTGATCGAGCAGTACCTTTTCAATTTGAAATTTGGTTGCGGGATTCGGTCAACCAATTACGGTACGGAGAAGTGCCACATCCACTTTCAATACTCTGGATAAACCCTCATGATATTAAACATGTGTCTCGAGGTGAAGAATTATCAAGGAAATTTCACATTGGGAAAATAAAAGGTGGCAGTTGGGATAAAGAAACTATACCGGTATCGGAATGGCGGATCTATCGTGGGTTAAAACAACGATTCGAAGAGGGAATGGACTGGGAAAAGACCGAATATTATCAATTGGGTTGTGACATTATTCGGGAAAACGGGCGAGCGTGGAATTGTACATCACCGTCGGAGTTTCTCAAACAGCGATGTCGGTATGTAGATAACCTCTACGAGAGTATCGAACAAAACGGCTATCAGCGGTCGACTGGGTTGGAGGAACGAAAAGAAGATCCTGGCCGTGAAAGAGATGTCACGGCACGTCACATCAAGACTCATGAAATTAGCATTTCGATCGGCAGAAATGGAAATTTGATGGTAACACAGGGGAATCACCGATATTGTATCTCTCGTCTTCTCGAAATTGATAAAATTCCCGTCCAAGTGCTTGTGCGACACAAAAAGTGGCAACAAATCCGAAATAATATACACAACTTTGACAATTTACCCGCGGACGTCGATGCTTCTCATCCGGATTTGCAAGATTTACTAGACCCATGAGAAATCTAGCCAAACGAGCGAGCCGTGTATGCCGGTCTGAAGGTTTCGTGCCTGTTGTAGAGAATTCGGCGCGTTTCGTTCCCAGCTAACTCTGACATGTGCTCGGCATCAAAGGACTCTACAGAAGCCCTCGCTACCGAAAACTATTTCATCGGCGGAAATCCTATTTCTATTTCGCCGTCGCCGACCGTCTCAAGGTCGTTCAGGTCAACCCGACCGCGATCACCCGAGTCAATAATCACGGGCCGAATCCGGGACGGTTCCAGTAGGTTGACCTCAGAAAAGTCCTGAGTGGTCACTGGGATCAAAACGACGAAGGCGTTGAAGACCTACCAGTCGTTCAGGCACTCCGACAGCGTTTCGAGGACGGCACGGACTGGGAGCATACTGAGTTCATCCAGCACGTCCTCAATCTGAACACAGATGACTGGTTTCACGAGTGACAGAAGACTGAAGCAAAGAAAGTCGTTGGTCAAAGTTTCATCAGGATGCTTTGTCCGTGTTGGATTGAAAAGGAAAAAAGAATCTTCAATGCAGTGTAAGCGAAATCGATACCACACGTGTCTTTACAGAATATCAGAGCCACGTACCTAGAAGGAATCTTCATCCTTCGAAACGAGGGCATTCTGCCGTTTATCCGGGCTGGCCTTAGGGAACTGAATCTGAACCACCGTGGATTCTACTACTACCTGAACTACCTCTACAAGCGATCCCGTCGTTCATATCGCACGGCAGAACCATTCACCGTCATAAATATCGATCCGCAACGGATTCGTTATCGCGCACCGAGCGACATTGACCGATGGGAGCACGTTGGCGAGGTTCGAGGTGGTGACTGGGACTGCTCAAACAGGACTCTCGAAGATGGTTCCAAATACCGAAGCGTCGTCGATCGATTGCAAAACGACACACCCTGGCAAGACACCGACATCTATCGTGAGGCACTCAGGCGAATCGAGAACGGCGAGACACACTGGAACGGCTGTCGAACTATCGACGACCTCGAACGACGGGTAAACCACATCGAAACCCTCTATGAGGCCATTAGAGAGTCTGGGTTCAAATCACAGTCGGAGCTCCACAGCAAGAGCGTCAGATCAATCCTCTTGAGTGGCTCGTTCGATCGTTCGAAAACGGATATCGCGGTAGCAATCGGACGTTGTGGTGAGTTGCTGTTCGTCGACGGCAATCATCGTCTCGCGATAGCGCATATACTCGAACTCGACGAGATTCCTGTTCGGGTTGTGGTTCGCCACGCGGAGTGGCAGGATATCCGAGAGGAAATAAAAAAATCGGGTAGTCCTGCCGAATTACCGTCCGATCTCAAAAAATACGTTACTCATCCGGATGTGAAGTTATCGTGTCCTGATCGATGATTCAGCCCCATAGCTGGTGACCGCTCGCGCAATATCAGCGCAGGACTGTTAGTAGAGAAATTTCCAAATGCATAGGAGGGGTCGTTCAATACAAACTCTATGGAGCGTTCCATTACGGTCTTTCCCACAGGAGAAATCCAGCGGTTGGCGGTCGAACCGATCGCTGATCGAGCCAGAGAACGTGGCTACGATGTTGAGGTATCGTCTGATCTCACGAAACCATGTGATATTGGCATTTACTGCGATCACGTCAGCCCCGATCAGGAGTGGCCCAACGCAAACTTTTCTGCGATCATGCTTCACGGCATGGATCAGGCATGGTACAAACTCTGGGTCGACGAACCCTGGGAACTGTTCGATGTTGGCTTCGTTCCGGGCCAAAGTACCGGCCAACGATGGCACAGCTACTCATACATGCCTCAAGCCAGACCGACCCACGGCGTCTACGAGGTCGGGTGGCCGAAATCTGACGGTATCTTTACCGACGCGTTTGAGGACACTGTCGTAGAGTTCGGCGAACAGTTTGAGTTCAATCACGACCTCACGCTCCTTTACGCGCCAACCTCCGAAATAAACGAGAAGCTCACCTCTTTCGTTGAGGCGGCCGAAGATCTTGAGGCGAACCTACTGATCAAGCACGCACCGTACGACACCCCTGACCAGCTCCAGAACAACCAAGAAATGTACGATCGTCATGGCGACCATCCAGACGTTCATATCGTCGATCCTGACGTCGATATCATCAAGCCACTCGCGCTCGCTGACCTGCTCGTATCAGATTCATCTAGCGTTCAGTTTGAGGCACTCCTGACCGATTCTCCGGTCGTTGCGGTGATGGACTGGCAGATACAGAAGCAAAATGACGACCAACCGAAGTACCCACGCAAGCCCAACAAGTTTGAATTTGTCCACCGAACAACCCAGTCCGACCTTGCTGAGACGCTACAGACACTTGTTTCGAACGTAGAAGAAGAACGTGACCGAGTCAGAGAGTATCGAGAGTATCACTTCTCTCATTTAGGCAATGCTGCAGATATTACTCTGGATGTGATCGAAGCCTTAGCTAACGAGGAAGCGCCACCGATATCGGCAATCGAGCCTCTGCCTATCGACCGAAAACAGGTCTGGTGGAATCAGGCAGTAAAATGGGGGACAAGCACTGCTGGGACCGTCTTACCGAATCCAATCGTAAAACGGTTAGAACAGTCTCCGAAAATAGATGCAATGCTTGACGCGGTGTATCGGAAATAATGAAATAAATAGTTTTGATTAATTAACCAACTCCATAATGATTGGCTCAAGCTCTGTAGTGTCGACATAGATATCTGTTGAGACTGGCTCGCAGTGGAGTTCTCTGTATTCTAACCCGAGCTCGGCTGCGATCTGTCGATACGGGTGTTTCACGCGACTACCGAACAATTCAACCACTGACGTATCAGTGCAAAACACGATATCAGTCAGACCGGCTCCATGAGCTCCAACGACGATATCTGCCTCATTAAAAAGTGTGGCATTCTCTTCAAGTGATCGATGTTCGAGGTGGTATCGCTCAAACCCGTACTGCGAAAGTAAATCCATAACTTCGTCTTCGTTGACAACTTGTCGACTAATAGCGTTTGACCGGGAAATATACACGTTTGATCCATCCTTGTTTATTTCATTTTGATCAAGAACTTGTTTCTGGAGCCACTGATAGTCTGCTACCGAACAGCGAGGGAACGATGGAACAAGCAGGGGCTGGGCGTAGTAGATGGGAGCTATTGCCCATTCAACTTTTGAGTTGGGAACACCGAGTGCCTCAAGAGTTTCTTTGACCCACGGTGGCCGATCTGCCGGAACGAGAAATGTGGCTTCGTTATTTGTTGCGGACTCAAACTGTTGGACGTACCGAATTTTTGGTACTGTTTCAATGAGCCAGTGGTAATAGTTCGGGTGGCGAGCAATGAGAGGTACGGCCATTTCGATCGATTTTGCTTGTGTCTGTAAAGATCTGAGATTGCGTCTCAGAAGTTTCGAAACGACTGAGGGATCACTACCGTATGCTTGTCGAGACAAGCAAGCCATGACATTCGTTTCTGATCCTGGTGTATTGGCTGTCTCGACGATGTAGTGTCCGTCTTCAGTTACTCCCAACCCCGTCTCTGAGAAAATATATCCAGCTTCGAGTTCGGCCACAAATGGTTCCTCAAAAGAAGGGTCGACTTCCATAGATTCCAGTTGGAGGGAATAACACTGCCGTGCTCTCTGTCCGAGTTCCTCTCTGTGAACGGTTTGAATATGTCCCCTATTCGAGAGTTCCGAATATATTGTTCGCCAAAAAAGCTTCCGTGAAATAGTTTCGAGAGACGCAAGTAGCGTCTGTCTCAGTCCATCTGCCTGCCACTTACGTCGAACTTTCCGAAGAGAGATATCTCGACGAGACTCCATTTATTTACCTATTTGAGACGAGGCTATTAAATAATGCTCCCATTGACGCCCAAAACCGTAATCGGAATAACACAGTATATTTCACCACACACAGATAACATATGGTATGATGAATATAGACAATATTCGTGTTTGGGAATTTTTATTATTTATTTTAGGTGTTTGTGGTGCTTTTTGTTATGGACTTTTCGTGGGCGCAAAGAAAATGTTTCCATATTATCACATAGACAAAATAAAAAACAGATTCGATGATTCGTATCCAACGGACATTAAATATTCGCACAGCGTTATTAATCAATTAGATCCAAACTCCGAATTCGACGTTCATTTCATTCACGTCAACCGTAACTGTCATGCAACACTTCTTCGTGTCGAAGGTGGCTCGACAGTAATGATTGGATGTGGTCCTCTTACAGAGAGTGATGTTGTGCGTGGCTATTTGTCTAAACTAGGTGTTGACTCAGTAGATAAACTAATAATACCATACTATGATCGTGATTTTGTTGCAGGACTAAAACCATTGTTGAGAGATATTTCTGTAGATGAATTTGTACTGGAAAGTAGAACAAACACCGTAAATAAAAAAGAAAAAGTTGAGGCAATAATTAAAAATGAGACAGTTGTCTATCCAGATGTTGGTGAAAAAATCGAGCTAAGTGACAATATTAGTCTAAAGAAACTTAGTCCAGCAAAAACGTTTGACTCAGATAATACTGCCACAGCAGGTCCAAATAGATGTAATTCAAGTATCTATAAGCTCTCAATCCCTAAATTTGACGTATTAATAATGGGTGATGCACAGATTCCCGCAGAGAATGAACTTCTTGATTCAGAATTTAACCTATCAGCAGATGTATTAAAAATCGGTCATCATGGGCATGGGCCTGTTAACTCTCTCGATTTCCTTGATGCAGTTGATCCAAGTGTTGCGATTATTGATAATGCGTGGCCACGAGAGCGAAGAGATGATAAAGTGTTAGAGTGTAAATCAAAACTGACCTATGTCGACAACCTTGATCTCTATGAGACTAATGAGTGTGGATCAATTGTTATCGAACGTTCTAAGAAGGAGTCCGAATTAAAAACAAGTATTCTACAGAAAAAAAAGAGTTCTATTAATCCTACTAAAATTTAAATTTCATTTGAGACATATTTTCATCATGGTATAAATACATTTTGAACAATCATAAATAATAAGGCACTTGTCGGAAAACTCGGTTACGAGTGGACGATTAGCGGAAAAATTTCCCTCAGCATCGGCAAGGATGTACTGAAGACGTTGGCGACTTATATTCTCTGTGCACGTTGTGAGGTTATGCCGCTCTCCATTTGAGACTCCACAAAATCTGAGGAAGAATACATTTAAACCCACTAATTGATACCCACTCACACGTATTGCTATGCGCCTCGGACAAACCTCCGTCATCTATTTGATCTCAAAGTTCGGTGGATCAATGCTCGGCTTCTTCGCAACGATCTACTTCACTCGCACGCTCGGTGAGGAGATTTACGGCTTCTACGCCATAACTCTCGCGCTCGTCTCGTGGCTGGGCATTGTCAAGAGCGTCGGTTTCGGGCAGGCGATCGTAAAGCGGATGAGCGAGGACGAGGAACCAGACGCGTTCCTCGCAGCTGGGACCACGATCAAGGGTGTTCTCACGGCAATCGTCGTCTTCGGCGTCCTCATTTTTCGAGATCAGGTGAACGTCTATGTCGGCCAACCCGTCGCCGAGTTCATCGTTCTATTGCTTGTGATCTCAATCTTCAGCGGTCTCGTTAATTCCGCACTCAAGGGGAGTCATCGTGTACACGTTTACGCACCACTCAGTACGGCAAAACAAGGCGCACAGAGCGTCTTCATGATCGCACTCGTCTATGTCGGCTGGGAACTCTCTGGCATGCTATTCGGTCATGCCCTCGGAACTGCACTGATCGCCGCAGTCGGGCTTTGGTTCGTGAAACCCAATTTCGTCGTCCCCAGGCGGCGACACGTTATCAGCCTCTTCGACTTCGCGAAGTTCTCCTGGCTCGGTAGCATGAGTAAAAAGACATTCAACAACATGGATATCCTCGTTCTCGGTCTATTCGTACCTTCAGGACTTGCCGGAATTTACGCTATCGCATATGCTCTTTCGGAATTCCTCGAGATATTCGGTAACGCGATCGGAAACACCCTCTTTCCTGAACTCAGCAAACACGCTGCAGCGAACGACAACCACATGGTTCGTACACTCACCAACGACGCGATCTCCTACGCCGGTCTTTTTTTAATTCCCGGGATTGTTGGCGGTGCGATCCTTGGCGACCGACTGATGCGTATCTATGGCGACGGATTTGAAATCGGCGCGCAAGTGTTACCGATTCTCCTCGTTAGTATCCTCGTATACTCATACAATAAACAATTACTGAATACACTCAACGGGATTGACCGTCCTGACCTTGCGTTTCGAGCGAACTTCGCGTTCATTGTCTCCAACCTCGTCTTGAATCTAGTGCTCGTCTATTCAATCGGCTGGGTCGGCGCGGCGATTGCGACCGCAATGTCTGCCGGAATAGGTCTAGTGTTTGGATTCTACTACACTCGACGACATATAGCGTTCACGATTCCGTTTGGCGAGATTGCCCGCCAGTGGATTGCCGCTCTCGGAATGGGTATTGCCGTTTATGCTTCCCGTGAGTTCGGCGAGGCGAACTGGACCTGGATCTCCGATTATAACGCCGTCTTCGTCGTTGGACTCATCGGGCTCGGAGCAGTCGTCTACTTCGGCCTCCTGTTCAGCATCTCGACTGGGTTCAGAACTACCGTCGCGAACAATCTCCCGTTCGATATCCCGTTTTTAGGTAGATAACTTACTCAGATGCCGTTACTATGTTTTAGTCTTCGTCGACCTCTGCACGCAACACGTCCCGCTTCGTGAGGCCGTACAGATACCCAAGCCCCACTGCACCAGTAAAGGCCAAAATAGCGAGCGCCTCTTTGGCAGGCTCTGTCGACCGCTCGTTGACCGTCCGCGTTACCCGCGACGGCAACGCTCGCACGAACAGATCTTTCAAAAATGCACTCTCATTGCCTTGCGCACCAGGATACAACAGTTCCATCACACGCTTCGAAAACCCTTGCCAAAACGACCGAAACACCAACCACCGAAACTCACCACGATACGCAAACAACTTGTGATGAACAACCGCATCCTCAACGTACACCACACCCTTGCCATACTCTTCTCGAATCCGAATCCCAACCGGTGCTTCGTGGGCCTGGATATGCCGATCTCCCTTCCGCCCAGTGTTCACATCATAGCCACCGACATCGAGAAAGACTGATCGTCGATACGAAACGTTCGACCCATACCCGTTCCGAATCTCGTCGCCATCCTCC
>SL_4KL_010_BRINEDRAFT_10001670_pt1 | contig 12341 bp, 17 predicted proteins | sample SodLak_010_BRINE_2_FD_10664 | JGI IMG/M metagenome (IMG submission 10664) | reverse complement strand
TTTTTCTGAGGTCTGGCATTTCTCATCGTTTTCACTTCCTGTCTTATCGCTGTTTTAGGACTCCCAAGTTCTTCTTTTAGAGTTTGAATAGTTTTATAGGTCTCTGCAGTATCGTCGATTAGCAAAATATCTTCATCTTCTGAAGGCTTCTCTAAGAGCCAATCGGTTTCACTGTCTGTTCGGGATTTTTTGCAAAAGTAAAGGTCTTTATCCCATTTTCTTGCAGTTGCTTGTGCGTAAGGTGCTCCGCTTAAATCTATTCCTACAACAGCATCAATATTCTCTATTTCGAGTTTTTCTGTATTTTCTATAGATTTATAGAATTCATTACTTCTCGCAGCGTCTTTTGGTGCAAAGTTGAAGTTGTCAAATTCTTCTTCTATGTTGAGGCCGTATTCTTCTATTTTTTCTTCGGCTTTGTTAAGGTATTTTGCATCTATTTTTTGATTTTCTATTTTTTGCTCTACTGCTGATCCGGCAACGGTTTTGGCAAAGTTTTCTGCTGTAGAGCGATTTATTTCTTCGTTGTATGCAAGTTGCTTCAGACTTCTCGAAGTAGTTAATATTTTATCTAGGCTTGTGAGGTCGTAGAGAGGTTTTGTGTCGTAGATTGGAGGTGTTTCGGAAGACATTCAAGAACGTTATCACTGCCTAATAATAAAAATATTGTGTTCGAAAGTGAAAGAAAAAGCCAATATTTTAAACTAAAAACTATAGAAAACCTCCAAAACGATCAAAAAAGAACCTATTAGACAAAAAGGTTAATATTAACGAGTCAACAACTCTATTCTATGGAATTTGAAGACATGAAAAAGCCGCTAACAAGCGGAGTAGTATCAATGATTATTTCTATAGTTATCACGTATATTTACCATATAGCCATTCATGCGTCCGAAGATATAGGTTGGGCGCTAGTTGCAGTAGCTATAGCTTCATTTTTGTCAGCATTCTTTACACTATATGATAACTAGAAACTCCGACTACTTTTTCCCTTCTTATTTGTGAAGAAATAGCAGAGTACTTATGTAAGACAAAGATTTTATTGTACTCTGTATGGTTCGTCTTATTCTCCCTCATCAACTTTTCTACAAGAAGTATGAAGAAAAAATAGCATTACTTGAGCATCCACGTTTTTTCACAGATCTAGAGTTCCATAAGCAAAAACTCGCTCTTCACAGAGCCTCCATGAAAAAGTTTCAGGAAGAATATAGCGATAAGGTAGATCATTATATCGAATACGATGAAGAAATGGAGATTGTGTTCAGAAAATCTGAAACTGTGAAGGTTTATCGCCCCGAAGATCACCAACTAAGAAAATGGCTGCAAGAAAAGGCAAAAAAACACAACACTACCTTGTTAATGGAAGAATCACCACTTTTTCTAACTTCTATGGACTGGAATAAAAAATATTTCCAAAAAAACAATTATTTCCAGCTATCGTACTATAAGAGACAGAGGAAAAGATTGGACATCTTAATAGACAAAAACGGAAAACCTGTTGGCGGAAAATGGAGTTTTGATCCAGAAAACCGGAAAAAAATGCCGGAAAACCACAAAACGCCGGAAATACCGGATTTTAGGTCTAAGCAGGTTGAAGATGCTAAAAAATATGTTGAAGAAAACTTTTCTGAAAATCCGGGATCTTTGGAAAAATTCATATATCCTGTTTCTAGAGAACAAGCCTTGGAAAATGTTGAAGATTTCTTAGAAAACAGGTTAGAGAACTTTGGGAAATATCAAGACGCATTTGACAAAGATATAAACTACGGATATCACTCCCTACTATCTCCAGCTCTAAATATAGGAATAATAACGCCTAAAGAAGTAGTAGAAAAAACGCTTGAAAAACATGAAGAAAAAGAATTTCCTTTGAACTCATTAGAAGGATTTCTAAGACAAATAATAGGCTGGAGAGAATTTATAAGAGCTTTATACCATTTAGAGCCAGAAATGAAAGAAAATAATTTCTGGAAGGCTGAAAACCGGATTTCAAAAAAATTCTATACTGCAGAAACAAAGTTACCTCCGGTAGACGAAGCAATAAGGAGAGTTGAAAGAAATGCATACACTCATCACATCGAAAGACTGATGGTTCTAGGCAACATAATGCTTCTTCTAGAAAAACATCCTGATGAGGTCTATACTTGGTTCATGGAAATGTTTATCGACAGCTATGACTGGGTTATGACGCCAAACGTGTACGGCATGAGCCAGTACAGTTACACGGAAATGATGACAAAACCCTACATTTCGTCCTCAAATTATATCCAAAAAATGTCTAACTACTCGGAGGGAGAATGGTGTCAATCTTGGGACGGGTTATACTGGAAATTTATACAAAAACATGAAGAAAAAATCTCAGAGATTCCGAGAATGGGTTTTATGATATCAACACTAAACAGAATGAATGAGGAAACAGTTGAAGAGCATATCAAAAATGCTGAAAAATACAAAAACAATTTGAAAAATTAGAAAAATTTCGTACATCTCTTAGCATAATATTTTTCGAAATACTACGAATTTATCCGATTAAACCAGCTTCAAATCTTGGAAAATATTCTTGTTTATATTAAACCTTGCTTTCTATCAATCAAAAGTGTGAAAAAAATGTGTGGGAGAGTTAAAATAGATATTAAAACAAGATAAAGTCCAATGTGTTCTTCTAATCTTGCTGGTGGTTTGGGAACAATTAAGTACAAACTCAAAAGTATTAAAAGCGCTCCCAAAGTCAGCGGAGCAGCATCATAGGAAAAACTCTTTACTGCTGGAAATATATTCCCCTTTTCAAGACACCTAAATGAATTTTCGTCCAGCATAGAGTATCTAAAAGCATGTCTCAATGCATGCCAGAAACAGAAATAAAGCCCTACAGCTAATATCGGGGGCACAGTTAAGAAAAAGACTAGTAGAATAGAAATTTCTGCCAAGCTAGACATCCAGGCAAAATCACTATTAGATTTTGAGTAAATGATTAACAAAAGTATTGAAGAAACACTAAGATATATTATAAGCAATAATAGTCTTAAAAAATCTTCAAAAAAGACCTCAGCCGATAAAAACAAGCCAGGGGAGCTGAAAATACTTATAAGTGATTCTGCGACAAATCGGTAGTGCTCTGGAAAGGCAACAAGTGGTAGAATCATCGGTGCACCTCCTCGTACAATAATTTCTAGCGCTTTTTGAAGTCTTGAAATTTCGAAGTCAACAAATAGCTCTCTTATTATGTAAAGTTCTCCTTCACCCCAGTGAAACCAAGTAATTATGATGAAAAATATGAAAGAAATCAAGGCATTCAAGTACCAGGCTATCAGGTACAAGGCTCCTAAAAAAAGATAGGATAGCGAAACTATTGTTAGCCATTTAGCTGATAAACTCTTATTGCTGGATTTAGGTATTAATAAATGATCTACTGCCCCGTGAGGCAAACCTAGTACTAAGAAGCTTAGGATTAAAGGAAGAAACTGGTATCTTAAAGGAACATTGACAAAGATGTTAAGAACAATGGTTAAGACGAATAAAATCCATACAGGATAGATAATTTTTTTCAATGCGTTTTCACGCAATTTTTTAGTTAATATTTTGTTCTCAGGCATTCAATTGTAAAACCTTTTCAAATGCTCTATTAATTCTTTCAAGTATTTTTTAATTCCCCTTCGCTCTGCCACCCACTGGTAAAGCACAAGTCCCTGAACTATGAAGATATTTGTTACTAGAAAGAAAACTGCTTCTTCTAGTGGCAAAGAACCGACGCTTATTCCAACAGTGTGTTCACTAGAAATAGTCCATAATCCTTGGCTTATTGCCCAGGCATCGGCAAACCACAAATAAATGGTTGGAACTATTATTGCTGTTAAAACAACTTTCTTATTTTCTAAGAGGTAGGGCCATCCAAAACCCCATTGTATGGCTAATATGGGGGCTGCCCAGAACATTATCGAACCTAGATAAAATGTTGAAGTATTTGAGAGACCTATGAGGCCCAAAACCATTATTAGTAATCCTGCGCATATGCCCAAGATTCTTTCTCTCTTAGAGATTTTAAGACTGACGTCTTTGACAACTGTTATTTGGTAGAGGAAAAAGGCTGTTAGTATTGGTTGCAATATAAAAAACAGGTACTCTCCCAATGGGGCTTCCCAAAAGTGGATAAGTGTGGTGTCGTTTCCATACCACCATACGCCTGCTTCAATCATCAAGTTGTCCCATGGTGTAGTGTATGTTAATGCCAAAAAAAGAATAACAAGCAAACCCGTTAAAGCATTTTTATCCCACCATAACTTCTTCTCATCTCTTATCATAGTCGTAAGTGTAAGTAGCAATATCGGCGGGATTAAAAAGATCAAAAGGAACTCTAGATAGCTTAAAGACAGCATTTTAACACAAAAGAACTTGATCAAGTTTTGTTATATAGTTTCCCTTTTTTCCTTTTGCGGCTGTGATGACTAAGGTAAATAAAATTTTTAGCCGAGTTATTGTTTGTTTTTAAGAAGCAGGATTTTCCTTATTAGGTTGTTAGATCGGTTTTTTAGAAGTCTTTTATTGCATAGGTTTCGACTTCGAAGTTTTCGTTCTTTAGCAGGCTTGTCGTTCTATTAGGAATATCTAATAGGTGATCTAATCCTGCTATAACCATTATTTCGTCATCAGGATTCTTTTCTAGATAACTTGTGATTTGTCTTGACCAGCTTTCATCTCTTTTGTCCTGAATATCTTTTTTTAATTGAGTTTCTTCTCTTTCGCTGCCTATAACTTTTTGTAAGTCTTCTAAACCGATATTGTAATTAGCTATAACTTCGTTAAATTCGTCTTCATAATTTGTTCTTAGGTCTAGTCCGCCTTCTATTATTGAATCTAGTGAGTCGGTAGCGTAGGAAGATAGATTTAGGTTACTGCCAATTTTTTCAATCTGTGCTTGGAAACTTTCTTCACCTCTCATAGAAGAGTATACAAGTTCGTTATCTCTCCCATTTATCCCTCCAGTCAAATATCTCAAATAATTTTTTACATCGTCTTTATTGGTTTTATGATCGTCTAAAGTCTTTCTAAGATCTTCTTCAGTAATCTTTTGCTTAGCAAACTGACTTTCTTTGTATTCGCTGAACCCTTCTATAAAACAGTATATTTGTTTCTGTTTTTCTATGTCTTCATCTAAAAATATTATGTCTTTTTTAGGAAAATTTGTGTCGTTTTCTAGATAATCTGCTTCTCTACCTGCTCTCAGACTATCTACGTCTTCTATTAATTCTTCAAAATCTTTTTCAGGTTCTAATTCCTTATTTACTGCAGTTTTAATATTTTCGTAATTGATGTTGAAAATAGCTTTACTATATTCGGGTCTAGAACCTTCTACAAATACTTTGTCGGGGTCTAATTCTGCTAGTGCATTCTGCAAATATTCGGGTTTTACGGTGCTGTGTAGAACTCCTATACCGTGTATCATGAAGTGTGAAAGTGTAACTTAATAATATAAACAGAACTAAAATGCTGGACAGAATCTTGAAGAAGAATATTGGGAGACTAAGGTGGTCGGATTCTAGGTTTGAAGAGGAGAGAATAATAGGACGCCTATTATACCTAAGTTTAATATATGATGTTTTTTTATTTTTTTCTAATGAGGACGCAGCCAACTTTCTATATGATGATGGTTTCTTCCTTAGCTGTAGTTGTATCTGTTTTGGCTTTGATGGTTCTAAGAAGAATTTCTCGGGATCCAAAGACGGCTGAAGCGAAGATTAAGCTCAGACCTGGTGAGACTCATAAAGATTTCAAGATTTTAATCGGAGTAAATTCTTTATTCTTTTTGGCTTTGTTAGGTTATGTTTATGCAGGATATTATAAATTAGAAGTATTGGCTGTGTCTATGGAGTTAATTATGTTTGTGGCAGTTATTCCGGTAGCGCTAGTTTTTTATAGAATCGTGAGGAGGTTGAAATAATGTTTTTACTGGAAGTTATTACGGGTGTTTTAGGAGGATTAATTTTTCTTGCCGCTATTGTTTTGATGTATAGAGTACATCAGAAATTCGAAGAAGATCGAGAGCTTGCTTCTACAAAAATATTTTTAGAAGGCTCAATGGTGAGGTCTCTGAAAGTTGTTGCAGCAGGAAGTATTTTTCTCGGTCTTACGGGTTTGATCTCGATTATTGCGATTCTTTTTGGACTGCATGAGATTTATAAGAATTTTTTCAGGATTGGCACGGCTATAGTATTTCTATCGTACTTTTACATGAATTTTGAGGTCTATATGGCTACTAAATGAATTTTTTGAGATATTATTTGTTGTATCGTGGTTTTTGCAATGTTTTTTGCTTATTCTTTACGTAGTTTTCTTTCTTGTTCTATGTCTATTGAGTTTCTGCAACATCTATTAATTATATTTTCCGAGTATGGGTTACCATAATTGCTTTCTGATATTGCCGGAATTTGGGTCTCTTTTAGGTTACAATTTGGTAACGGGTTAAAAAGCAGTAAGACGCATTTAGGGATATGGATTACAAGATATTAGGTGTTGGATTATTGCTTGCATTAGTAGTCGTTTCAGGATGCATTGATGGAGGCGAACAATCAGAGCCGGGAGAAGAAATAGATCCGGAGCCTGAACCTGAAACTGAACCAGAGCCTCAGCCTGATCCAGAATCTGAGGAAGATTTTGAAGAACCTGATGAAACAGATGAACCAGCAACTGAAGAAGACTTCTAGTAAGCAATTTTTCTCCATTTAATTTTTTTCTTTTTCTTATTAGTCAGATGAGAGGTGTTCGAATGCTAGAGAGGGTAGGCGAACCAGTCATATTTTTATCCAGTATTTTTCAGGTTCTAAAGGTTCTAGTATATCGCTTTCTGCTAAATCTGCTATTTGTTCGAGGTTATAGTGGCTGTTGAGATGTATTCTACGATTTCCATGCATTTTGTGATCTATTATTTCGCTTCTTAATTCTGGGCTTTGAGGATATTTTTCCCACTCTTCTAGGTAACTGCCTAATTGTTGGTCGAATTTTTCTCGTGTTTCACGTACTTTCTCCATTTTAATTTGATATTTGCTTCTTGCTTTAGGTATTTCGTCCATTTTTGCGAAGTATTCTGCAAATTCTTTTAGTTTTAGGTCTTCAAAGTAAGGGTCTTCTTCATGTCTAGAATATATGTCAATAGAAACAGTAGGTTCGTTTTGAAATTCTCTTCTAAAGTAGTTAAATAATTCTTTATAACCTTCTTCGGGTATCCATCGATCTTCGTTTCTATAGTTTGAAATATTAGCTCTGCTAAATCCGGAGATACTTTCTATGAGCTCTTCGTTTAGAGGATCAAATAATCTTCTCCCGAACAGAAATTTTCGGAAGTCGCTGTCAAGTTTAATTCTTCCTGTTCCCCATCCGTCGCTTTCAGGAACTTCAATATAGTCTTCTGAATTGTTAAATCGATAGCGAGGTTCAGAAAAATGCACTACATTTGCTAGTCTTTTAGCATGATCAAAACTCATTCTGTCGGCTCTTTCATTAAGATGGCTGTAATATGTGCTTTGATCCATTCCTATTGCTTCTAGCATTTGGTCTAGTGATTTGAAGTACATACTGGCTACGTGCATCAGGTCTTCTTTGCCTTCTATATCTACTACGCCATCTTTCATTCTACTATCGATATATGCAGTAAATTACAAGTTATAAAAAAGAGAGTGTAAGTAGATTGTTCTTGAAGGCTTNCTAGAAGTTTTTAANCTCACAAGACTTTTCTCTGCNTATCAGAAAAATTATGGNGTTTTTTATGTTTTANTAAGTTTCTTCTGCGCTTAATGTCTTTTCTATTATTATCTCGCCTTTTTCTTCTTCAAGAAGTTCAGATAGTGCGTTGTTATGAAGTTCTTGACATTTTAAGCGTTTTTCTCGGGGCTGTAAGAATTGTAGGTATGCTTCGTTTTTGTCTTCTCTTGCCAATATGGCGTTGTAGATTTTTCCGTTGTAAAGTGTTTCTTCGTCTATCATATACATTTTTTTAACCTCTGAAAAATAGTCTTTCTCTGATAGAGATGCCAGTGTTTTTGATTTTAGAAGCGCTCTCTAATAGGTATAATGGTCTGCTAGAGAAAAAGACTATGATTGTAATTAGAGGCTAAACTTAATAAAATAAGCATTATTTGTTAATAGAAGGTAGCAACGAATTTAAGATATTGTATGCCTATTTTTATTACATGTCTGATTATTCATTAGAAAATATAATTGATGCAGGAGAAACTTTAAGCCCTCTTAAGAACAACCAGTTAGAAGTTTTAGAAGAAATTAACAGCGGCTACAGCAGTCAACAAGAAATTGCGGACGAACTAGATATAGGAAGATCAACAATTTCCAAATATATGAAGCAGTTCCGAGATGCTCCTGTACCATTGATCGAAACATACGGTCACGATAGTTGGACAACATCACATGCACAATACCTATTAAAAACTCTTGAAGAAGAAATAGACTTAGAACCACATACTACTAAAAGAAGGAATGATATAGCAGCTTTAACGCTTCATAAAGCAGAAACTGGGGATACTATATCGCAACTAAGGACTAAAGTAGATGAATATAATATAGAACACTCTTCTCACATGTATGAACGTTCTTTTTTACCCGACTACTTTGAAAACGGAGTATTTAACAGAGAAGAAGACATAATTGAAGTAACAGAGAAAGGAGAAACACAGAAAGAAATACTCTATAAAACTGCAGATCAATTAGTGGAAGAAACAGGAGACTCTCAATTAACTGAAGAAATAGTTGGAGCACCTGAAAAACAATATAAATTTGCCTTATATCTGGTTGAAGAAACAGAAGACGGACTTAAACCTATTAAACCAATTGAAGAAGACTCTACTGTAGAAGAGATAAGCGAACTACTAAATGAAACTCTTTAAACACATTTTATTTAATTAATTTGTGTCTAAACGTAAGAGATTCTATTTTCTTTACAGATTCTCATCCAATTTAGCCGCTATCAATATGCTGTAAGTTTGTGAAACGGCCGTAGTAAATAATGCTAAGATCTTGAATATGTTTTCCTCTATTATATAGCCTTGTAGATAGAGTAATAGACTTGTGATTCCAGCATAACCGATGAATCTGTATGTTTTAGCATATTGGTTCATTTCTTTGTTGCTGTAATACGAGCCTATTCCTGGAGCGGCTAACCAGTAGAATAAAGAAATACTTGCAAGTACGTCAGGCAGTGCTGGTGTGTGAAAACTGGCTGCTCCGGCTATTGTAGCAATAAGTCCTAGTCCAATTATTTTTCTCCATATGTCGAGGACTGTTGTGTCCATTTCTTCCCAAGAAGTTAATAGGAATCCTGCGAGAAAAACTATCATGAAATAGTGCATATGTTCAATCCAGTATGTATCTAAGCCAGGATAGATAACAGTTAGAAAAGTCATTATCCAAGCTGCAGGTATTAAAAATACTGGTCCGAATTCTCTAATCATTAAATACTTCTATTGTTCTTAGGTCTTTTAAATTACAGGATTATACGTTCTTGTAGAAGCTGTAGATAGAGTGTTTAAAGTTAATTATCGCTCACGTGTTTGTGAAAGGACAGTCAAGACAATATATTGAGGATAGAATGGAGGATTTAGGTTTCCGCATGAAGTGCAGACTAAACAGAAACGGTTACGTGATAATGGAAGGTCTAGAAGAAATTCAAGAAGATAAGATATATGCTAAAGAGCTAGAGTTCACAAATAGAAATGCGTCTGAAGTAGGACAAACATTGAGTGCATTAGAAGAATTATACGAAATAGAAGTTAGAGAAGAAGGCGATCCACAAGAAGGATATCTATGGGATGTTGGAGAACTAAAAGAACAAGAAGGATGGGACACATTAAAAGATATGCTACATTATGGCTAACCTTATTTTACTCCAATAGGACAGGACATTTAATCTCTGCAATTTTTCAAAAGCAAATAGTTTAGAAGAAATTATTCTTGAGCAAGAATATTTGGCATAGAGTGAGCTGTCAAAATAAAAATTGGCTCTAGATACGTTATTATCGTCGCTTTTACATAGTGAAGGCTTAAATCTATTTTCGACTATAATTTAAATTAGGTTGACTCGCTGAAAAATGTCTTTGCTTGATTATAATTGGCAACAACATGATTTGAATAAAACAAAGTATGCTGGAAAGTACACCACTCATGACGCAATAAATAAACACTCTATCGTCGAACAGTTAGAAGGAGAGAATGACTTGGAGTTGAAAGAGCATAAGCTGACTTATGAAGGTAAGGAGATGGACGTTAGGCTTGACGTTACTCGCAATTATGCGTCTTTTTTCTATGATGATGTTTTTGAAGAAGAATTTGGAGATCAAGATTTCGAAGAAGTAATACTTTATTTTTTGACTCCTGAACAGTATAGATTCCATTATACGGACTTCTAAAGCTAATTTTCAAGAGATATAGTCTGTAGCATTATTTTTTATTAGTAAATGTGATACTTCGTTTGTTATGCCGTTCACACCGTTTCATTGGGGCCCTGTCCTTATCATAGGATACTTTGCTTATCGCTATCTAAACTTGCCTACGCTTTTGGTGGCGGCAGTAGCTGTTGATTTTAGAGCTACACTGGTGTTTTTTGGCGTACTAGATGGCGCAATACATGGAATTTTCCATACGTTCATAGGAGCTACATTAATAGGTATTTTGATAGCGTTAGTTTTCCGATTATTTAGAGGCCAAATCGGTACGTTGATGCAGAATTTAGGTTTACCGGAACAAGAGTATACGTGGAGCTCTATTTTTGTTGCAGCAATGGTAGGGACGTACTCTCATATTGTTTTAGACGCCATACTTTATGATTATCTAATGCCTTTTTACCCTTATGGCGATAACCCTTTTTATGGTGTGCTAGCTTCTTTTGAAGTTTATCTGCTTTGTACTTTGGCGGGAGTTATAGGTGTTTTGCTGTTTTATAAGAAAATGAATTTAGGTACTTTCAAAGAGAATTTTTTGTGAAGTCTCTTCTTTTCGCTTTTAATTAGGGGTTAGGAGATTTTGTTGGTTTTCGTTCGTTTCTTGTTTTGTTTGCAGTTAAGTAAGGGTTTCTTCCTAGAAACGAAACAGTTAAACTTTTATTATTAGATAGTAACAACATAATTATGAATAAAATAAACCAGATATTACAAAAAGGGCTTTACTCAGAAAATACAGAAGTTTCTGAAGAAGGCGCCATATGGGAAACGTTCCCTATGAAGGATGTAGTGGTGCAAGCACCCTATCAGGGAGACGAATTCAGAGTTAGTAAAAGCAATTTTTTATACAATCGCCTATCGCTCCACGATGTACCGGTTCCAGAAATTATTGAAAGCAGTAAAAAGGCGCCAGCATTTGCAGTCTATGAAAATATAGGAGACAAAACGCTAAGAAAGGCAGAAGAAGAGTATGAGAGAGAAAGATATCTGAACTTGGTTGAACAAGCAGGCGAAGCGCTAGCTAAAATTCACCAAGTATCCGGATATAGCTATGGCGAACCAGTTCATGAGCAAGATTTTAAGGCCGGAACCCATAACTCTTGGAGAAATTTTACAGAAGAAATGCTAGAAAGAACATTAGACTATGTCGAACAAGAACCTTTTGCACCAATAGTAAATCAGCTTAAATCTAAAGTAGAGCTAGAACAAATTCCTGAAAAACCAGAATCTAGCATACTTCATAATGACTATTATCAGGACAACATATTAGTCGATGAAGAAGATTCAGTAGGAGTGATAGATTTGGATAATGCATTATATGGAGATCCAAACTATGATTATGTTTTTTCCCAGAATATGGTGGCAAGAGACGATCAGGAAGTTCAGAAAAGATTCAGAAAAGGTTATGAGAAGGAAAAAAGCGTTCGATTGTCTCCAGCTGAAGAAGAAAGTTACAGAGCTTTAGCTATTTTACAAGAAGCAGTAGCTGGAGAATGGACTTTAAGGAATAAAGAAAATCCTTCATATATATCAGAATGGGCTGAAGGTTTAGAAGAGACCGCAGAAAGCCACTTTTAGAACAATCAAAGTTTTGAGAACTAAAACTTCTTGAAAAAATCTGCTAAAAAAGTTACACATATTACATAATTGTCTCTTCCTAATGTCCCTTTATGGCTCTGAAAGTTTTGATAATCGGTGCTGGCGGGATTGGGTCCGAAGCAATAGACTATATTCTAGAAAAAAGAAGCAATACAACAATATATGCTGTTGACAAGAATGAAAAAGCTCTATCAAAGCTTGATGACGTGTTGAAAAATACAATATAGACATACAGAATTATGAGGAGATAAATGAATTATCGGAAGAAATAAATATCGATATTCTAGTTAATGGCGCAGGATACCA
>SL_4KL_010_BRINEDRAFT_10001668_pt1 | contig 12345 bp, 10 predicted proteins | sample SodLak_010_BRINE_2_FD_10664 | JGI IMG/M metagenome (IMG submission 10664) | reverse complement strand
TCCGCCGGTGAACGTATCGGCGAGGCGGTCTTCAGCGGTGCGGTCACCGCCGTCGAAACCACGGTACACCTTCTCATCGGCTTCGGCTTACTGTTGTTCTTGCTGTTCTTTTTCGTCCGTGACGCCGACCGGTTCGTGGCGTGGTTTCGGGACGTGTCGCCGCTGCGCACCTCGGTCACGGACGAGTTACTGAAGCGAATCACCAATATCACCCGTGCTGTCCTGATCGGTCACGTCCTCGTCGCCATTATTCAGGGTATCATCGCCGGAATCGGACTCGCGGTGGTCGGCATTCCGAACGCCATTGTCTGGACGTTCATAATGATGTTGCTCGCGTTGATTCCCTTGATAGGAACGTTTGCCGTCTGGGCTCCGGCGAGCGCCTATCTCGTCTCGACGGGGAGTACGTTCTCGGGCGTCGCGCTGTTCGTCTACGGCGCGTTCGTGGTCGGTATCTCCGACGAGTATCTGCGTCCCGTGTTGGTGAACCGATACGCGACGATCGGATCGAGTGTCATCATTCTCGGAGTCCTCGGCGGGATCTCCGTGTTCGGGTTCATGGGACTGTTCTTCGGTCCGATCATCGTCGGTTCGCTCAAAGCGGCGATCGAGGTGTACGACGACTATTACGGCCGTCCCGACGCGTGAAGTGGAGATTCGATCGAATTGTTCGGTCACCGAGCTGTCGACGACCGTTACGCCACGGAAAACGTGCGAGTTCGCGAGGAGACCGATTCGGATCGGTTCGTCGCGGCGGCGCTAGCGGAGTCGTCGGTACAGCCGAAGGAGAACGGAGACGATCGTTCCGAATCCCGAAAGGCGTGTGGAGACCGCGGCGGCTCCGAGAAGGAGAACTCCGCTTTTCGGTCGCCCTTTCGTGAACTCCAATACAGCGTCGAGGAGCGTCGAAGCGGTACTCAAATTTCTCAGCTCTCTTGACCGAGCGTCTATTGCTACCATTGGCCCGACTCGAACGAGGGCATCCAGCAGTATATATCCTCGTGTGCTAACCGGTCGTTTGCGTGAGGCACGCCGAATCAATCACCCTGATGGCGTCTCGCTTCGCACGAACGATCTCTCGTTCGTACTCGGGCTCTCTCGACGTCGTTTGCACTTATCCGAGCGCTGTGCGTACATAGGGCATGGATTTCGAGATTCAGACGGCGAATTCCGTCCAGGAGAAGGAGACGCTTCGGGAGCGCGCGGCGGCCTGGGTGCTTCTTGAAGGGGATCGGCGGGGAGTCGCGGCCGGGATCGTCATCGGGGTCGCCGGTCTCATCGGAGCCCTGATTTGGAGCGGTGTGTTGGCCGTCGGCCCGAACAGTTTCGCGGCGACGCTTTTCGGAAGCGGACTCACCTCCGGCGTCGTCACTCTCGTGACGATCGCGCTCTCGATCAACCAGCTCATCCTCTCACGTGTGTTCGGGACGCCGGACGTGTTGGCCGATCGACTCGAGGGAGCACGCGACCTGCGCCAGGGNGTCGAAGCGCTGGCCGAGCGCCCCTCGAGTCCGACAGATCCGACCGAGTTTCTTTCGATGATTGCGATTACGCTGAGCGATCGAACGTCGAAACTCCTCGGGCTGAGCGAATCGATCGAGTGGCACCCGCCAGCCGAAGTCACGAACGCGCTAGACGACTTCGTCGAATACGGGCAGAGTATCGAGACGTCCCTCGAAGGGAATCCGACCGTTACCGATTCGCTCTGTGTCGTACTCGGCCCCGAATACGCGCTGAACATGAACGCAGTTCATCACCTGCAGAACGAACACGCGGCAACCCTTCCGGATGACGCCCGAACGGAACTGGAGGCAATCGATCAACTGTTCGAATCGATCGCCATCGTTCGCCAGTTCTACAAGACGATAGCACTCCAGCAGGATTACGCATCACTGTCTCGGCTGATCGTGTACTCGGGGGTGGTCGCTCTCGTGACCTCGATCTCGCTCACGCTTTTGTACCAAACCGGATCGACCACTATTTCACCGTCGACCCTTCCGCTCGTCGTCACACTAGGTATCGGCGTTATCGCCTCCCCGTTTGCTCTCTTTGCTGCCTACACCCTTCGATCAGCGACGATCGCTCGACAAACCACTTCCGTCGGCCCGTTCATCCCTCCCAGAGAGTGATGACTAATCCGGGCCCCGCTGCGGCCGCCACCGAACAATATTCAGATCACTCACTTCGCCGGAGATCCGTTCTTTCGAACGCGTGGTGTGGGTGACCACCGGAGTTCTTATCACCGTCACGAGTGAACCCGTAGTATGGAGATACGCGAAGCAGTAAAGAGCGATAGTGACCGTATTCAAGCCATCGCGGAGCAATCGTTCCAAGCTTCGTACGCGTTCAGTCCGCTAGACATAGAAACCATCGTCGAAGCCGAGCTCGGAGCTGAAAGCATCACGGCACGCCTCGACGACGACGACGACCGAATCCTGCTGGTCGCAGAGCGAGACGATAGCCTGCTCGGCTTCGTGGAAGTGAAAATCGAATCCGACGAACGCGGCGAGATGGTTTGGCTTCACGTCGATCCGACGGAACGCGGACAAGGGGTCGGGACGGAACTGGTAGAGCGCACGATCGCCGACCTGCGAGAGCGTAGCGTAGCAGAGATCCAAGCGATCGTGCTATCGCAAAATCAGGAGGGAGGCGAGTTCCTCGAGCAGTTCGATTTCGGGCCCGTCGATCAAATCGATCGTGAATTCGGCGAAGAGACGTTCAGCGCGGAAGTTTACAGCGACCTCGCTGAGGAACGGACGGATGAAGAATACACCGTTCCGGAGTCCGAAGAGATAACAGTCGAGGGACAGCCGAGATATATCGATCCGAATGAGTCCATCTCCGGCGACGAAGCACCGTTCTTGCTCGTGTTCGAAACGGAACGTCGAGAGGAGCGCTTCGGATTCTACTGTACGAACTGCGGGTCGTTTACCGATTCGATCGACGGAAACGGCAAAGTCGTCTGTGAAGACTGTGGAAACGTGCACAACCCCGACGAGTGGGATCGAAGTTATCTCTAATCACACATCGCAGACCGTTCGCCTCGTCGTTCGTCAGAAAGCGATGATACGACTCGAGAGACGAACGCATTTGATCTCCCCCGAACGGTCGGCCTGCCAGTAGCGATTCGTCGGTCTACCTGCAAGAGATTCCAACGAAAGCGCAGATTAACGATCTTACCGTTCGAGGATACCACTCACCTCGAAAAAAGAAGCGATTATAGAGAGCAAAGTTTTCGTGGAATAGACCATTGAGATGTAAGGCAACGTTACCAAACGTAACAGGTATACCACTGTTACTAATTTAGAGCGCCCGCTGCGAACTCGCCAGGGTCGTCCGCGTCGACGACGAGACGACTGCAGAAGAATCCCTCCGAGGGGGTGTAACCGGCGTCCGCTTTCCGTACGCCATCGCCGCAGACGGCCTGTTCGTGATGACCGACTTCGATGGAACAATCTCGGAGATCGTCGACGAGCATGCCCGAGCGGAGATACGAGACGGGGCGAAGGATGCACTCGAAATGCTCGCGAATTACCAAAAAGAGAAAATCGCAGTGGTCAGCGGGCGCGAGATGAACGATGTTCGCGAGCGTGTGACGATTGAGAACATCTACTGCGTGGGTAACCACGGCCAGGAACTGTACGAGGGCGGTAAGCGATTGATATAAACCGCCGGTCGGAAAACGCTCGACGTACTCTCCGACGTGTGCGAGGCCGTCGAGCGACGGTCTTTCGATGGTGACGGCGTATTCGTCGAGAACAAGGGAACGACCGCGGCAGCCCATTTCCGGCAGACTGGAGAGGATATCAAACAGATTACCGGAGCCATTCGGAGCGCGCTGGATGAACATGACGAGAACGGCGCGCTCTGCGTCACGTGCGGGGAGAAAATAGTCGAACTCAGACCGGATATCGACTGGGAAGGCCGATACTGTCGAAATGTTTCGAGAACGGTTCATCCCCGAAGAGGAACAGTAGTTGCCGGTGTACATCGGCGGTGATAATTCCGATGAGTACGCATTCGAGACGGTCGAAGGAGACGGACTCGGAGTCGTCGTCAAATCGGACACGGAGGCGACCGCCGCGTCGTGCATCGTCAGTAATCCCGATAAAGTAGCTGCCTTTTTTAGTTGGCTCGCCGGTGAAGGACTCGATACTCTCGTGGCGGGGCGGCGTAGGGACACGGCTGTAATCGATCAGCGATTCGAGAAGCAGGGATATAAAAACGGTTTCGGTCGGTCGAATCGGAATCGACAGCTGGCATCGGTCGCGGTTTTTCGGCCGCCCGACTCGTATGTCCTGTGGGGCGAACGGAACGTTCGAGTTGGTGAGAGAGCGGCTGCCCTTTTGGTGCTCCGCCTCCGCGGCGTCGAGCGTCGCAATCGCAGAATGGCCTCTTCGACGGTGAGATTTACGTCGTGTACGTTCTCGACAGGCATTTGCGTGATGAAGCCGTTCGTGGTCGAATCCGGGCCGAGCGGTACTATCACCGTCATTTCTATTAATCGAGAGTGAACATCTGGAGACCTAGTGTTCGTTCAACCGTGTGTATATCGATATACTCGGGCTAAGAGGTAGCGCTGCGGAGAGATTCCACAACGGTTGTACGGTCAGAGTCATCCGCAAAAAACGACGTAGAGGCTCCTGTAACGACGTCGATCGTAGCCAAAAAATGGAAGCGGCGGAGACGGGCTTTAGTCGAATATGCCGTCGTCGTCATCGTCGTCATCGCCAACATCCGTGTCGTCGTCATCGTCGTCGCCAATGTCCGTGTCGTCGTCGTCATCGTCGTCGCCAATGTCCGTGTCGTCGTCATCGCCAACATCCGTGTCGTCGTCGTCATCGCCAACATCCGTGTCATCGTCGTCATCGCCAACATCCGTGTCATCGTCGTCGACGTCCGTATCGTCATCGTCGGAGACCCGGTCACCAGGTTCCTCCTCGCCCTCCAGCAATCCGGTCGTAACCCGACCGCGAAGCATAGGCTCGCCGTTCTGAGTGTCGTTGTCGTCGTTATCGTTGTCGTCGTTATCGTTGTCGTCGTTATCGTTGTCGTTGTCGTCGTCGTCAATCAGTCCGTTGTCGTCACCATAGACGGCTACGTAGTAGTTCCATGGATTTCGACGGAAGTCCTCGAGGTCGAGTTCATCGTTCTCGTCGTCATCCTCATCGTCATCGTCGACGCCCACACCGTTCTGACCGAGGGAACCCGTCACGACGATCGGCTCCTCGATCGTTCCGGAGATACCCTGTTGGTTATCGGTGTCCTGGCCGTTGTCATCGTCATCCTCGTCGTCGACGCCCACACCGTTGTCGTTCTCATCGTCATCGTCGACGCCCACACCGTTGTCGTTCTCATCGTCGACGTCCTGACTCAGGTCGGCGAGTTCCATGACTTCCTCATCGGAAGTATGGTCATTTAGAGTGACCCGGCTGACGTTGTCCGCATCCATGATGAAAACGTGGTAATCGAGGCTATCGACCTCGTGTTCTTCGCCATTGCCAACTTCTGTGTCGGTGTCATCGTCATCCTCATCATCGACACCTACACCGTTGTCATCCTCATCCTCATCATCGACACCTACACCGTTGTCATCCTCATCCTCATCGTCGACACCTACACCGTTGTCATCCTCATCCTCATCGTCAACTCCTACACCATCATCATCGACCTGTTCTTCCGGAGCCTCGAAGACAGCAACCCCGGCCCCTCCGTTTTGATTCTCTTGGTCACCGTTTTCAGCTTGATTAGCAGCAAGCGCTGCGACGTACAGTTCCTTGTTCATCTGCCGGAACTGGTGATCCTGATCCATGTCCGTATCCGTATCCGTATCATCATCCCCAGGATCGTCATCGTCGGTCTGCGCAACGCCGGTACCCATCGCACCCAGCGTGCTCGCGAGCGCGAGGCTCGCCCCGGCTCCTTTGGTAAACGTCCGACGTTTCAGATCTCTGCCGCGATAGGCGCTTTTCGATGTCTCTACATCCTCGTGACCGTTTGAACTCTCCTTCGACATTGCGATTAACCGTACTGACGGAGAGCATATTGTTATATGTAGGTGACCAAAAATAGGCAGAGGTTTTTATAATTATCAGAAAATAATTGAATTGTCAGGTAATAAAACATCGAATTTACACAATGGGCGTTTTATTCCGACTCTTGAACTTGAGAGAAATAATCACTTTAATCGCAATCGTGATTCGTGGATATCATTGAGGTCGATATACACCAATCGTACCGTAAAATTCGAGGAGAGCCCCTGGATGCGGTTCTCGACGATTACATTGTATAAGAGAGTGCCATCGTTGTTCTGTAAATCCGGATTATCTACGTACTCAGGTCACGGAGAGTCCACCTCCGGAAGGCCTGATCGATACTTCTTGAGCGTATGCCTACTGGGAGGTCGCACTGACATGGGTGAGAATACGGACATTATCGGGTTAACAGTATAGTCGTACGCTCTCTCGATTGCCTATTCGAACGACGGACGGTTCGGCGCGTTTTCAAAGAATCTGGATATTTCGAACCAGAAATCGCTTCGAAGGATCTCTTCGAGCGGAGAATGATTTACTAAGCGCAACAGAACCACAGTTGTTATTAATGTCTATTATCGGCGTAAATTCTCGTTCACGTTCCGCCCGAGCCACGGAACTGTCGACGATCGGCTGAACAGTCCGTGAACGAAACATCCAGTTATATAACATAAGTACATTTGTGAGTGTATTTCGGCGTCCGATTCGATTGATTTGCGACGGGTGCGGATACGACGGTCAAAAGCACGTCAATCATAGTATCGGTGCGCTCGTTCGACAACGGTAGTCATGCTGAATCCGAGGGTTGATGATGACTACAGTGCACCGTCGGTATCCGGGTGCAGTGTGGGGGTAGAAACTGGTTACTCGTAGTAAGGTTCTTTTTCTAAACGCACCGAACGCGAGGGAAAAACGAACTGCTGTTCGAGGGGAGACGCGTTCGTACTCGGTGTAGACCATGACGCGGTCGGCACGACATGACGTCACACATCGGTGTTCAACGACGGGCATCGACGTGAGGTGTGCGTTCATCTATTGAACTCCCAGACGTAAATCGGTCATAAGGACAGAACAGAGAGGCGGTGAGTGCGATTCGGTGCTCCTCCTTCGTGGAGTGAATCTCACTGCGGAGTGTGCGAAGCGGCGGTCGCTAGCCGTCGATCGAGAGTACGGCCAACGACAGAGGCCACGAGCGCTACGAACGGCCTGCTTCGATTAGTTCGGCGATAATCCGTATCTCCTCGTCTTCTGTGACGGCGTCGGAGTCGATACAGGCTCTGACGACCGTTCCGGTGAGCTCGGGATCCTCGAAGGCGGAGCGACGGTTCTTGGACGCTTCGTCGACGGATCGTTCGAGCGCAGAGACACGTTCGGCGAGGTCATCGATGTTTGTAGCCAGTTCTTCGAAGACGTCGTACCGTCCGTCGCCATCCGCGAGGGGTTCGGTGTCGTCGAACATGGCATCGACGATTTCTCGGCGATTCATCCAGTCGAATCCTTCGATTCCGTTTGCTCGTTGGCTGATCGTTGCCCGGCTGACGTCGAACAGCTCCGCGAGCTCGGCCTGGGTCGCGTGTGGACGCTCACGAATCGCGCGGAGCACCTTCACCTGCTTGCTGGAGAGTCGGTCGAGATCCGGGAGCCGTTCGAGAGCGATGGACTCCGTGTCATGCCCTCCGGTCGGCGTCGACTCGACCGGTTCGACGTCGTCGGTCGACGGGGCCGTGACGGATTCCGATTGCCCGCTTTGTGAAGCGTCGGCGTCTTCGAGGCCAGCATCCGCGTCGGACGTCGTCATCGTCGTTCGCTCCATCTCCTCCGTCGGCTCGTGCTCCTCGGCCGGTTCGGTAGTCGCTGATGCGTCTGTCTGTTCGGTGTCCATCGCTTCCTCGCTCTCCCGTTCGTTCGATGGCTCGGGCACACGTTCGCCTCTCGAGTCGTCCGTGGCCGCGAAATCCTGCTCGATTGTGGATTCACTGGTCGCCGGATCGCCGTACTCTTGCAGTACCCGTTCGACGAGCTCCATCGAGGCCCCGTCGACATCGGCCGCGAGCTCTTCAATCGCCGCCTCCGGTCGGGCGCTCGCCGCGTCGAGGATCTTGACGTGTACCAGTGCTTTGGGCATCGGTCGATTTTGGGCACGAACATCGATTTGGGATTCATCCACGCTGTTACTCATAGTCGATTCGAGTTACCATGTAATCGTGTCGTGGAGGTTTCGCGATGAAGGATATGAGCGTTATCCCCAGATGAGTGTAGAATATCTACATTTACGTAGCGATTCTGTACGTCCACGTCAGGCCTCGAACGGGAGAGAATCGAAGCGAGACGGGCAATCGCCTGTATATAGGTCACCGCGTAGCCGCGCGAACCGACACACGCGAGAGACCGAAACGACGGTGAATCAACAGAATCGTTAGTTAGCCGACACCGTGGCCTGCAGACCGTGACTCGGATCGGAATCCGTAGGCATCCGGTGCGGAGGGCACCTCGGATTCGACGCGAAATCGTTCGGGACGGCCACAGAAACGAAATCTCGCCGTTGAAGATAATCGGTATCATTTATTCATATCGACAAGTCATTGAATATTGGTTCGTGCATCCAAACGGATACATTCCACATGTAACGAGCTAAATCGATATTTAAGCTACCCTGTTGATGACACGTTCATGCGCGAGACAATCGGCACTGAACGGTGGGAGTAGCTCATGACACAACTCCGGGTGTCCGAACGCAAGGGCGAACAGGAACACCGGGAACGGTCGAACTCACGGACGGAACAGGACGAAGAGCTCCGTGGAGAGTACGGTGGAGTCATCGCCGGAATCCCGGCGTACAACGAGGAGATAAGCATCGGAAGCGTCGTCGTCTCGGCGTCGCGGTTCGTCGACGAGGTCGTTGTTATCGACGACGGGAGCACCGATTCGACCTCACAAATAGCCGCCGCCGCCGGGGCGACGGTGCTCATGCGCGAAACGAACGAAGGGAAAGGTGCCGCAATCCGGACGCTGCTGCAGTACCTCGAGACGAGGAAGTATCGGGCGGTGGTGCTTCTCGACGGCGATGGACAGCACACCCCGAACGATATCCCACGCGTCGTCGACCCCGTCCTCGAAGGCGACGCCGACCTCGTTATCGGGAGCCGATACGCCGGCGAGGGTGCACGCGATGAGACACCCCTGTACCGACGGGTCGGGCAGCGGCTCCTCGACGTAGCCACGAACGCGTCGTCCGGAACGCAGCTCAACGACTCACAAAGCGGATTTCGAGCGCTCTCGCCGAAGACGGTCGTGGTGATGTCGACCGACTCGGACGGCTACAGTATCGAAAGCGAGATGATATACGACGCCTCACGTAACGGGTTACGGATAACTGAAGCGCCGATCGACGTGCGATACGAGGGCATCGACGGGCAGACGGCGAATCCGCTGTGGCACGGGGTGGAGGTGCTTCGATTCGTGATCGGGGTAATCCGCCGGCGCCATCCCTTGCTCTACTTCGGCGTTCCGGGAGCGATACTGCTGTTCGGCGGCACGTTCTACGCGCTCGGGACGGCCACCGGCGGCGGCGCCGTCGACCCGCTGCAGCTACTGCTCGGGAACTGGGTATCGATAATCGGCGGCGTGTTTCTGACCGTCGGACTCGTGTTGGACGTCGTGTTCGATGAGTTTCAACGCTATCGGGAGCCCGGCCGATGAACGCCACAGGCGACGATGACCGTCTCCGGATTCTTCGCGTGAGTAGTGATACATACCCCGAGGTCACCGGCGGTCTCGGTGTTCACGTCCACCTCATGTCAGAGCAGCAGGCGGCGTCGGGGCACGATGTAACGGTAGTGACGTCCGACCACGGCGAGCACGAACTCCCGCGTCGAGAGCGCCGGGACGGATACGCGGTTCACAGACACAAAGCGTTCCTGAAGCCGAGCGGGAACAGCATATGTCCCGGAATCGCGGCGACGGTTCTGGACGTGAGCGATCAGTACGATATCATCCACGCACACTCGCACCTCTTTTTTTCGACGAACATCGTCGCAGCACTCTCGTATCTCGACGACACACCCTTGGTGATTACGAATCACGGTATCCGGTCGCAGGAAGCGCCCGACTGGCTCCAGCGACTTTACCTTCCGACCGTGGCCCGATTCACACTCAATGCGGCCGACCGAGTGCTGTGTTATACGGGCACCGACCGACGGCGTCTCAGAGAACTCGGCGTGAGTGCGCCCGTTTCAGTAATCAACAACGGCGTCGATTGCTCGCGATTTCGGCCGATGTCAGTGGATGAAAACAGCTCACAGATCCTCTACGTCGGCCGGCTTATCGAAGGGAAGGGTATCGGAGTGCTGCTTCGGGCGTTCGCCGAACTCGTCTCGGCGGTTCCCGATACGAGCCTGGTCATCGTCGGAGACGGGATGAAACGAGAGTGGTTCGAGAGCCACGCCGCACGCGAAGGCGTGGCGTCGAAGGTGACGTTCACCGGCACCGTCCCGAACGACCGATTGCCGAGGTTGTACAACGAGAGTGCGGTGTTCGCGTTGCCGAGCTTCAACGAGGGATTCCCGCGTACCGTGCTCGAAGCGATGGCGTGTGGAACGCCGGTAGTAACGACGAACCTCCCGCAGCTTCGGTCGGTCGTAGCGGACGTCGGACGAACCGTCCCGGCCAACGAACCGGAAGCGTTGGCGGACGCGATTTACGAACTCCTGGCTGATGACACGTTACGTAGGCAACTCGGTGAAACGGCACGTCGTCGCGCGAGTAATCGATACTCATGGAAGACAACCGTCGAAGAGACGACAGCGGAGTTCTACTCGCTACTCGACCGTGACCGACCCAAAACACAACCGATCTATGAATAACGATCCGAACACCGTCAACGAGACCGAACGAAACGACCGCAGTCGAGTGCGCCCGCTGGGCGAATCGATCGACGTAGCCCGCGTGGAGGAAGAGCCGAAGCCCAGAGACACCGTTACGAAAAGACAACCCAGAGACACCGTTAGGCGTACTGAGCCGAAATCGGGGGGAGGCACACAGCGATGACCGACGAAATTCCACTGTTCGAGATTTACTGGGACGAGCGCGAGGTGAAGAACGCGATCGATTCGATTACGAGAGGCGGCTACTGGACGAAAGGGCCGTACGTAGACCGGTTCGAGACGGCACTCGAACGGTACTTCGACCGCGAACACGCGGTGTCGGTCAACTCCGGGACGACGGCACTCGTCAGTGCGCTGACCGCACACGGTATCGGGAAGGGCGATGAAGTAATCGTCCCCTCGTTCACGTTCATCGCCACGGGGAACGCGGTTCGACTGGCAGGCGGCGAACCCGTCTTCGCCGATATCGAGCCGGAGACGTTCGGGCTTGACCCCGACGACGTTCGTCGACGAATTACGGCTGACACGGCCGCGATTCTGCCGGTACACTGTTACGGGGCGTCGTGCAAGATCACCGAACTCGCCGAAGTCGCGAGCGAACACGGGCTGACGCTCATCGAGGACGCGGCGGAGTCGTTCGGAGCGACGAGCAAAAAAGCGACCGTCGGGACGGTCGGCGACAGCGCGGTTTTGAGTTTCTGTCAGAACAAAGTCGTCACGACCGGCGAAGGCGGTGCGGTGCTCACCGACGACGAGGAGGTCGCCAGGAAGCTGCGCCTCTACCGCTCGCACGGTCGCGTCTCGGGCGACTACTTCAACGACCCGAGCACCGGAGAGTACGTCGCGCTCGGCACCAACAACCGGCTGTCCGACCTGGCAGCGAGTATCGGTTGTGCACAGCTTGACAAAGCCGAGCAGCTGATCGAGGCCCGTCGCGAGGTCGCCGAACGGATGAACGACGGGCTCGAATCGGTTCGTGGTGTGTGGCCACACGCCGACGGCACGAACGGCCGCCACGTCTACCAAATATACACCGTGATATTCGACCGCGAGGTCGACAGGGACGGCGTCATCGAGACGCTCGCAGCGCGTGATATCGCCTCGAAGGTGTACTGGGATCCGCCAGTTCACCGGACACCGTACTACCGCGAGACGCACGACCAAGGTGGCGAGTCGCTCCCGATGACGGACGATATCTCGTCGCGCGTGCTCTCGTTGCCGCTGCATCCCGAACTCTCGACCGAGGAGACGAACCGTATCGTCACGGCTATCGAAGACAGCATCAGTGACCGCAGATAACGAAACCGACCAACAACAATGTCACAGTTCATCGTACCACGGACGATATCGCTGACGGAGGCGATGCGAGTGATAGACCACAACGAACAGGGGACGGTGATTCTCGTCGACGAGAACGACCGGCTCGTCGG
>SL_4KL_010_BRINEDRAFT_10001667_pt1 | contig 12346 bp, 9 predicted proteins | sample SodLak_010_BRINE_2_FD_10664 | JGI IMG/M metagenome (IMG submission 10664) | reverse complement strand
GGCAGCTGCCGTTTATACACTGCCGCGCGAGGCTATGATGCATGTGTGTGGTGCATACCGCTAAATCGACACTCAGGGCCTTGCTGTCATTTGCAGGAAAGAGATGTTGTCTTCTCTAAGACTTGGCTTCATCAATTTCCAAGCAATAGAAGGTAATGGAGGTATGTAAGAGCTGCTTCTCTTTGTGCATTCTTTTATTGCATAGAAGGTGTTGGAGGTATGTAAGAGCTTCTTCTTCTTGCGCACTATTTTAGTTATTGTACACATAAAAGGTTATAAACCAGACTGTAACTGGTGCTGAATACCCCCACAACTGAAATGGAACGCCTCCACACGTAAATGGAAGGCCAGACGACATCTTAGCAAAGCTTACGGGCAGTGATAGAGCATCCTTTTGACTGCTGGCCTTCATGAGCACTTCATTTGACATCCACTAATTTGTAAGTCACCAGATCGTCCCTTGCTATAAAAGTCGCCAAGTCGAATGAATTATTTAGCTGGTAGATGATTGTCTAATAATGTTCCAGCTATCAGTGCAGCATATAATAAGCATACTTACTATTAATCTAATTTCATCACAATCCCCATAGAAATACAAAGTAAACCATACGTGCTAAGGATACTAAGATTAAAATTGAGTATGAATCATGATCCCCCTTTCACATGAAAGCCCAAACTTGGTATTTATGGTCAAAACATTCCTCCAATGTACCTGGGAGACAATTTCACGTAGCCTCTGGGTGCCTGAATTTGCAATGTCAGTCAGCAGGCGATTGGCAGCATGCACCTGTAAGTGCAGGCAGCATTATCACAAAGCCCTTGAAATCATAATCCATGAGCAAACAGCCTCCCACATGTAAAGAATAGGTTTCAGAGAGCGTGGATGAGTCATGGGCGAAGCTGCCATCCACAGGAGATGAGTTTTCAAGCAGCACGCCACTGCTGCGCAAGAAGTGCATGCAGCTTGCGATTTAAATCTCTCACCGCAGGGAACTATCCAACGCCTCATCCTCATCAAGTGCACTAACCCTCTCAAGTGCCCCAATTCCTCAAGGGTACATTGCTGACATGCACGTCCAAATTTTAAACAATGACAGGCCAGCGCTTCGCCTCTTATTTGGCCAACACCTCCAATGCTTCAGAGTTTCAGGACATGTCCCAGCACCAGGCTTCATTGCACACTCCCTGGCCTGCAGGCATGGCGCCCACTCTCAAAGAAGCACAATAGGCAGTTCTTACATTTGCGGCAAATCCATCTTTGCACCATGCCACGTAGTCTGCATGGGCCGCATGGCTTTTACCTTGTCAAGGTCAGCATCGTGGGTGAGGAGCCCTCCTCCGGTTGCAACCTTCAGATCATAGCTGAGGTCCTGCTCCCTGACAGTACCTGCAGGCAGGGCAGGGCAACATCATTGGTTGTTGATAGAATGTCAAGTTCAAGGCGGTGGATTGCTCTGTTAGTAACTCCAAAAAGTTGAAAAAAGAACAACATGTGGCAAGACGGTGCAAAAAGGACAAGGACACGCAAGGAGTGGCAACTCAGCACCTGACCAACGACTGCACACAAGGGGAAGCGTGGCACGCAGCAAGACCCTGTTCCTTTTGGGCAGTGCGTCATAGGTTGCTTTCACAAGACAGGCTGCTGTAAAGAAGAGCCTCAAAATGGTACTGTCAGCATTCCACACCGCTTAAAGCAATGTGACCCTTATCACAGAGCCTCCTGCAAGTCCTGACTCTGCATCAGCTTAAACCTCCATCATTTCCCTATTCTGACATCTTTGATCAGATCTTTGAATGTGAGGTACACGCTGCTCAGGTTATCATAGATCAGGTGCTTGTATATGAGGGTCATGCCGTACCCACACGCACACGCACACCCACCCACCCAGTAACCAAACTCATACCCACACCCACCCATGTACGCACACCCGTGCCCGCGCATACATGTACACAAACCTGTGCACGCAACCACAAAAGCGCGCGCACACGCACATTTTCTCACACCTACTCATACAGTCACAATTGCGCACCGTTCTTCAAGGCAAAGAGTGGATATAACGCGTGATAGGGGTGATCCTGTGCCATCCGCACCAACTGCTTGGCCAGCACCTGCAAATGGTGCTGAAGCGGTCTGCCAATGCTCAAATTGCTTTGAGAGGAGTGCATAAATGCTCAGTGCACATGCAGACACATGCACTCAATGATGTGACACACCGTCTGCTGAGGATTCAGGAGCCCCTGTTTTTCCATACTGCATGCCTTTCATCATAAAATTAGTGAATGAGGATAATGCTATTGCAAGAAACATTGACCTCTTATCATTTCCATTGCTGGTTTGCATCATCAACAACACAATCTGTTCTCCCTTTACAATCGAGGCAAAATGATAAGAACCCCATGATCAAGGGCCACTGGGCATCACCCGTTGACTGCATTGTGCAAATCAAACTGGCAGTTTATAACTGCACTTGCACTAGATCTGCCATTGTGCCTCAGCCACTGCTTGCAACAAAATCCAGTTGTACAGGAGGCAAAATCCAATGCACATGCATTTTATAAATCAAAAAATTTTTTCCTTATGCCTGAAATCACATGCTGCGCCACGCAAAAAAATACCAAAAAATACGCTCAGGCAACACACCTGAAGGTTAACTTGACACACTCACAGCAAGGTGATACCTGAATCATAGGACTGTAATAACCAGCACCAGCACATGATTGAGGGCAAATTAAATAAAATGCAGGCAGATGTGCCAATGCCTTTATAAACTCTCAATGCATTACCTTCTGAAAGCCTGCTCCGTCATCCTTTGCTGATATTCGAGAGGCCATCTGCACAGTGCAGGAGGCGCCGCGATTATCTTTTTTGATGCCGCTGCCGCTGACAAATCATAGCCTGAAGTCTCAAAGCATACTATGCATAGTATGCATATTTTATGCCTTCATACTATTTCCACACAAGCATCTACAGGGATGGCACGTGCAAATGCCCTTGTACTCTTGCACATCACCAGCCACTGCCTGCTAGTGTGCCCACCTGATACACAAGCGGGATGAACTTGAAAGTAGGCAGCTCAGCAAAGGCTTCCCCAAACATCTTGTTCGCTTCAGAATTTGTGGACAGACTCAGCCATAAGGCTAGCCAACGGTACACCACATGTAGGTCAAACAGGTGGCCGGCCTGCAAGGTGGCAGCAGCACAGATGCTTAAGCGCTGGGTGACTGCATACACATCTGCGCACATCTTTAAGCCTGGCACACATAAACCAATGCTTGCAGCCTGTGCTTGTTCAATCGCACGTTGAGTCTGATTGTTGAGATATGCATGCATTGCAAACTTTAACTACAAGTGTGCACGCATGAAGTATGTGCCTTTCATTGACAGTTTTCAAGTGGGCGTACAAGCACAAGTCGGGATGCAAGTCATGGAGTGGGTGCGATCACACGCATTGCGTGAGTAAGAGCGCAGGAATTGCTGGGCACACATGAATGATATGCCCCAGTCCTTCTGGGCCCAGCCATGTTTGCAACAACATGGCTTGTTCAGCCTCTGATACTTACCTGCAGGCAGCGCTTGTAATTGGACAGCGCAATGCTCCGATAACGTTGCTCCGCATGGGCTGCCTGGCGGCGTGCCTCCTCATCAGCCTTTGCTGGTCCCTCGAGCTTTGATGCCTGGCGTACATGTTCATTTCTGACCTTGCCTTTTGTATACATGTATGCATTTACGTTTGTGTTTGTGTGCATGTGTGGGCGCAAGCATGTAAGCACGCTGGCGTCTATGTTCATGTCCAGGTGTGCGTGCGCACGTTCCTGTATGCAGGTGTATTTGCAAGCATGAGCTTGCGTGTATGTGGTTTGGGTAGCGCTGTATGTATTGTGTGCTTACAAGTGCTTGAGCGTGTTTTGCGTGCACATGAGTGTACATGCTCATGTGTGCGCGAAGAGACTGGCACCAGTGAATCCAACTGGGTGAACCCAAATGAAGGTTTCAATGACAGGCAGACAACTTACCAAGGGATCGGACATGACCTTTTTTTGTGCTCGCACACCAGCTGCTAGCTTCTTTTTTTGCTGCGAGGCATTTGGAAGGAATGTGCTGTCACTCTGATTGCTAGGAACACGGGTAGCCTAGACCTTTGTGTGTATACTTTGGACAAAACATATTGAAACAGAACATGCATGAAGAGACGTGCTGTTATCGCACACCACCTTAATACAAAAGATGCTTTGTGTGTGCACTACATCTGTCATGTAACTGGAGGGAGAAGAGCAGTTGCAGAAAATGCTCAGCACACTGGAAAGCTTGCGGTTAAGATGATGCTGAAGGAGGGCATCACCTGCCAAGGTCCCCTGAGCATCTGCATAAGGCACGATGATGCTGAGCTGCCCTGCAACGAAACCAGGCTTTCCTTGATCACCAGATCACCTCCAACTACCTAACCAACCACCAGGCTCAGGCTTCAAGCTGGACTGGGGTCAGGCCAGTTCATTAACCGGGATCGTTCCCCGGCCAGCCCATAAAAGACCCTCTTTATAGCGTTCCTTACATGCCCTGAACTGAGATCAGCCACTTCATGCATCATGGCCATGGACCCTCATTGCCACCTGCCTCCATGTGCTCTGACAACTTATTGAGCAGTAAGATAAGCCTCCATGTGCATTTGTATTGCTGCCAACATTGGCATCTGATACTCCAAGAAGACTCCAGATGATCCAGGTGGGTTGCTGTAACTTTTCTAGTTCCCTGAGAGATTCCCATGCTTCATGGTGTCATGATTAACATCATTATCTTTTATGTCACTCCGCAAAGCTAAAACACGCAATCTTTGCTGTAGCAGCTGGTGCATTTCTACCTGGGTGGTGCCTCCCTGGCTCAATACTCAACTCGAATCTATCCACAACGACTGAGCCTCAAATTTCTCAGGCATCCTTACATTTTTACCATGCAAGCAGGCCCATGTGTAAGAGCTTAAGTTTGCAAGTAACAAGTTTACAATTTAGGATTAACCGCCAGCCAGGTCATGAGGCTGCTTGGTTTGTTGCTGGTCTTTGCCAGCCAGAAAGTAATCCATAATGTCTGAGATGAATTGGTGTGAAAATGCTGTTGAGAGAGGCAATCAAAGATAGTCTGACTAGACAAGGCACTGCAGAGCATGATTCACCCCACAATCCACCCCAAACACACAAAAATAGCATTTCAACAAATTTAGATGCTCATCAAGTCAGCTTGCAAGTGCTTGGCTTTGCTATGGCCACACAGAACAGGCAAGATGGAGTGATGTGTATGCCTTGCACCAAAGGACGCTCTGTCACCTTTTGGCCGCCCTGACCTGGCCTGTGCAAATTATGATAGGCTGTAAGCACTAAAAGGCAACGCTCGCAGGCAGGCACCCACCTCGATGATTTTGCCATAGGTTTTGTACTCTGGCGTGTTACGCTGCACAATGAGCTCCTCGCACCGCGCATCCGCAAAGGAGGCCAGACGGAAGAAGACTTTGCATGCTGATGCACTGCCAGAAGGGGAGCCGATGTTTGAGGGGGGGGCCTGCACAGGATCCCGGTCATAAAAAGGAGTGCATGTCATCCAGCGGTACCTCTGGGTCTATTGGGCTTGTGGTGTTTCCATTGAGTTTGCAGAGCTTGTGAGTTGTATTGTAATGCTTGTGGTGTTTCCATTGAGTTTGCAGAGCTTGTGAGTTGTATTGTAATGCTTGTGGTGTCTCCATTGGGCAAACGGGGCTCGTGGGTTGTATGGTAATGCATGTTTTGTGTATGTGCCTGCACAAAATCCTGGTGTGTACAGGTGCATGTGCGCTCGCACCTGAGGGTTCCAGCCAGGCAGTGTGTGGGCGCGCATAACTGCAGTGCCTGCGTCAGTCTCTGCTGTGGGCAGAGAGGATGGCAGAGAAGCTCTCCAGGTAGACAGCTGCTCACTGGCAAGCTGCAGGTAGGGAGGCGCGCATATGGGGACGGAGAGGGTGGATGGCGCCTGTCTGGTGCAGCAGCATGGCGTTGTGCCTTGTTTGCTAGTGAACAGTGGCATATTTGAGGAGGAGCTGCTCATTGCAGTCCCACAGGGGGGTTGAGGTGAATGGTGGATGGGGGCCTGTCCCTTCAATTGAAGGCCGACAGGGAAAGGTGGGGAATCAGGGAGTGCATGTGCGGGCGTGTTGTGCACGGGCCGATGCACACACCCCATGGTCTCAACAGTACATCCCCTTACAAAATCAAGCAGAAAGGGAGTCGATCAAGCTTGGACTGGATGTGTGGGGCAGATCTCTCCTGTTGTGCCATGAGGTAGGGCCAGGGCATGAGCAATTTGCATCAGGCCAAGCGCTGGTCAGTACTTGTCTACTCTAGCAGGGACATCCTCGCTCCCTGAGAATCTATCCTGCATTCATCCTCCCGTCACAGTGCCAGGGAAAGCTAAAGAACATGAAATGCTGACCTGCTGATCAGCATACCTGTGCAGCTTGCGTCATTAAGGCTAGCACGCTGTCCTGCGCACCGGAGCCCAGCTCCTCCAGCTGCGCCTGGGCGCCCCACTTCCCAGCCAAGGAGAGCGCAGCAGCCAGCTGCAGCGGATTTGGGGGCAGCAAAGACGCAGCAGCATGCAGAGGCATCGGGGTGGTGGGGACGACCTGAGCACCTGCATGAACGGGTCCAGCAGCAAGAAGGGGCCCAGGGACCTGATATTGGCACATTCATGTAGCAGCACGCAGGGACATTTGGGAGGTGGATGCAACCTGAGTGCCTCTGCACACAGACAAATTATAGTTAAGATAAGGATGTAGCATGCTCGCGGCTGGAGAGCGGTAGCTAGAACAAATGGCACACATGACTGCAAAAGGCACATGAACATCGATCTATTATAAGAGAGGGATGATAAGCTTGAGTGGCACATAAGGTCACAAGGCTGCTCGGCTCAAACCAGCATTAATATCCACTGTGTAATCATCCTGCTTGGCCTGATCTCGCCACAAGAGATTGCAACCCATGCTCCATGCAAGGAAACAACAGCAAGTCCGTAATGCACAAGCAGCCCCAGCAGCACAGCCAACACAAGCACTCCCCGCTTGTGTGTAAGTGATGCCCCACAGCCTTGCAAAATGCTTGTGTGCAAGTGATGCCCCACAGCCTTGCAACATGCATGGCACGCACAGGACACGCTTCCGAGCAGTCACGCATCGGAAAGCTGTGCTTCTTGATTTGAATCAAGGTTAGATCTTCTTGGATCGTTGTTGAATCAGATGGCATTCAAGCGGGCCATTGAACCAAGCCAAACAGGCGCTGAACGCCCCTTGAATCAGATGGCATCCAAATGGCCTATCGGGTTCAAGGGGACGCGTACCTGGATGGATATTGAATTAATTTTTTTCACTTGGTCTTCAAATGGTATGGCGTTCAGTGCACGCACCTGCAGAGGACCGGGCATGAGCCTGCAGGCCCAACATGGCGTCTGCAAGGCTGCGCGCCATGCGTGCGGCCGCTTTCTGCTGACCAGATTGCCATACGAGGCGTGCCTCATCCAGCCGCCATGCTGCATTGCAGCCAGGACACACAGCACAGGCTTGCAGCCAGTGCCAGAACACAGCCTGTTCAATGCTTGCCATGCCATCACTCCTATGTCCAATCCTCCTCAAGGTAATTCAACCGCGGGCCAGCAAGGAGGCACTTGCATTGCTTGGCCTTGGTATCAAAATAAAATAGCCTCGACTTGCACTGAGACTGTACAGCATTCCCATCGCCACTACCACTGCGGGAGAGATTGCAAGGTTTGAGCCTAACAGTGCGAATGGCACCTCAAGTAATCCGCATAGTGTCGGGTGGAGTGGAATGCAGTACCTGACTTTGAATTCCATATGTAAGTGGGGCAAAATACAGTGGATAAGCAACCACACAGGCAAGATTCAAACTCTTTGTACGAAATGCATTCCATCTAAGAGGCTCTGGCTTTGTCAGAGTGGCAACGCAAAATGCGAGTGTAAGCACAAAATGCTCACCGAACATTGGTTGCCATAAAAGTTGCCTTGTTTGGCGGGGCTCTTTGCACACCCCCCCTTGTAAAGAAATACATCTCAGGCAAGTGCTGGCGTGCGCAGGCAGGAATCAATTGCCAGACGTGATGCACACCTGTGTTTTACTGACTTTCACGCACGCATACAAACACACCTGCATCTGGACGGAGGACCAGTGCCAGCTGTGCCAAGTCAGCCATATTAGCGCCCCCCCAGGTCTCCAACCCCTCTGCATGTCCTGGCCTTGCAGCACCTCTGATGACCCCAGATGGTGGCGGTGCAATGGTGGGCGTGGCGCGCGCATGCAAATAGCCAGAGTGGTGGGAAAAGGAGATCAGGAGTTCCCGCAGCTGCTGCGCGTACATGGCACCTTTTGTGCCCTGCCGCTTGCTCTGACAGGTCGATACTGCTGCACCCAGTGCACGAGCAAGCATGCCTTGGCGGCGCGCCACACGCAGTGCTGTGCAGCGCAGCGCATCCAGGATGCCACCGCCTGCACAACTTCCCTCGTCTTCATTCCCAGCAGCATTCCCCAGCAGACATTCCATGACCGGGTTTGTGCCTTGCTGCACACCCTGCTGGCCTTGGCATCCTTCACCCTGCAGCAGCACCTGCAGCAGCTGCTGCAAAGGTGTGGCATCAAGAGCAGCTGCAGCTGNGCCCGCATCAACCGCCACCATCTGGGAGGGAGAAGAGGTTGCTGCATACGCAGGCCGCAACGTCCAGGTGGTGTGCCAGACGTCCTCTAAGAGTTGGAGGCAGCGCAGGCGTTCTAAGGGCTGGTCCAAGTCTGCAGCGGCCTCGTTACTGGTGCTGGCCAGCGCGCGTATACAATCTGCAGGCATGTGGGCCCATGCACATGTCTGTGCGTATGCCTTGCGTGCATGCCCTTTGATATGCAGACAAGCGATGACGCACACCACGACATTTGCTGTTACACGGGGCATCATATCATATCATACAGAGGCGTACGCAGGCATGTGCACAAAGCATACAGAGCCTGCACAGATGCACATGTGCACATGTGTCCAACAATGCACAATGTGCATGAGAAACCAGAAAATTAGCGCCCACGTGCGTACGCGTGACTTATGACAAAGTCTGCACAACAGCCATACCACACCAGCCACTGACCTGCTACAGCGCTGTGGAGGACGGCCTGAAAGCGCTGCCTGTCGCCCACACGCAGTGCGCACAGGCAGGCCAGCAGCGAGGCATGGAAGCCCATTCGGTCTGTGCATGCTGGGCCCGCAACACCCCCCAAACCACCATGTCTGCCCACCCCACCAAGCACTGCAGAACATGGCTGCCCTGTGTCAGTCTGCAGGCAAGTTCTGGCCTCATCCAGGCAGGGCACCTGCAGGCAATGTGGAGTGAGCCGGCAGCACGTGCCCTGATTTGAAAGTTAAAAAAACAATAGGGGACCAGACAGGGGGGCCAAATCTAGGCAGCTCCATCTGGATCAGGGCAAGCAGTCAGGAAGCATGTGGCAGAAACTGCTTGTTGGGCAACTTGCATTGAATGCAGCAGGCTGTGGCCTCTGAGGTGGAAGTATGCAGAAAAGAGGGGGAAGTGATAGCGGCAGGGGGATAGCAAACTATGCACATATCGCTAGTGTCAGGAAAGATGGGCTGTGTCATGCGTTGTCAGGCAGTGCCAGGTAAGGAGGGCAGTGTCAGTCAAGATGGGATATGAGGACGCTGCGGGTGTTTTGGATCCAGTTATACCAGGGATCTAGGTGCAGGCTTTGTTATGCCGATGGTCCTCCGCGTTTTGTACTCTTCTAGCGCTTCCACTGTGAGTGTGCACGGCAGTGACAGGCAACACGTCACGCACCACCAGTCTAGCCTGGCCCCTAGACCCACCTTCAGCACCCCAACTCACCTGCAGCAGCCCAACCCACGCCCACTAGCCCAGCCTAACCACACAGCAGCCCAGCCCACCTTCCCGAACACTCAGGTAAGGCCTTTGCTTTTGGGGCGGACTGAAGGCGTTGCCGAAAACGTATCATCCATCACACATTCACCTGATGTGAGGCTGCCAGCCCAGCACTGCTGGGTCCTGGGGTCCCAGAGGTCTGTCTTGTGTGCAGCAAACCCATGATCCCAGGCCCCATGCGCGCGTGCGCTGCTGCTGGGCGGCTGAATTTTAAGCCGCTTGCACCAGTGGGTCCATGCAGCAGCTCTGACGCATCCGTACCCCACTCGCCAAGCCGCCATGCAAGCTCAAACTGGAGCTCCCGCATGGCAGCAGAGCATGCAGGGGGGGCGAGGGATGAACTGAGCAGGTTCTCTGCCCCTGCAGTATGCGCCAAGTCAGTAAAAGTCAGTAAAGCAAAGGAGGTGATATGTCTGCACCTGGCTGTGCGGGGCTTGTGGGAGGAGCTGTACATACAAATTAGCGTTTGGGGTGTGAAAGATAGTGGGCGAGCAAAGATGCCTCGAATGAGGTGTTTGCCTTTGTGTGAACACCGTTAACTTTGGTTTGGGATTGTGCATCAATGGTACTAACACCTTATGAATGTGCACAAGCACCCTTGAAAGGTCTACAAGGATTACAAGGATAAGGCCTTCAGTCAAAGAGTGCAACTGCTAGCCTTGGCAGGTTTACCTTTTAGAGGGGGAGCCAGGGATGCTCACCATGTCTCTTTCATCTTGCAGAAAACAGGGGGACTCGGGCCACTGATATCAATTAACCTTGGCCACCTATACCTAGTTGTTCCAACTCAATCAAGCTGCAGGTCTGTATGCTCAGCAAGAAGGCCTCAGACTGCATGTGGTAGTGATAGACGCCTTGATACTTGATCACATGGAGAACCAAGCCAGAGGCCTGCACCTATCTTTTCCCCAACGCCCATTCCCGCACTCACCAATGCCCCGTAAATATGTGGCAGCAGCATACCCGCAGCCCATGTGGTCCAGCGAATTTGCCACCCCCAGATGCATGCTCAACGCATCTGCTTGCCCTGCTGCTGCTGTTGGTGGTGGTGCTGCTGTGGCAGCCAGGGATGACGACTGCAGACGGGATGCTGTGCAGCTGCTGCCTGTGGTTGCAGTGGAAGCCCCAGACGTGCGCCTCCCCTGCAAGAGGGCCAGGTCATGCGCTGCAAGCGCGCCAGGCCAGTTGCCCTCGCGCTCCATGAGCATGAGGTTCTGCAAGACAGGAGCGGTGATGGGGCGTTACACAGCTTTTAAGGGGCAGCTCTGTGGTTAGGGTGAAGTGGCGTTACACAATCGCAAGGGGCAGGCCTTTGTTAAGGGTGAAGTTGCATTCGGCACACTCAAGCCTATAGCAAGGAAGTATGCAAGGAAAGCATGTAAACGTCAGATGTGATTGAAAGGAATGAGGTCAGACAGTTGTTTAATGGAAAGAAAGGAGGCCAGATTGTTTTGTCACTGGAAAACTAGCTTCTTGTTACAGTCTGAGGGTTCATAATTTGGCACGACCATGCCACATTACATCAAAGTCCAGGCTCTGTTGTCCAGGTACAGCAATTTAAATTGGCTCAAGGATCACTGGCTTCAATTGCGGTCGGCACCGTTTCAAGGACCACAAGATGAGCGGACCAGGGATCCTATGTCTTAAATGGCACGGATCTGCAGCCTGACGTGCTTCTGCAGAACCCTGGCAAGCAAGGCTAGTCCTTGTTAGGCTGCAAGCTGGTTTGATCCTAAGGCCTGCAAGCCTGACCTAATCCTTAGGCCAGCTGGCTAGACCTGCAAGCCTGACCTGATCCTTAGGCCAGCATGCCTGACCTGATCCTTAGGCCAGCAAGCCTGACCTGCAAGCCTGACCTTAAGCTAAGGCCTGCAAGCCTGACCTGCAAGCCTGGCCTGACCTCCCTTGGCCAGATTCAGGCTGATACTGGCAGGCTGCAAGCCTAAGCTCTGAAACTGAGCAGGCAGCGCAGGTGCTTGCTTGCCCTGCGTGACCACATTGTGTGGGAACCCCTTCTGGCCAAGACTGACAATCAGGGACCCCGCGGCCAATGATCAGGGACCCCACTGCCATCAGTCAGGGACCCCACTGCCACCAGTCAGGGACTCCGCCGCCAACAATCTGGCACCCCACCGCCATCAGTCAGGGACTCCACTGCCATCAGTCAGGGACTCCGCCGCCAACAATCTGGCACCCCACCGCCATCAGTCAGGGACCCCACTGCCAACTATCAGAGGGACCTTGCAGCCAATGATCTCACGTGGGGACCCAAAGGCAAAGAATGACACACAGGGCACCCCACAGACAACAACAGTGCAGACCCCATGACCATTCCTCATACATAGGCTGTGCCGCTCACCTCCTCCGCAGTGGCTGTGCCTTGGCCA
>SL_4KL_010_BRINEDRAFT_10001665_pt1 | contig 12365 bp, 10 predicted proteins | sample SodLak_010_BRINE_2_FD_10664 | JGI IMG/M metagenome (IMG submission 10664) | reverse complement strand
TGGTGCGCCTGGCAGGAATCGAACCTGCGGCACCCGGATTAGGAATCCGGTGCTCTATCCCCTGAGCTACAGGCGCCTGATCTTTACAAACTTATTATAACTGTTATAAATATTACGGGCAATAGTGAGAGAACTTTTTTCTGGCAGAAGGCCTTATTAAAAGTGATATTTTTAATAATGTAATCGAACTAAATGAAAAATATTACTTTTTTATGCATGTTGACATGCAATGAAGTTTGTGTGATACTGTCAATGTAAAACCCATAGATTTGCTTTTATTTTTTACATAATAAGTTAATATATTCACAAGATACAATATATTTGTACGATAGGTCAAACCAATATTATATAAAAAACATTAAATACAAGGAGCATTATCCATTGACCAAGTCACTTTATGAGAAATGCCAGGAGGAGATAACCCGCTGCAAAAAATTATACAAGGGTTTTAGTGATTCCTCACCATTTATTAGCTCTGCTTGCAGTGCAGTATACGAATATTTCAAAGAGCATCCAGTGGCACCGCTGCCTGCTTATGATAAAGAAGAGGCCGCTGATATGATCCGGGCCGGTAATTCACTTAGCCTCAATCCAAACCTTAAAACAAGAGCAGCTGTGGGTCTATTGAAAAAACTCGGCGAAGTGATTGCAAAAACAAATCCGAAATTAAAAGCGACTGTAAATGAACTAGATGAGCATCTCGATCAATTTCTCCTGGATTCACCTGAGGAAGTGGCCAAAGAAGAGTTATTTAATTTAAGGGATTTCTTGATTAAAGAAACGGAGCTGGAAGAGGATCTGGCCACGTTTCTTTTTTCAATTATGTTAACCTCTTTTTACAGGCAGTATTTGCAGGCAACATCCGGGGTCTTGCGGACAGACCTCTGGGAAAGGGGGGATTGCCCGTTATGCGGTACGAAGCCGCATTATGGCCAGCTCCGGTCTGAAGATGGAGCCAAGCAGCTGGAATGCTGGTTATGCGGTACACAGTGGCTTCATACCCGCATTAAGTGTCCGTACTGTAATAACACAGATATGGAAAAACTCGGGTTTTTTACTGTTGAAGACGACGAAAAAGTCCGGGTCAACTATTGTCAAAAATGCTGCCAGTACTACAAGATCTTTGATGCAAGAAAGTTTCATGCGGATGGTGGTGTAGTTTTGGCCATCCACAATCTTGCCTCCCTGGATTACGATCTCTTGGCGAGGCGGGAAGGCTTTACTCCGGGCTCCGGTTTGGAGTGGGTCAATAAAGACGAGATAGTTGAAGCACAAGACTAGGAGGTGGATTTACTTATGGATTTGTCACGACGCAGCTTTCTAAAACTAGCCGGCGCAACTGCTGCTGCAGCTACGTTGACCGGCGTTGGCCTGCGAAAGGCCTCTGCGTCTCCCAGTGAGCCACTGCGAATTAAGTTCACCAAAGAAGTACATACAACCTGTACTTACTGCGGAGTTGGCTGCGGGATTATCTGTAATGTCCGGGATGGCGTTATTGTCAATGCCGAAGGTGACCCGGATCATCCCATTAACGAAGGGACTCTTTGCAGCAAGGGCGCTTCAATTTTTAACATGTCCTATATTTTCGATGAAAAAGGAAAACCCAGGCTTAATCCGAATCGTTTGACCAAGGTGCTCTACCGGGCTCCGGGGGCCAGCGATTATGAAGCAGTGGAGTGGGACTGGGCCCTGGAAGAGATCGCGAAAAGAATTAAAGATACTCGCGATCGGACCCTGGTTGAAACTGTTGATGTCGGTGGACAGCAAGTCACTGTTAACCGGACCAATGCCATCAACTGGCTGGGCAGCGCCTGGTGCACCGGGGAGGAGAATTATCTCTTCCACAAAATGGTCAGGGCTATGGGCGTGATCAATGTTGATCACTGCGCCCGTCTCTGACACTCCGTCACGGTCGCTGGTCTCAGCGCCACGTTTGGCAGGGGTGTTATGACCAACCATTGGAATGATTACCAGCATTCTGATGTGATGATGGCCATCGGTGGGAACACTGCCGAAAACCACCCCATTTCTATGAAATGGATTGAGAAAGCCCGCGAAACCAAGGGAGCGAAACTGATTACGGTAGACCCGCGCTACTGCCGGACTGCTGCTGTATCAGATCTTTACGTTCCAATTCGCCCCGGCACGAACATTGCTTACCTCGGCGGGCTGATCAACTACATTCTTCAAAACAACCGTTATCACGAAGAATATGTCAAGCATTACACCAATGCTTCTTTCCTGATTAATGAGAATTTTGATTTTGATGCACAGAATGGACTCTTTACGGGAGCAGAAGATGACCCGGTACGCAATGCAACCAAGTATAATATGGAAGATTGGCAGTACCAGACCGACGAAAACGGCGAAATCTTAAAAGATCCCGACCTGCAGGATCCCAACTGTTCCTTCCAGCTTTTGAAAAAGCACTTTGCCCCCTATACCATAGAAAACGTCAGTAAGATGACAGGCGCTCCTGAAGATGTGCTGGAAGAATCGTACGAACTGTTCAGCAGTACCGGTGAACCCGCCAAAGCGGGCAATATCTTATATGCCATGGGTATCACCCAGTTTACTCACGGGGCGCAGAACACCCGCGCTATCGCAATTGCCCAGCTTCTTCTCGGCAACATGGGTGTAGCCGGTGGTGGAGTTAATGCCCAGCGCGGCCAGTCCAACGTGCAGGGCGCAACCGATATGGCCATGCTTTTCCATATTATTCCCGGCTACAACCCAACACCGCAGCAAACCCATCCCACTCTCCAGGATTATCTGGACGCAACTACGCCGGAAGACAACTGGTGGAGCAACCGGCCCAAGTACATCGTGAGCTTGCTGAAAGCTTTTTACGGTGACAATGCCACCCGGGCCAATGATTTTGGTTATGAATGGCTGCCCAAGCTGGACGGCCTCGATCATTCCCACATTCCCGCCTACAAGTACATGCGTGACGGCGAAGTGGAAGGGCTGATCTGTGTTGCTGACAACCCGCTTGTCGGCGGCTCCAGCTCCAGGGCCAAGATGGATTACCAGAAGAACCTGAAATGGCTGGTTTCTATTGACGTAGTCGAAAACGAAACTGCCGCATTCTGGAAGGGTCCGGGTATGAACCCGGCTGAAATTGACACCGAGGTCTTCATCCTGCCTGCCTGCGCCTCTTATGAGCGCGACGGTGAAAAGGCCAACAGCGGCCGCTGGATCACTTGGCAGTACAAAGCCCAGGAACCTCCGGGAGATGCCAAGTCTGACCTCTGGATCGTCAATGAAATGTTCAAAAAGCTGCAGGCTCTATATGAAGCGGAAGGCGGGACCGTGCCCGAGCAGATCACCAGGATGCACTGGGATTATGATGGTGCAGACGGCGAAATTGATATAGTCAAGGTTTGTATGGAACTGAACGGCTATAACACCCGCACTGGCGAGCTTGTAACCAACTTTGTCGGTCTGCAGGACGACGGTTCGACTGCCTGCGGCAACTGGCTCTACAGCGGATACTACAACAACCTTGAGAACCCGGCCTGCAAGCGCAGGATCAGGGAAAAAGAAGGCCTGGGCTTCCACCAGGAATGGGCATTTGCCTGGCCGCTTAACCGGCGCAATGTATACAACCGCGCCTCCTGCGACCTGGAAGGCAAACCCTGGAATCCCGATGCTCCGGTTATCTGGTGGGACGAAAACGAGGAAAGATGGGTCGGTAACGACGTGCCCGATATCCCTGGGACCTGGACTCTCGAGCAGTCGACGGAGAACCCGTTCATTATGCTTCCCGAGGGAGTCGGCAGGCTTTATTCAATTGGCTACCAGGGTGTCGGAGGGTTGCGGTGCGGGCCATTCCCCACCCACTATGAACCGGCTGACAGCCCGGTGCCGAACCTGCTTTATCCCAATGCAACCTACAGCCCGACCAGCCAGCGGTTCTATGAAAACCACACCGTTGAAACCGACGAGGAACGGGAAAGATATCCCTATATAGCAACCAGTTACCGCCTGGTTGAGCACTACCAGTCGGGTTCAGTTACCCGCAACCAGCCCTGGTTGAATGAGATGATGCCTGAAATGTTTGTTGAAATCAGCGAAGAGCAGGCCGAGGAAATGGGCATTAGAAACGGCGATACCGTGCTGGTTGAAAGCCTGAGGCTTTATAACAACGGTGAACAGGGGCATATTAAAGCCAAGGCCTGTGTTACCAAGAGGATCAAACCTCTGATGATCAATGGCGAGAAAAAGCATATTGTCGGAATGCCTTTCCACTGGGGCTTCATGGGTATGAGCACAGGAGACAGCGCCAATGACCTTACTCCTTCAGTTGGAGACCCCAATACAACAATTCCTGAGTACAAGGCATTCTTGTGCAATATAAGGAGGGCTTAATCAATGTCACAATCAATATGTTTAATAGACACCTCCAAATGCATGGGTTGCCGCGGCTGCCAGGCAGCCTGCAAGCAGTGGAACCAGCTGCCGGCAGAAGAGACTACCTTCGAAGGCAGTTATGAAAACCCGCCGCGGTTTTCTGCGAATACCTGGCTCAGGGTCTCCTTTAGAGAACACGAAGGTAACAATAGCAGGGTCGACTGGTATATGGCCAAGCTGGGCTGTATGCACTGCACCGACGCGGCCTGCATGCAGGCCTGCCCTGCCGGGGCCATTTTCAGGAGCGAGGAAGGAACGGTCAATATTGACCCGGTTAAATGCATCGGCTGTAACTATTGTGTCACAGCCTGCCCCTTCCAGGTAATCGGATTTGATCGACTAAGCAACAAAACCCGAAAATGTACTTTTTGTCTCGACCGTTTAGAAAGCGGTTTGCCGCCGGCCTGTGCCCAAGTATGCCCAACCGGTTCAATTACCTTTGGTGATCGTAGAGATCTGGTTGCCAGGGCCACGAACAGGGTTGCTCAGCTCAAAGCTGCCGGTAAGGTTAATGCTAACTTATATGGTTTAGACGAATTGGACGGCACTAAAATGATGTATGTTCTTGCCGATGAGCCGGAAAAATACGGTTTGCCGGCCGATCCCCAGGTTCCGGTTCAGACCAGGATCTGGAATGCTATCTTCACACCCCTGCGTCTGCTTGTTGTTGTAGCAGTAGCTTTTGGATTATGGTCCAACCGTTCCCAGACCAGGGAGATTGAACAAGCCAAGCGCGGTGGCGAATAATAAGATTACCGGGAGGTGAGCTCAGATGGAAGTGAAAACATTTCAAGGTGGGGCCCATATACCCCACTATAAAAGCTATACGGAAGACAAGCCGATTACCAGGCTATCTCCTCCGAAAGAAGTGATTGTACCCCTTCTTCAGCACATGGGATCACCCTGTGAGCCGCTGGTTAAAGAAGGAGACAAGGTTGAAATAGGGCAGAAGATTGGCGATTCTGAAGAAATGTTCAGTGCGCCGGTCCATGCCAGCATCTCCGGGACCGTTAAAGAAGTTGGCAAGCGCACTGTGCCTACCGGGGGCGAAGATGACTGCATTGTTATCGAAGCCGACGACGGACCGCAGGAATTTGAGATGAAGCAGATTCGTGATCCGGAAAATATCGACCTCGAAGAATACCGCAAATGTGTCCGCGAAGGCGGCCTGACCGGAATGGGTGGTGCTGCTTTGCCCACCCACGTGCAGGTAAAGTTTAATGAAAAGGTTGATACTTTACTGCTAAACGGGGCCGAGTGCGAGCCTTTCCTGACCTGTGACCACCGCATCATGCTTGAAAAAGCGGAACAGCTGGTTAAAGGCGCAGACTTGATGATGAGAAGCATCGGGGCTAAAAGGACCTTGTTTGGAATTGAGGTTAACAAGCCCGATGCTATCGAAGCGGTCAATGAGTTAATCAAGGACCGCGATGATATGGAAGTTGTTTCCCTGGCGGTCAAATACCCGCAGGGCTTCAAATCGCATTTGATCAAAGCCGCAACCGGCCGGGATGTCCCCAGAGGTGCCCGTTCTGCCGAACTGGGCTGCATTGTCAGGAATGTGGGTACAACAGTAGCTTCTTACGAAGCTTGCGTGTACGGCAAACCGCTGATCGAAAGGGTAATAACCGTAAGCGGCCCCAAGGTTGCCAACCCGGGCAACTATATTGTCAGAATCGGAACACCGGTTGGACATATCTTAGCAGAATGCGGTGTTGAAGATCTTGAGAACCACAAGGTAGTTTTAGGCGGTCCCATGACGGGGCTGGCTCAGCCCCACCTGGATGTGCCGATTGTGAAAAGCACAACCGGTGTTATTGTTCTCCCGCCGGAAATGACCCGTGAATGGATGGAATACACTGATTGCGTGCGCTGTGACAAGTGCGTTGAACATTGCCCGATGATGCTATATCCCAACCAGATTAGTGTTTATGCAGAAGCAAAAATGTATGATGCTGCAGAAGAATGGGATTTGATGGACTGCATCGAATGCGGCATCTGCAGCTATGTCTGCCCGGCTGCCCGCCCGATAGTGCACTGGGTCCAGAGAGCCAAGCCGGAAATACAAAAAAGACAGCGCAGCAGAAAATAACCTGCTGGAGAAAAGGAGGAGATAAGTGGTGAGTGATACTCAAAAACTAATTATATCGCCGTCACCCCACCTTAAGGCAAAAGATACTGTCTCCAGCGCCATGCGCGATGTCTTTATTGCCTTAATACCGGTTACGGCTGTGGCAATTTACTTTTACCATGCTTATGCAGCATTTTTAATCGGCGTCTGCCTGGTTACTGCTGTGCTAACCGAGCTGCTATTTAAAAAGCTGCAAAAAAAGAAACCTGCTCTTCATGACTGGAGCGCTTTACTGACCGGCCTGTTTGTAGCCCTGCTCTTTACTGCCACTTCACCGTGGTGGAAAGCGGCAATCGCTACTTTTATTGCAGTCGGAATTGCCAAGGAGCTAATGGGAGGTCTGGGCTGGAACCGCTTTAACCCGGCCCTTTTTGGCAGGGTTTCGCTTATTATCCTGGCCCCGTTCTTTGCTTATGTTGATAGCTGGTTTGCGCCCCTGGCTCCCTATTTAGGCGCTGTAGACGTAACCACCCAGGCTACTCCCCTGGCCATGCTGCACGCAGGAATGGAAATGCCGCCTTTGGGGCAGCTTTTCCTGGCTTTTCCGGGAGGCGCTTTATCTGAAGTCTCCCCGTTTGCGCTGCTACTGGGAGCGGCATACCTGTTTTACAGGAAGCATATCACCTGGCACATTCCGGTTTCCATACTGGCTGTGGTGGCTGTTTTAACCCTTATTGCCGGTCAAAACCCGCTTTACCACCTGTTTACCGGTGGAATGATGATCGGGGCCTTCTTCATGGCTACCGATTGGGTAAGCAGTCCGACCTCTGATAAGGGCAAGCTGATTTTTGGAGCCTGTATCGGTATCCTGATTGTAATCTTCAGGCTCGGCCTGTCGCCCACTGAAGGGGTGGCATTCTCGATCCTGATCATGAATGCCTTTGTCCCGTTCATCGACAAAGCCATGAAGCGGCCATCTTTCAGCGAACCGAAAAAGCAGTCCCAGGCTTCCTAGTTAAGGAAAACTGGTTTATAATTAAATAGCATTATAATAAAAGCGGTGCCGGGAGAGCAATTTTCCCGGCACTTGCTGTAACAAGGAGTGAGCTTGTGATGATCGGCGCCATAGCCGGGGATATTATCGGTTCGGTTTATGAACATTTCAGCATCAAGACCACAGAATTTGAGCTTTTCCACCAGGCTTCAAGGTTCACGGACGATACTGTACTTACTGTAGCCGTGGCCGACTGCATAATCAACGGAAAAGATTATGCTCAAACCTTGAAAGAATATACCCGCCGCTACCCCAGTGCCGGTTACGGAGGTAATTTTTTTCAGTGGGCTTTTTCAGACAGTGATGAGCCTTATTACAGCTTTGGAAATGGATCGGCCATGCGGGTGAGCCCGGTGGGTTTCGCTTTTAATGATTTGCAAACAGTCCTTGATGAAGCTGAACGCAGCGCTTCGGTGACTCACAACCATCCTGAAGGAATTAAAGGGGCCCAGGCGGTAGCGGCGGTGGTCCACCTGTCCCGAAATGATAACAGCAAGAGAAAAATCAAAACCTACATCGTGGAGCAGTTCGGGTATAACCTTAACCGGACCATTGAACAGATTCGCCCCAACTACCAGTTTGATGTCACCTGCCAGGGATCTGTGCCTGAGGCAATCATTGCCTTCCTGGAAGCGGAAAACTTTGAAGATGCTGTCCGCAAGGCGGTATCACTCGGCGGTGACAGCGATACAATCGCCTGCATGAGCGGAGCCATGGCCCAGGCATACTTTGGAGAAGTCCCTTACCGAATCGAAGAAAAAACCCGCAGCATGCTGCCACCAGATTTGCTGAAAGTGGTGGATGAATTCAACCGTTTTGCCGGGCTGGAATAATTTTAAAACTAAAACAGTTGTATAAGAAGTATAAAAAATCACCGATATTTTTATACAATATTCATATTACATATCTTTGGTCAGAATGCTATTGTAAAGTTGAACGGGTTTGATTGGCACAGATAAAAGATAATTTAATTGCTGCTGCAGTTTACGCATAAAAAATTTTTTATAACAAGGAGATGCCTATGAACACTATTATCGAAGCGTATGAAGTAAACGGAAAGCCGATTAAAGATTGGACCATCAAAGAACACAACGTAGCGCTGGATACGCTTGGGGCCAGGATTTATAAACCTTTCCACGGGGTTTTGGTGCTGGGCGGGGGTTCAAAGCCGTATATGTTGAGGATACGGAAAGAAACTGCAGACGGTGAAATCGAACAAGAAATAGTGGATGGGCTGGCCTGTTATTCTGCTGTGCCCTTTGGTCACAAAGATCCTGTCATAACCGAAAATGTCAATAGTTTTATTGCTCAGATGGCTACCATTCCCCGCTCTATTTCCCACAGTTACCTGGGGCCATGGCTGGTTAAACTCCAGGAATTTACCCAGATGGATATGTTCCTTCCCAAGAGCAGCGGAACCGAAGCGAACGAAGCGGCCATTAAGGCGATCAGGAAATGGGCCAGAAATTACGGCGGCAGAGACGGCACCGGAATAAAGGAAACCCCGATCATTATAACTGCTCAAAATGCCTTTCACGGCAGGGGCCTGGGCTCTACAGCCATGATGGACGATCTGCCCACAATAAGAGACCTGGAACCTCTCATGCCTGGTTTTGAACACGTACCGTTTAACGATGTCGAGGCCCTGGAAGCAAAATTTGAAGAGCATGAGGGCAATGTTGCTGCCGTATTTATTGAGCCGATCCAGGCGGAAGCAGGCATATTTATCCCCGATGACAATTACCTTCGCGATGTTCAGAAACTGGCCAAGAAGAACAATGCCCTGTTTGTTTTGGACGAAATCCAGACCGGTTACTGCCGGACGGGTTATGACTTTGCCTGGCAGCTGTACGGGCTGGAAAAACCGGACCTGATTACCCTGGGTAAAGCGATGAGCTCGGGAGTACTGCCGATCAGCTGTCTGTGCGGCAAAAAAGAAATTATGGATCTGTTTGAACCGCACGGTGAAGGAAGCACTTTTGGCGGCTATCCCCTGGCTTCATTTGTCGGGTTGCTGACAATCCACGAACTTGAGAAGAGAAATATTACCAAAATGGCGGCCGAGAATGGCAATTACCTGAAAAATAAACTTGAAGAGGTAGCAAAAAAACATCCCGATAAGGTTAAAGAAGTAAGGGGCAGAGGAATGCTGATTGGAGTGGAGATCAACCCTGGATATGACGGGCATCAATTGAGTATGAATATGCTTGATAACGGGGTTTATGCCAAGGAAACCCATGCCACAAACTTGCGGGTAGCGCCGCCGATCGTCATCGAGCGGGAAGGAATGGATAAAATTGTATCGGCGCTGGATGCCAGTCTGAATGATTTGTAAGGGTTATTTTGTGGGAATATAAGCTGTTAAACTTAAACTTGTTTAACTTGTATTGAAAAAGAAAGGGCAATGAAATAATAAAACCGGGACTTCAGTCCCGGTTTTTTGGTGCGCCTGCGTGGTTTTGAACCACGGGCCTCCTGCGTGTCAAGCAGGCGCTCTCCCCCTGAGCTACAGGCGCGTATATATAAGCAAAGTTATTTTAGCACTGAAGCGATCGGAATGTCAAGAAAATGAGATCGTTAAACTGTAAAAGATCTTTTTTCTGTGCTATTATTTAAATGCAGTTTCCATGGTAAGGAGGGGTTTTTGTTGCCGGCAAACCTGACACCGCAGTATTATGAAGCTGAAGAAAAATATCGCAGGGCAAAGTCCCCCGAGGAGCGCATCAAAGCCCTGGAAGAAATGCTGGCGTTAATACCAAAGCATAAGGGAACGGAAAAACTGCAGGGTGACATTAAAAGAAAGCTGGCCCGGGTCAAAGAAGAGGGTAAAAAGAAGAAATCTACATCCAAGGGTTATGATCCTTTTGGCGTGGAAAAGCAGGGGGCAGGGCAGATCGTCCTGTCCGGTTACCCCAACAGCGGAAAATCTTCCCTGGTCGCTACACTGACCAGGGCCAAGCTCAAAATAGGTGATTACCCTTATACAACCGCCATCCCGGCGACAGGGATGATGCCCTATAAAGATACCTGGGTCCAGCTGGTTGATACTCCGCCCCTTTCAGAAGACAATGTTCCTTCGGGACTGATCGGGACTTATAAGGAAGCGGACGCTCTGCTCGTTGTGATCGATGTTTCTAATGCCGAGTGCCTGGAACAGTACGAAGGATTGATGAAAGTCCTGCAGGAACGGGAAGTAATAGATCTTTCTAAAGAAGGGGAAATAATTGCCCCGACTCCCTTTTTAGTTGCTGCCAACAAGATTGATCATCCGGAAGCCAGGGAAAACCTGGAAGTAATGACAGAGCTGATCCCAAATTTCGATCCTTTAACGGTCTCTAAAAACGGGACCGGCCTGGAAGAGCTTAAAGAAAAGTTGTATGGCCTGCTTGATGTGATCAGGGTTTACGGCAAATCTCCAGACCGGCCTGCCGACATGGATCGGCCTTTTATTTTGAAACGGGGCAGTACGGTCCTCGATTTTGCCGAACAGGTCCATAAGGATTTTCCTGAACAGCTGAAGAACGCCCTGGTCTGGGGTTCTTCAAAGTTTGACGGCCAGGCCGTGGCCCGCGAATATATGTTGGAAGACGGGGATATTGTTGAACTCCAGCTTTAAGGATATACTGGATAGGGCAGTAATTATTCTTTTGTGAACTAGAGTAAGTCCGGAGCATAAAAATCCGGTTTTGAGATAACAAAATAACTTTAATGTAGGAGATGATTTTAAATGCTGTGGATAGTTATCGGTATTGTTTTAATCGCCATTATTTTTTTCATATCTACCTATAACCGCCTGGTGGGTCTGCGCCAAAGGTTGCAAAATGCCTGGTCGCAGATCGATGTTCAGCTGAAAAGACGGTACGACTTGATCCCCAACCTGGTCAATACGGTTAAGGGTTATGCCGCCCATGAAAAAGAAACCTTTGAAAATGTAACCAAAGCCCGGACTATGGCCATGCAGGCCGGTGACATTAACGAACAGGCCGGGGCGGAGGATATGCTTACCGGGGCCCTAAAAAGCCTTTTTGCCGTGGCAGAAAGTTACCCCGAACTAAAAGCCGACGCCAACTTCCGCCAGCTTCAAAATGAGCTGGCCAACACTGAAGGGCAGATCGCTTCTGCAAGGCAGGCTTACAACCAGGCTGTAATGAATTTCAATACGGCCATTCAACGTTTCCCAACAGTGCTGGTGGCCGGCATGTTCGGTTTTCAACAGGAAAATTATTTTAACCTTGACGAAGAACCGGCCTCCCGCGAGGCGGTTAAGGTGGAGTTTTAAGGATAATCGACCCGCTACTCTTACAGGGGGCCTCTAACCGGTTGATGGTTTTTCCTTCTTTAATGCTTTCTTGTAGTTTTGTTCTGCTTCTGCAAGAAAGGCATATTTACAGGTTTGGTATGTGAGGCAAAGTATAGCCGATTAACAAGCCTCTTTAATCAAGGGCAAAGTTAACTTCTATTATTTACGCCTCCTGCTGACTGGCGGAAAACAGTATTGGCACACTGAACCGGAGATATCAATATTCATTTGTCAAATTTAAAACATTCAGTTAAAATCAGGGTAAATCAACAGGAATAAATACTAAAATGCCACTCTGACCCTTTTTAGTTACACCGGAAGTAGATTGTGCTATGAAAAATGGGTTTCCTGTGTTTCGCGCCATTTGCGATACTTATGTGAGGATATTTATGAAAAGATTAAGGGGAAATTATATGCGCCGCTGGAAAAGCAGTGAATTAGAAAAAAAAGTTCAAGAAAGAATGCCTGCTGCAAAAATTTCCATGCTCAGCTCCGGTAGACGGAAAACATGCAGGCGGCGCCCGCGA
>SL_4KL_010_BRINEDRAFT_10001664_pt1 | contig 12369 bp, 15 predicted proteins | sample SodLak_010_BRINE_2_FD_10664 | JGI IMG/M metagenome (IMG submission 10664) | reverse complement strand
TGGCCACAGAAACACAGCGCGATCGTCGAGAAGTTCGGGGACACCGACATCCGAACGCCCGACGGCCCCCAGTCGCTCGAATCGGTGCTCGAATCGGTCGAGATTTCGTACTTCGACCGGCGACAGACGTTCACGAACGCCGTCTTCGACGTGATCGGCCGCGAGCCCGTCGCAACGAAGTAATTGCATTGCGAACCGAGTTGCGTGGTCGCCGGTCGGCCGGTTGCCAGCGGTTCGGGTTCGACCCCCCGAACCACCCACACCTGTTTTCAGGGTTGACGACGAATAGCGGGTGATGACACTCCCATTCGATCCGGCCGCTGTCGACCCTGAGGATTTCGGCGAGAAACAGGCGACCCTTGAGATGAACCACGCCGAGGCCATCGAGCACGTCCGAGCAGTCTGTGCGGCGGAAGGATTCGGCTTTCCGGTGGAATTTTCGCCCGCCGAGATGCTCAACGAGAAGGTCGATGCCGACCGTGATCCCTACTACGTGCTGGGCGCGTGCAACCCGGCGATGGCCGACCGCGCGCTGGATGCGACGGGCAACCAGATCGGCGCGCTGTTCCCCTGTAATATGATCGTCTGGCAGGAAGAACCGGGCCTCCAGCGCGTCTACCACGTCTCGATCATGAAGATTGCCCGCCTGCTCGACATGACGACTGATGCGGAGGAACTCGACGCGATTATCGACGAAACCGGTGAGATGGTCGAAGCCGTGTTCGCTCAACTCGACGGGTCGACCGACTAACCGAACCGAACAGAATCGAGTTCGTGATCGGCGACTCACACCGATCCGAACGCATCGAGGCCGGACTGCCGGCCCGCCACCAGCGTCGACTGCCGTCGGAGGTCGGCCATCGACACCGGCAGCAGCTCGACAATCTCACTGACGGCATCGTCGAACGTCTCGCATTCGCCGTGTTCGCCGTCAAAGGCGTGGCGGACTGCTTCGCGAACCTGCCAGACGCCGACCGGTCCCCAGTACTCGTCGGAAACGTGCCGCAAGACGAGCGCTTTGGCCTGCCGGCCAATCCTGTCGAGGGACTCCAGGACGGCCAGCCGCGCGGCGTAGTAGGCTCCCGCCGTCTGCTCGACGTAGCTCGTCCGACCCCCAGCACCCTCGTAGTCGCTGGCGAGCCAGATACCGGCCGCTGGATCGGGGTTCCAGACGCTGCCCGGAGCCTTGAACTCGACCAGCTCGAACTCCCAGTGGCCCGGTGCGAGAATCACCCAGAAACTGTTGCCCAGATACTCGTTATGCCAGACTGAAACGGTGTCGACGCTGGTGGCATCGCGTTGTTTTCCCCGCAGGAACTGACCAACGGTGTCATCGACCGCCGTAATCGACCACCGGGTGGGGACGAGTCGGCGGTTCTCGCGCTGGCCGAGCGCACCCGCCGAGAGAATCGTGTTGATCTCGTAGACGTCGAACCCCCGGTTGTACAGATAGTTCATCGCGCCCGTTGCGCCCCAGTCGTCGTCTTCGAGCGTCTTTTTGACCGGCCGAGGGACGTGTGGATTCTCGGTGAGCGTGGCGTCTGTTGCGTGGGCGCGTGGGCCGGTCGGCGTCGATACGTCGCCCGGCGAGAGACTCAGATCGAGTTCCGGCGTGCCGTCGAGACCGACCTCGATGCCGACGGGGCGGTCGGCGATGGCGACCTCGCGTTGGACGCCGAGAAACCCCTCCCACGAGTCGTGGACGGTCGTCTCGACGGGCGTCGACTGGCTGGCGTTGAGCAGCGAAGTCCGACGGTCGAACACGTCCGTTATCGAAACACCCTCGTCGTACCACTCGCTGCTGGTCGCAAACTGGGCAGCAGTGGTTTCGTTGCCGACCGGCGACAGCAACCCGGTCGACACCTCGGGATAGCCCGACCGGCCGACGAAAATGGAGGGCGAAACGCTCCCGAAACCGCCGTCGTCGGCCACGTCGCCGAACTGGTCGCCGATGCCATCCAGACGGTCGAGAATCTCGTATGACTTTTCGGCGGCGAGGCGGCGACGCTCCGCACGGTCGCCTGCCTCATAGTCGATGAACGCCGAGAGCCGCATTGGCAGCAAAACCGCGCCCGGACGGCTTGAGCATTACTCTATTCAGTCTGACAGGATCCGTGCGGACGACAGTATCCNGTCGGAACGCCGGGAGCGATGTCGTTTTGCGGTCGTAGCGAGGAGAGACGTGTATGCCGACGATCACCTGCGATCCCGAGGCCGCCGCCGACCGGCTCGCACGCGCTGGCGTCGACCTCGCCGACGGCAACACGCCCCACGAGAAGTGGCGGGCCGAACGGGGTGAGGCCGTCGCGGTCGCCTACGCCGACAAAGTCGTTGTCCAGGGCGCGCGGCCAACCGATCTGACGATGCTGCTGCAAGACGGCGCCGACCGCGCGCACGTCTACTTCGACGGCGCCTGTCGCGGGAATCCCGGACCCGCCGCCGTTGGCTGGGCGATCGTTTCGGCCGACGGCATCGTCGCCGACGGCGGCCAGCGAATCGGCGAGACGACCAACAACCGCGCGGAGTACGAGGCGCTCATTCGCGCGCTGGAAGCCGCCCGCGACCTCGGGGTCGACGAGATCGACGTTCGCGGCGATTCCCAACTCATCGTCAAACAGGTTCGCGGCGAGTGGAACACCAACGATCCGGGGCTTCGCGAGCGCCGCGTTCGGGTTCGTGCGTTGCTCGAAGCGTTTGAGCGGTGGTCGCTCGAACACGTACCCCGCGAAATCAACAGCCGCGCGGACACGCTCGCAAACGAGGCACTCGATGGCTGAACCACTGGCTGCCAACGAGGGACGAAACCAATGAGTAACAATGAACAGGCGGAGCAATCCAGCACCGACGAGACCGAGTCGACGTCAGCCGCCGAGATTCCCGAGGAAGTCATCAGCGAGGCCGAACGGCTGACGCGACTGGCCCGCTCAGTCGAGACCGCGCAGGACGATTCGGCAGGGGGCAACGAGATGGACGGCGAAAACGGGGGAATCGAGCTCGCTGCCAACGATGAGGCCGCCGTCTATCGTGACAAGCGCGACGCACTGCTCACCGCACACGACTACACCGCGCGGGTTCGGGAGGACGACGAGACGCTCGTGTTGTACCCCGACGAGTGGCTGGATGGCGACACCGTCGTGTTGAATCGGATCGAGGATACGGGCCGCGCAATCGAGGTGTCGCTCTCGGCGCGCGTCGGCGAAGAAACGTTCGCGGAAATCGAACGGTACAACAGGGCAATTGTCGAGCAGGTCGCCACCGAGTACGGCGACGACCACGCCGCAAACCTCCGGGCGTTTGCGGATTTTATGGGGAACCACTATCTGTTGCGAATCGATGCGGCGACCGATGACCACCTCACCGAGTTCCGTACGGAGTACTACCCGCGCAACGTGTGGCCAACCGAAACACAACGAACGGTGCTTGATGACTCTCTTGAGTTGCTGTCGAAGGTGGCGACACAACGGTAGCCCGGCGTGCGTGAATCCGGTGTCGCCGGCGGTTCACGCGCGCAGTCAGGTGAAGTCCGTGAGGACTGAGTTACTGGATCTGTGCGGTGTGGTGCTGATTCGGAGCGAGTTCCCTTACGCGGTGAGCAACGCACGAACGTCGTCAGCGCGGTCACTGTTGGTGACGAACTTCGCGACCGACCACTCGAACTGATCCAAAATCGCCTCGTAGCCCGCGTCGGTGAGTGCGTACTGGTTGGTTCGTTTGTCGAGTTCGCTCTTTTCGACAAGCGAGAGGTCGACGAGCGTATCGAGGTTCGGGTAGAGTCGGCCGTGGTTGACTTCCGTGCCGTAGTACGATTCGAGTTCGCGCTTGATTGCGAGCCCGTAGCGTGGCTCCTCTGCGAGGATCACGAGGATGTTCTGTTGGAATGCCGTGAGGTCGCGCGCGATGCCCGAACTATCACTGATTGATTGTGCCTCTGACATGGTATCAAAGATGGTGCCAGTATACTTAACAGTTCTCAAATATTCCATTTTCGTCGGTGAAAGATTCCACGTTTCGTTGTGAGAGGCGGTGTGTGAAGTAATAATACAACGCACATTCGCACCGTAAGTGGCTGAATTCAGATATATGCGAGAATTACTACAAAGTGGTCAGGAGAGACCCACAGTGGACGCAGAGTCACCGTGGCTATCACAGGGGAGTCAGTCGTTGATTGCTGCTAACTCAGCGGCTGATGTTTCGTGTGCATACGGCGTCGGCTGGGAATACAGTATGCTTATGGGTAATTATTTATCCGAACATCGTGTACAATCATGTACGATGAGCACGACCCAGCCCACATTCGGCATCCGACACCTGACTGTCGTGCCGACCAACCTCGACGCGGTCGAAACGGCCGACCAATCGATGTTCGACGAACGCGACGCCACCGGCGGTGACGACGGCTAGCGAGGCTGCACGACGCGTGACCACTGCGAGGACATCGTCGTGCGAGGGTTCACGTCGCTTCCTGTGTGACCGAGAGGCAAACCCATTTGATGCCACCGCCATTAGAGGCTGGTAATGGCGAAATGCGACGCATGTGGGTCGGACGAAAATATGCCATACCAGTGTCGACGGTGTGGACAGACGTTCTGTGCGGACCACCGGCTTCCCGAAAACCACGCCTGTCCGGGGTTGGGCGAGTGGAACGACCCCGACGGCGTGTTCGACAGCGGCTTCGACGATTCGGTTCAGCGCTCAGGCGGAGCCAGCGACCGCAGCCTCCTAACCAAACTCACCGGTCCCGGCGGCCCGCTTGCGTACTTCCGCGGCAACATGACCTACGCGTTTTTAGCGATTATCTGGGTCACGTTCATCCTTCAGTGGCTCACGTTGCTCATCGGCGGAACCGCGCTCCATCAGTCGGTTTTCGTGCTCCGTCCACAGAACCCGGAGTACGTCTGGACGTGGGTCACCTCGGTGTTCGCCCACTCGCCGACAAACTTCTTTCACATCGTGTTCAACAGCATCGTGATCTTCTTTTTCGGCCCGCTGGTCGAGCGCTACATCGGCTCGAAAAAGTTCGCCATCCTGTTTGTCGTCAGCGGCATGCTCGCCGGACTGAGCCAGATTGGGCTCACGATGCTTGAGCAACCCATTACCGCGACGACGCCGGGTGTACTCGGCGCGAGCGGCGCAGCCTTGGCGATCATGGGCGTGATCACCGTCCTGAACCCCAAGCTCACGGTGTTGCTCTACTTCGTCATTCCCGCCCCAATCTGGTTGCTGACGCTCGCAACGGCCGCAATCAGCGTCTTCTTCATCGGCTCGGGGCAAGCCGGCGGGGGCGGCATTGCCCACGGCGCGCACCTCGTTGGCCTCTTTGTTGGCCTCGCGTACGGCGAGTACGTCAGACGAACGCAGTCGATTCGGATGTCGAATCAAGTTCGTCTCGGCGGTGGCGGGCCGGGTGGCCCTGGCGGGCCGGGCGGCCCCGGTCGCCGACGGTTCTGAGCGATGGATCCGGTTCGTCCCGCATTGCTCCCGGAGGCGTCGCTGTCGCGCGAGGAGATGAAGGCCCGCCAACGGGAGGTCGCCGAGACGGCCGTGTTCGACGATCGGTTCGATTGTGGGGCGGGCGCTGTCGACCTTGGCAACGTCACGCTCGAAACCGTCGACGTCGCATCCGACGAACGTCCGCTTGTCGCCGGCATCGACCAGGCCTTCGTCGACGACGTCGCACTCAGCGCGGTCGTCGTCCTCCGTGGCGACACCGTCGTCGAACGAACCCACGCGGTGACCGCGCTGTCGACACCCTACATTCCGGGACTACTCTCGTTTCGCGAGGGCGCAGCAATCATCGCGGCGCTCGGAACGCTCGACTGCGACCCCGACCTGTTGTGTTTCGACGGCAGCGGCAGACTCCACTACCGACAGGCCGGACTCGCGACACACATCGGGGTCGTCTTCGACGTTCCCGCGATCGGTGTCGCCAAACGGCTGCTCTGTGGAACGCCTCGGGAGTCGACAGCAGGTCGACCGGCCGGCTGGCGAACGCCGATTGCGGCCGCGAGCGACGACAACGGTCGCGGCGTCGACGCTCCACCCGAAACCGTCGTCGGCTACGCCTACCAGTCGCGACAGTACGACTCGCCGAACCGCCACATCAACCCGCTGTACGTGAGTCCGGGCCACCGGCTGTCCGCGGAGACGACGGCCGACCTCGTTGCGGCGCTCTGTGATGGCTACAAACTGCCCGAACCGACCCGGCTGGCCGACAGCTACGCCGACGAAATCAAAAACGAGTTGCCGGAGGCGGACGGGTTGGCGGACGTAGCCGAGTTGCAGGAGGCGGGCGGGTTGTCAGCGGCGGAAGACACAAAAACCGGATCAAGCGCCGATGGCGTATAATTAACACCCCCGCGGCCATACAGCGAGTGTGCAACCGAAGACGGTACTCATTACTGGCTGCTCATCGGGCATCGGGCGAGCGACCGCGCTGGCGTTCGCCGCCGAAGGGTGGGCGGTGTACGCCACCGCTCGCGACCCAGGGGACATCGAGGCGCTCGAAGACGCCGGCTGTACCATCGACCGACTCGACGTAACCAATCAGGACGACGTCGACCGCGTTGTCGACCGGATTCTCGACGAACACGGCGTGATTTCCTGTCTCGTCAACAACGCGGGCTACGGCCAGTTCGGGCCGGTCGAAGACGTCTCGATAGAACAGGTCGAAAAACAGTACACGGTCAACGTGTACGGCGTCCATCGGCTCATCAAGGCCGTTCTCCCACACATGCGCCGCGAGGAAGACGGCACGATCATCAACATCTCCTCGGTCGCCGGCCGCTTGGCGTTTCCCGGCGGCGGCGTCTACTGCGGTTCGAAGTTCGCCGTCGAGGCGCTGTCGGATGCCCTGCGCGCGGAGGTCGAACCGTTCGGCATCGATGTCGTCGTCATCCAGCCCGGCCCGGTCAAAACCGCCTTCACCGATCGCGCGGAGTCCGAAGTCGACCAAATCGAGCGGGCCGGCGTCTACGAGGACTTCTATTCGATGTTCGACGACACCCAAGCCATCGGTGGCGACGGCCCCGGGTCGGTGAGCGCCGAACGGGTCGCCGAAGACATCATCAACGCCGCGAGTGCGACCAAGCCGGTCGCCCGCGTCCCGGTTGGAACCCCCGCCAGACTCGCCGTGCTCGCCCGATTTCTCCCCGATACGGTTCGCGACCGCGCGTGGTCGTTGCTTCGACGACTCGGGTGACAGCTTCGACGACTTGGCTAATACCGTCGCAACCAACGTGGAACGTATTAGTCCAGACACGCGGCAACGACCCGGAGCGCCGCCTCGCCACGAACCTCATCGGCCAGCAGTGGGACCCGCTTGACCGTCCGGCCGCGAAACAGATCAGTCGCATTCGCGAGCGCCGTTTGTTGAACCTGCCAGCGACGCGCGCAGAACTCACAGTCATCGAGATTCGGGGTGACGATCCACTGCGGATCGATTTCGAACTCGGTGACGTCGGTCACGTTCTCCATCACCCGGTTGACGACGAGCGTTTGGACCGGAATCTCGAAGCTTGCCAGCTGATCGACGAGCCGCCCGGATTCGACGACGCTCATCTCCTCTGGAATCATGACGACCCGGAAATCCGTTTGACCCGGATCGCGAAGCACCGCGCGAAGCCGCTCGATTCGGTCGCGAAGTGCGTCCAACTCCGCCGACGGGTCGGCGTCGTCGCCCCCGCCGAACAGTCCCGTGACGCCGCCGAGCATCCCGCTCATTTTTTGTCGAAGTTGGAGGAGTCGACCGACCATCGAGTCCATGAGTTCCGGCAGCTGCAAGAGCCGAAGCGTGTGGCCCGTCGGCGCGGTGTCGATAACGACCCGATCAAACCGTGGATCGTCGAGATACTCGAGCAGCTGGCGCATCGCCGCCGCCTCGTCAGCGCCCGGCATCGACCCGCCCATCCCCATCATCGCGCCCAGCCCGCCCATCGACTCGTCGTCAGCGTCGCCGCCCGCGGACGACCCGAAGCGGTCGCCCATCGGGCCCCCACCGAGATCGCCAAGCCCACCGAGTGGATCCTCGTCGGTGCCGAACATCCCCTCCTCGGCGGCCGCGTCAGGATCGATTTCGGCGGCCCACAGCGGGATTTCCTCACGAATGCGTGTCGGCGTCGCCGGAATCGCGGTTTCGAGTGTGTCCGACAGCGAGTGTGCCGGATCGGTCGAGACGACGAGCGTCGAGACGCCGCCGGCCGCACTCGACAGCGCCGTGGCGGCGGCCATCGTCGTTTTGCCGACGCCGCCCTTGCCGCCGTACAGCACGTACTCGGGCGCATCGACACCGGCGGGCAGATCGGTCCTCGTCGCGGTGACCTCGATTTCGTCGCCCGCGTCGTCGGGTGGCGCGGACGATTTGTCCGTGTCGTCGTCAGCGGCCGTGTCGGTCGCGTCGGCCGCGTCGTCGACCGCGTCAACGGCTTCAACGTCGATTTCAGTCATGCGAACACAGAGACCGTCCCGACTTGTGTAGCCGTCGGTTGCGACTACCGATCGGCGAAGTACGCCGCCAGCCGCTCGGCCGCTTCATCGACGCGGGGCGTGACGAGCGCAAACCGGATCCAGTCGGTGCGGGCTGTCCCGAACGTCGCACCCGGCATGCCCGCGACGCCGATCTCGTCGATGAGCGTTTTGACGTTCGCCATCGTCCCCGGAAAGTCGTCGAACCGCGCGAGCACGTAGAACGCGCCGTCGGGCGTGGTGTACGCCGCGCCCGCCTCGTCGAGTGCCGCGGTGAACGAGTCGATTCGTGATTCAAGTCGGTCGCGCGCGGCGGCGTAGTAGCCGGGGTCGGTCTCGCGGTAGGCGGTGAGCACGGCACGTTGGGCCGGCCGACTCGTGGCGACGTTGACCAGCATGTGTCGTGTTTTCGCGGCCTCGATGAGCGCGGGCGGGAAAACGGCGTAGCCGACGCGAAAGCCCGTAATCGCCATCGACTTCGAAACGCCGCTGGTGACGATGACGTTCCCGGCATCGAGCGTCAGGGCGCTCTCGAAACGCCCCGAAAAGTCGAAATGGTCGTACACCTCGTCGACAACGACGAGAGCGTCGTGTGCGGCGGCACACTCGACAACCGTCCGAATCGACTCGAGGTCGTAGACCGCGCCCGTCGGATTGTTCGGCGTGTTGAGGACGACGAGTGCCGTGTCCTCGCCAATCGCCTCACAGGTTTTCTCGGCCGCGAGACGGCCGTCATCGTCGGTTGCGACGAGCCGTGGGGTACCGCCGAGCAGTTCGGTTTTGCCGAGATAGTAGGGGTAAACCGGGTCGATGAGGACGACCTCGTCGCCGCGTGAGTCGTCGAACGCGCGGGCCATTGCGAGATAGTTGGCCTCGCCGGTGCCGTTGGTGATGATCACGCGGTCGACGGCAACGTTGCGGCGCGCCGCAATCTCCTCGCGAAGTGCGGCCAATCCGTCGCTGGGCGGATACTGGAAGTCGGCCGCGTCGCGCTCGGCGTACTGCGTGAGACCGGTACGAATCGCTTCGGGTGGCTCCCAGTCGGGGTTGCCGCTGACCATATCGATCACGTCGCCGTCGGCGGCCGCGGCGTACTGCATGACGTGAAAGAACTGCGGCGTCTCGTAGTGCATAGATGAGGCTCACACGGCGGCCTCTTGGCTGTTGATCATTCGAGATCGTCGCGGGCGGCTGAAACGGAGACGATCGGCCGAGCCGTCCCGGTCAGGAGGACGACTCAGTCCGTTTCCTCGGTTCGAACGGTCATGACCGGCACGTCAGCCGAGCGGACGACTTTCTCGGTGACGCTGCCCAGCAGGTACTTGTCGAGACCGCTTCGGCCGCGGGTGCCCATGACGATCAGATCGCAGTATTCGTTGCTGTACCGGACGATCTCGGTGTACGGGTCGCCCTCGCCGAGTTCGGTGACAACCTCGATGTCGCTGTCTGCCAGCCGGTTTCTGACGTCTGCCAGCACCGACTTGCCGGACTCACGAAGCGAGTTGACGTTGATGCTCCCTGCCGAACCGACGCCCGCATAGGTCGTGTTGACGACGTACAGCACGTGGATTCGGGCGTCGAACGCGCGGGCCATCGCGACCGCGTGCTCGAACGTGGCATGCGAGGCAGGACTCCCATCGGTCGGAAACAGGATTTCATCGTACATGTCACTACTAATGTCGGATTTCAGTGGATAAATACCTGTGTGTTACGGAGAACATATCATATATACACGCAATTCGAAGCGATATGTTGAAGGATTCAACTACGGAGGTGGATCGGCAGCCGCTCGCACCGCCGGAGTCGGAAACATACAGGTAGTTGCGTAAACGAGAGCAGTCAATGAACAAGCGCGGACACGTCCTCAATGCGATCTTACTGAGCATCGGAATCGGCTACGTGCTGCAGCCCACGCTCGATCTGGAAATGGTTCGGACAATGGGGCTGTTGTTGTTGCCGATCACGCTCGGCGCGTTGTTTCCCGACGTCGACACCGCCTTCGGAAAACACCGCAAAACCCTCCACAACCTGCTCGTGCTGGCACTCTTTGCCGCGTGGCCCCTCTTTTTTGACAACCTCCACTACGTCTGGATCGGCATTCTGACCCACTACATTCTCGATGTCGTCGGCAGCACCCGCGGTATCGCACTGTGGTATCCGCTCTCGAGCAACGAGTGGAACCTCCCGGTGGGCATTCCGGTCGCGAGCAGAATGACCGATGTCGCGACGATCCTGATTACCGTTCTCGAAGTCGTCGCCTTCGCCGCCGCTCTTCACTACGCCGTGCCAGTGGTCGAACCGTACTGGGGCGATGCGGCCGCAGCCGTCGAAGTCGGAATGACCATGTTCGTCTAATGGACGGTCGTTGTCGCTGGAACGCCGCTGCAAGGAGCGAGTGCGTACCCGTCCCGACTGGCTGATCGGTTTCCGAACACGACGTCTCACTCCCGCGGCGTCGATCGCTCAGTTCGGGTGGTGAACTCCGCAGGAACAAGCCGGTAGAATGTGAACGGCACCGCTTTCGACGGACGAGAAAGAATGTCGTCAAAATCGATGTGTGTGTGCTGGATGCCGCGAAGCGTTTCGGTCGAAATCTCACTTTGTGTTGTTTCCGTGAGCTCTCCCTTGGCGACGACGCTCCACCAGTTTCCGTCAGTCCGGCCATGAACGACGAAGGTGACCGCACAGGGCAACAGCCTCGCTTTCGCACTCTCGGGGGCGGCCGAGAGTCCAAAATAAAATGCGGGGTCTGTCGTCTCATAGCCATACGAGACTGGCACCGAATGCGGCGGGTTGTTGTCAAGGGGACAAAAAGACAGGACGCCAGTGCCGCCGGTACCGAGACGCGCGTCACGCTCGGTTTCGGCTAGTTCGTTTGCCGTGGTGTTACTCATAAATCATGATGGAAACGAACAGACATAAAACCGACCCTGCGGGGTCCGTCTATGTCGCACGAACGGACTGCCCCAATCAGTCGTTCGAAGGAGACGATCACGCACGACAACGGTCAGGGTCTCCGGCGGATGAAGTCAGTAGACGCTGACCGCGTCAAACCGACCCTCGTAGACGATATTTCGCGGATGGGTCGGTTCGTCGCCCGACAACAACAGGCGATCGACTTTCTCCCACGTGTTCTCGTAGCCCAGATGGGCGAACTCGGCCAGTTGGCGCAGGCGGTGGCCGGAACCCGCGCGGTGGACGGCCTGACACGAGACGTCGCCGGTGAGGGCGGCGACGAGGTCGGCCTCGGAATCGATTGCGGCGTCGACCCGCGTCCACGCCTCGCCAACGGTGCCGGCGAGATGCGCGTACGACGAGCCGAAACCCGCGAGGTCGAGTTCGGCGGCAATCCGCTGGCCGCGGCGGTTCTGGTGGGGAAGCAGTTTGGCATTGTACGTCTCAACCGCGTCGATGCGGGCGGCGTGCGCACGAATCTCCGGGTGGGTGAGACTAACGTTCATAAACGAGGGATGTGGGGCCAACACGGCCGCCTCTTGGCGCTCGAACTCCGCCAGTGCACCCTCGAACGAGATGAAGTCGGCAACGGGCTCACTGAGGCCGATTGCCAGCAGATGCCGGCGATTCTTCCAGTCGCCGGTGAACACCTCGCGGGCGGGAACAACGAGGAGGTCGTCGTCGCTGTAGCGCGCGGCGGTTTCGCGGATCGTCGGCAGCCGGGTGAAGTGTGGCGCGTAGACGAGAACGTCGATGTCGCGTTGCTTTGCACGCGAAACGACGCGCTCGTTGAGGAGTTTCGTGTGCATGTCGACCCGGCGCTGTGCTGACTCGCTCACGAGGTCTACTACAACGAGGTTCCATTAGTGTATGCCGTTTTACGAACAAAAATCTGCGCATGAACGCATCGACGTCCACCAAGCCGCGAAAACAACTCGACGAGAACAGCCCGGC
>SL_4KL_010_BRINEDRAFT_10001663_pt1 | contig 12371 bp, 13 predicted proteins | sample SodLak_010_BRINE_2_FD_10664 | JGI IMG/M metagenome (IMG submission 10664) | reverse complement strand
GGAGACTCTCTTTCCAGTGGCGTTTACTCCAGAGCAGCCCGCCACCCATGGGATGTTCGTCTTCGTAGTTTTCGCGGACGTACGCGAGGTCGCCGGCGATGATCACCGTCTCCTCGCCAAGTTCGATCCGGACGCCCATGTGTCCGGGGGTGTGCCCGGGCAGGTGCAACAACTCGAGGCCATAGAAAAGAGACTGGCCGTCACCGCGGACGAGTCGCCACTCGAGGTCGCGGTCGAAATCATCGGCGATGTAGGCGTCTCCGCCCGTATCCGTTTTTGCACTGCGGTAGGCGTACTCGAGTTCGCGTCTGTGAACATAAATCGGGGTTTCGGAGCCCGCGAACGCATAGAGGCCGCCGGCGTGGTCGAGGTGAAGGTGGCTCTGGATCACCAGATCGATCTCGGCGAGTGAGTAGCCAGCCTCAGCGAGGTCGTCCTCGAGCGAGTCGAGCCCGGTGTGTTCGAAGGCACTGTACAGCGGCCCAGGCCAGTATCCCGAAGCAGCCTCGGGGTGTGAGCCGGTATCCCAGAGCATCGTCGCCTCGGGATGTTCGATAACGACATTGTAGACCGGGCTCTCGCTCATTGCGAGGTCTGGGTTGGGATCGTCTGCGGTGGCCGTGACAAAGCCCTCTATGACGTGGTTGTGATCGGCGGTGATGGTCCCGCGTTCGATCGGGGTGAGCGTGATGTCGNTCATATCCGACGTGTATAGACCGAGGGGTATAGAGTGGTTGCCAAACAGTGTCTCNCNCGNTGGCNANGGCGACGTGACTCAACAGGTTTAAGANNGCGCTGGCGATAGATAGCCCTACTATGGCCAAGAAAGGAACAGTCGGTAGCGCAGGTCGCTTTGGCGCACGCTACGGCCGAGTTGCACGACGTCGCGTAAGCGAGATCGAATCGGACATGCAAAACGCCACCGTCGACGGCGACAGCGTCAAACGCGTCGGCACCGGCATCTGGAAGAACGAAGAGACCGGCGAGATGTTCACCGGTGGCGCATACCGTCCACAGACGCCTGCCGGACAGACCGTCCGCCGCTCGATCCGCGCTGCACTCGCCGAAGACGACGACTAACCCCACGCGAGCACACAGATGAGCTACAAATGTTCCCGCTGTAAACGAGACGTTCAACTCGATGAGTACGGTGGCGTCCGCTGTCCGTACTGTGGACACCGCGTACTACTGAAAGAACGCAGCCGCGACGTCAAAGAAGTCGGCGTCAACTAACGAGCCTCGTTTTCGTCCAGCCGACAGCTTAGATGACCACCAACACCACCCGAGCAGACGACCACGACGCGACACTCGAGTTCGAGTACGAAACTGCGACTCGAGCACGTATCGTCGCCGAGAGCGTCGCTCGGGAGGTGGGTGAGATCGATGACGGGCGTTCGGTGACGACGATCAATCGTGAAAGCAGGCGGGTCGAACTCGAGATCCAGGCTGGGGATCTCATCGCCCTGCGAGCGGCGCTCAACACGTGGTGTTCGCTGGTCGATGTCGCCGAGCGAACAGCGATCGTCGGCGATGCGGCGTGACAGCTCTTACCATTCCAAGACAGCGATTCAAGATATCCGCCAGCCAGTATGGATCTCAGGCACTCGCTGATCCGAACGAAAGCGTGACTTTTTCCGTCCGGAGGGCGACCGTCGAGATATGCAAGGAAACCTGCCGCCGGAAGCACAGGAAAAAATCGAACAACTACAGGATCTTCAGGAGACCGCCCAGACGGTTGCCGTCCAGAAACAGGAGTCCGAATCGAGTCTGACCGAAGCCGAAAACGCCCTCGACGAACTCGAGGGAATCGACGAGGAGACAACGATGTATCGACAGGTCGGCGAACTGCTCGTCGAAACCGATTACGACGAGGCCGAAGCAGCCCTCGAGGACAAGGTCAACTCCCTCGAAATTCGCCTCGAAACGCTCGAGAAACAGGAAGACCGTGTCCAACAGCAGTTCGAGAGCCTGCAGGACGACCTCGAGTCGCTGCTCGGCGGCGGCGTCGGCGGACCGGCTGGTCCGGGCGGCCCGGGCGCTGGCGGCGCATAAATGTCTGCCGAGCCGACTGATGAGGAGGTCGTCAAAGCGGCTGCCGACGCCGCTGAGGGGCTGATCTTCTCGCGGTACAAACAGTCGAGCGTTCGCGATCTGGACGTGACAGTCACGTTCGAGGACGGAATACTCGAGGTGGATGTCTACCTCAACGTGCCAGACGCTTCGGACGCCGATACGGTTGCCGATGAGGCGGCACGCACGGCGCGCGAAGCCGTCGACGGTCTCTTCGAGCCGTGAACTGGTAAGGGACCTGTATCTCTTCTCTACTCGCTCGCTCCGTCGCCGAGAAAGGGAATAGCGCCTTGCACAGCAGGAGCTAACGTATAGTAGTAGTGATTCGCTTTCAGTGGCGGTCGAGGCGAAAACGTTGAGACAGTTGAATTGTTTGGAGTATAGACAATGGACGAAGCTGGCCCAAACGAAGGTGCACCCACCTCCAATGAGGGCACTTCGACGGGAACGGGACGATCTCGCCCGCTCGAGGCCATCGACCCACGCGTGCTCTTGGTGGGCACACTCGCTGTGGGCATCGCCATCGGCGCACTCGTTGTCGGTGGCGTGCCGGCGCTCGAGGAGTCACCGCCCGATCCCGAGATCGAATCGGTCGACGTGCTCAGTGCGGGCTGTCACGATGACGTGCGTCCACGGGGAATGTCGAGTTCCGATGGGGTCTGGGTCAGTACGATCAACAATACCTCGGCCCATACCGAGGTGTCCGCACAGATCCGTCGAACGTCCCCACCGGACGGAACGGTAGCCGCGTATCGGGTGGATCTGGAAACGCACAATACGACGGTCGAATCGGACGAGTGTCACGGCCGGATCGTCTACCGTGTCGAGTTCGACGTTCCCTACCCGGACGCTGCAGACGCAATGCGGACCGAACGCTACGTCGACGGTGAACTGCGCGGCTGTGGAAGTTCGAGCAGCGGTCCGGAGACGGGCTGTGTTGCCTTACACGAGGATCGACCAGCCCATTACTCGAACGGGACGGTCACACACGAGCCACTCTGAGTCGATTCAAATTGTTGGACAGCGGTGGCAAACGGTTCCAAGCGACCGTCTCAGCCGTCGTCGGCATCGTCTAGTTCCGAGGGGTCACCCTCCCGGCGGTCGTTTCCCTGCTCGAGAACGACGATCGACTGATCCATCGATGTCCGCAACTGTGGTGTTGTAGGCCGTGCGTCCCGCCGGCTCTCGGTCTCGAGACGGTCGCTTCTGACTCCGCGTGGTGTTAGATACTCCCCATCAACGTCGACGCCTGCCCGTTCACAGAGTCGTTTGAGCACCGACCGGGCTCCTTCGGTCGTGATCGCCGGTGGTGCAATCGCTCGCTCGCGGGAGAGTTCCGTCGCCGTCTGTTCTTCGAGTAATCGTTCGATCGCGTCGTCGTCGTGGCCTCGGTCGGCGAGTCCCTCGCGGACGCGACGGGCAATCGAGGGGGCATGACGGGTCGGAAACAGCGGCCAGTCGTTCGACGGCGGATCGAGGACCACTCGGTACCGACGCAGCGCCGTCCGGGCCGGCCCGAGGACGGTCACCTCCTCGAGTTGACGCGACCGTCCGAGGACGCGGATCGTCCCGGTATAGAAGTCGACGTCGTCCCAGGTCGCGCCCGTCCGGCCGTCGTCTTCGGGGACGCGAAACAGTTCCGAGCCACGAGCACCCGAGTATGCCAAGACGGCAAGCAGCGCATGCTCGCGAAGACGGGTGGTACGGTCGTCAGCTTGTTTTCGACCGGCTGTGAGTGCGCGCTCGGCGACGTAGGTCTCGAGTCGACGCCGTTTTTGAGCCGACCACGAGCTGTCCTCAGGATCGGATTCGGGGGTTGGCAACGCGGCTTCGGCGTCAGCGTTTCTGGCCGGGTTCTCGGTCAAAATTGCGCCATCGACACACCACGACAGAAACGCCCGGACGACCGCATAATAGGTCTCAGCACTCGAGGCAGTGTACTCGCCACGGTCGACTCGGTCTGCGAGGTCGATCGCGTATGCGTGTAAATGGGTCGACTCGAGAGCCACAAACGACGTCACGCCACACTCACACTCGAGCCACGTCGCAAACCGCCGGAGAATCGATTCGGCATTTGTAGCGTAAGCACCCGCGCCGGGGCCATCGGGGTCGCCGACGGCTTTTCGCTCGAGAAAGACGTCGATCGCGTCGTCGATCACGATCTCTCGGTCGGTCACGAGGCACTCACCTCTGGCTGGCTCGGCCCTAACGTGGTGAGGAACGCGTCGACGCGAGTCATCGGTCGTCTGCTACTCCGGGCTGGCGATAAATCGGTGTTTCGGATAGCCCACCGTTACTCGAGATAGCCCAGATCGGCCAGCCGGGACTCGACGTCGCTGTCGGCAGTGTCGACCGATGGGTGGCCATCGTGGCGGGCATACCGTCGAGTACCTGCGGGCTCGACACACGGCAACGGGCTGCCGTCCATGCGGTCACACGCTGGCACGTCAAAGGTCCCAAGGACTGTCGGGGCAATATCGAAAAGGTGGGCGTTACCGACGCCGCGACTACACTCGATATCTGTCCCCTGGGCCGCGACCGTCCCCTCGAGTTTGTGATTCCACGGTTCACTCGGGGGACCGAACTGCTCGTCGAGTAGCGTCGTCGAGATGAAGTGCTCGAAGTCAGCCGGGACGGTGACGACGTCGACGGCGCGATCAGCCTCGGGGCCGTGGAAGTACTCTTCACGTGGACGAACGGCCTCGAACACCGGCTCTCCAGCGGGCGTCTCGACGGATCGAAGGGCGTCGATAAGTCGCGTTCGAACGGCCTCGTACTCCGCCGGTGGGACGACGCCATCGGGTTCTCTGCCTTCGAGGTTGATCCGGACGCCAAGTTCGATCCGCGAGCGGACGTACGCCGTCGACGCCGGAAAATCGACCTGCGTCGCACCCGAGTTGACCATCCCACTAGGTGCGTGTTTTATCGCGAGAGCTTTCAGCCCGAGTCGCTCGAGGGCGGCCCCGATGCGCTGGCTCGTCAGGCCAACCCGTGCGACAGTGGCCATCGCTCGCTCCCCGACGCCTGGCTTTCGGTCGGTCGCCTCGGCTCCGGATTTGAGCGCGTCGTCTCTGACCGTCGCCCACGTTGGCATCCCGTCGCCGCCGCGTTTCGTCCGGACGAGTCCCTCCGCACACAGGAAGTCGTTAACGCGGAACTCGAGGCCGCCATAAGGACCCATACCGTGATCACTGGCGACGATTACGTTCTCGGGCTCACAGGCCTCGAGCGTGGCCTCGAGTTGCCGATCGACCTCGCGGTAGATCGCCCGAACAGCGGCGTCGTTGTCGGGTTCTTTGTGGAAGATCGAGTCTGTGCCTTGAAACTCGAGAAAGCCAAAGTCGGGGTCGAACCGGGCTGTCAGATACCGAAAGGCTTCCCCGCGCATCCGGGCACACTCGGCGTAGGCATCTCCGAGGTCGTCGGCTCCCTCGTCGGGGTAGACGCGATAGTCGCCGATTACCTCCCGAACGTCCTCGAGTAATCCCTCCGGGTGACAGTCCGGATCCTCCGGGGCGGTGTAGCCAGGAATCAATGCGCCATCGAACGCCCGCGGCGGGTGGGTAACGGGGGCGTTGACGACGACACTCGAGTACCCGTGTTCGTCGAGTATCTCCCAGATCGTCGGTTCGCGGACGTCGGTCGCGTTGACCACGTCCCAGTCGTACCCCTCGAAGGAGAGAAAGCCGAAGACGCCGTGTTTGCCGGGGTTTTTGCCCGTATATAGCGAGGGCCACGCCGACGCCGTCCACGGCGGGATCTGTGACTCGAGGCTAGCGCTCGTTCCGTCACGATAAATCGACTCGAGGGTGGGGATCTCGTCGTCCTCGAAAAGCGGCGCGAGCACCCGATCGCAAGCGGCATCGATTCCGACGAGAAGCGTCCGGAGTGCGGAGTCGTCGTTCATCGATTGGGGCTGCAGTACGTCGGCCCTTGGTTATAGAGCCGGTTCTGCGCTGAATTGTCTCCCTTCGAGGGGTCCACATACCCGAACGCGTCCAGCGACGATAACGGATCAGGGCGACCGAACGAACGGAGGTTATTTGACTGAGTCATACACCGACGCAACCGTCCGCATCCCCCACGAGCCATACTCGAGGCTGTAGTAGGTCTCGAGGTCGGGGTTGAATTTGGCCTTATATCGGTTGATCCGGCGGGTGTCGGCCCCGACGAGGTCGTAGGTCTCGAGGCCGCGTTGGTGGGCGTCTGCGATGATCGCCCAGTCGAGTAAATCATTTGTGGGAACGTCGATGTCGGCGTCGGTGCGGACGCCACCCATCCAGCGGCCGATTCGGGGGCCGTCCTCTATGGTGAGGATGCCGCCGACGAACGCGTCGTCGACGTAGAGTGCGTATGGCCGAACACCGCCGGTGGCAGAAGCGAGGTCGTCGACGAACGCGAAGGGGACACCAAAGCTGATCCCCTGTGATTCGTAGCGGTTTCTGACCTGCTCTATGATCCGCCGACGGTCGCCATCGCCGTCGATTCGGATCTCGTAGGCGTCATCGTCGGTGTTTCGTATGTTCCGTCTGGCATCACTGCTAAAGGAGGCCAACATGTCGTCTTCGGTTCGCGTGAGGTCAACTGCGTAGGTGTACTCCGGCGTGGCATCGAAGCCACTCCAGGTGAACGGACGCGTATCACAGAGGTCGGTCGAGGTTCGGACGTGGCCGTATTTTGGGCTGAGTTCGGCTTCGATCCACTCGAGACAGGCGTCGATAAACCGGCTCCGGCGCTTCTCGCGTTTTCGCTGTTTGAGTTTCTCCATGTTCAGAAACGTCGGTCCCAGATAGGGGATACGGAGGTGTGGTGGGGGCGAAAAGACAGTCGTGAGAAGTCCCTTGCGGAGTGCAAACACCGGAAACAGTCCGACGGGTTCCTGGCCTTTGAACCCAACCAGCGGATGGAGCGTCGCCCCCGAGTGGGTAGCCTGTACCTCGAGTGCCTCGAGGTCGTGACACAGCCGTCCCTGCGGTGAGCGGGTGACGTACTCGTTCCAGCGCTTGCGGTCTTTCTCGGTGGCAACGCGAACCTCGATGCTCATAGCCGACCGGTCGCGAGCGGACCACTTTGTAAGCGACGTGTTTCCGTTCGGGCTACCGTCGGCCGTCGCTACCGTTGGGAGAGCCGACGATCACCGATTCCTGACCGATTGGGTAGGCAAAGAGTAACAATGGCCGGACCACTCGAGGCTCCGATAGCTACGAACATGAAAGACCAGTTGACCGGCACGTTGGAGCCGTCACTCGGTGAGCGTCGGTTTCCCACCGGACTACCAGTCGATCTCCTTGCCGTCATCGTGGGTTCGGTCGTCGCGTTCGTCTTGCTTGCCGTCCTCGAGGTTACCTCGCCAGCGCTTCGGGCCGCAGTTGGTCTCCCACTGTTGTTGTTCGCGCCTGGTTACGCGCTCGTCTCGGCGCTTTTCCCTCGATCCAGAGCCCTCGAAGAGGGTGACTCCGCCGTGCTCGGGCAGACGACCACCCTCCGTGATGGGGAACGACTCGCGCTTGCGTTCGGATTGAGCGTCGCTGCCCTCCCGTTGCTCGGGTTGACGATGGCCGCCGCCTCGATTACCTTTAGGGGGCCGGCCGTCACCGCCATCGTAACCGGGTTCGTCATCGGAACGGCCGCCGTTGCTGCTGGCCGCCGACTCCGACTTTCGCCTCGTGATCGCTACCGGCTTCGCCTCGGTGACGTTGCGTTTCGCGATGGACTGCTCACTGGGTCGGTGGTCCATACGGCAGTCAACGTCGTCCTCATCGCAAGCGTACTGATCGCGTTGACCAGCGTCGGTTATGCCTTCGTCTCCCCACAGCAGGGCGAACAGTACACCGACCTCCGTTTACTTGCCGACGACGATGACGAATTGGCCGGCGAGTACCCGACCGACCTCGAGCCAAACGAGTCAGTCTCGTTTGCCGTCGCCGTCGAAAACCAGGAGGGAGACGACCGCGAGTACACGGCTGTCATCCAAGAACAGTGGGTCGACGACGGGACGGTAATCGACCGAACCGACCTCGAGGAACTCGAGTACAGTGTCGACGACGGGGAGGCGGTGACCGAAACCTACGAGGGACCGCCGGATGCCGAAAGCGGCACCGTTCGGATCGCCGTCTTGCTCTATGACGACTCGGTTCCGGAAACGCCGACGACGGACAACGCCTACCGCTATGGCTACGTCTGGGTCGACATCGAGGACGATCCGTTCGATGATTGACCGGTGTCTGCGCATAGCGCTTGGCTGTCGATCGACGCCGTCCCGGTCGACTCGATCGGTAGTCGGGTGTTTCGATCCGACAATCAGTGAATAACAAGATCCCTGATCGGTCTTCGACGCAGTAGCTTCGAATGTCCTCCGTCTCACCACCAACTGAATCGTTCCGAAAGCTCGCGGTAGCGGTCGGCTTTCTTGCCCTCGCTGTGAGCGCGTTGCTCGCTCGAGGGTCACCGACGACCGGCTACGAACTGTCGATCTATACGATGACGCCGACGCCGGTCTGGGCGGGGCTGGTCGTCGCTATGGCCATCGCGTTAGCCGTTGCCTTTCTCCCTACTCGAGCGAGTCGTTCGCCAAGTCGAGACGCCGCAGTTGTACTCGGTGGTCTTGCCGTGGTCGTGTTCGCCGGGTTGCCGTCGATCCGTGGCTATCGCTACTTCGGCCATCACGACGCACTGACACATCTCGGCTGGGCGCGCGGTATCGCCGATGGAACGATCAACCCCTTCGAGATGTTTTATCCGGGTATCCACACGCTGGCCGTGATGATTCACTCGGTTCTGGAGATTCCGCTCTCACGGGCGATGGCCGTGGGGGTGATCGTCTCGATGCTCGTCTTCTGTACGTTCGTCACGTTGACCGTGTGGACGATTACCGAACGGCCCATCGCCGCTGTTATCGCGGCGTTTTCGACGTTTCTCCTCTTGCCCGTGACGACCGTATCGATGTATCTCACTCCACATGCAATGTCACAGGCAGTGTTTTTCTCGGCGCTTTTGCTCTACCTTGCGACGCTGTCTCTCCGCGCGGATCGAAGCCGTGTTGCGATCGCTGCCGTTTCTGGCGCGTTCGGATTTGCGGCCATCGCGGCCGTCGTCTACCATCCACAACTGCTTGCACATTTCATTGTCGCCGTGCTGGCGATCTGTGCGATACAGTTTCTCTCACGCCGGATCCTCACGGAGGGTACAATCGCGTCTCAGACGCCGCTTTACACTCAGGCGCTCTTTCTGATCGGCCTCTTTCTCGTCTGGACGGCAAATCACGGCTTCTTTGCAGAGACGATCGTCTACTTTCTCTCGGCGACCGCCGAGTTCGCACTGGGAGAGGGCGGGGCCGTCGGTGGCTCCGTCCAGGACCAGGGGACCTCGCTGGCTGCAGTCGGCGGAAGTATCGTCGAGATCTTTTTCAAACTCTTTACCCCACAGTTCGTCTTCGTGATCCTCGCCGCGATGGTCGGCGTAGGCGTCCTCGTCGGCCGTCGATCGGCGTGGCTCGAGACTATCCGTCCCGAAGTGGTCTATTTCAGCGCCGCACTGGTCGCACTCGTGCCGGTGTTCTTTGCGTACTTTTTCGCCTCTGGCTCGAGTATGTACTTTCGCGTCTTCGGGCTGATGATGGTGTTTGTGACCATTCTCGGTTCGCTTGCGATCTACGGTATCGCGGCGGGACTCGCCGGGCCGAGTGATGGCTCGGTCGCCTCGGTCACCGGTCATCCGGCGTTTGCCGTCGTCTTCGCTATGTTGTTGGTCGTCTCGCTTGCGGCGGTGTTCCCATCGCCGTATACCTACACCGGCTCACCCCACGTCAGCGAGGCGACGATGAGCGGCTACGAGACGGCATTCGACGACCGCGAGGAGGACGTCGATTTCCTCGGACTGCGCGACGGACCGAACCGCTTTGATGACGCAGTAAACGGCAACGAAGAACGAAGCTGGGAGCATATCGACGTCTCTGCCTCGGAGTTACGAAGTGGTCTCGCCGAGGAATACGACGAGGATCGGTATCTCGTGCTCACACGGACCGACACAGAGCGCGAGGTCGGTGCCTACCACGAACTCCGGTACACCGCGGGTGACCTAGCGGCAGTCGAAACCCAACCGGAGGTCGACCGAATCCACTCGAACGGCGAATTCGATCGGTACTACGTCCACGAGCCGACGCCACAACTGTAATCGGTCCGATAGTATCATTCGTCCCGACGATCCTCGAGGAGGTCCGCCAGCCCGTCTTGTAACGAAACCGTTGGCTCATAGCCGAGGTTGGCTCGAGCTTTCGAGATATCTGCCCGGCTGCGTTCGATGTCGCCGTCCCGGGAGTCGACGTGGACGATTTCCGAGTCGGAGCCTGTCACAGCCCGAATTTGCTCGGCGAGTTCGTAGACGGTGACACTCGAGCCTGTACCGACGTTGTAGGCCTCGCCAACGGCGTCGGTGCTTGCGGCCCGGCAGTTGGCGTCTACGACGTCTTCGACGTGGACGAAATCCCGACGCTGGGTGCCCTCGCCGTGGACCGTTATCGGCTCCCCGCGACGAGCCTGCTCGAGAAAGACCTCGATGACGCCGCTGTAATCGCCACCCTGCTGGCCAGGGCCATAGACGTTGAAATACCGCAAAGAGACGGTCTCAAGGCCATAGAGGTCGTGGTAAAGTTTTGCGTAGTGGTCGACGGCGAGTTTCTCGAGACCATACGGCGAGGTTGGATCGGTGGCGGCGGTTTCGGGGATTGGGACCGCCTCGGGATGGCCGTAGATGGCCGCACTCGAGGCACAGACGACGCGGGCGTCGGCGGTGCGGGCGGCCTCGAGGACGGTTACGGTGCCGGAGACGTTCGTCGAGAGCGTCCGTTCGGGGTCGGAAACGGAAGTTTCGACGCTGACGACGGCGGCCTCGTGGAAGATAACGTCGACACCGGTGGTTGCCTCGGCCATCGCTCTGGCGTCTCTAATGTCTGCCTCGAGAATCGTCACCTCGGCGGGGAGGCTGGTTCGATCGCCGGACTCGAACGTATCGAGGACGATGACGTCGTTGTCGGGGGCGAGACGACGGGCGATGTGTGATCCGATGAAGCCGCCACCGCCGGTGATGAGCACGCGCATGTCAGAGACCATCGCCCGGTCGTTCAACGAATCCCGACCTATAGCTTCGGCTGACTTTCGTGGAGGGAAACTGGGAACTCGAGAGACGAGGCCGGTAACCGATAATCAATGACGGTAATGGCGGTCCATTTCGCCGGATAACGCCACCCAATCGTTTCGAAGGAACCACCAAATTTCGGCTGCGTGTCGACCGAAACGCGCTCGAGAGCGATATTGAACGTCGCCTTTAGCTGACGGCTGGTTCGTGTACGTGAGAGATAACTATCGGTCCCGACAGCCTCCGTTCGGGATATGATCGAGAGCCTCATCGTCTTCGCTGTAAGCCTCCTGATCGGTGCAACCGGAATCTACCTCGGTGCAAAAGTGATCGTCGACGCCGAAGACTACACCTACGCGATCATCACGGCGTTTATCGGGGCAATCGTCTGGGCACTCGTGGGATTTTTCTTCGGCTGGATCCCGCTTCTCGGGCCGCTTCTCGTTTTCCTTGCATACCTTGCAGTGATCAACGCCCGATATCCGGGCGGTTGGGTCGACGCTGCGGCGATCACGCTCGTCGCCTGGATCTCCGTCCTCGTCGTCCTCTACATCCTCGCGATCATCGGTGTGACTGGATTCGAGGCAGTTGGCGTGCCCGGGGTATGAGACGAGCTATCGTCTACCGCCATCTTTGGAGCGCCTACCGGTAACTGTATCCGCCATTACATTGCCCACCGAAGCGCCGACACTGGATCAGTATGAACCGACGGATACGCTCAACCAGACTGTCACACCGGCGTAGCCGAACCCATTTGGTTTCTGATTGGTAACCAGTCTTGATCGCAGACAATCACGAAAATATGATCTTACTCGGTAAACGCGAATAGAGTTCGTCGAACCATCCCGAACGTCCGACCTCGTTTATTCGGGCCGTTGATGACCAACTGCAAGAGCACAGATGAACCGATACCGAAGCGATGGGGGACCACCGTCGACTCGAGCTCTCAACAGCCCGTCCGTACTCGAATACGTCGGGAAAACAGATAGTCTAGAGCTGAGATAACAACGGATGAATCATAAAAAGCACTTTGTAGAGCGGTCACGACGATACAGCAACGAGTGGACGAGTGACGACCGATACGGACTATGAATATTCAGAATCTTCTCTTTACGGCTCGGATGTGGGGTTCGGCGCTTCTCGAGATATGGAGTTTGCCAACGCCGATA
>SL_4KL_010_BRINEDRAFT_10001662_pt1 | contig 12373 bp, 11 predicted proteins | sample SodLak_010_BRINE_2_FD_10664 | JGI IMG/M metagenome (IMG submission 10664) | reverse complement strand
AAGAACAGCGAGTAGAGCACGCCTGCGGCCGCAGTCGTGAGGCCGAACGTCTCGGAGAGATACAACGGGAGAAACGCCACCGCTCCGCCGTGTGCGAACGAGACACCGACGGTCACCAAGACGAACGCGCTGAACCGCCTGACGCCGAACAACACCGCGTACTCGCGCAGCCGCGGCACCGGACGTGCGTTGTCGCCGGAGCCGTTGGTTTTGTCAACGGCGACCTCGTCGTCACTATCGTCCGAATCCGTGTCGCTCTCGGGGGCGTTCGCGGCCGTAAACCGGCCATGGAACCGGAGTGCGAAGACGGCAGCGAGAGCCGACAGCGCCAGTCCGGTCAGAAGGAAGACGACACGCCACTCGCTTTGGGGTAGCCATCCAGTCAGCCAGCCAAGCGCTGGCGGGGCCGACAGGACGACCACGACGACGGTGGGCGCGACGACCCCGCCAAACGCGCCGAAGGTGTCGTGTGCGCCGAGCGCTCGGCCCGTTCGGGCGGGGTAGACGCGGGCGATGAGTCTGACGGCGACGGTCTTGTGAAATCCCGTGCCGAACCCGATCACGAGCATGGCCGCAACCAGCACGAAAAACGGGGAGGGAACGACGAGCGCGAACGCGCCGAGCGCGGCGATGGATGCGCCGGCGACGACGACACGGACCGAGCCGAGACGGTCGGCGACGACCCCGCTCGGAAACTGCATGGCCGCATACACCAGCATAAACCCGGTAAACGCCGCGCCGACGACCGTGTTGCTGACGGCGTACGTCGACTGGATCGTCTCGAACAGCGGCGGAAACGCATAGCGAACGAACTTGCCGAGAAACCAGATGCCCGAGACTAACACCAACACGTCGTAGGTGGCGAGTCGCCGGCTCTTCATTGAATCCACCGAGTCGGCCTAGGTATAAACCGGTGACTATCGAACGCTCAAAGTCGGCTGTGGCGGGCGACGAGTCGAGCGGTTCAGCGACGGGATTCGGGCTGCAGCCGCGATAACACTGGAATCGAATCGAGCTGTTCGGCCGACAACGCCGTCCAGTCGATTCCGCCGGGGCGTTGCGGTCTGTCGGCGCAAGCGGTGTGAACGGTTTCTGTCGGTGTCACAATGAGATCCAGTGGTACGTCGTGTGCGTCGGGCGTGATTTCATTATTGTCGACGACCTGCGTGTCGTGAACCGTCGTCGCCACCGTGGTTTCGTCGTCGACGCGGTCGAACTCGGTGAGCGTTGCAAACTCGAGGTCGCTGTAGCCTTCGCCTTTGCCGACCCGGTTGCCTGCCTTGTCGACAGCGACACTCCCGGCGACGATGAGGTCGATGTGCGGCATGGCTTCGGGATCGACGCCAACACCGTATTTTGTGCAGCCCGAAACCGTGGTTGCGGCATCGATGTCATCGATCTCCGCGGGGTCGAGCCGCAAAAACGGTTGTTCCTCGCGGAGTCGCGGGACAGCCATGTAGATTGTTTTCCCGTCTCTAAGCGCGCGTCGACGAACCGAAAGCTGTGGGGCGTCGGGATTGCATTTGAGCGTCTCGGCCTGCGTCCACGCCTCGGTTTGGGCCAGCCGATCGGCCGCCTCGCGGGCGTCTTTGAAGTTCGGAATCCGGCCGTGCGGCGGGAAGGGAAACCGTGCCAAGCCCGTTTCTTCGAGATGATCCCAGATTCGTTCGCGAAGCTCGTCTTTGGACATACTGAATAGCTTGGTGGATCGGCCAAAAGTCCGTCTGTCGCCCGCCACTCGCGGGTGAGTACTCAGCGTCCGATGGGTTCGGGTGTGCTATAGAGCAGTATATAGACTCTGAGCGAAATTACAAAGAGGGATGCGGGCAAGATAATAACATGGCAACCAACGTCGCGTTCGTCTGTGTCCAAAACGCTGGCCGGAGTCAGATGGCAACCGCCTTTGCCGAACAGGCTCGCGCTGCGCACGACGCCGAAGCCGAGATCGGAATCGAGACCGGCGGCACCCAGCCGGCCGACCACGTCCACCCCGAGGTCGTCGAGGTAATGGGCGAGAAGGGGATCGATCTCAGCGACCGGACACCGAAGGAAGTAACACCAGATGAGCTGCGGTCGATGGATCTCGTGATCACGATGGGCTGTTCGGCAGAAGGCGTCTGTCCGGCGGCGTGGAACGGCGAAAACCGCGACTGGGATCTCGACGACCCGGACGGACAGGGACTCGACGCTGTCCGCGCGATTCGTGACGACATCGAAGGGCGCGTTGGAGACCTCTTCGACGAGCTACTGGCGACCCAGTGAGATGGCTACTGAGCCAGAGACGAGCGGAGTTACCTCGTCAGGACGGCGCTGTGTTGCCGAGACGACCGCCAGTGCAAAACTTTGCTATACGGTTCTCTGCCATGAGGGCAAAAAAAGCCAGTCGGCACTCGTCGCTGAGACTGGGCTCGACCGCGAAACGGTTCGGCGGTCGCTGGCGCGTTTGGCGGACTGTGCGGTAATCACAGAAGAAATTGATCCGACCGACGCCCGACGAAAGCGGTATCAGGCGGTCGACGGCTGCTGTTGAAACACGGCCGGTTGTTGGACACGGATACCACCGGACAACAGACACACAAGCCGTTTATCTCCAGACGGTATTATTTCAGGTATGTTCCAAGACCGCCCCGCCCGCGACGACGAGATTATTCTCGTTGGCCGGTCGAATGTCGGCAAGTCGACGATTATGCGAGAACTGACCGGGCATGCGGTCAAAACGGGCAAAAAGCCCGGCGTAACCCGCAAGCCGAATCACTTCGACTGGTCGAGCCAGAGTTTCATGTTCACCGACCTGCCGGGCTTTGGTTTTATGTCCGGTGTCGAAGGCGACCACCAGGAGGCGATTCAGACCGATATCGTCCACTATATCGAGGACAATGCCGACCACATTCTCGCGGCTGTCCTCGTCGTCGACGGCAAGAGCGTGATCGACATTATCGACCGCCACAGCGAGCGCGGGGAGATTCCACACGATGTCGAGATGTTTCATTTCCTCGACGAACTGGGCATTCCGACCGTCGTCGCGGTCAACAAGATGGACAAAGTCGACGACAAAGACGTCCGGCTCAACGAACTGTGTGACCGACTCGGGCTGTTTCCGCCGTGGCAACAGTGGAAAGACGAGACGATTGCACCGATTACGGCGAAAAAGGGCCGGATTCACGCGCTTCGGGAGGCCTTGGCATTTCATCTACACGAAGCAAAGCGGGACGATCTGTTGACGTTCGTCAAAAAATAACGGTCAGCAACCGTTCGTTGCGACTGTTCAAAACGAGGGTTACAGTCTCACAACTCCGTAAGGAAATCAATACCAATTACGTTAAAACCAAAAAGTAACTATTACTGCCCACTCAACCGGAATGTACGATGGTTACGACACGGTCGACGGTGCGCTGTTCTCGCCGGGCAGCACTGAAAGCGGCTGGCTCGGTGGCACTTGGGGGAATTGCTGGCTGTCTCTCTGCGGGGAAGACGCGCGTTCGACTGCTGTCGGCCGGAAGCCTCGCACACACGTTCGAAAATCACGTTATTCCGGCGTTCGAGGCCGAAACTGGAACCGAGGTGTATGGTGAGTATTACGGCGCAAACGCGGTCATGCGGATGGTACTGGATGGGACGAAGCATCCGGATGTGATCGTCAGTGCCGATGCGACGCTGCTTCGGGACCGACTCTATCCGACGGTTGCCGACTGGGATATCGAGTTTGCAGCCAACAGTCTCGGCCTCGGATACAATCCAGAGACTCCGTTCGGCCGGGCGTTAGAAGCTGGCACTCCGTGGTACGAACTCGCCGTCGGGGCCGCCGATGGCGACCTTGCTATTGGCGATCCGAATCTCGATCCGCTCGGCTACCGTGCGGTCCAGGCCTTCGAGCTCGCCGAAGCCGAATACGGACTCGGTGGCTTTCGGTCAACGCTGCTTGAAAAAACCTACAGAGAGCCCGACGAACCACAGCTAATGGCTGGTGTCGAGACCGGCTCGCGGGCGGCCGCGGTCGTCTACCGAAATATGGCAGTCGACTACGACATGCCCTTTTTGGAGTTTCCTGCCGAGTACAATTTTGCCGAGCCGACATTAGGTGCGCACTACGCAACGGCCGAGTATACGACCGATAGAGAAGCGTATACCGCCGTGGGACGGCCGATTCTCTACAACGCAACAGTCAGCAAGACGGCTGACAATCCGGAAGGTGGCCACCAACTGGTCAGCTTTCTCGGTGAAAACGCCGATTTGCTTGTTGATGCCGGGCTAACCGTTGGCGACACACTCCCACAGCCGACTGGCACGATTCCGGAGGCAATCTCCCTGTGAGCGTTCGCCAAACGAACAAAAGCCCGAAAGCACACCACCGCTTGGGACTCGGTATTCCAGCCGCGCTCGGCGGGCTGTTGGTCGTCTACTTTGGGCTCCCGTTTGTCACCTTCCTCTCGCAGACTGGACAGACAGCCATCCTCACGGAGCTTTCGACGCCAGGTGCACGCACGGCGATCCGCAATTCACTGCTCACCGCGTCAGTGTCGACGACAGTCGCCACGGGCCTCGGCGTTCCGCTCGCCTACGTTCTTGCTCGGCGATCGTTTCGAGGCAAGCGGCTCGTCGAGGCGGTGGTTGTCCTGCCGCTCATTATTCCGCCAGTCGTTGGCGGTGCGATGCTTCTGACTGCAGTCGGACGGTTTAGCCCGATTGGGGCGGCCTTCGCGGCGGTCGGTATCTCGCTGACCGATAGCCTGATTGGTATCGTCCTCGCACAGACGTTCGTCGCCGCCCCCTTCGTTATTATCACCGCCCGTGCAGGGTTTGGCGCGATCGACGAGCGGTTAGAGCAAGCCTCACGGTCGCTTGGCTACGGCCCGCTTGCGACCTGGTGGAACGTTTCGATTCCACTGGCTCGCGGGGCGATTCTGGCAGGGATGGTCCTTACATTCGCCCGCGCAATTGGCGAGTTCGGCGCGACCATGATGGTCGCGTACAATCCGCGGACGATGCCAACGCGGATCTGGGTTGATTTCATCGCCGGCGGGATCAACGCTATCCTCCCGCTTTCGCTCGTTCTTTTGGCCGTCACGCTCCTGATACTCGCAGCGATCCAACATGTCGGACGGATCCCGACGGTGATCCAGCGGTGACCCTCACGGTCGACTCGGTCAGCCATTGGTATGGCGACGAACAGGCAGTCACCGATGTCTCGTTCAGCGTTGCCTCCGGAGAACTCGTTGCCTTGCTCGGCCCGAGCGGCTGTGGCAAAACAACGCTCATCCAAGCGATTGCAGGCCACATCCAGCCAACAAGCGGCCGAATCAGCCTCCGGGGAACCGACGTCACCGAGCAGCCACCCGAATCGCGCCACATCGGGCTCGTCTTTCAGCAGCCGACGCTCTATCCACAGATGACGGTCGCCGAAAACGTTGCCTACGGCCTTGCTGGCCGCGGTGTCGACCGTGCCAAACGAGAATCGGTGGTCGCCGACCATCTCGAACTCGTCGATCTTGCCGACCAGCGCGACGCGGTTCCAGCGGCACTCAGCGGCGGCCAACAGCGTCGTGTCGAACTCGCACGGGCGGTGGCTCCAGCGCCCGACGTGCTGTTGCTCGATGAGCCGCTGTCGGCGCTTGACCGCGCCCTTCGGGAGCGACTCTGTGATGAAATCGACCGGATTCACCGCGAGACGGGCGTGACGACGCTCTTCGTCACACACGACCAACGAGAGGCAATGAGCCTTGCCGATCGAATCGTCGTTCTGAACGAGGGGCGGGTTTCGGCAATTGGGACGCCACGAGAGCTGTATCAGTCACCGCCGAACCAATTTGTCGCCTCGTTTCTCGGCTGGTCGACGCCGCTTGCAGCCACCGTGAGTGACCACGAACCGCTCGTTGTCTCGCTTGCAAGCCATGCGCTCACACTGGCTTCGACAACGGTTTCGGCTCCAGTGGGTGCGAGTGTCACCTGTCAGTTCCGGCCCGAGTCGTTGTCAGTTATCCCTGCAGAGACGGCCACTGCCGACGATGGAATCGGTGGAACGGTCACAGCGGTTCGTGACCGCGGCCGACACTACGATGTGACAGTTGGCGTCGAAACCGGTGAGACGCTGGCTGTCGAACAGACCGCACGGCCACCGGCTGTTGGCGAGACGGTCGTCGTCGCAATCGACCCACAGGCTGTAACGGTATTCAGCTAGCAAACCGCGACTGTCAGCAAGGCGAGCGAGTAGCCAAATCGCACCCTGCCAACAGAATCGCCACGCGACAACGGTGACAGTGACACCGGGAAAACAGCAAGACAGTTTGACAAATCCCAATCCAAAGACGACATCACCGGTGGATGCCCGCTGCGAACACCTTCCGCTGGGCGGCGCGTAAGTGCTGGGTAAACGTCGCCCGCGAGATGCCGAGTGCATCGGCGAGTTCGCCCGTGTTGTTGTGCCGTGGTCGCTCGAAGTAGCCCGCCTCGATGGCGAGTTCGAGCACCTGTCGCTGTCGGTCAGTCAACTCGTCGGCCAGCGCTGGCTTCAGTGTCCCGGCGGTATCGGCGGTCCAGAGCGTCGTCACCGATTCCTCGCCACAGTACTCCGAGAGGACCGCAACACACTGTTGGACGGTGGTTTCACCGCCGAGAACCGCCGAAATTCGTGCATTTTTGCCGTCGATACTGGTCTCTGAGAGCGACACTCCCGTATCGACGAGCCGGGGTTCGGGAGCCGGCGATGCAATGATGAGTCCACACTGAATGACGTCGTCAGTTCGGTAGTAGTCGACCGAGACAATCGAATCGGTCGCGTCGACTGCGTCTGAGAGGATGGCTTCGGTGACTCCGTCGACAGTCGTCACGTAGAGCACTTCGTTATCGTTTCGCGGAATGACTGTGGTCACACGAAGCGTCGACTCCTCGGGAAGTGCTGCTGCAAGCCCGCTGAGCGGGTGACAGCCGTCGCCAAGAGTGAATTCGACGGTCGCGGTCGCAGACGAAAGCAGTGTTCGCTTCCAGGCGGTCGTCTGGAAGGCGTAACCGACCGTCTCGGCGTACTCACTGAGTAACGCCTGCTCGCGGCCGTCGATTCTGTCGGTCTGGCTATAGACGGTCAACACGCCGAAAAAGACGCCCTCGTGGCTGATTGGGATCGCGGCCACCGACCCAAAGCCGTGGTCGAGCGCATGTTGCTCCCACCCGTTGGCACTGGACCTTTCATCGGTGGGCTGTAGTGTCTGAACGACAGTTTCGTTCGTCTCGAGTGCACGGAAGGTGGGTTCGGTACTGTCTGCCGGTTGGCTACCGGGAGTAACCGCGGCTTCGAGATAGTCGGCCTCACCAGCCGCCGACAACGGAACGACGCCTCGATCATCGTCGAGGACGGCGATCCATGCGCAGGCGTAGCCGCTGTCGACCAGCTGCTCGCAGATCGTATCGCCGAGTTCCGAGCGGGTCGACGAAGCGGTGACGGTTTCGAGAAGCGCCTTTTTTGAGCGTCGTTCGCGAGCCAACGCCCGGCGACTCCGGTCGGCCTCGACAGCCGTTTCGATCCGCCGAACCAACTCGGTGGGGTGGTGGCCGAGATCCATTTTTCTGACGTAATCGGTGACCTGCTGGCCGATCGCCTCGCTGGCGACCGTCTCGTCTCCCTCTCCAGTCACCAAAATAAACGGCCGCTCGGGGTCGGTGGCGCGAACCTCGGCCAGCAGGTCGATGCCAGTGCCGTCGCCGAGCTGGTAATCACAGACGATACAGTCGGGCTCGGTGGCCGCGAGTGCGTCTCTGGCCGCCGCGAAACTCGTTGCCGTCGAGACGCTGAGCCGGTCGGTGGCGCGTTCGAGCAGTCGGCGCTGTGTCCGGGCCCATGTCTCATCGTCGTCAATGAGGAGAACTGAAATTCGCCGGGATGACGTAGCTGGCACTACTGGGGTTTCCGTCTCGATCACGGCCTCACTCCACATGCTGGTTGGCTGCAATCGGAGGCGACCACAGTACTGCACGCTGAACCAATCATAGCTGCTAGTATCGTGGGAGGCTACTAAACTACATGCCACCGCATGGTGGTGTGAGACAGAGAACGACCCACTCACCGGGCGCGCGGTGTCGTCTCGATCTCAAACCGCGCACCGCCTTCAGTGCTCTCGGTAACCGAAAGCGACCAGCCATGGGCCTCGACGATCGTTCGGACGATCGCCAGTCCGTAGCCCGAGCCGCTTCCGGTTGAGACTCCGAAGGCGAGAAGATCCTCACGTCGGCCCTCCGGAATACCCGGCCCGTGGTCCTAAATATAAAACCCCGACACGGTGGGGAGTCGACCGATTCGAACTGTTGTCGCAACTCTTTGGCCGACGGTCGCATGCTCAGCGGCATTCGCAAACAGGTTCTCGAAGGCCTGCTGGAGCCGACTAGCGTCGGCCTGGAGCGTCTCGGTCGACTCGACCGACAGGCGAAGCTCGCCGGTATTGACGACCCCCCAGGCATCCTGGGCGACCGTTTCGAGATCGCAGTCGGTCGGCATCTCCACGTCGGTGCTCTCGCGAGCGAGCGCGGGGAGCCCCTCTGCGAAGGCTCGGAGCCGGCGGTGGACGGACTGGAGATCCGACAGCGACTGGTCGACCTCCGAAGAGGGAGCATCGAGGTCGCCCCGAATGAGAAGCAGCAGGCTCTCACCGGTCGCCAACGGCGTCGCCAGATCGTGCGAGACGACGCCCGCGAGCCGTTCGAGCTGTTCGTTTTTGGCTTCGAGGCTCTCTTGTTGGGCCTTTTGGAGCGTGATGTCAGTCAGCGAGAGAATACAGCCACGCGGGCCATCTCGGGCTGTCGTCTCGGTGCCTCGGAGCCGGGCGATATACTGCCGCGGTGCGCCGTCAACCTCGATCACGCACTCCATCGTCGCTTCGAGCTCCGGATGCAGCCTGCCGTCTTCGAGCAGCGGTTCGGGGAGTATCGCAGTGAGGTCGTGGCCGACGATCTGGTCGGCCGCAGCGTCGACCAGCCGTTGGGCGGCTCGGTTGGCATCCAGGATACGGTTCGACGTGGTGACGACAAACACCGGGTCGTCGAGAGTGTGAAAGACGCGCTCGTGGGCGACCGGGACGAAGCCGGCCAGCTCGGCACGCTGGACGATCACCGCCAGCGGGATGCCGATGATGACGAAGACGACGGGGGTGAGATCCGCTGTCGGAATCGGCTGGTAGCCGAGATGAAACAGGCCGTTGGCGAGCCACGGTGCGCTCAGGCAGGCCAAAAGCACCAGCGACTGGCGTCTGTACAGCTGGTTGTTCGTGATAGTCTCGCCAACGATGAGGCCCGTCCCGATCAGCAGCAGGCCGTACGAGTAGATGACGTTGATCCGGTGGCCGATTGCGGGCGGTGTTTCGAGGAGGTCGACGCCGTCGACCGTCAGAACGAACATTTCCGTATAAAAGTACGTGTGGTACTGGGCAGTCCAGACGAGCGTGAGAACCCCGGCGGGCACGATCGCCAACAGGACGATCCGTCGGCGCGAGAGCCACGCCTCGCGGTTAGTGTACTGGAGGGCGAAAACGACCCAAATGATTGGAGCGGTGACCACGGAGAGATACGACAGCTGGATGAAAAACAGCAGCCACGCCTCGGTTGTGGCGACGAGATAGCCGACATACGTGGCCGCCCAAAAGCCGATGACGAACAAAAACAGGCCGAACGTGAACGCGGGCTGGCGGCGGTCGTATTTTGCCAACAGCGAGACGGCCAGCAGCCCGCCGATGATCGCCGACCCCGAATACGCGAGCAGCCCGGAAACGTACATGAGTCTGTGACTGTCTTGAGGGCCGACCAGTACCACTCTATCGGTTCTGCATGCGGTGGCCATGTTCGAGCTTCCACCGCAGCCCACCACAGCACGCCACTCAGAGCCACACCACTATCTGCTGGTATCTCGATTCAGACGGGTTCAGTCGTACTGACTGTCACGCAATGCGATATACTTCATCGGGGACGTTTCGGGGGCATCGCCAGTCGCAGCCCGTTTGGGACTCGTGGCGGGCTGTTCGTCGACCGGGCACGTTGCAGGCGTCGGCTGATCAATCGTTCTGGACGACTGTGGTGTCGATCCTGGAGGCGCGATGAGGGGCTTTCGGTTTGCAGTGGGTCTCGTGGTGGCTGTGGTGGTGCTGACGCTTGCGATGGGTGTCGCGGCCGCCGATCCGGTTTCGCTCGATCCCGACAAGGATCTCGCTGGTGAGGGTGTCGACGGTGATCCGTATATCATCACGAACGCCTCTGAGCTGCAGGCAATGGAGGGGGAGCTAAGTGCGCACTACGAACTCGGGAACGATATTGATGCGACCGAAACCGCCCAGTGGAAGGTCAACGGCGGTGAGGCGCAGTGATTCGATCCGATTGGTGAAGACGGCGACAAATTAACAGGCTCGTTCAACGGCAGCGATCACACAATTTCGAATCTCACCATCAACCGCAACGAGGACGAGGTGGGCCTGTTTGGCAGAACTGACGGCGCGACCATCCAGAACGTCAGGCTTGTGGATGTTTCCGTCACCGGCACCAATTCCGTTGGTGGCCTCGTTCGCCTTCGCACCGCCAGTTATGTGACCATCTTTTATCAGGTGTTGCAATAGGTTGTATACTCTGCGTCGAACTCTTTTGGAGGCGGTTGTTGAAACCCCGAGTTCGCGTTGTTCGATTCATACGGGTTTTTCAACACGCTCAATAGACGCTCGAATGTGGATAGATCCTCGTGTTCTATATACTGGTACAGTGCCTCTTCTACCAAGTAGTTGCGGGGGATATACCGAGGGTTCGTTTGCTTCATCAGACTCGTATTCAGGCCAATCTCAGCTAATTCAGCCCGGAGATTCTCGAACGCTGTCGATGCATAGACTGGATTATCAACGGATCCAGGACGTTCCAACTCGATGAATGTATTCGTATAATCTGCGTTTGATTCACGAAGCCAGTCTACAACTGTATCGACAATCTCTTTTTCGCGGTCTGATTTGATCCCGAGTTTCTTCCGCATCATACTGTAGTAGTTGGAATCGAATATGTCGTCAAAATCGTCTAGTTTGGCTTGCAGCTCATCGAAATCGGCAGAAGAGTCGTTATAAAGCGGTTTGAGGGATTCTGCGAACCGTTGGAGATTCCAGTGTAGGATGGTTCGTTGGTTCCCGAACGCGTATCTTCCGTGTTTATCGATCGAACTGAAGACCGCATCCTCGTCATAGTAGTTCATGAATGCACATGGACCGTAATCGAACGTTTCGCCATCGACACTCATGTTGTCCGTATTCATGACGCCATGGATGAATCCGACACGCAGCCAGTCGACAACCATCTCAATCGAAGATTGCATCACTGCCTCGAAGAAGTCGACGTATTTTGTCTCCGTACTGTTCAGCTGCGCGTAGTGTCGGTCGATCACATACTCAGTGAACGCCGTGAGTTCTCCAGGAGCTTGGGAGGCCACGTACTGGAACGTCCCGAATCTAATGTGGCTATTCATCACACGAACAAGAACGGCACCAGGCTCCGTTCGCCGGCGCTTGACTGCTTCGTCGGTTTCGATAACTGCGAGACTTCTGGATGAGTTGATCCGCAGGTTGTGCATTGCATACGAATACAGATACTCTCTGAGCATCGAGCTCACAGTTGCGTTTCCATCGCCTCGTCCCGAGTATGGGGTTCGACCAGCCCCTTTCAGCTGAATATCATATCTACTGCCATCGTGTGTATGTTCGCCCAGTAGCATCGCTCTCCCGTCGCCAAGCATGGCGAAACTCCCGTACTGATGACCTGCATAGGCTTGGGCGATCGGTTCTTCTAGAAGCTCTTGTCCTGAAAGGATTTGAGCAGTTACCTCCTTGTTATTTAGCCCCAGTTCCTCGCATAGATCCTCATTACGCACTAAAATCTCCGGAGTATCGATGTCTTTGGGCGTTGCGCTCGAATAGAGTTTCGAGTCCAAATCTTTGTAACGTGTATCAAACGAAAATACCATTGAGGATACTATCGTATTTGTAGCCCTTCTTTTAATAAATTGCTCTCCAGAGCTAGTAGCGCTGTGAGAATTTCAGCGAAGCGTTCGTGATCAAGAGATCTATTCGAGCTGTTTTGGATAGCAAAGCATACACTATGGCCCGTATGTACAGTTCATGTCTATCAGTCGATTTGTGTAGGTAGACCCGACCTCTGTACGCTATCCGTGTTTTCTACACGAGTTTCGATTACTGAGGCGATAGCAGTATGAGTTCAGCTGTTTGTGGTCACAGAACCGCTGTACCGGAAGTAGATGGTGGCTCAGTATAAAGCCTCGTCACAAGGGGCTCGGAGGGGGTAACTGTCGTCACTGCCACCGGTCGCAGTTTGCCCTGCGAAAGTAAGAACCCATGCATACGATCGTACCAAGTCG
>SL_4KL_010_BRINEDRAFT_10001660_pt1 | contig 12393 bp, 14 predicted proteins | sample SodLak_010_BRINE_2_FD_10664 | JGI IMG/M metagenome (IMG submission 10664) | reverse complement strand
ACGACCCTGATTTCGTGATGCCGGGCTATCCCTGGATTCCGCTGTTCGGCGCGATTTCGGGTGTCTACATTATCACCCAGATGGATGTCCTCCCGCTTGTGGGGGCGGTCGGCATCTTCGTGCTCGGCATTCTGTGGTACTGGTTCTACGTCCGCGAGCGCGTCGACCGCGAGGGAATTGCTGTTGACGCCGCCCGCCGGCAAGCCGGCCAGCAGTTCGTCGACGAGACCGAACAGCGACTCACCGACAAACCCGGCAAGGAAGTACTGGTCGCACTGCGAAGCGACGCCAGCCGCCTGGACGAAAACCGCCTGCTGGAGGTGGCCGTTCCCATTGCCACCGCCCGCGGCAGCCACGTCCGTGTCGTCCGATTCGACGAGGTTCCAGACCAGTACCCACTGGATCAGGCAACCGAGCAGTCACCTGAAGACATCGAGTTCGAAGAGCGAACCGACGAGCTCGCCGAGCAGTTCGAGGTACCAATCGAGGTCGGCGAGATCGTCAGCCACGACACCAAACACGCCGTCGTCAACTACGCCGAGCGGCGGAACGTCGATCTCATCCTCACGCGGTCGGACCCCGTCAGCCGACTCCGAACGTTGTTCGGCAACGACACCGACTGGATTATCGAACACGCGCCGTGTGATGTGGTGTTCCTCCAGGCTGGCAAGCTCGAATCGCTTGATGAAATCGCCATCGTCACCGACCGCAGCCCGCTGAACGATCCGCTCAAGCTCGAACTCGCCGACGCGCTTGCCAGTGCCTCCGGCGGGAAGATCCGGCTGGTGTTTGCGGCCGGCTCGTCGGTCTCCGATGCGCTGATCGAGACCGTCGAAGATTACCACGGCGAGCTCGACGACCAGTGTTCAGTCCCGGTCGAGGGGACGATTCTCCGTACCGACAACACCGTCGACGATCTGCTGGCAGAACTCGAATCGGCGGATATGGTCATGTTGACCACCACTACCCACCGCCGGCTACCGGATCTGCTATTCCAACAGGAATCCGACCGGATTGCCACCCGGCTTGACCAGCCCGTCCTCTTGGTTCACGCCCAGAAATCCAGGCGGGCAACGTTCCTCGAACCGGTCGTCGACTGGCTGCTGTTCCGAGACAAGGAGTCGACGTCGTCGTAGGCCTCGGGAGCCAGCACCTGACTGAACCCGCTGCTCACGCAGTATGAGTGCTCACGCGTTCGACTGCTACTCGGGTGCGCCCGCGAGAATCTGAGTACCGCTGGAGGCTCCGATCCGCTCGGCGCCGGCGTTGATCATCGCCATCGCCGTGTTGTAGTCGTCGATGCCGCCGCTGGCTTTAACGGGCAGATACGCAGCCATCAGTTCGACGTCGCCAACGGTTGCGCCCGCCGGATCGGCGTCGGCGAAGCCGGTTGAGGTTTTGACCATCGCTGCGTCGGCCTCGACGGCAGCCCGACAGGCGTGGTGTTTCTCCTCGTCGCTCAGTAGTGCCGTCTCGATAATCACCTTCACCGGAATCGGTACCGAGGCGGCGATCTCAGCGAGTTCGTCGGTAACGCCCCCGGTTTCGCCCGCGATCAATCGGCCAATATTGAGCACGACATCGAGTTCGTCGGCACCGGCCTTCCAGGCGGTTTCGGCGGCCGTGCGTTTGATTTGTGGATCGTCTTGGCCGTGAGGAAAGCCGATCACGGTGACGACCGTTGGCGACTCCTCGAACTGCGCACCGAACTCGACAGCGCTCTCGACATAACCGGGTGGCACACAGACGTTCATTCCGTGGTCGGCGGCCTCGGTGACGACGCGCTCGATATCCGCGCGGGTCGTCGTCGGGCCGAGCACGGTGTGGTCGATTATCGGGGCAAGGTGGGCACGGCGCATATCCGTCCAAGACGCGCGGCCCGCAAAAAGGCCGCTTTTTGCTGCTGACACGACGCCCCCGGTTTGTGCCGCTGGTGCGACGTTCCGTAACGCTTTCACGAGATTCGCCAAAACACCACCTATGATCTTGCTCCCGGAAGGATTTGCGCTCCCGCCGGTTTCGTATCTGATCGGGTTGCTCGCGGCGGCGACGCTGGTTGGGTTTGGGTTGTACCGCCGTCGACCCGCCGTCACCGATCGGCATATTCTCGGGTTGGCCCCGTGGATGGGGGTCGGCTCCTGTCTGCACGTACTCTACGTTATCGACGCGCTCCCACCAGTGGTTGCACCGCTTGCCGGCACAGCCGCGGTGTATCTCACCGTCGCCATCACTGTCGGCACACTCTGGCTGGCTGCCGACCGCCGTGATCGACGTTCCCCTCCGGCAGCGTTGTTCGCGACCGGCATCGCAGCGCTGACGCTGGTGATCGCCGCGGCGCTGTTCGTCGGCTCGGCGCGCGGGACGCTCACGCTCGGCTGGCCAGCCGCCGGCTTCGTCGCCTCGATTCCGGTGACGGCGGTCGTCTGGCTCGTGCTCCGCCGACTGCGACCGCACGAAACGGCGGTCACCGGCCTCGTCGGCCTTCTCGTCGTATTCGGTCACATGCTCGATGCGGTGTCGACCACCGTCGGCGTCGACATTCTCGGCTTTGGCGAACGAACCCCACTCTCGCGGTGGATTCTGGACGCCGCGGCGACGCTTCCGACCGCCGCGGTGATTGGGACGGGCTGGCTGTTCATGCTCGTCAAAGCGATCCTTGTCGGCGTCATTGTCGTGCTCTTTGCGGACTACATCGAGGAGGCACCCGCCGAGGGCTATCTGTTGTTGGGTGTCATCGCGGCCGTCGGCCTCGGCCCGGGGCTCCACAATCTGGTGTTGTTCGCGGTAACCGGCGGCGCGTAACCTGCCTACGCGTCTGACGGGAATTATAAAGCGCCCGCGAGCAATCTCTGGGTATGCGCGTGTTTTCGGCGCTCGCGGCGGCGGGTTCACCCGACGTGGCGGTGCTTTTCGCCGTTGGCGTGCTGGCCGGTCTGCTGGCAGCGGTCGTCATGGACTGGCCGATGAGCCGTCAGCCCGAGGGATTCACCCCAGCGTACGTCGCCACGGGCGTCCTCACGCGAACGCCTCACGAGAGCGTCCGCTTTCGCGATGCGATGGTCGTTCATCACCTCGCCGGTGGGCTTGCCGGGGTGTTGTATGCGCTGGCCGTGCGTGGATTCAGCGTTGTCGTTCCCGCCGTTGTCGAGGCCGGCGGACTCAACCTCCTCGCACACCTTTTGGCGGTTGCCCTCGTTGTGGGCTTTATATACGGTTTTTTTGCACATGTCGTGCTCCCACGAGCCGGTGGTCGTAGCTACGAGGAGGAGGCAACCGCCGTCCGTGGCCAGTGGCTCCGTTCGGCGCTCATGTTCGGTGTGACCATGGTGATCGTTGTCCCGCTTGTGTTCCTCTCGATTGGCTGACTCCCGTACGTTGCTGTCGATGGCGCATCCGGCAGAACTGCTGAAACGAGCCGCCGATACTGCTGCTATCGGTCGGTCTCTTCGCGTTCGTCTCCCGCAGCACGACTGCCGTCGGAATCTGTGTCGGTGTCAGTGTCTTGGTTCTCCTCGACCCGCTCACTGATGGATTCAAGCTGTCGAATAACCGCTTCGACCTCCTTTTTCACCGTTTTTTCGACGGTTTCGCCAACGGTTTTTTCGACGCTTTCGGCGACCTCTCGGTCGACGCTCTCGCTGACCTTCTGTTCGACCGTCTCGCCAACGGTTTTTTCAACCGTTTTACCAACCGTCTTCTCAACGCTCTCGCCAACGGCTTTTTCCACGCTTTCGCCGACGGTTTTCTCGACGCTTTCGGCGACCTCCTTGTCGACGGTTTCGCTGACTTTCTGTTCGACGGTTTCGCCGACAGTCTTCTCGACGGTTTCGCCGACAGTCTTTTCGACGGTTTCACCAACGGTCTTCTCGACGCTCTCGCCAACGGCTTTGTCGACACTCTCACCGACCGCTTTTTCAACCGTCTCGCCAACGGTTTTTTCGACGCTTTCGGCGACCTCGCGGTCAACGCTTTCGCCAACGGTTTTTTCGACACTCTCGCCAACGGCCTTGTCAACGGTTTCACCGACGGTCTTTTCGACGGTTTCGCCGACGGTTTTCTCGACGCTTTCGGCGACCTCCTTCGTCATCCAGTCGGGATCGAACCGCGACATCTTCCAGACGACGTGAACAACGTACGACAGCAACACGCCGAGGGCGAACGCCACGCCCGTTACCGTGCCGACGACCACGAACAGAATGATCGCAATGAGAATCAGGACGCCATAGGCGATGTCGACAATGAAATCAACGCGGCGAGGGCTCACCAGCGCCCTCCAGTTGGTCGACTCGCGGCCGATCCGTAACTACTGAACATAGCTCTCTTAGCCACGCAACAGGTATCAGTTCTCGGATTCCGCAAGCAGCGATGCGGCCGCCGCGTTCGCCGGCTAGCTCCGCAGTGCGTCGACCGGCCGCTCGTTTGCGGCCTTCCGCGCCGGATACAGCCCGCTTGCGACGCTGATGGCGACACCGATGGCGAACGCCAACAGGAGATACGCGGCGTTCGTCGGATGGAGCAGAATCCACAGCTCGATCGGCGCAACGAGATACAACAGCGCGACGATGCCGATGGTGGCGATCACGCCGCCGGCCGCACCGATCACGCCCAGCAACGCGGCTTCGACCAGAATCATTCGCATCACGTCGCGTTTTTCCACGCCGACCGCCCGAAGCACGCCGATCTCCTCGCGACGCTCGACGGTACTCATCAGCATGACGTTGAGAATGCTCACGCCGGCGACGACGAGCGAGATGCCGCCCAGTCCAATCAGGAAGCTGTTGAGCAACGAAAAGAAGTCGTTGATCTCGTCGGTGATCGCCGACAGCTCGAAGATGTCGACGACCTCCTCGCGGCTGTTGACTGCTGTGTCGATGGCGCTCGCGGCGGCAGCGGCCTCAGCACCCGAGTCGGCCTCGATCGTCACCTGATCGTAGCCCGGCCCACCGACGTCGTCTTCGGGCAACATCACCGCGTCGTTTGGCGACACGGGCGAGAACGTTTCGACCTCCTCGAGAACCGCCACCACCCGATAGGAGTCGCCATCGACGGTGATCGTCGCGCCAACGCGCACATCGAGTTCCTCGGCAACCGACGCGCCGACGAGCGCGCCCTGTCGGTGTCTGTCGGGGACGCGTCCCTCCGACGCCGTGTAGACGCCCCCGGGTTCGGCAATGCCGTAGATGGTTGCCGCCGTTGACGACCCGGCGTACTCGATCAGGCCGCCGCTGGTGCGCAACGGCACGACGGTCGTGTCGCCGGCGGCGCGCTCGATTTCGGTGAGCGTCGAGTCGTCGATCGTTTCGATGCCGGCGTCGGCGTTCGGCGTGAGAATCACCTGGTTGCCGATGTCGCCGAGCGCGTCGCTCGCACCGAGCGAGAGCACGTTGCCGAAGATGCCGAGCGAGGCGATTGCCAGCACGCCGATGCAAATTCCGAGACACGCAAGTGCCGATCGAAGTTGGCTTCGCGAGAGGTTTCGCGTCGCCATGAACACCGCCGGAAAGCGGCCGGCGTCGATGTCGACGAACCGCTCGATCGGCAGTTCGAACGCACGAATGCGCTGCAGTATGCGTTGCCCCCGGCTCACTGTTCGACTCCATCGAGCAGTGCAAACACGCGGTCGGCGTACTCGTTGACCTGTTCGTCGTGGGTGACGGCGATGACGGTCACGCCCTGGCCCGTGATTTCGCGCAACGTTTCGAGAATTCGTTCCCCGATTTCGCGGTCGAGATTCCCGGTCGGCTCGTCGGCCAAGACGACGTTTGGTTCGTTGATGAGCGAGCGCGCAATGGCGACGCGTTGTTTCTGGCCGCCGGAAAGCTCGTTGGGTGCGTGGTGTAGGCGGTCGGCGAGGCCAACGTTTTCGAGCAACGCGGCCGCGCGGTCGCGGGCCGGGCCCCCGGGCGAAAACACGGTCGGCACGGTGACGTTTTCGAGCGCCGTCAGCGTCGGGATCAGGTAGAAATCCTGGAAAATAAAACCGATGTGCTCGCGGCGCGCGGTGGTCGCCTCGCTGTCGGAAAACCGCGTGGCGTCGATGCCGTCGAGCCAGACCTCACCCTCGGTCGGTGCGTCGAGCAAGCCGAGCAGATTCAACATCGTGCTTTTGCCGCTGCCGCTGGGGCCGATAATCGAGAGAAACTCGCCGGCATCGACCGCGAGGTCGACGCCTTTCAGCGCCTCGACGGTGTGGCCGCCAGTCTCGTACCGTTTGGTGACGCCGCGAAGCTCAATCGCCGTCATCGCCTCGCCGCCTCCAGACGTAGCCGACAGCGATCAGCGCGCCGATCAGCCCCACAACGGCGAGTCCGACGAGCACCGTTGAGAGTCCCGAACCGTCGTCGGCCTCGGTTGCGTCGTACGGCACGTCGATGGTCTGCTCGTAAACGACGCCGTCGGCGCTGTACCGAACATCGATCGGCACGGTTTCGGGTTCACCCTCGACGCTGGCGGTGAGATCGAACGTGACGAAGTCGCTGTCGGGAATCGTCCCGATGAAGTAATCGCGCTGGGGTGCCGCGGGCGTCACGTTCTCGTGGTCGCCGACGGCGACGACGGCGCTGTCGACGGGTTGGGTGTCGAGATTGCCGGCGTTGCCGGTGATCGACAGCGCATCGCCGCTGCGCTCCATCGACACGTCGGTGAGAACGAGTGCCTCCTCACCGGGTCGGTAGTCGTAGGTCGTCGACACCGTCTCGCGCTCACTTCCCGGGTCGGCACTCGCGAGTCGGTAGGCTGCGGTGAACTCGATGGTGGTCGGTTCAGTGATCGATTCGGTTTCGAAGCGCACCGTTTCGGTGCCGTTTCGCGGAATATCCGACACCGGCAGCCGCGAGCGGTCCTCGCCGTCGATACGCGGCTGGACGAACACGTCACGGGCGGTCGTCGAGCCGAAGTTCGACACCCGGAGTTCGAGCGCCGGCGTCATCTCGGCGTCGTTCGCGCTCTGGCCGGAGCCGATCAGGTCCTGGATGCCGCCGACTTCGGTTGTTCCCTCGTCGGTTTCGACGAGAAAGACCCGTTCGGCGCTGATTTCGATGTCGGCCTCGTCGGGACCAACGTCAATCGAAACCGGGCGGGTTGCGCGCACCCGGTCGCCGTCCTCGTCGTGGCCGACGACGACGAGTTCGAGGTCGTATGCGCCGGGTCGGTCAAATGTCGCCGGCAGCGACACCGAGAGGTCGTCACCGGCCGACAGCGAGCCGAGGTCTTCGATTTCGCTGTACTCGTCACCGAACGTCGAGCGATCCCGGAGCGTGACCGAGTCGATTTCGACGGCCGACGGGCTGCCGGCGGAGTTCTCAAGCGTGAACGAGACGTCGACGGGTTCGTCCGCACCGGGGGCTGACGGCGAGACGGTCGCCTCTGAAATCGTCATGCGCGCATCGGGAACCGAGGCGGTTGCGGGAACCAACAGCACGCCACCCAGGAGCCCGACCGAACAGATGAGGAGAAGCCACACGCGGAGGGTCATTCAGGATATCTATGTGGAGAACGACATTATGGCTGTCGGTGAACCCCCCGGTTCCCCGACCCACCGACACGCGATAAAAGCCGCCGTGTCGACCTCCAGATCGACCGTCAACGGTCGCCGAACATTTAGGGTATCCGAGTGGCTAACTCATCGCATGTACGTCCGCGACGCCAAAAACCGCGACGAGCCGTGGCTGCTCGAGGGAATCGAATCGATGGGCCTCGACAGCCAAGCGTTCCGCTCGCGCGACTACGTGATCGCCGTCGACGAAACCTCGAACACGCGAGTTGGCTTCGGTCGCCTCCGGATTCATCCGGNNGACCCGGACGTCTGTGAGCTAACCGGAATCGGGGTCGACCCCGACTGGCGCGGGCAGGGCGTTGGTGCGCACGTCATTGAGCGACTCGTTGCCGAAGCCGGTGACAACGATTTCGAGACGGTGTATGTGCTGACCGATCAGGCCGCCTATCTCGAACAGTTCGGCGTTCGCGAAATCGACGCCGACTCGCTTCCCGAACCATTGGCCCGCCGGCTTGAATACAAGCGCGGGCAGGTCAGCGAAGACGTGGTGCCGCTGGCAGTCGCGCCTGCCGGCTTTTCGATGCCGACACGCCTTCGCGAAGCGTTCAAAACCGCAACCGGTGAGGAACGCGATCCCGAACCCGCTGCGGCCGCCGAGGATTTCGGGATCGACCCGGATGAGGCGACCTACAAGTACGATACCGGTCGGTAGGGTGGAGAGCGATCGTTGTTACCGGCCTTCGAGAAAGTCGGTGCTGAACACGAGATACGTCAGAAACGTCGTAAACAGGATTGGCGGGAGCAACGCAAACGCCCACAGCGGCTCGAGGCCCCACGAGAGAATCAAAATCACGTTGCCGATGCCGAGTGCGAGAAACGGCATCGAGTAGAGGACTGCTCGTCGACGGTTGCGCCCCGAGTCGAGAATATTGGCGTCGAGATCCTCATTGGGCGAGTTCGGTGTGCCGGATGGAGTGTCATCCCACGCCGACTCGGCAGCCCGATCGTCGCTTCGTGTCGACTCCGCTGACCGCTCGTCGTCGATTTCCTCGCGATCACCGGCCGAGACGTCCATACCCGACTAAGGGGCTGACGCCTCAAAACGCTCCCGTTGCTCACCGTGTGTTGACACCGGTATTTGCGCCGCGTTGGCGACGACGCTTATCCCGCGTTGGCGACGACGCTCACCGCGCGTTGGAATCGAAGCGCGCGGCCACCGAGATCAGTCCGTAGAGTCCGATAATAACGAGCGTCACCACGACCATTCCGTAGCCCGCCATCGCCCACGGCGTCATCGGAACCGTCAGCACGCCAAGAACGGTGATTTCGCTCACTTGTTCGGCACCGCTCGCCCCAATGAACAACCCGAGAAACCCGCCGAGAAGTACGGTTCCCGCGCCGACGACGAGCAGAATTCGTCGGCCGAGTCCGTCGACACCGGGCTGTGTCCCCTCGTGTCCCGGCGTGTCGCCGGACGCATCGTCATCGTCTGTCACATGAGGCAGTAGGCGGCCGCTCGCTTAGAGACTTTCCGTCTTTCAGCGGACGAAGCTATTTGGCCGTCGGCGTTTCTCACTCTGTATGACCGAAAACCAACTCATCGCGGCGGCTCGCGAGATGCTGTCGGACGCCTACGTTCCGTACTCGAAGTACCGCGTTGGTGCCGCACTCGAAACCGCAGACGGAAGCGTGTTTGTCGGCTGCAACATCGAGAACGCCAACTACTCGAACAGCCTCCATGCCGAGGAGGTTGCCATCGCGGAGGCCGTCAAAAACGGCCACACTGAGTTCGTCCGACTGGCCGTTTCGTCGGGCGTTCGCGACGGTGTGACGCCCTGCGGGATGTGCAGACAGACGCTCGCGGAGTTCTGTCCGGAGTCGCTGCCGATCGTCTGTGATCTCGGCCGCGAGCAGGTCGCAGAGTACACGCTGGGCGAGTTGTTGCCGAACACCATCTCGCTGGAAACGCTCGACGCTGCAGACCGCGGAGGCGACACAGATGGTCGATGACAACGACGTCGACACCGACACACCAACCGCCACCAGCGAAGACCCCAACGCGGCAACACAGTACCACCTCGAGGTCGCCCCCAGCGACGTCGCAGACAGTGTTCTGCTGCCGGGAAATCCCGATCGACTGGAAAAAATCACCGGCCTGTGGGACGAGTCGCGAGCGGTCGCCAGCCACCGTGAGTACCGAACCGCAACGGGCCGCTACCGCGACACGCCGATTTCAGTGACCTCGACGGGAATCGGCGGCCCATCGACCGCCATCGCCGTCGAGGAGCTGGCACGGGTCGGCGCGGATACGTTCATCCGGGTCGGCTCCTGTGGCACCATCCAGCCCGACATTTCTCTGGGCGACCTCGTCATCACCTCGGGTGCGGTTCGTCAGGAGGGAACGAGCAAAGAGTACGTCCGCGAGACCTACCCGGCTTTTGCCGACTACGAGGTCATCACCGCGCTCGTCGCCGCCGCCGAACGGCTGGGCCACCCCTACCACGTCGGGGTGACGATGAGTGCCGACAGCTTCTATGCGGGACAGGCGCGTGCGGGATTCAACGGCTACGAAGCACCGGGGAGCGACGCAAATCTCGCCGCACTCCGGGAGGCAAACGTCGCCAACATCGAGATGGAGGCTGCAACACTGCTCACGCTTGCGGGCATCTACGACCTCCGCGCTGGGGCGGTCTGTACCGTGTACGCCAACCGCGAAACCGGCGAGTTCGATGTCGTTGGGGAAAAACGAGCGGCCGAAACCGCAAGCCTCGCGGTCGCGTTGCTCGCAAAGATGGACGAAACAAAACGGGCGGCCGGTGTCGACCGCTGGCATGCCGGGCTGTCTCTTGGGTAGACACACTCACTGAAATCAGTCGAAAACTGTCGAATACACCGCCCTGCGTTCACCAGCGCAGACGGACGGGTTGCCATCGGCGTTCCAAAGCCGATTTATCCGTGGCCGTCGCAATCTGACTCATGACAGCTCAGGTCGTCGTTATCGGTGCTGGCTATGCCGGCGCTGGAACGGTGAAAGCGTTCGAGAACGAAATCGAAGACGGCGAGGCCGAACTCACCTGGATCTCCGAGCATGACTACCATCTCGTGCTTCACGAAACCCACCGCGTGATCCGCAACCCAGCCGTCGAATCGAAAGTCGCGATTCCGGTCGACGAAATCAAAGCCCCCGAGACGACGTTCGTTCGCGACCGCGTCACCGGGATCGACACCGACGAGCGAACAATCGAACTCCGCGACGGCGACGCAGTCGACTACGATTACGTCCTCGTTGGCCTCGGCAGCTCGACCGCCTTCTTCGGCATCGACGGCCTCGAAGAACACGCGCTCACGATGAAGAGCCTCGACGACGCCCGCGAAATCCACGAATCGATCCGGACGGCGAGCGAGGAAGCAACCCAGAGCGATCCCGCACAGGTGCTCGTCGGCGGCGCGGGCCTCTCGGGCATTCAGGTCGCCGGTGAGATCGCCGAATACCGCGACAGACACCGCGCGCCGATCGAGATCAGCCTCGTCGAGGGGCTTGACGAGGTGTTTCCCGGCAACGACCCCGAAGTACAGGGTGCACTCAAAAAACGACTGTTGGAACGCGACATCGAGATTCTCACCGGTAACTTCATTTCGGCGGTCGACGACGAATCGGTGTTCCTCGGCGACGACTCGCTCGAGTACGACGTGCTCGTCTGGACCGGCGGCATTACGGGTCGTGAGGAACTCGCAAACGCCGCGCTCGACGCGGACGACCGCTCGAACCGCGTGTTCGCCGAATCCGACTTCCAGACCAGCGACGATCGCGTGTTTGCCATCGGCGACGCCGCGATGATTGATCAGGGCGGCGACACGGTTGCACCGCCGACCGCACAGGCCGCGTGGATGGCCGCCGAAGTCGCCGGTGAAAACCTCGCCCGAGCCGTCCGCGGCGCACCACTCAAATCGTGGAAACACAAGGACAAGGGAACGGTCGTCTCCGTTGGCGACAAAGCGGTCGCCCATGACGTGATGGGAGTCCCGATCAACACCTTTGGTGGCCCGGCCGCCAAGGCGTTGAAAAAAGGAATCGCCTGCCGCTGGATCGCCGATATCACCTCGGTCACACGCGCCACGAAGGCGTGGAGCGACATGTGAATTCGGCCGACCAGTAACGAGAAACGCGGTTTTACTGCTTATTGTGTGTGAGACATCAGCAGAGACGCCACGCTCATACGCAGACAAAATCGCAGAGAAACCGCGTTAGTATTCGACTTAGTGGGCCGGTTCCTCGGCGGGTGCGAGCATATCGTCGATTTGGAGGATCAGAATGCTGTTCGTGTCGTCTTTGGCGTCGAGCGTTCCAGTAATGCGAAGCTTCGACAGCGGGGTCGGCCCGACAACGACCTCGTCGCCCTCGTGGAAACCACGAATCGAGCCCTGCAGGTGGATTTCAGCGCGACAGAGTTCGGGGTGATGGACGCTCGACAGATCGATGCTCTCGACGTTGGCGTTTTCGACCGGTTCGCCGTTGTGTGCGAGCGGAACCGCCGCCGGCTCGTCCATCTGGTCGACATCGAGCGCCTCATAGGCGTTGGCGGTCGGCTTATAGCCGCCTTTCGGGCCGGGAACGCCCTCGACCAGTTGGAGCGCTTTGAGACTCTGCATCTGATTGCGGATTGTTCCAGGGTTACGGTCGACCTCCTCGGCGATGTCTTCGCCCTTTACCGCCTCCTCGGTTTGGCGGTGGAGGTTGGTGAGTGCGGTGAGTATGGTTTTTTGACTCGGCGTTAGTTCGATCGATGACATGCTGTTTCGTTGGGCGGGGCCCATGATAAATCCGATGGAAAACTAAACAGAATACTGGCTGTAAATTGGTGTTTACCTTGGTTTTGCGTCGAATACGGCTGCTCTGG
>SL_4KL_010_BRINEDRAFT_10001658_pt1 | contig 12402 bp, 11 predicted proteins | sample SodLak_010_BRINE_2_FD_10664 | JGI IMG/M metagenome (IMG submission 10664) | reverse complement strand
CCGAGTGCGAGTGCGGTCGCCATCAGCACCCGGCCGAACGTGATCCACAGATGGTAGAGCGCCGAGCGGCCGTCGATGTCGCCCTCGACAACGAACTCGAGTATTAGCGATCCAACGAGCGCCGGTGAGGGGAACATCCGGCTGTCGTACATCGACAGCGCAATCCAAAAGACGAGAAACACACCGACTGACACCGCAATACGGAGTGGGCGTTTCATTGCTCGTCGTCGGCCGGCGTGTTTTGGAGATGGGCAAAAAAGCGTTCCATCATTGCCGATTCGGTCTCAATGAGCGCTTCGTCACCGATACGTCGTGGTCGCGGAACGTCGACGCTCACCTGATCGAACAGCTTTCCGTTTCCATCGAGAATCAAGATCGAGTCCGACAGAAACACCGCCTCGCTGCTGTTGTGGGTAACAAAGATGATTGTTTTCGCGGTCTCTTGCCAGATGTCGAGCAGGTCTTTACGCAGTTCTTTGGCGGTAAACTCGTCGAGGCTGCTGAACGGCTCGTCCATAAATAGGATGTCGGGGTCGATGGCGAGTGCTCGCGCGATACCGACTCGCTGGCGCATCCCACCCGACAGCTGTTGGGGGTAGCTGTCGATTTTGTCTTCGAGGCCGACGAGTTCGAGATATCGGTAGATGCGCCCCGACTGGTCTTCGGGGGGAACGTCCTGTGCTCGCAGGGCGAACCGGATGTTCTCGCCGATTGTGAGCCAATCGAGCAGCCGCGGCTCCTGAAACACGTAGCCGTAAAAAAACGAGCCCGGTTCGATCCGTTCGCCGTTCCGCGTAATTTCGCCGTCATCCGCTGGAATGAGTCCGGCAATCACGTTGAGCAGCGTCGACTTGCCACAGCCCGACGGCCCCATAATCGAGGTAAAGCCGCCCTCGGCGATGTCGAAATCGAGGTCTTCGAAGACGGTGAACGTGCTGTCGCCGTCGGAAAACGATTTCCGGAGGTTCGAGAACGTGATCGTCGTCTCGGCGGTGCCAGTGGTGGCAGGGGTGTCGGCTGATGATTCCATATCTACTGTCGGTGGGTGTTGTGTCATCTCGCGCTGGGACAGCCGTGTTCGTGTCCGTTGTTCATGCGTCCGCCATGTCCCGAAGTTCGTCGATCGAGATGATGTGATCTTCGCGTGGCGGAACCGCATCGATCGAACCAAGATCCTCCATGGCTTCGACCAGCCGCCACTGTGAGTCGATGAGTTCCTCGGTAAAGTCGTCAACCGGGAGATGTAGATCTCCGTTTTCGGCGAGTTCGATCACTGCACTCTCTTCGCCCTCGGAGACGCCTGCGAGCTGTCCGTACTCGTTGACGACCGATTCGGCGTTGGTCTCGATGTGCTCTTGGGCACTGCTCCAGCCCGCAAGCAACGACAGCGCCGTCTCCGGGTTTTCTTCGAGCCAGCCGCGCTGGGCACACCACGGCGTAATGAGTGGTGGGAAGCCGGTTTCTGTTTCCCACTCCTCCCACGCATTGTACACCGGTCGAACCTCATCGTCGTTGGCAAGTCCACGGACGGTCTGGCCGGTGAACTGCAACATTGCATCGACTTCGTCCTGTTCGACCATGAGGTCATAGAGCGTCGACGGATCCGATTCGATATCATCGTTTTCCTCTCGGATGTCGAAGCCGTGTTGCTCCCAAATCATCGCTTGGGTGTAGGTGCCGGTTCCGGTCGACCAGCCTGGATGGCCAAAGCGGATATCCCGGAGATCCTCAACATCCTCGATGTCGGAGTCGACGGGGACGAAAATCGAATTAATCTGTGTGATACACGGGCCGAACAAGACGAGCTCTTCTCCTTCTTCGACGTATCCTGCGAGGTTGTTGTACTCGAGCAATCCCACGTCGTTTCCGCCGTCGGGCAACGCGTTGACAAACCGTCCGTAGGCGGCCACTTCCGGACTGAAATCAACGCCTTCGTCGGCCCAAAACCCCTCGTCGGTGCCCGCGAGGAAATGCATGATATTGAGATTTCCTTCGGGCGTAAGTAGTTCGAGACTCCCCTCGGTATCCTCGTCTCCACCGAGACAGCCGGCGAGGCCGACCGTCGAGGCGGCACCGATCGATGCTGCTGCTTTCGTAAACGAACGTCTACTAACCTGCGGTTTTCGCATTACAAATCAACCAATGTTTCTGGTATTGTTATAGTTTTGGTTAGGCCGTCGAACAAATTGTGTGTGGGTGGCCACTATATTGTTAATATTGTATATACGGATTCCATTGCCACCGCTCTCAGGCAGCTTTCGGTGGCTCGTGGTCGGTCCGCCAGGAGTAGCGCTCGGTCTCGATGCGGTGGAGTCCGCGGTCGACACCGAACATGAGTAGCATCATCGGCAGCGCCCAGGCGATGATCATGTGGTTCTGATTGGCCTGAAAGTAGAAGTTGATGATCTGGCCCAGTCCGGTGGTCGTCCCGAAAATCTCTGCAATGAGCGTGATTTTCCACGCCAGCGTGATCGTGAGCCGGATACTCGAAAAGATGTGTGGGTACAGATGTGGAATGTAGATGTTTTGCCAGACGAGAAGCGGCGAGGCGTCAAACGCTTGGGCCATTTCCGGCAGTTTTGGATCGAGCTCCTCGATTCCCTCTTTGATCGAGATCGCCACGTAGGGCGTCACGATCATAAAAACGGTAAAAACGGCGACGAACCAGATAGTGAGGCCGAACCAGATTACGGCCAGAAACGCCCAGATTACCGACGGAAACGCAAAGGTAGCCAACACGTATACGAACAGATAGTCGTCTGCTCGTTCGCTGGTGCCCATCACGATCCCAGCCGTCACACCGACAACCAAGCAACAGATCGACGCCACTGCGACGCGGGCAAGCGTCATTCCATAGTTGTTGACGGCGGAAAACTCCGCGCCCGGGCCGAAGGCCTCCTGAAACGCTGCGACCAACTCGACTGCCGTTGGGAAAATGTATGAGGGTGTGGTTGCTGCGGTGAGGTTCCACCCGACGACCACGACGAGCACTGAAATCACAATCGGTAACCGCCCATTCACCCACGCTTGGAGGCCGAATCGGGACGCGTTCACAGATCGTTCTGTTTCACTCATGTGAACGGTTCTCCTCGGCTGTTGACACTCGGTCACCTATTCGATCAATTAGACTGTATTTCATCGGTTGTATAGCTCTGTAAACCACAAACACATAAATCTGTGTATCACCCGCCACCCGTTGGCTCAGTTTTGTGGTGACCGGAGCAGAAAGCCAACGAGCCCGGCAGCAAGCGCCAAGCAGCCGCCGACGAGGAACGCCGCATCCCAGCCGATGACGACGACGAGCCAGCCGACAACACCGCCGCCGAACACGCCGCCCCACATTTTGCCCGAGTAGACGATCGAGTAGTTCGTCGAAGAGTACTTTGCACCGTAGTAATCGCCAACGAGACTCGGGAACAACGAGAACTGTGAGCTCCAGAAGAAGACGGCGATGGCGACGGTGATGATGTAGCCGACGCCGCTTCCGAGCCCGGCGAAGACGACGACGCCGACGGTTCCAACCCCACAGAGCAGAAACGAAACGGCGGTGATCCGCTCGCGGTCGAACCGATCCGAGAGCCCGCCAACAACGAGCCGGCCGGCCGCCGAGCCGACCGGCAGCAACGTCGCCGCCACGGTTGCAACCCCAGCGGTCAGCCCGCTTTCCTCGGCATAGAGGATGGTTCGGGCGGTGATCATCAACCCCGCGGCGCTCACCGCGAAAAACATGAAGTACATCACCCAAAACTGCCACGTGCGAACCATCTCGCGCCAGGTGTACTGCGTCGGCATCGCATCGCTAGCGACGACCGCTGTTCCACCGTCGGTCGCTTCGGCGGCCGTGTCGCTGTCGGCTCCGTCTGTGTCTCCCGCGCCAGTCGAGTCTGCGTGATCCCAGCCATGCGGTGGATCGGCAAGCACGACGGTCCCGACGAGAATGCCAACCGCGATGAGCAGGCCCATGCTCCACAGTCCCGTGGTGAGCGCGTCGCCGGCGATCATGTAGCGAATAAACGGAACAAAGGCGGCGCTGCCGGCCGCAAACGCCATCGTGCCAATTCCGGTCGTCAGCCCGCGCTTGTCGGGAAACCACTTGACGGCCGTGTTGACCGCGACGGTGTACACCATGCCGACTCCCGCTGCGCCAATCCCGTAAAACAGGTACACCTGCCAGAGCTCCGTGGCGAACGCGAGGCCGACGTAGCCGCCGCCGGCGAGCACGCCCGCAACGAGCGTGACCACTCGCGGCCCATAGCGGTCGCGCCACCAGCCCGCAGGGAACTGCACGAGCGCCATGATGACGACGTAGGCGGTAAACACGAAGCCGAGCGCCGACAACGAGGCGTCGAGTTCGACTGCAAGCGGCCCCTCCAGTGAGGACCAGACGTACTGGTAGGGGCTCACGAGCGCCATCATCACGGCGGCGGCGGCGATCTGCCACCACCGCGAGTAGCCCAGCAAGTCGTGTGCCGCACCCGCGAGGTCGTCGCGGCGATGCTCGCTCATCGGTTCGTCGACTCCATCTGCATCTCCGGTGTGTGATTATCTCTGTCCATGATCACTCCTAATAGCCGAGTGCCGCGCCGTCGCCTCGCGGATCGGCCCCTCCTTCGAGCGTCCCGTTTTCGTGGAGCCGAATGGCGGCGGCGTGGCCCATTGTTTCGTCGTAATCGCGCGCCATCGCGACCGGCTGTCCCCGCCGAGCCAGTTCGTCGACAACGCGGTCGGGCACTCGACCCTCCAGCGTGAGCGACTTCGATTGCTCGCCCCACGTCCGGCCAAAGAGCCACCGTGGGGCCTCGATCGCCTCCTGTACGGTGTCGCCGAAGTCGACGATGCGCGAAACGAGCGCGGCTTGGGTCTGTGGTTGGCCCTCCCCGCCCATCGTCCCGTACAGCAGCCGTGGCTCGCCATCGCGTGTGAGCATCGAGGGGATGAGCGTGTGGAACGTTCGCTTGCCGGGTTCAAGGCAGTTGACGTGATCGGGATCGAGCGAAAAGAACGCCCCACGGTTCTGCGGGATAACCCCTGTTTCGCCGGCGATGACCCCGCTGCCGAAGTCGAAGTAGATCGACTGAATCAGCGACACCGCCAGCCCGTCGTCGTCGACGACACTCAAAAAACAGGTGTCGCCGCCTGCGTTCTGCGCCTGTGGCGTCGTCGTTTCGGGGACGATGCCGGGGTCGACAGCCGCCGGGAGCGACGACTCCGCCTCGATCAGCTGTCGGCGCTCGGCGAGATAGTCCGCCGCAAGCAGCCTGTCGACGGGCAGGTCGACGGCGGTGGGATCGGTCACCCAGGCGTCGCGGTCGGCGAAGGCGACTTTCGTCGCCTCGGCCATGTGATGATAGTAGTCTACACTCCCGTCGCCCCACGATTCGACATCGAACTCCGACAGCAAGCCGAGCAGTTGGAGCGCGGCGATTCCCTGCGTGTTCGGTGGGAGCGTGTGGGCAGTGTAGCCGCGGTAGTCGATGCTGAGCGGTTCGACCCACTCGGCGTGGTAGTCAGCGAAGTCGTCGGTGTCGAGCGGCGAGTCGTCGTCCAGACCGTCACAGAACGCTTCGGCAACGCGACCCTCGTAAAATCCCTCGCGTGCGCCGAGCGTCGCGAGTGTTTCGAACGAACCGGCGAGCGCAGGTTGGCGCAGGCTGGTTCCCGGTTCGGGCGCGTCGCCGTCGATGAGAAATGTTTCGGCGGCCCGTTCGTCTTTCCGCAGCACGTCGCGGTCGGCGGCGGTCCACCGGGCGAGGCTTGGTGCGACCGGCGCGCCCTCGCGTGCGTAGGTGATCGCATCCTCGAACAGCCGGTCCCACGGGAGCGTTCCGTACGCTTCGTGGGCGAGACGCCACCCGTCAACTGCGCCGGGAACGGTCAGTGCAGCAGCCGCACCGCGTTCGGGGATGTCGGCGTCGCCGGCAGATTCGTGCCCGTCTCCATCGGCTGGCTCGTCGTCGCGATCGGCGGCGAGTTTTCGGTAGTACTCGCGGGTTGCGGTCGCTGCGGCCGGCCCGCTTGCGTTGATTCCATCGGGCGACTCTCCATCGCTGATGAGCCAAAAGCCGTCGCCACCGAGGCCGGCCATGTGTGGATACACCACACATAACGTTGCGTTCGCGGCAATGGCCGCGTCGACGGCGGAACCGCCCGCACGGAGGATATCGAGGCCCGTGCCGCTGGCGAGATAGTGTGGACTCGTCACGAGTCCGCGCTGTGCGCTGGTCGGTGGCCGGCCGGTGTGGTGTGGTGTCATCTGTGGCTGTCTCGAATGTGTGAATTCGTTCGTACACAAAGGATTCCGCGTCGGGTATGAAAATCTTCGCACCTCGGCAGCGTTTCTCGGCCGCGGTGTGCGATCGGTTCGTCGCTGTCGCGTCGAGGCCGATCAGTCGGCCGTCGAGACGCTCTCGCTGTCCGTTCCGAACAGTCCCGCATATCGCACGACGAGCGGGATCACGCCGGCAACGACGATGGCCACAAGGCCGGCGGTCGCCAGCGACTCGATTCCGTTGGTCGTTCCGTAGCTAATCAGCGGCATCGCAAGCGCTGCGAGGCCGAACGCGACGGTGTATGCGGTGATGTCGTTCATTTAGATCGCCCCCAGGAAGCCGACAAGGGTCGCAACCACGATCACGACACCGACGATGGCACAGACAACGGCCACCCACGGAATGACCTTTCGGAGCACGTCGCCCTCGCGGCCGACGATACCGACGGCGGTGGTTCCGAGAATCACATTGGCCGGCGAGATGGCGTTCCCGATCGCACCACCGGCGGTCTGGCCGGCGAGGATCCACGATTCGGAGGTGCCGAGTGCGAGCGCGGTTTCGAGCTGCAGGCCGCCGAACAGGATATTCGAGGCGGTGTTACTCGACGTCATAAATGCACCGAGCGCGCCGATGATCGGCGAGAGGAAGCCGTAGGTTTCGCTGGTTGCGACCGTGGCGAGCCCCTGTGCGAGCACGCTCGTCTGGCCGCTGTAGTCCATGACGAGCGCCATGACGAGGAAGCCAACAACCGCAATCGACGCTGGAATCGCCGTTCGCAACACGACTTCGAGGAACCCTTCCTGTTCGCCGTCGATCAGTTCACGGGTTTGTTCGTAGTAGCCTGCCTGCCGGTAGACGAGGTACGCAACAAGCGCACTCACGAGCAGGAAGGCACCGGGGTAGTTCAGCAGGGCAATGCCGTCACCGGCTGCCGACAGCGCCCCCGTTTCGACGCCAAGGCCGGTTTCGACGGCGGGGAACGGGAGAACGAGTTCGACCGTACCGAGCGCTTCGCCGACCGGTTCGACCACCGCCGTCAGAAAGGCGATGACGGCGAGTACGCCGAATGGGAGTGCAGCGAGTTTCAGACTCATGAGGTCGTCGTCGACGGCGTGGGCGGCGTCGCTCGCGGTCGCGGTACCGCCATCGGTTCGCACGTCGCTTTGGGTTTCGCCGCCATCAGCAACGGCGGGCGAGGGTGAACTCGCACCGAGCGTTGTGATCTCGTCCTGCATTGCCGGGCGCGACTCGATGCCGTCGGCGGGCGCCGCGTAGCGCGATAGCTTCGAGAGCGGTGCAAGCGTGAGCAATGCGAGGGTCGCGGCGAAGAAGTTCGCGAACGCGGGCTCCCAGAAGTAGATGCCGAGCAGTTGGCCGCCGCCATGAACCAGCGAAATGACGACGACGAACGGCAGCGCGTAGCTAACGGCCTCGCGTCGACCGTAGATGTAGGCGATCGTCAGGCCGGCGCTGATGTTGGCGATCCAGAGCAGGACGCCGGCGCTGAGTGCGGTCAACAACACGTTTTGCATTTCGACAATGCCTTCGAGCGTTACCCACGCGACACCGAGCGTGCCGAAGGTGTTCGCCCATGCGTGGCCAATCAACGGAATTACGACCGCGTACACCGGCTTCACGCCGAGTGCGAGCAGAATCGGTGCGACCACAACGATCGGGGTTCCGAAGCCCGAAATCGACTGCATGAACGAGACGAACACCCAGCCGGCTGCGAGCACCAAGAACAGTTCGTTGCTGGTGAACGATTTGATCTGTTCACGGAGCGCATCAAAGCCGCGGGCGCGGTCGATGACGTGGTAGAAAATCAGCGCTGGGATAATGATGTAGAGAATCGCGACGGCCTCCCAAATACCAACGGCACTGGCAACGGCGAGCCCGGTCAGGTCGAGTTGATAGAGGCCGAACGCGACGAGAATCGCCGCGAACATCCCGACCGATGCGGCCTCGTGTGCAGCCCACCGAAACACCACGAGCGTAACCATCAACAGGATGAGTGGAATCGCTGCGGCGCCCCAGAATACGGGGTCAATGGGTGGCACGACCGTTCACCCCCAACATCGCCGATTCGGTGTATCCGGATTTTTTATTGGACGAAACTATGACGTGATGACGGTTTGGTTGACGCATGTCTGTCTCTTTTCGCATGCAACACCGAATCGTTCTTTTCACACCATATATAAGCGCTTCCTAATACGACTGTCAGACATATATACACATTTTATGTTCTACGGCTGCACTCAGCTATCGATCCACGCGTGTTTTTCCGTTGCAAACGATCGCTTGCGCGACCGGTCTTCTCCCAATCCGGCTTCGATTTCTGCGCGCACCGTCGTGATCTCCGCAGCGATGTCGTGGGTTGTGTCCTCCACCGGGGGCCGTAGTGCGGCAAGCGCCCCGTAACAGCTCTCGTCATCGACGAGTGGGGCGGCGAGACACGGTGTCGAGTCCGTTGCTGTGAGTGTGCCTTCGACGTATCCTTGCTCGTCAAGTGCTGCCCGCACGCTTTCGAGGTCATAGTCGGCCGACGCCACCGGTTCCTCGGCCTCGCCCGCCATCGTCAGCACGACAACTCCCGGGAGCGAGTGTGCCATCGGGAGTGCGCTTCCCACGGTGAGCGCGACCGACGGCGGGAGTCGATGACTGTCGATCACGATTCCTTGTTGACCCGCCCGCTCGATGAGGAGAACGCCGGTGTCAACGCGGTCGGCGTACGCTCCCAGCGCGCTCGTCGCCGCCCGGTACAGCGGCGAGTGGGATCGGACGCGACGACCCAGATGAACGAGCTTCGCCGAGAGCTGATAGTGTGGGCCGCGCTTTGTCACGTAGCCTAACTCCCGGAGCGTACTGACGTGATTGTGGACGATTCCCTTGCTCATCTCCAGTTCACGGGCGATCGTAGAGATTCGTGCGTGTTCAACGTGGTCGAGATGTTCGATGATTACAAACGTCCGGGCGCTCGTTTCGACCCGTCGCGGTGCTTCGTATCCCATTGACAACACCTCCCATGGCTATCATATAATCCTTTGGCGCTCCTCGCTCGTTGTCGCGTTCTATTCAATAGAACGACTCTCAGTCGCTGATTTTGTGACGAATGCGAAGCGTTTCGAATAGAACATTACATCCATATATTTGTAATATACTGGGTCTGGCTCAGGTGCATGGTTCGCGGAGTTCGTGGTCTTTCTACTTTGAAAAATATGTTCTACTGTGTAGAATATTTTTCGTCTCGTACGGAATCGATCAGATGATTCCCGCACTTTCGGCTTTCGAGAGAATCTGCTGGGCCATCCGATACGTCTCCTTGTCGATTACGTTCCCGTCGATTGAAACAACATCGTCGGGGTCGGCCTCGCGGTAGTGTTGAACAATCTGTTTGGCTCGCTGTGCTTCGGTTTTTGTCGGTGCGAACACCGTGTTTGCGGTGGCTATCTGCTTCGGAGTGATCACCATTTTGCCGTCGTAGCCCAGCGCCCGCTCGTAGCTACAGGCAGCCCGAAAACCGCCGGGGTCGGCGGCGTAGGGGCCACCGATAGCGAGCAGGTCGGCGCTTGCGGCCGCATGGGCAACCCGCGAGAGCGGGTAATGCCAGTAGTGTCCGGGGTAATCAACCGCACCCTTAATGGCGCCAACCGAGGCAGCGTAGTCTGCCGGGCCAAACAACAGGGCAGAGAGCCGGTCGCTCGCCTGGGCGATGTCGACGGCGTTGTTCATACCGGTCGCGGTCTCAATCTGGACATAGAGGTCGATTCTCTGATGTGGCCGGTCGACGGCGGCCTCAAGACTCTCGATCAGTGTTGCGACCGTGGTGACATCGTGTGCGGTTCGAACCTTCGGTAAAATCACCGTGTCGAGATCTGCTCCGGCCGCTTCAATCGGTTCAATGACATCGTTGTACCACCATTTTGTCGTGGTATCATTGATACGGTAGCCGAGACGCCGTTTCCCCCACTCGTGCTGGGTGATCGCGTCAATGACTGCGGTTCGTGCGCGTGGTTTTTCGCTCGGTGCCAACGAATCTTCGAGGTCGAACACGATTTCGTCGGCCTCGCTGTCGGCGGCTTCGACGACAAGCCGCCGCTCGTTGGCGGGAATCGCCAGCACCGACCGTCGAAGCGGCTGGGTGTCTGTCATACACTGCGAACGCAACCGAGCATCAAAAGAGTACTGTCGCTTTTTCGGGTCTGCAACTGGCTATCCATCGACATGTGGGCTCTCCCAAACGACAAATATATTTTTTGAACTAATCTTGCGCCTTTAATATTGTAAATATTACACAATATTAAATAAAGATTTTTATATAAATATTATATTTAAGTCTAAAATCCATAAATACTTTAGTTAATGGACTAAATACACGTTTTTAGTCGCATTTTTACATTATCTGTTTTTCACGCATTTATAGTACTGTCTAATTAATACAATAACACTATTTCTTTGGTCGGGAACTGTATGAACACATGTATGTTATTCTCGCTGTTGCTGGATGTGGCTGTAGGTCGTGTGTCTGCACCACAGATGGGAACGATGCGTCCATATTCAGCCGGGGTGGCAGCGTTTGCGATGGTCGTTGTCTAGAAATCTCACGCGTTTACGACAGCAAATGAGAAAACAGCAAACTCTAATGGGATGGGTTTCGAAGATTCGGGTGATGCCCACAGTAACCTACCTAAATTACGAGGTACTTGACGACGAAGGCTGGGAGATCGACGACGAAGATCTGTTCGACAGCGCCGCTGATGCCGGTCTCGGCGACGAGGATTACGGCACGCTCGAAGTCAACGAGGGCGAGTACATTCTTGAGGCCGCTGAGGCCCAAGGCTACGATTGGCCCTTCTCGTGCCGCGCCGGCGCGTGTGCGAACTGCGCTGCCATCGTCAAAGAAGGCGACATCGACATGGACATGCAGCAGATCCTCTCCGACGAGGAAGTCGACGAGAAGAACGTCCGACTCACCTGTATCGGCAGCCCGGCTGCAGACGAGGTCAAAATCGTCTACAACGCCAAGCACCTCGACTACCTCCAGAACCGCGTCATCTAAGCACTGCTGTGTGCGGTTCACCGCACACCAACGCGCCCGTTTTATCGCGACCACCCGCAACTGAGTGGTAACGCCACTGTGTCTGTGGCTCTGTGCTCACGGTTTCGAGGCGGCTGACCGGATTGATTTGGGCTGAAAATTGCACTGCGAACTACCGCCGCCTACGCGATGTAGTCGTAGGTTCGTTCGTTCATTCGGCCCCAGCCGGTGAAGACGAACTCGCCGTCCGGCTCAGTGAACGGGTCGACGTCGGCGGCATCTTTGGTGTAGTTGTGGACGTCGTGAATCTGTTCGTACTCCGCGTAGCTCAGGTCGTAGCGGGCGGCCAACTGCTCGTCAACGGAGAGCCCCGCGATCTCCTCGCACCAGCCGTCGCGGACGGTTTCGGCGTGGATTTCGGCCTGTGCACCGGAGCCGTAGGAGCCAACGAGGAGCCGCTCGCCGACGAGCTCGCGGTCGGCTTCGGCGGCCGACTGCAACGCGGCAATGCGGGCGATGTGGACCGATCCCGTGTACCAGTTGCCGACGTATCGTGAAATGCCGAGCGTCGGCTCGATGGTTTTGTCGTACCACGTGCGGTACTGCTCGGTGGTTTTCAGATTGTCCATGTACGCGCGAATCGCGTCCTCGTAGGCCTCCGGTCGTCGTAGTCGTCCTCGCGGGGCTGTCGCCCGATCTCGTCGGCCAGTTCGGTCTCGATTTCGGTGTCGCGGCTCATGTGGCGGTAGCCCAGCAGCGCGGCCTTGCGAACCATCCCCGGAAACGGCGTGTGGAACGGGACGTAGGCGAAGTCGTCGGGGTGCATATCCCAGCCGACCGTCTCGAAATCCTCGACCGCCTCGCGCATGCGTGCGAGATACACCTGCATCGAGCGCTTGCCGTCGACCGAGGGGAACTGCTGGTTCGGCTTGAGAAAGTCGGTTTCGTCCATGCTCCCGTAGCCCTGCTCGGTCGAAAGTTCAACGAGTGAGGGATGTTCGTCGATGAGCATGGCGACTGCGCCCGCGCCCTGGGTTGCCTCACCGGGATCGCCGCGGGCGTACAGCGCGGTGTCGGTGGCGATCACGAGTGCCGCAC
>SL_4KL_010_BRINEDRAFT_10001657_pt1 | contig 12402 bp, 13 predicted proteins | sample SodLak_010_BRINE_2_FD_10664 | JGI IMG/M metagenome (IMG submission 10664) | reverse complement strand
ACCAGGTTAGCAAAGGAAAGCACGAGCATTCCTTTCCAACCGATTTCGATCAGCTGGTCGATACGAACCCGCGGCAGCGCCGAGCGGGCCCACTGGGTGAACAGGAAAAAGGCCCAGATCTTGATGACAAACCAGACGAACCCAGGCAGCACCGGCCCAGCCGGCCCACCGAGGAAGACGGTCGCCATAATCGCCCCACCGAGGAAGACGTGAAGGAACTCTCCGAGGTAGAACAACACGAAGTACACCGAAGAGTACTCGGTCTGGTAGCCGCCGACGATCTCAGTTGGGGCTTCCGGAATGTCGAAGGGGTTCCGACCGATCTCGGCCATGTTCGCCACGAGAAACAGCACGAACGCAAAGGGGTTAACGAACGCGTACCACGCCGGAATGCTGAGGCCGCCCAATGAGATGAGCGTCGCCGACTGCTCGGCGACGATGGTCGACATCTGCAGCGAGCCCGCAAAGACGACCACACTCATTGCGGTGACGATCAGCGGGATCTCATAGGCGATGTTCTGGGCGACCGCGCGAAGTCCACCCATCAGCGAGTACTTGTTGTTCGAAGCGTAGCCACCCATCACCAACGACACAGAGGCGATAGAGGCAAACGCAAACACCAATGCGAGGCCGGCCTCGGGGTCGGCGAGATGGATGTTTAGCGGTCCGAGATCACCCATTGGGATCACTGCAAACCCAAGCAGCGCGGAGGATGGCAGAATGATCGGTGCGATATCGTACGACGGTCGGTCCGCGTTCGTCGGAATAATCAGTTCCTTCGAGAGCAGTCTCACCGAGTCAGTCACAATCGTCAGCAGGCCGAACGGTCCGATCCGGTCGACGGCGTACCGATCAGTAAACGCCGCGGTAATCTTTCGTTTCGCCCACGGACCGGCGACGCCGGTCATCGCCAGCATAATGTTGCCGACAATAAACGCAGCAAGTAGCGTGGCGATAGCCTCGCCGAGTGGTCCGCCAAGTCCAAGCAGGTTCGCGATTCCTTCGGGGAGAAGCACTTCTCCCTGCAGCGGTCCTGGCATTATCGATCCACCTCGCCGAGGACAATATCGAGACTGCCAAGCGAAGCGACCGCATCAGGAACATACTCGCCGTTCGACATCTCCGGTAGGGTCTGGAGATTCGAGAAACACGGACTGCGGATCTTGAAGCGGGCGGGCTTTTCGGTGCCGTCCGCACGCATGTAGATCCCGAGTTCGCCTTTCGCACCTTCGACCGCACGGTAGATTTCGGTGTCGTCGTCGGGTTTTATCGTCCGCGGAACGTTAGCCTGAATGTTGCGTTCGTCTTCGGGCCAATCTTCGAGGAGATCGATACACTGTTCGACGATCTTGGCCGACTGTTCGACCTCACGCATGCGCACGAGCAGTCGACTGTAGTTGTCACAGCCGTCTTCGACGACGACATCCCAATCGAGATTCTCGTAGTAGCCGTACGGATCGTCACGCCGAAGATCGTAATCGATCCCTGAACCACGAGCGACCGGTCCAGTTGCTCCGTAGCTTTTGGCGACCTCTTTGGGGAGCACTCCAGTGTCTATCGTTCGCATCTGGAGAATCTCGTTCGAAGTAATCATGTCGTGGTATTCTTCGAGGGCGGTCGGGAGTTCATCGAGGAAGTCACGAGTCATCTCGAAGAAGTCCTCGCGAGGTTCAGGCAGATCCCAGACGACCCCGCCAAGCCGGAAGTAGTTGAACATGAGCCGCTGGCCGGTGAGTTCTTCGAGGATGTTTTGGACCTTCTCGCGGTCCCGAATCGAGTACATGAAGATCGCCGTAAAGTCGCCATACACGTCGAGGGCGAACGTCCCGAGCGCCAGAAAGTGTGCTGCCATCCGACACAGCTCCGCGCCCATGGTTCGGATAACCTGGGCGTACTCGGGGACTTCGATGTCTGCCATATCTTCGGCCGCACGTGCATAGGCCCATTCGTTGAGCAGGCCAGCCGAAATGTAGTCCCACCGGTCAGGGTACGGCATGATCTGATAGCGGTAGGTGCTGTTTTGACACATCTGCTCTTCGCACCGGTGCAGATAGCCAATGTCGGGTTCGAGGTCGACGACCTGCTCGCCGTCGAGGACGGCTTTGACGTGCAGGACGCCGTGGGTGGCCGGATGGTGCGGACCGATGTTGAGAAACATCGTCTCGCTTTGATTGTCGGCCTTCTGGTCTTCGAGCAGCGGGTTGGCGTGTTCCCGCAGCGAGACGACCTGTGGTTGGTTCTGGTCGTACTCGAGACCAAGCGGGTGGCCCTGCCACGTGTCGGGGAGCAGAATCCGCCGGTGGTCGGGATGCTCGTCGTAGTTGATTCCGACCAGATCGTAGGCTTCGCGTTCGTGCCAGTCCGCGGTGCGGAAGACCTCGTTTGCCGACTGACTGACGGGGTTTTCTTTGTCGGCAGGGACGACGATACTGACCTCCTGGGTGCGGTCAGCGAACTTCGTCAGATGGTAGATCGACTCGTAGCGATCTTCGTACTCCTGGGCCGTCACACACGAGAGGTGATCGAAGCCGGCTTGGTCGCGCAGTCGACGGAGTGCGTCGACAACCGTATCGGGTTTGATCACGAACCCTGGTGCGTTGAGGTGCTGTTCGCGGCCGATGACGAGATCACCGAGCAGCTCGGCAATCTCTTCGGGTGACTGTTCGGCAACGTCGGTGGTGTCTGGAAGTTCGACGCTCATGGTGAATCAGCCCAGTTGTACCGCATGACGAGATCCTCGGTGTCGATTTCCTGTGCCAACTGGTCGACGATCTCATCGCGTTCGAGATCACCGAACTGTTCGAGCTCGTAGGGTTTGACGACCACGGGGGCGGACTCGCCGTTGGCGATTCGTTCTTGCAACTTGGCGACTCCATAAATGAGTGCCTCGGGTCGTGGTGGACAGCCCGGGACGTGAATGTCGACTGGAATGACCTCTTCGGCACCCTTGACGACGTTGTACCCCTCCTGGAACGGGCCGCCCGAGATCGTACACGAGCCCATCCCGATGACGAACTTGGGTTCAGGCATCTGGTCGTAAACGCGTTTCATCCTCGGGGCGAACTTCGAGACGATGGTCCCAGGAATGATAATCACGTCAGCCTGCCGCGGGGAGGCTCGTGGCACACCGGCAGCAAAGCGGTCGAGATCGTGTTTGACCGCGTAGGTGTGCATCATCTCAATACTACAGCAGGCAATGCCGAACTGCAGCATGAACATCGACGACCCCCGCACCCAGTTCATGAACTTATCGAACTTGGTGAGAATAAACGGTGAAGAGCCGAAGGCTTCCCGGAGTCGTGAGTTGAATCTGTTGTCTTGTCCTGCGAGTCGTGCATCGCGGGTTTCGGTTACTACCTTCGAGCTGTCGGTGACGAACGGTTGTTGGTTGTCGCTGCTCATGTGTTTTGTCTCTGTGTCTTTTGCGTGGCTGCGCGCAGGCTTTTCGTCCACTCAACTGCACCGACGCGCCACGCCCATACGAGACCGACGACGAGGATCCCAACGAAAAGCAACATTGGGAGCAACGCCTGCGAAAGCGGAACGCCCGCCTCCAGCGCGCTGCGATACATCACTGCCCACGGGAAGATCATCACCGTCTCGATATCGAAGACGACGAACAGCAGGGCAACCATGTAGTACTGAATATTCAGCTGGACATGCCCCGAGCCCGTCGGGATCTCACCGCTCTCGTAGGTCGTTTTCTTGCCTTGTTCGGGGACCGCCGGCCGAAGCAGTGCTGAGACCACCATCATCGCGAGTGGGATCGCAACACCGACAACCGCCAACGCCCCGATTGCTATCCATGACATTCCGGGTTCTCCGTAACGTCTGAGGCTTTGAACCCGCCCCTCATAAGCGTTGATTTTCGAGCGGCCCGCTCAGCTTCTCGACACGTGCCCTATGAGAACGAAACAACCCGAAATGCCACCGGTCGAACTGCAGTCGTCCAGCGTCGACTCTTTGAGAACGGCCACTGGCAGGTCTGGTCTGTTTGACCCCCAGAACCGCTCAGGCTTCGACAGAGACGAACGAATCGATTCGCTCGAGCAGGTCGTCGACGCTTGGCCGGTCGCCGGGGCTGTCACCGCGATGGACGTACTCGACTGCCGGCTCCGATCCAGTGGTGCCAATAACGACCGCTTCGGGCATCCGACCGATCATATCGTGGAGCCCGCCGAGCGTGCCAAAGCGGGTCGGCTGGTCGTACTGCTCGCTCGCTTTCTTTGAGCCGTCGGCCAGCAGTGGAAACGGGAGGTCGAACTGCGCTGCCCAGTTTCGGGTCCGGTCGACTGGCTCCGGCAGCACTGCGACCACGTCGGCGTTCCGGGCCGCGAACTCGTCGTAGCGTGCGGCAATCGTCTCGACCTGATTGCGGCATTTCGGACAGTGGTAGTCTCGGAGGAACAGCAGGACAATCGCGTTCCGAGCGGGATCGGCGGCGTACTCTCGCAGTCTAAACAAATCGGGGCCGACAGTAACGTTAGTGAGTTCGAAATCAGTAAGTTCGNTCATTGTGTACATTCATCTCCGGTCTGGTGGGTCATGAATCAAAATGTAACCGCCTGCTCGCTAGGTTACCAGTCGGTTACGGCCCGACTCAGACAAAAAACATTACTCGGAGAACTCTTCGGGCAACGGTTTCATTTCCATCCCATCCGGCGGGTGCAGATGTTCGAGTCCCCAAACGCCCATTGCCCGAATGACCGGTTCGAGCGACGCACCGAACGGAGTCAGTGAGTACTCGACGCGGACGGGTTTGTCATCGGTGACCTCGCGGTCGACGATTCCTTTTTGTTCTAAGTCTTCTAACGCCCCGGACAGTACCTTGTTCGAGATGCCGTCGGCTGCACGTTTGAGTTCGTTGAACCCCAGTGTCTCGTTTTTGATGAGTTCAAAGACGATGACCGGATGCCATTTCCGCCCGATGAGTTGTGCAGTCGTCGTCACCGGACACCACAACTCACCCGTACACCAGACATCCAAGGTTGTGTCGTTCATACCGCTACAATCTCCCGGACAATAATAACTACCAGTGACGGATGTCTGTGGTAAATCTACCAGTGACGGATGTCTGTGGTAAGCTTACGATTTGCGCTCGCGGAAGCCGTCGATCCCCAGATCGTGCAGGGCTTTCGAGACCTCACCGACATTGCCCTGCAGTGAGTCGTGATACTCGACGAGTGCGGTTTCGATCTCGTCGTGTTCTCGCGAGAGGATCTGGCCCGCAGAAAGACCTGCATTGAACGATTTGCCGGCGTCGACCGCGGTGATCGGCGCGCCGGTTGGCATCCCAATCACGCTGTCGACGGATTTCTCCTGGACGGGCACCCCGATGACGGGAATCGGGTAGGCAATCGAGGCCGACATGTTGGGCAGATCAGCCGATTTGCCGCCCGCGCCCGCGATGATCACATCAATGCCACGGTCGGCGGCGGTCTCACAGTAGGCGTACATCAGTTCAGGCGTTCGGTGCGCCGAGACGACGTAGCTCTCGAACGTAAAGCGGCTCTCCGGTGGCTTGTCGAAATCAGTCTGTTCGGCAAATCCGAGTGTTTCGAGCGCGTCGTAGGCTCCGGCCATCACATCGAGATCCGAATCCGATCCCATGATGATCCCTACGTCGGGTGTCTCGGTTGGGTCGCGGTTCTGTTCGGCTTCGGTTTCGAGTCGGTCAATTAGATCTTCGACTTCGGGTGCGGTAGTCATTGGATACTGGTGTGTGCGAGTGGTGGTAGTACTTATTGGTCGACGGCCTCACGCCCGTCGCTGCCGACGNNCGTCACGNCCGTCGCTGCCGACGAACGTCAGTCCGTCGCGGATCGATTTGGTGGTTTCGAGGAGGTCTTGGCGGTCGCCGTCGTCCGGATCGGTGACGGTCACGTGGCCCATCTTACGAAGCGGTCGAACCTGCCGTTTACCGTACCAGTGCATGTGGGCGTTCGGTTCGTCGAGCACCGAGTCGACGTTGTACAACGTCGCCTCTTCGGATTCTTCGACATCGCCCAGAATATTGGCCGAGACGGTTGGCTCCCGAAGCTCAGTTGGACCCAGTGGCCAGCCCAACACGGCTCGGATGTGGTTTTCGAACTGCGAGGTGCGCGCACCCTCAATCGTCCAGTGACCGGAGTTGTGGGGCCGAGGGGCAATCTCGTTGACCAGAATCTCTCCGTTTTCGGTTTCAAATAGTTCGATGCCGTACACACCCCAGCCGTCGAGGAATTCAAGGACTTCGGTGGCGACCTCCTGAGCACGCTCCAGAGTCTCGTCGTCACTTCGCGCCGGCGAGACGCTGGCTCGCAGGATTTCGTCTTCGTGGATGGTTTCGGTGACAGGGTAGGTGGCGACCTCGTCGACTCCTTTGACACCAATAACTGACAGTTCCCGTTCGAATGGGACAAACGACTCGGCCATGGTGTCGACGCCCAATTCCTCAAGCGCGTCGGCTGCCGCGTCGGGCTCATGGACAGGCGTGTTGCCCCGGCCGTCGTAGCCGCCCTTGCGGGCTTTCAGCATGACGCCGTCGAGTTCGTCGACGACCAGCTTGAGGTCTTTTTCGCCACCAATGCCGATGAACTCGGGGACAGGAATGCCAACATCCGCGAGCGCCTCTTTTTGAACGAGCTTGTCTTGGATCGTCCGGAGCGTGCCGGGATCGGGGTTGATTGGAATCTCGTACTCGTCGGCAACCTCCGAAAGCAGGTCCGGATCAGCAAGCTCGATTTCGAACGTGAGAGCGTCACTCACTGCAGCGAGTTCGCGGACTGCCTCGGGGTCGTCAAAATCGCCGACGATCTGCTCGCGGGCGACTGCTGAGGCCGGACACTCTGGGGTTGGGTCCAAGACGACGATGTCGACGCCGAGCGGCGCGGCGGCTTCGGCGAGCATACGGCCGAGTTGGCCGCCGCCGACGACGCCCAGTGTCGGACCGGGTAATGTGGTTGTCATACGCGAGTGATTCGGTCGACGGCTCAAAAGGGTTCTCAACTGCGAATACGTGATATTCCCGGAGTTCAGCGCGGGGCTTTCATTTCGAATTCCCTGTGACTTCCAACTGCACTGGCTGTGGGCTGTTAGATCACGATTGCTGCCACACCCAGCAGGGTGAGCACGAACAGGGCAGCAACGATGGCCCACAGAATCATTGCCCCTTTCCGTCCGCCAAGCTCGACTGCTGCGATGCCGAAAATACCGAGGGCAATGGCCGTCAAGATTTCTAACCCACTCTGTGCAGTTCCTTGTCCCTTGTTAGCTTTGATGTAAAAGTATGCAGGGATGACTAGTCCAATCGGGAACGTAAGCAGCCCGACCCCAATAGCAGCAATCCACACTATCGTCGAATACTGGTCTGTGAGGCTCTCAGTGCTACCACTCGTATTTGTTGCCATGCCCGCAAATACTATCCTGGATATAAAAATCCAAGTAATTGAAGTAAAAATGTATGTTACGATGGCTGAACCGTTTTAGTGCCGGCGACGACCAGCCAAAAGCCACCAACCATCATCGCACAAGTGAGCGCGAGCGCGAGCGTGTACCCCTCGGTGTAGGCAATCGAGGCCGTCCCCAACGGCGGCATCGCCAGCGAGCCGATCCCCGCGGAGATGTTGAAAATGCCGACAATCGCCGAATCCATTTTCGGGGGATAGACCTCCAACAACAGCGGAATGTACAGCGTTGCACAGCCACCCAATCCGAGACCGACTAAGACGACACCGGCGGCGACCGCCGGAACCTGGGGAGCGACAAGCAGCGCGATGCCGACCGCTGCACCGCCCAGCGAGCCCAAAAACGCCCGTCTCGAACCGATCCGGTCGGCGAGATAGCCGCTGGCGATACGGGAGACGATGCTGACGCCGCCGATGAGCCCGAACGCCGTCGACGCGCCGACGGCGGTCAACCCCCGCGCCTGAAACAGGTCGACCGCAAACGCCGCCAGCAGATGGTACCACGCAAATGCTAATCCCATGCCGACGAACAGATACTGAAACCGGCGGCTGCCGGCCAGCCCGGCGCTCCACTCGACCATCTCGCCGACCGAGGCAGTCGACTGTTCGACCCAGCCGGGTCGCTTGCAGACGAGACCGGCCAACAGAAAGGCGGCGGCCGTCGCACCGACGATGAGCAAAAAGGCGCGCTCGACGCTGTAGGCGTCGAAAGCGAACTGCCACAACGGCGGGAAGACGAACAGACCGAGCCCGTTGCCGACGAAGATCAGCCCCGTCGCCGCCCCGCGGCGTTCGTCAAACCACCGGGGGACGACCGAGGCGACGAGTACGAAGGCGGTTCCCAGCGCCAGCCCGAGGAGGCCAAACACGACGAGCAACCCGACATAGGAGTCGACGACGTACAACGAGGGCGCGATGGCCCCCGTTGTCGCTGCACAGCCGAGCAGGATGCCGCGGGCTGGTAGCCGGACACCCAAGACGCCGATCACGCCGGAGCCAATAAAAAAGGCAAACAGCATTACCGAAAACACGGTCGACAGCGCGACTGGCGAGATGCCGAATGCTTCGCTGAACGGATCGCGGAAAATTCCGTACGAAAGCGGCGTGCCGAACGTAAAGACCATCGCAAACGCCCCAACAGTCGCCACCAACCAACTGTGTCGGCTATCAGGAGCCACAACCGACCGGTTGGGCCAACCGGACGAAAGCGTTCCGTTTCGAGAGACACGTCGCAGCCAGCGGCTCGTCTCGGGTGGTCACTGTCGACTGCCGAACGGTAGTTCTTTTGTACGAGCGGCCAACGGTCGGGTATGATTGCAGTCGGAGTTGTGGTCGCCCAATTCAACAGTTCGGTGACCACCGATATGCAGGCGGCAGCCGAAGCGGCTGCTGCCGAGCGGGACGCAGAGATCGTCGACGTGATCGAAGTACCAGGCGCGTACGACTCGCCGCTGGCGGCCGACCGGCTGGCTCGCCGCGACGATATTGATGCTGTTGCCGTCATCGGCGCTATCGTCACCGGTGACACCAACCACGATCAGGTGATCGCCGACGCGGCGGCACAGGGGTTGACCGATGTGAGTCTTGAGCGCGACAAACCCGTGACGTTCGGCGTCAGCGGGCCGGGAATGAGCGGCGCGGAGGCCCGCGAACGCACTGANAAAGGAGCGGAAGCCGTAAACGCCGCCGTGGATATGGTAGAGGTACTAGCATGAACATGGAGTTTGCAGACCGAGTCGGCCGAGTCGAACCGAGCGCGACGTTCGCGATCAGCAATATGTCGAGTGAGTTGGAAGCCGACGGAATCGATGTCGTCGACCTCTCTGTTGGCGAACCCGACTTCCCAACACCACAGAACGTTATCGACGCCGCCAAAGACGCTCTCGATGCGGGCCACACTGGCTATACGACCACGAACGGAATCGCACCACTCCGCGAGGCGCTCGCCGAAAAGCTTCAGGCGAAAGGCGTCGACGCCAGCCCCGAAGAGTTCATCGTCACTCCTGGCGGCAAACAGGGCCTCTATGAAACGATCAACACCCTGATCGACGACGGCGACGAAGTCGTTCTTCTCGATCCGGCGTGGGTTTCGTATGAAGCGATGGTCAAACTCGCCGGGGGATCGCTCAACCGTGTCGATCTGTCGCCGTACGGCTTCCAGCTCGAACCCGGTCTCGATGATCTCGCCGAGGCTGTCTCGGATGAAACGAAGCTCTTGGTTGTCAACTCGCCGTCGAACCCGACCGGCGCGGTGTACTCGGATGCCGCGCTCGAAGGTGTTCGAGATCTGGCCGTCGAACACGATTTTGCCGTGATTTCCGACGAGATCTACGAGCGAATCGTCTACGGTGAAGACCCAACCTCGCTTGCCTCACTTGACGGAATGGGCGACCGAACAATCACGCTCAACGGCTTTTCGAAAGCGTTCTCGATGACTGGCTGGCGGCTCGGCTACATTCACGCACCCCAAGACCTCATTGATGAAGCCGGGAAGATCCACTCGCATTCGGTGTCGTCCGCAGTGAACTTCGTCCAACACGCCGGTATCGAGGCGCTCTCCGAGCGAACCGACGATGCGGTCGTCGAGATGCGCGAAGCGTTCCGCGAGCGACGGGATATGCTGGCGGAGCTGTTTGCCGAACACGACGTCGACGTGCCGGTCGGCGACGGAGCCTTCTATATGATGATCCCGGTCGACGAAGACGACCAAGCATGGTGCGAAGGTGCGATCCAAGACGCCCATGTCGCAACCGTCCCCGGAAGCGCCTTTGGCGCGCCCGGCTACGCGCGAGTCTCGTATGCAGCCAGCGAACAGCGACTCAAAGAGGGCGTCGACCGACTCGTCGAACACGGCTACTTGTAACCAATCGCGGAGTTCGGCGGTTCAGGAGCCAAACACGTCGACAGTGCGAACAACACGTCGACGACGTTGGATAACACGTCGACAGTGTGGGATACTACACGGAAAGAGCAATCGACGACCGATGTTTCGCTGTCCGGAGGGTCGACTACTGGCTCCACTCGATGCGATAGACTTCGGTTTCGAGATCCTTTTTTGATTTCTCGTGGTGGTCAAACTGGTTTTGGAGTTCAAAATCGGCGGCGAAGGCGTGTGTGACCGTGCCTGCGTTGTCGGCCGCAAACGCTTCGATGAACGCTTTGCTGCCCGTATTATGAACGGAGTACGAGACATCGCTTATTTTGGCGGCTGTCTGCAGAAAGCCACGGTCAGCTCCTTTCTGGCCGTTTTGGGCACCGAACGGGGGATTCATCACGACCGTTGCGGGCTCGTCGAGAGCCAGCGGTGGACGGGTAGCGTCGGCCTGCAGCCAGTGGATTTCGGTGGCTGTGCCGACCCGCTTGCGGTTTTCGATGGCCGTCCGCAGCGGTTTGCCGTCGACTTCGAGGCCGATCACGCGGCTCGGTCCTCGGAGAGCGGCCCCGAGTGCGAACATCCCCGTACCGGCTCCGAGGTCGACGACAGTTCGACCGTCGATATCGCCCTGTAGATCCGCCAAATGAATGACGTGGGCCGCCAACGAAGGCGGGGTCGGATACTGTTCGAGAGCGGCCTGTGGATTCTCAAAACCGGCGACGACCGCCAGTTGGCCTTCAAGATCACGTTTGCGAGCCATCTCAGGGCCTCCATAGTTGTGCGTGGCCCTCTGCGGCCGCTCGTTGAGTCTGGATCATACTGATTGTACTGGCTGTCGGCTCAAAAGCCTTACAACGGTAACACCAGGTGGTATATCCATCAATTGCCTGCCACTCGGCACTAACAGAATGCATACAAAACGACACACAGCATGAAAGACAGTGTTTACCAAGCGACAGCAGTTCGGCTGTTTGCACTGTAGCGCCGAACCCGGCTTTTGGGGCCACGAGCGGTCTTCTACGCCGTCTTTGTGGCTCGGTCGACGGTCATGTCAGACGTTTATTCCATGAGACAGGTCTGTTTTATTTCAAAAACGTTTAAATAACATCCGAACCACAAACCTTATAATGGAACGTCCGAGCAGGCAGCGCCAACAGGAGCGAGAATCGGAACAGCAGTCGGACGAAACGCTCGAATGTCCGGAGTGCAGTTCAGATGAGATCGTCACCGACGCTGACCAAGGCGAGTTAGTCTGTGATGACTGTGGGTTGGTGCTTGATGCCCAGCAGATCGACCGTGGCCCCGAATGGCGGGCGTTCAACCATTCTGAGCGGCAGAACAAATCTCGGGTCGGCGCGCCGATCACCGAGACGATGCACGATCGGGGGCTGACAACCACCATCGACTGGAAGGACAAAGACGCCTATGGTCGATCCCTCTCGTCGGAAAAACGCAGCCAGATGCATCGGCTACGCAAATGGCAAGAGCGCATCCGCACGAAAGATGCCGGCGAGCGGAACCTACAGTTCGCGCTCAGCGAGATCGACCGGATGGCTTCGGCGTTGGGTGTCCCTCGGTCGGTACGCGAAGTCGCCTCGGTAACGTACCGTCGCGCGCTCAACGAAGACCTGATCAGAGGTCGTTCGATTGAAGGCGTCGCCACCGCGACCCTGTATGCGGCCTGTCGACAGGAGGGCATTCCGCGCTCGCTGGATGAGGTCGCCGAAGTCTCTCGGGTTCCACAAAAAGAGATCGGCCGAACGTATCGGTACATCTCTCAGGAACTCGGATTGGAACTCCGACCAGTCGACCCCAAACAGTTTGTCCCACGGTTTGCGTCGTCGCTCGGCCTCAGCGAAGAAGTCCAAGCCAAAGCCACCGAGATTATTGATGTCTCCGCCGAAGAGGGGCTGCTGTCAGGAAAATCACCGACCGGGTTTGCGGCCGCAGCGATCTATGCGGCCTCGCTTTTGTGTAACGAAAAGAAAACCCAACGCGAAGTCGCTGACGTGGCGCAGGTCACCGAAGTGACGATCCGCAACCGGTATCAAGAACAGATCGAAGCAATGGGGTTTAGATAAC
>SL_4KL_010_BRINEDRAFT_10001655_pt1 | contig 12403 bp, 14 predicted proteins | sample SodLak_010_BRINE_2_FD_10664 | JGI IMG/M metagenome (IMG submission 10664) | reverse complement strand
GCCCCGGCCATTAAGGGCTCTGGCTTCGATAAATTCGGTATGCCCACAGGGATACTCACCGACGAGGCAGCGGATCAGATCGTCACCACCTGTCGAACGGCAATCGGGGATAGCCTCCGGTCGGTTACCTACTTTACACGTGATGACTACGAGCAGGTCTACCTCCGTGAAGAGTTAGAACGCGACGCCGACCTCTCGACGTTCATCGGCCACGAGTGGCACGGATTCAAAACCGCACAGACGGCCTACGAGGGCTCTGAACTCGGCGATTACAACTACACTATCCGTGTCTTCGACAACGGCTTTCTTATCCGGGTTACCAGCGACCGCGAGGGCGTTATCGTGACGACCGACGGCCTCACCGTCAAGGACTTCAACGAAGTCGCGACCGCAGTTGGCTCCTTCCTCGACTCGCGTGCGGTCGCCTAACGAGAGTCGGTTGATTCGACTCCACCGGCGTTCCGATCCGCCGACTCACGAGCAGTTCGTGATCGATCCACAATGTGAGTTCGTCGACGGCGCGAGTCGGCACCGATCGGCAGTCCCGAACCCAACTGGCCGTCCGTCCCGAGCAACCGAGCGAATCGGCGGCGTTCGGCGGCAACTCTATCGAGTGTCATGCCGACACGCAATGTCGATATCGGTTGTAGTAATGGGTGGCGTTTTCACCGGAAAGCGTCGACTACTGGCGTGAAACAGTCCGATGATACCGCGAGCGTAAGGCCCTTTTCGGTGACGCCCCTTTACTTGATAGTGACTGATTCAGCACTTCCAACCCCGGTCGAACGCGAACTCGAGGCACACGACGCGTTCGAACCGACCGACGACGGCTACGAACTGACCACGACCGTCTTCGAGACCCACCTCACCGCCACCGACGCCGAGGGCAAACGCGACGGCACGTTTACCGTCACCGTCTCCTTGCCGACGCTCGACGCCGCCACCGTCGACGCCGTTGCCCCCGTCGTCGAAACTGACTGGTTCGAAACGTTCGAACGACGACTCGCCGACGTCTTTACCGTCGCCCACACCTCCACCCACGACGAGCCAACCGTCGACCGAACCGACCGAACCGTCCGTGTCACCCTCGAGTACACCGCCTGGGACGCCCGCGAAGGCGTCGACGACGCCAAATCCACCCTCGAGTTCGTCGAAGGCACCTACGCCCAGGGACTGATCCCCGGCTACGATTACCGTGGCCCAGCTGCGACACTCCTCGAGAACGCCCAGAGCCGCGGTCAACAAGCAAGCGAGGGCGAACGCGGCGGAATGCCGATGTAGGCCCCACAAAATCAAACACACCGGCCGGGAGCGTGGCTGCGCACACTTCGTGCGGAGCCACGCGACTCGGGGAAGGGCAGGCCGTCACCAGCCACCGACCGCGAGCGAGGCCGCAGGCCGAGAAGCGGGCCGACGACCGATGTGGAGAACGCGACGCGTTCGGAACGGAGGAAGGAGTGCTTTTGCTCGAGCTTTTATCGAGGGTGCGACTAGCCGCGCCCGCAGGATAAAAGGTCGGTCTTAGTCCATCGCGATATACGTCTGGGTGCTTTCGACGCCGTCGACGCCCTGAATCTGGGTGGCAGCGATATCTTTGACCGCCGCGGGAGTCTCGACACTCGCTTTCGCGATGATATCGACGTCGCCGGCGACGATATGGGCGGAGTCGACGCCCTCGATATCCTCGATTTCCGTTCGCAGTCGGTCCGCCTCGCCCGTGTTCGCTTTGATCATGACGAATGCTGTAACCATCAGTTGACACCTCCACGGCCTGCGTTTGCGGCTGCCAGTTCCGGACGCTCGCCGACGAGCAACTGCCGAACGTCGCTCAAGACCTCGAAATCAGCGAGAACAACGAGTCTATCGCCTACCTCGAGCGATTGGTCCTCGTCGGGGATCGCAAGCGAGTGGTCACGTTTCCCGAAGGCAAGCACTCTGGCATCGGCCGGCAACTGCAGTTCGCTGATCGTATAGCCGTTGACGGGTGCGGCGTCGGTGACTGTGAGTTCGACGACCTGTAGGTTCGGGGCGATGTCGGCGATAGCCCGGATCGTCCCGCCGAGCAAGGCGTTTTTCGCGCCGATCGCACCCAGGCGCTCGGGGTAGATGATTTCGTCGACCTCGCCTGCGTACTTGCGGTAGATCCCCTCGCGGTAGGCCTCGTCGATCCGCATGATCGTCCGACAGCCGTAGTGTTTTGCGATCATACACGCCGTGAAATTGACGTTGAGATCGCCGGTCAGCGCACCGAGTGTGTCGGCGTCTTCGATCGACGCCGATTGCAACACGTCCTCACGCGAGCCATCACCCTCGACGACCGGAAACGATTCGTTTCGGGCCCGTCTGATCGTCGATTCGTCTCGTTCGACCAGCGTCACGTCGTGGCCCTCCTCGCGCAAAACACGGGCGGTGCGCAGCCCTACCCGTCCGGCTCCGATAATCACGAACCGCATACACACGGGTACGCTTTCGCCCGTCAATAAGGTTGCCCTCGAATCACACGCCAACGGCTAGCACAACCCAATCAGTTACGGTCGCAGACACCGGCGCTCTCACTCGATCGGGACGACTGCAAACGCCTTCGAGGCAAACACTTTAGTCGTGTGATGCTGTATCATACCAGCGACCGATGGTTCACGCCTTCGTTATGATCAAGACGGCCGCTGGAAAGTCCGAGGGGCTACTCGCATCGATTCGGACGCTAGGGCCGGTCTCTGATGCACACATCGTCGCCGGAACCTACGACATCATCGCCGAAATCGATGTCGCCGAAATGTATGACGTATTAAACGCCGTCTCGACCGAGATTCAGGGACTCGAGGGCGTAACCGACACGAAAACGTACGTTGCGATGAGCTAACGACCGACCTTTTAGGCTGCACTTCGTTTTGGGTCACTCGTCGGCCCGCTTCTCGGCCTATGGCCTCGCTCGCGGTGATCGTGGTCGGTTGCCTGCCCTTCCCCGGGTCGGGCCGCTCTCGTCGTTCTCGAGCGCCCCTCCCGGCCACTACGGATGCCGGTCGAGTGCGTCAGCGATCGCATTTTTGACACCCTCGAATACGATTTCGGGGTCCTGTGTCGCGTCGATACGGACAAATCGGTCGGGGTCTGTCTCGAGGAGGCGTTCGTAGTTCGCCTGCACGGAAGCGAGGTAGTCTGCGTGTTCGAATTTGTTGGTCGCTCCCGCGCGTTCGGCTGCTGTGTGGGGGTCGAGATCGAGATAGATCGTCAGATCGGGTGGGATCGAAAACGGCTCGTGGACGTCGATGACGTACTCGAGCGGGTCGTCGATGCCGAGTCGGCCCGACGATGCGAGTGTTGCGCCCTGATAGGCAAATCGGGAGTCGGAGTAGCGATCCGAAATAATGAGGTCGCCGGCCTCGAGGGCAGGTTCGATCACTCGAGAGAGGTGAGCGGCGTGGTCGGCCGTGTAGAGAAAGAGTTCGGCGAGGGAGTCGGCGTCGTCGTCGCGGATCGATCGGTAGACAGCCTCGCCGTACCAGGAGTCGTCGGTGGGTTCGCGGGTAAACGTGGCCTTGGGATAGCTCCCCTGGAGTTGCTCCCAGATCGTCGTCTTCCCGCTGCCGTCCAGTCCCTCGAGCGTAACCAGCATACCTCGTTTTCGTGGAGAGATGAATAAGGATCCATCGACATCGGTGCCCTCACAGCGTAGGCGACCAGCTATTTGTTGCTGGGAACAGATGTGTTTGATATGAATATCCTCGTTGCTGGCGGGACCGGATTCATCGGAACGAACCTCTGTGCGGAGTTGGTCGACCGCGGTCACGAGGTTACCGCGCTTTCGCGCCGGCCCGACGACGACGTTCCGGAAGGCGTCGAGACGACGATGGGCGATGTGAGCGCGTACGATTCGATCGCTGATCCGGTTGCCGACCACGAAGCAGTCATCAACCTCGTCTCGCTCTCGCCGCTGTATCAGCCAACCGGCGGGGCCGACCACGAGACGGTCCATCTCGGTGGCACCGAAAACCTCGTTCGCGCCGCAGAAGACGGCGACACCGACCGCTTTCTCCAGATGAGTGCCCTCGGTGCTGATCCACACGGCGAGACGGCCTACATCCGGGCGAAAGGGCGCGCCGAGGCAGTAGTCAGGGAGTCAGATCTCGAGTGGACGATCGTTCGCCCCTCGGTCGTCTTCGGCGACGGTGGCGAGTTCGTCTCCTTTACGAAACGGTTGACAACGCCGTACGTGACGGGACTTCCTGGCGGTGGCCGGACCCGGTTTCAGCCGATCTGGGTCGGCGACCTCGTTGGAATGCTCGCCGACATGCTCGACGATGACGACCACGTCGGCGAAACCTACGAGATCGGCGGCCCAGAGGTGCTTTCGCTCGCAGCCGTCGCGGAACTCGCCCACGCAGCCGACGGCCGACCCGTGACCGTCTTGCCGGTTCCGATGGCACTCTCGAAACTCGGGCTGGCAGCAGCCGATCGGATACCGCTTTTGCCTTTTGGTCTCGATCAGGCCCGATCGCTCGAGTTCGACAACACGGTCGCGGACAACGACGTGACAGCGTTCGGTCGAAATGAAGCCGATCTCCGGACGCTCGAGTCGTATCTCGGTGGGTCCGCGGGATCGGATCCGGCAGTCGGCGAACCGGCGTGACAGACCCAGGGTCGACCCACGGCCGTCCTGTTGGCCGGAAAGTATATTATAAACCCGGACGCCACGGGTAGTGGTTCCAGGGTAACAGGTTGGTTGTATTGAGTGAATCGGGCTCCCGTCTATCGATTTCTTCGGACATAAAACCATGAGAGAAATTCACGCGATCAAAAGATTTATATTCTTGATTGCTCTGGTCCAATCCAACGGAGCCCCCTGACAAACAATGAAGTTGGCGATGATCGGATTCGGACAGGCCGGTGGGAAGATCGTCGATCGTTTCCTCGATTACGACGATCGGACGGGAAGCGGAATCGTCCGCGCAGCGATCGCGGTAAACTCCGCGAAAGCAGACCTGATGGGTCTCGAGCGCATCCCAGAATCGCACCGCGTACTCATCGGACAGGCTCGAGTGAAGGGCCACGGTGTAGGCGCAGATAACGAACTCGGCGCGGAAGTCGCCGAGGAGGACATCGACGAGGTCCAGAACGCAATCGATGCGATTCCGACCCACGAGGTCGACGCGTTCTTGATCGTCGCCGGTATGGGTGGTGGCACCGGGTCCGGTGGCGCACCCGTCCTCGCAAAGCACCTAAAGCGGATCTACACGATCCCGGTCTACGGCCTCGGGGTACTTCCCGGCACGGACGAAGGTGGCATCTACACGCTCAACGCAGCGCGGTCGTTCCAGACGTTCGTCCGCGAGGTCGACAACCTGCTCGTCTTCGACAACGACTCCTGGCGACAGACCGGCGAGTCCGTCGAGGGCGGCTACGCCCAGATCAACGAAGAGATCGTTCGCCGGTTTGGCATCCTCTTCGGTGCCGGCGAGGTAACCGGCAACCAGGAAGTCGCCGAAAGCGTCGTCGACTCCTCGGAGATCATCAACACCCTCTCGGGTGGTGGGGTCTCGACGGTCGGATACGCAAGCGAGGAAGTCGAACTCACCTCGAGTGGCGGCTTGCTCTCGCGGTTTACCGGCGAGAGTGACAACTCGGATTCACTCGATGCNGCGAATACGACNAATCGGATCACGAGTCTGGTTCGGAAAGCCGCACTCGGGCGGCTGACGCTGCCGTGTGAGATCGAAGGCACCGAGCGTGCGCTGCTCGTTCTGGCCGGCCCCTCGGAGTATCTAAACCGGAAAGGGATCGAACGCGGGCGCAAGTGGCTCGAGGAGGAAACGGGCAGTATGGAGGTTCGCGGTGGCGACTATCCGCGAGAGAAACCGGAGGTCGCCGCAGCCATCCTGCTTTCGGGCGTGACGAACGTCCCACGGATCAAGCGACTCCAGCAGGTCGCAATCGAAGCCCAGGACAATATCGAAGACATCCAGGCCGAAAGCGAAGAGAATCTAGAAGAACTCGTCGAAGACGACGAGGACGAACTCGAACCGCTGTTCTAACAGCGGACGGTCGTGTGGGGGCACGAACCGGCTGTGTGGGATCCGTCGTAACGTTTTGTCCGGTCGTTCGGTAGCCGTTGCTCCGACGCGTTTTTTACCGCATACGAGCAACGTCGTCGTGAATGCAGGTTGTCGTTCCGTTCGCCGCGGACACGCCGAAAACTCGACTAGCGCCAGTGTTGTCGACAGCCGAGCGGTCGACACTTGCACGAGCGATGCTCGCCGATGTCATCGATGCGATTGCGATGGCGGGTCACCGTCCGGTTGTGGTTTCGACGGCCTCGCTCGAGGACGAGACGGCTGTGGAGGTCGAGATCGACGACCGATCGCTTTCGACGGCAGTCAATGCCAGACTCCCATCCCCAGGAGAGGATCCCGTCGCCGTCGTCATGGCAGATCTGGCGTTGGTGACACCGGCTGCGCTCGAGCAGGTGTTTGCGTCGACGGCGGAGGTTACCATCGCCCCGGGTCGTGGCGGCGGAACGAACGCGCTCGTCGTCGGCCATCCCGACTTCCGCGTCGACTATCACGGTGTGTCCTACCGTGACCACCGCGAGATTGCACGCGAGGTCGGCGTGAGCCTCGAGACGGTCGATTCCTTTCGGTTGGCAACCGACATCGACGAACCCACAGACCTCGTCGAAGTCCTGTTACACACCGACGGTCGGGCGGCCGCGGCGCTTCGTACGTTTGGGTTCGACCTCGAGGTTGATGAGGGACGAGTTGGTGTCTCACGGTCGGTATCGACCACGAGCGGTGAGTGACGTCGGTTTCCCGCTTTCCTCGAGAGTGGACATAGAACGAATCGTCTACTTCGAGAGCCACTCTCGGGCTGCAGTTTCGTCCTCGAATAGCCGAGTCTCGAGTCCGTCGAGTGAACTGTCGAAGGCCATGCCCTTCACCCGTTGGGCGACGACGGCCCAGCGTTCGATATCGTTCGTGTTAGCCAGCTGCGCTCCTTTTTTTACTTCGTCGAAGACCCCCGTGCTGAGGGCGTTTTCGACATACAGAAAGGTCAAAACGGAGTCGACACGTGGGTCAGCGATTGCGTCGGCGAACTCCTCGTTGATTTGCTCGCTCACTTCATCATCGAGGGTGAGAGTGTTCGGGAGGTCGACGACAACGGTTCTGCCTTCGGTTCGGATCTGGTATTCGTCTGTTGCGATGGTGTCTCGCATACTGTTCAGTTGACTGGACGTGCCACTGTATGATCCGTTTGAAACCCAACGTGTTAGGCTGGTAACTAATACAGAAACATACATGCTTACGAGCGACCGGCCTCACCAGGTAAGCGGTAGCAGTCTGTCTCCGTAGAAACACAGACATTAGACGAGTCGTGCCCCAGTCCCCGGCCGCTCGAGGGCTTCAAGATCGATCGTACCCCCGACCATCGGGACNCCCTCGTAGGGATCGTCGGCGAGCAACAGCGAGCCGTCGAGGTCGGCGTACTCGAGTGCCGGCGCGAGATGACAGGCCGCGGCAATCGAGGCGTTCGATTCGATCATACAGCCACACATGAGCTCTAGGCCGTGAGCGCGGGCCGCGTGGATTATCCGTCTCGCCTCGAGCAGCCCCCCACACTTCATCAGTTTGAGGTTTGCAATGTCACACCGGTCGGCGATGGCCGGGATGTCCTCTACGGTGATGCAGGATTCGTCGGCGGCGATCGGTAGCGCCGAGCGTTCGTAGACATATCGAAGTCCCTCAGGGTTGCCGGCGGGGACGGGTTGTTCGACGAACTCGACGTCGTAGTCGGCCAACCGGTCGATCCGGGCGAGTGCCTCGCGTGGGGTCCAGGCTTCGTTCGCATCGACACGGAGTCGGACATCGGGGGCGACCGATCGAATCGTCTCGACGATCTCGAGGTCGCGGTCGGTGCCCAGTTTCACTTTGAGCACGTCGTATCCCTGCTCGAGCGCAGCGTCGGTTTTCTCCCGCATCGTCTCGAGGTCGGCCAGGCCAATCGTATAGGAGGTCTCGAGGCTCTCGGCGGGATCGAGTCCCCAGTAGCGATAGAGCGACACCTCGAGTCGTTTCGTGAGGAGGTCATGCAGTGCGATACTGATGGCGGCCCGAGCGGCCGGATTCCGGCGGACGGTCTCACGCATTCGACGTTCGATCCGCTCGAGTTGGTGGGGGTCGCCAACCGACTCGACGACCGCGAGCAGTTCGGGCAAAACGGCTTCGACGGTCGCGGCCGTCTCACCGTAGTGGCTGGCCGGACTCGAAGCACCGATTCCGACAGTGCCATCCTCGGCTTCGATTTCGACGGTGAGGATGTCGGCGTCGGTTTGGGTGCCACGTGCGATCCGGAAGGGATACTCGAGGGGAAGCGAGTGACGTTCGAAACTGGTCTCGAGGCTCATCACTGACACCCCAAGATCATAGCAGTGTCTCGAGGACGGAGTCGGTATCGAACCGGACGACATCAGTCGCCGGCGCGTCGATGATCTCGGCGTAGGCATCGACAGCCTCGCGGGCGGCCCGGTCGTCGGCTATGCTCGAGGTGTTTACTGCGCCAGCGACGACGGTTGCCCCGGAGACCGGCGCTGAGAGTCTCTCATAGAGATCGATAGAGGACCCAAGTGGGGGGAGCGAAAACGATTCGTAGCCATGAATCGCCTCCCGCCCGGCGTCGTGACAGAGTACGAGTGCATCCGGCATCGAGCCATGAAGAATGCCACAGGTGACCGCGGAATAGGCGGGGTGGACGATACTGCCCTGGCCCTCGACGAACAGGTAGTCGTGGTCGTTGCCCACCTCGAGGATCATCTCTTCGACCGCCCCGGCGGTAAAGTCGCTGACGACGCGATCGATCGGGTTTCCCCAGCCTTCGATCATGATGCCGGTCTGGCCGGTTGGGACGACGGCGGCGTCGTAGCCGGCGGCAACTGCATCACGAGCCAGTTGCATCGAGACGGTCATCTTGCCGACCGAACAGTCGGTGCCGACGGTCAGGATCACCTGGGCGTCGACCTCGCCTGCAATACCCGCTGCGACCGTGAGATCCGCTGGCGGCTTGCGGACGTCTCGAATCTCACCGCCGTGTGCCTCGGCGAGGTCGACGAACTCCTCGTCCTCTCCGAGAAAATAGTGGAGCCCGGAGATGACGTCACAGCCACGCTCGAGGGCAGTTCGGACGTCCTCGCGCCAACTCTCGTCGAAGTCGCCGCCGATCGGTGCGATGCCGATGATCAGCGCATCGACCGACGCCTCAAGGTCTGTCATCTCCGCAACGATTGGGGCATCCTGCACGTCCGGAACGAACTCGTTCACCCGACGGCCGGGGTTGTCCCGGTCGAGGACAGCCGCGACCTCGTACTCGGCATACCGGAGAACCCCGAGTGCGGTCTTTGCTCGCTCGGGGAACCGTTCATGGGCGAGAATTGCAACGCGCATATCTCGAGATAGTCGACGGACTACTTAATCTGGTGCGGTCTGTCGCTTTAGGCTACAGAACTCGGAGATCAGTCGTCCAGAACGCCCGGTGGGCGTCCTCGAGGGCATTTTTTGGTTTGCCAGTGGCGTCGACGGCGGCGGTCGCCGCCGGTACGATGTCGGATTCCTCAGCCAGCGTTTCGACGACGCCGCGTTGGCCGACGAGATAGACCGGCAGGTCACCATCGACGACGGTCTCGAGTGTCTCTGCACACGCCTCGAGATGAGAGTCGATCTGTTCGTCCCGGATCCGCTCGAAGCGTGCCTGGGAGAAGCCGCCTTTCGAGTGGCTTCCTTTGACGTCGCTTTCGAACCCCTGATACTCGGTTCGCTCGCCGTCGTCGTACTGGCCAACGGCAAAGAGGTCGGCTCGAGCCACTGCGAGAACGTACTGTCCAGTGGGCAGGAACCACTCGCGCTCGAGGGCGAAGCCGTCGTCCCAGGTGGGCTCTACGTCGGGCATCACGGGTGGTGAGAGCGTAACAGCAACGAGTCCCACGTCGTCGATACAGCACAGACACGGCCCAGCCTCGGCTACCAGGCTGATTCGATCGCCCAGTATGACACCGATTTCACTTTTGAAGGTATCAATCTCTCCGCTCTCGTCGACGACGGTCGTCAACGCACCTTCGGCTCCAGTTTCATACGACCTGAGTCGGTCGACGACGGCAGCAGTCTCGACTCCTCGAATCCGGTCGCGGCGACGATACTCGAGGTCTTCGTCGTCCTCACGGATCCGCTCGAGTTCGCCCTCGAGCTGGGCGATGCGGTCTTCGAGCCGGTTTACTCTCCGTTCGGCCTCCTGTTTGGCCGTCGTCGCGTCGGCTCGCCGGTCGGCTTCGGCCTCGTATCTCGCCTGCAATCGGTCGGTTTCCTCCTCGAGTTCGTCGATTCGTTCTTTGAGTGAGGCACGCCCGAGCAGCTCGTCGACGTCGAACATCCTGCCGAAAACGCGAAGCGAGGCTACTTTTATGTTCCGGCGCTGGGATAGTCGTCGTCGGTGGTTGGTCCATCGAGCGGTGTCCCACCGGCGGTTCGGACCGTCCCCGAAACGAACTCGAGGAGCTGCATTGCACGTTCGCGTCGGGCGAGAAACACCGACCGAAGCGACGGCGGATTCCGAACGTCCGTCCCCTCGAGCACCGGTTGTGGAACCGCAAGCGTGTTCGCCGGGACGGCGTCGTCGCCATGGACCGGGAAATGCTGTGACTCGAGTTTCATGACGAGCGGGGTATCGAGTCGCTCGATTCCGTCGCCGGTTGCATACACCGCTTCGTTGATCCGTTCGTGCTGGTCGCCGTGCATGAGTGCGTGATCGCCGCTGGTCGGCGTCACGTAGAGGCGTCCGAGATAGTAACTTCGCGAGAACAGCTCGAACATCGTGACACATGCTACCAACCGACGACATATAACCGTTGTGTCGGTAGGTTTAGGATGAACTGCTTTCACCGATCTTTTTATCGGAGCGATCGAATTGCGTTCGGGTCCGGACAGGCAAACGAGCCCGAAGACGGACCGAATAAACTGTTTTATCGCAGGTATGGCCGTCTCGTTGTGATATAAACGGTTCGAACGAAGCTCGGCATTTTATGTTGGGGAACCGGCACCCTCCAATCGATGATCGATTCCCGGTGGTTCGTCGCGTTCGTCGTGCTCGCCGTCGTCGCAGCCACCGTTCCGGCCGCCGGAAGCGGTGCTGATCGGTCGGCGGGCTCCGTTGAGGCGTCGAACGAGAGCGTCTCGGCGTTTATCCACTCGAGTTCGACGGCTACCGAACGAAGCCTCGAGTCCGCGTTAGTCGATGTTACCATCGAGAACGCATCGGACGATGACCGTGCCGAACTCATCGCGAACCGAACGGACGAACTCGAGGACCGACTCGACCGACTCGAGACGGAACGAGCCACGCTCGCCGAAGCGAACCGTTCGACGCCCGAAAACCAGACACGAACAACACAGCTATCGGCCGAAGTCGCCAGTCTCGAGCGGTCGGTCGACCGGATCGAACCTCGAGCGAACGAGGCTGGCGTCGACGACCAGCGACTCGAGGAGCTTCGATCGAGCGTCGCCGAACTCGACGAAAGCGAGGTTGCTGTGACCGAACGGACGGTGGCTGAGGACGAACTGGCCGGATCGGTGGCTGAAAACGAGACGTCCGCAGGACAGACGCCGTCGAACGATTCGGGGCCATAGCCGAGAGCGGTGGTTGATTCGACAGCCGTCGGCTGGTTCGAGCGTGAGCAGACACGCTTTTCAGCGGCGACACCCTACCTTCGATCGATGGACTCCGCCGCCTTGTTGGATCTACTGGGAAACGAGAATCGGCGTCGCATTCTCCGATTGCTCGCCCGAAAGCCCTGTTATGTCACCGAAATCTCGGAGTATCTCGGTGTGAGTCCGAAAGCGGTGATCGAACACCTGCGGAAACTCGAGAAGGCGGGGCTAATCGAGAGTCGGGTCGACGACCAGCGGCGTAAGTATTTCCACATCGCCAGAAACGTCCGCCTCGAGGTGAACGTCTCACCCTATGGCTTTGCGAGCAAAAGTGCCTATCCGTCGAACAGCAGCTTCGATATCACGACCTGTCGACATCTCTCGCTGGATATCTCCTGGGAGGACGCCAACGATATCGATGGCCTACTCGGATCGCTCGAGGATTTAGAGCAACTCGAAAACGAACTCTCGTTGGCCCAGCGGTGGGTCCAGGGCCGACTCTGTGACGTTCTCGACAGCATCTCCGAGACCGTCGGTACCGGTCCGGAGAGTCGAATCTACGCCGATGTGTTGGCGAGTATCAGAGCCGAGCCCAAATCCGTCGAGGAACTGAGCCGGGACGTTGAGGCCCCACGAGAGATCGTCGCCGAGTTACTCGAGGTGATGGCCGACGAGGGAATCGTCAGACGGACCGAGCGTGGCTGGGAGCTATCGACACAGCC
>SL_4KL_010_BRINEDRAFT_10001652_pt1 | contig 12410 bp, 13 predicted proteins | sample SodLak_010_BRINE_2_FD_10664 | JGI IMG/M metagenome (IMG submission 10664) | reverse complement strand
CGCAACAGGTGTCACGCCCGGCGTCTCAGTGCTGAACACGGAAACCAAGGATATCGAGACGGTTCTCGAACCGGACCCAATTGAGGATTACTCCGATGAAGAGATTGAAGCGGCACAAGATGATGAGCCAGACGCCCCAGCAATTCCGGATTTCCACGCTGTCGGCGTCCGCCCGGTCGGCGATTGGGATATCGACGTCGGTACGCCGCCGTTTAATTAACTGATTTCTCGTTTTTAGAGTGAATTCGCGGGGAGATAGGTGTCTTAACAGCGACCTCGCTGGGTCGGAATCAAACTACCAGTAAAAGAGTTCAGTAAAATCCGCGCTCGACATCCTCATCGATGAGGTCATCGAGTTCCTTATCGAGCAACTCCTCGGCTTCATCGAAGGTCGATGACAACTCCTCCATCTGCGCTGGTCGGTCGTGGTGGTCGAACTCCATTGGCCCGTATGCAGGACTTTCAAGCGCATCCATGACATCTTCGAGCATCGCGCGAGGTGTCGTCGGCGCGTCGGAGTGGGTTTCGACAACAGTCTGCAGTCGCTTGATTCGTGACTTCGCATCGTCTTCATCTTCTGCAGGCTGTTGGACACCAAACATCCCGTTGCTATCATCCTCAGTTGGAAAGAGCGGGTCGAGTTCGTCGTCGATGCTCCGAGCAATCTGGCTCCCGACACCATCGACCTGATATGGGTTCTTTGCATACGTTTTGAGCTGGAACGCACCGACGGCGGGATGGGCAATATACATATCCTCACCCAGCCCGCGCTGTCTGTCGCCACCGACGGCACGCCAGCCAGCCGGGTCAACGTCGCTTTCGACTACTTCGGCCAGAATGTCGTCCCAGTCTCGAATACGCATAGCTATCGGAAGAAATGGTGGCAAGGGGATTATATGCATCGGAACATGCCAGTAGACTGGGCCGATACAGACCGGTGGCGTTTACATCGCTGCCCACCAGCATCCTGATATGCTCACGTTCGTCGGTCTCGGTCTCTATGATGAACGCTCCGTAACGCTTCAGGGAAAACAGGCTATCGAATCCGCAGAGACGGCATTTGCCGAGTTTTATACGAGCCGGCTCGTCGGAACGACAGTCGAGACACTCGAAGAACGCTACGATATCGACATTGACGTTCGAACTCGGGCCGGTGTCGAACAGCAGCCAGAGCCGATACTCGACGCTGCAGAAACCGGTGACGCCGTCTTTCTGACCGCTGGCGATACGATGGTCTCGACAACACACGTTGACCTCCGACTACGGGCACACGACCGCGGCATCGAGACACGAGTCATTCATGGAACGACCGCGCAGACGGCTGCCTCTTCTTTGACAGGCCTACAAAACTACAGGTTTGGAAAGGCAACAACGCTCCCCTTCGAGGAAACCCATGGTGGCGTACCGGATAGCGTCATTCGGACCATCGAAGCGAACCAATCGAATGACCTGCACACGCTCGTCTATCTGGATATTCATGCCGAGGATGAGCGGTATATGCGCGGTGATACCGCGGCCGGGTTGTTAGATGAACACCTGTCAGACCAGCTCGGGGTCGTTGTTGCCCAGGCAGGGAGTGAGAATCCAGTGGTCCGAGCGGACTGGCTGTCGACCCTTGCGGACGAATCCTTCGGCGACCCACTGCATCTACTTGTCCTACCGGCAGAAACACACCGCCTCGAAGCCGAAGCACTCGTCGGCCTCGCTGGTGCCCCTGAAGAAATTGTTGAGTAGCGGCTTTTACCCCGTTCTATCCCGCAGTCCAGTCAGTCCGATGGTTCCGGAGTTTCCGATTCGGGCCCGATATCGAGCGCCCCCGAGAGGTCGTATCGTTCTCCCGTTGCTAGATAGATAACTTCCTCGATTGGCTCCATAATCTCCGGCACTTCACGTATGACCAGGTAGAAGATGAGAAGCATCGCAATGACTGACCCTATTTGCGCAAGAATTCGGTCGGCCCAGATATACGAGACCCGTAACTCGTTGTCCATCATAAACAGCCACATTATCGTTTCCGGGGCCCAGTGCATATTCTGGTGACCGAAGTTGATACCGATGAACACGTTGCGGACGATATTGAGCACGTAAATGATACCGACAGCCATCGCGATAGCACGGACTTTCCGTCGAAGCGAGGCGTTCACCGCGGCAACGAGGCCAATAACGACTGACATACTCCCGATGCCGGTACAGGCCAAAATAATCGTATACGTGATTGTGCCGTCACCCTGGAAAAAGACGAACGTATTTTCGTATGCGTGTTCTTTGTCACCGATTTCTCGGTCGAGGTTGGGATTCGACCCCTCTGGGACGTATGGCTGAGCCTCCGAGAGTTGGGTGACTACCGGTGGGTCGTACCCGAGTATGCTCATTGCCCATGCAGTATGGTCAGTGACCAGCAGAATGAGCTGTTCACGGAGCGGGTCAATCATCAAAAACGGGGCATACACAACCCCCATAATCGCGACCGCCCTGGTCAGGGTGATGAGTTCCGCTGACCCGTTCCAGAAGGTTTTCGCCATAATGAGCGAGAGCGGCGCTGCAATAACGGCACCAGCACCACGGACGAAACTATCGTCGGTCACGAACCAGGGATAAATCAGGGAGAGCCAGAAGACGGCGAACAAACCCCATGCGACAGCGAGTACTTGTCGTGCTTCGGTCCGGCCGATATAATCCAGGGAGATACCGATGAGAAACAGTGCAAGGGTTACCCAGCCGAGTGGATAGGAAAGGGTCCCAAATGCTGACAACAGGTCGGCTCCCTGGCCTAGCATATCAGGTATAGGTTAGTGAATCGCAAGTATATGTCTTGTTGTTACCCTCAAGTAAGGCGATTGTCAGTGGGCCGGGAGTTTCCCGAATCAGTTCGCTCGATTTTCTGCTATTCACTGCGCGACTGGCGCACCGACAATTTCGTCGAGCAGTTCTTCCACTGGTTGGTCAACTGGCTCGTCATAGAGCAAGACATCAATCGGCAGCGTCGGTGCGCCGTCGACTAAATTCTCAAGCAAGACGAGCCGTTCCCGTGCACGGGACATACCGACATAGAAAACGCGGCGTTCGTTGTCCGTCAGCGTGGGAACTGGACTGGTCTGTTTCGTGAATTCACGGTCGCCCGGAATCTCTTGGCCCTCCTGTTCGACCGTTGCAGCCATCTGTTCAACAACCTTCTCGGTCAGGTCAGTTGCCACGAAGACGTGGTCGGCTTCACGACCTTTAGCCGAGTGTATCGTTCCGAGTCTGACTCGGTCGCGGTCCATCCCACGGTATGGACTGGCGAAATACGCACGGACGCTCCGCTCCTGGAAGCTTGTGACTTTGCGAAGCATATCGGCAGCAGACGCTGGCTCGGGGACAAACGGAGCATAGTCACGAATCATCTCCGGTTCGATAGTGAGGTCAACGAGGTCGTCAATCTCCTCGGCTTCCTGTTTTTCATCGATGGCATCGAACAGGTCATCACGTTCGCCTGTCCCGAATGCGGAATCAGCCAGCATATCCGCCAACCGGCGTGCTTGTAACCCATCAATTGGTTCGTCTTCACTAAGCAGTTCTACCGCATCGACATATTGTGTCAGTCGATCAGTCCACATTCGCTGGTCGGTCAAGCATTGGAACGGGATTCCCTCCGTGATAAACTCGTCGATAAACTGGAACATCTGATACCGGGCGCGAAACAGCAGCATGACCGTTTCATCAGTTTCGTCGACGGTCCGTCGAACTTCACGCGTCAGATCGAGCATCGACCGGTTCTGGATGGTCTCGACTGAGCCACCTTCCTTCCGGGGCTGAAGATCTTTTTCCTGTCGCTTCTCGATATGCCTCACTTCCTGATTGACGACGTTCAGAATTCGTGAGGGCAGCCGATAGGAGTTCGGCAGGATGATATCTTCATCAACCGCTTCATCGAGCAAGAGGTCAGGGTCGGCTCCCTGCCATGCATAGACGACCTGGTCGTCGTCACCAGCAATCAGGACGCGCTTCATGTGTGGCCGCCACTCCTCGTACACCTCGTATTGGAGCGTCGTGATATCCTGAAATTCGTCGATGATAAGGTAATCGACGCTTGGGAGCAGTGACCGCTGTTTTACGCGTTCGAGCATATCAGCGAAACCGACAAGCTCGTTATTTCCTTTCCAGGCCCGCCAGCCACGAATCGCCTCTGGAATGTCGAGGCGGTCATCGTCGCTGGGCCAGGTCGGCGTGTATTTGTTCCCAACCTGTGCTCGGTCGTCGATTTCGGGTGGCAGGCGAACCTCCTCTTCGTTCCACTGGAACGGTACGTCGTACCAGTCGCCAACATCTCTGTGTGTCCGCTGGAGCCACTGGCTCGTGGCGATTACTTTGTTTCCGAGCGTTGTCGAGCGGGCGGAGCGTCGTCGTGACCCCTCGTACTCGTCTTCGAATTCGAGGCCAAAGTCTTCACAGAACTCCTTTTTGTCTGATTCGCTAACAACATCTCCCCGGGAGAGGTTGAGCAGGTCGTATGCCTTGGCGTGCATCGTACAGACGTTCCCACGAAGCGACCGTGGCGTCGTGTCGAGTCGTTCAGCCAGCCGTTCTCGAATCTCTGCGGCAGCAGCCCGTGTATAGGAAACGACGAGGACGTCACGAAATTCCACATCCTCCTCGGTTTCGAGCAGCTCTTCCACCCTATCTAATAAGGCGGTCGTTTTCCCGCTTCCTGGACCACCAAATAGACGGATGACCTCGGTGGAGTCAGTCATTGCACAGTTAATAACGCTCAGGGTTCATAAACAACGCGACTTTGTACGAGGTCAGGCTACCGGTACAGCGATAGATACAACATTGTAAATCCGATAATAAACGGAATCGTCTCGACAACCTGGAAAAAGAGGAGAATCATCTCGTCTGCACCTTCGCCCAGTTGGGTAATTGCACTGCTGATTGCAACGCCCATACTGATGAATGCAAAGCCGAGAAAGGCAAACTGGAGCCGCTCTGTCTGTTTTTTCCGGTAGGCCTGAAAGCTGATAATTGTCAATCCAAGTGCGAGTCCAAACGCAATAAACCGAAGAACCGTCAACACTACCCGCACCAGCATCTCGAGTTCCACCATACAGTGAGTGAGTACAGGAACCGGTTTAATAAACGTGGTCCCTGAGAGTGCGCATCAGATTTCCTTGATATCACGAACGTTCATCAGTGGATAGCCATCTACCAGTTCCATCTCGGTTCGGACAACCGTTTCTTCATAGGTAATCTGCATCGTCACCTCCAGAAATCGGCCCGTGAGTTCGGTATAACTGGCAGTTCCAGATTCGATTTCTACGGTCAACGCTTCGGTATCCACAGTGACGCTAACGGATTCACAGTATGGCTGATTTTCGATTGCCTCCTCCATTGCCGTTGCCAGTGATGATGCTGAATTGGTGCTGACTGGTGTTCCGGCGAACTGGTGGTATAGCGTTCCAAATTTGATTCCAGCCTCAAAACAGGCTTCTTCGGCTTGTGTTGGCTCTCGAGAGTCGGTCATACTGCGTTTTGCGTGTGTGGATCCAATTGTGCTCGGTTAGCGGCAAGCCAGGACCAGTGAGTGCCAAGTGAAATGTTTTCCAGCACAGCAACCGTCCGCTGAAGTTATATGTATGCGCTCTCAACTCGCCTCCGTGCTAGACAGGGGACTGATAAGATGGTAGCGAGTACCTCATGTCGTATTTCCGGGTGAGTTTGAATGGTAGAAGCTATCGGCAGTGAGCTTGTGTATCTCTCCCCCGTTACTGAGGGAATCAAAACGCTAGTTGAGGCCACGCAGGAGCTTGCCGAACTCGTTGGACTGCCGATGTTATTTCTGATATTCATCTCGAAAGGCTTGCTTGTCGGGAAGATATTCCCCACGAGCGTCTTCCTTCCGGGATACGTCATTCTGGTCAATGCATCCGTGGAATCAGCCGCTATCATTGCCGTCGTAACAGCGATTGGCTACGTTATCGGCCAGTGTGTCGTTTTCTACGGGACACGACGGTATGGTGAGTCATTCATCACTCGACTGCCATACTCGGCCATTGACCCTGACTCCCCACAGTTCGAACGGTTCGACGAGTGGTTTCACCGGTGGGGCGGTATCTCACTGTTTACCTCAAACTTTGTCCCGTGGATTCGCGGTCTCGTCACGATTCCGGCGGCAACGAGTTCCTATATGTTCCCGAGATACCTCTTCTATACGACCTCATCGACGGTCGTCTACCATCTGCTCTATGTCGGCATTGCACTGGCAGGGCTGGAGATACTGAGTGGTATTGCATGGTGATGGGGGACTGCCTGGTGAGGCGGGATTGCATGGAAAGATACCAGTGAGAGTGACCTGCTTTTCACCCTATTCTCGAATCGTCGCACCAGTGTCTCGTGGGCGAACGAGTTGCACTGACCCGCCGACACCAGCTGCATCGAGTGCTTGCTCGCCAGCAGTGAGCGCCTCCGCACTCATATCCTTAGCAGTGACACCGTAGACCGTTGGCCCCCATGAGGACTGGCCAGCACCGGTTATTGCGTGACTCCCGGAGAGCGATTCGATAATCGGACCCGCTGGGGGTCGATACACGCCGCCTTGCTCGTCTGCATACCAGGCCCCGTTGAGACGACCTACCCGGGCAACAGCCTGCCCGAAGGCTGTCAGGTCGTTCTCGACAACAGCCGGCAGCACCCGACTGGTAATCACTGTCGCAATCTCGTCAGCTATACTTGGGTTGGCTCGTTCCACGACGGCTCGCATCTGGTCATCTTCGGCCGAGCCACTTGGTCCTGCTTCTGTCTCCGGAACCACGACCAGAAATCGCCAGGAGTCGGGGACTGACCAGCGACCCAGTGGCTCAGGAACGTTCCAGTCACCTGGAGCAGGTGGCTCAGTGGTAAACCGTTCTGCTGGATGACCAGCATCGATAACGAACCCGCCCTGTTCGAACGTCGCAACGCCCACACCGCTTCGCCCACCGCGACCCAGTTTCGGGGCTTGCTCGCGTGGAAAACAATCGATATCGTACGCCTTTGCGACCGCACAGAGACAGGCGAGTGTGAGTTGCGTCCCGCTTCCCAGTCCGACATGTCGCGGGAACAACTCGACTGCTATCTCCGCTCCGTCAACTCCCAGCAGGTCTAGCACCTGCTCGCAGTATGGTCGAATCTGGTCCTCACAGATGAGTTGCGAGGCGGGTTCGGCACTGACAGTAATCCGTGGTTTGTCCAGTCCAACACCGACGCCACCGTAGAGCCGCTCGTTGGCTAACGAGAGGTTCTGAAACCCGAAATGAAGGCGTGCACCAGTCTCAACCACTGCCATGAGTCGTGTTTGAGGGCAACGAAAATAAGTAATCGCGTTTGGACTGGGCTCTGGGCCGATTTTGATTTGCTCTTACCAAGACAGATGCACCTGTTACTGGTCTTGGGTTTGAGCGGATTCCCCATACCCTTCTCGTATTTCAGTACCGATAATCAGTGCTATCGATATTCCGACAACCCCCCAAATGACCCTCAGTTCCGTTCCCGCTACCTCTCCGGAAAAGCCAGCAGCGAGAACGACCAGGACAAGGCTCACTACACCGAGGCGTGAAGTCCTCGAAACGGACCTGTCGGTTTGTATTAAATACAGTTGTGGGATGATAGCCCCAAACAGAACAAACAGCAAGAATCCGAAAACAAATCCCCAGTCGCCTGGGAATCCAATTGCATTCTCGATAATCGCAAGAAGTACAAAACCCAATATACCTGCTGAAATGGCAGCACCGATTACTTTGTTCTCTTTTGACACCATAGCCTAAAATAATACTCTGAACGGATAAGGATACAGGATTTCGCGGTGTAGTGAAAACAGGGTTACCTGAGTTAATTGGTAATACTATCTATCAGCTATCGGTGTCACTCACAATTGCAGGCTCTCCTCCGTTCCGCTGTGCCGAGTGGGCACGTACCCAGAGTTCACCGATTCGTGAGAGTCTAGTACGATATGATTTTCCGTGTGCCTCCTGCTCGATATATCCCTTCCCGCCAGGGCCGAGTCGATCCACGTTGTATATCACTTTCGAGCGAAACGAGTCGGTATATTCTTCGCCCATATCACGGGCGAGCTGTTGAGCAAGTTCCGAGACGGACTCAAACTCCTCATGTTCACCGAGGGTAAAGAGAATCACTTCCTCAAATGGTTTTACGTTAGAAAAGGAGGCAACAGGAAGTTCGACGATATGGCTTCCGTTTATCTCCTTTGCACCTATCGTCGTCCCCCGTTCGTCGAACTCCGAGAGCAAGTTGCGTGCATGTTCGAGTCTGTCCGAAATCTCAGCAGCCAGTCCGTCATCTACGCTTTCGGCCGACTCGATACGTTCGAGCAACGCAATCTGTGAGCGCACCTCCTCTGCCAACTCTGTCTCCAGATACTTCTCCGGGACAGTATAGTACGTGTGAATGCGGTCACGGTCGCCTTCTCGCTCGACCATAATCGAGTGCGCAGCCGTAGCGAACGCAAAGGAAACCGTTCGAGGCATTGCTGAAATGTTAACCCACACTTCGGCACCGTTGCGGTCGAGTTCGGTATTAATCAATGAGAAGGCCCGCTCGAAGGCACTATCGTAGTCATAGACATCTTCGATGAGATACTGTTCGGTCTCTGCCCCGAGCAGATTGTGAAAGTCCTGCTCTAATTTCTCTGCAAGTCGCTGTGAGTACTCGACGTTCGCTTCACTGCCGACCTCGCCCTGGAGTAAAATAACCCGGTCCACACCCATCTGCTCGCGGACCATCGGCGCGATAACCCGGTCGTAATCGAACCCGACCGGAACGATATGAGTCTGCATACCAGCTAGTGAGTGACTGGGAAATTCATTGTTTCGCTCCTGATTCATGGGACGCACACCTCCAGATTTCTCTTGTGGTCGCTACCTATTTACCCCGCGATACCCTAGCATGAGTGACCATGGGCACACTCATGGGACGATTCACATCATCGCCTCTCACGAGGCAGTTCACCTATGCAACATACAGCGAAGTATCTCATTCACGCGGACGTCAGAACCAGTGGGGTGGTCGAGCGAAGTGACGTCGTCGGGGCTATCTTCGGCCAGACGGAGGGGCTCCTCGGCGACGAACTCGACCTCCGTGACCTGCAGGACTCCTCGAAGGTCGGCCGTATCAACGTCGAAATCGAATCCGACGAAGGTCGGTCGTACGGGTCAGTAACCATCGCAAGTGGCCTCGACAGGGTTGAAACAGCGGTGCTCGCGGCAGCGCTCGAAACAATGGACCGCGTTGGCCCCTGCAAGGCAGATTGTACGGTGACGAATATCGAGGATGCGCGTGCCGCAAAGCGCCGGGAGGTCGTCGACCGAGCGTCAGAGCTCCTGACTGAGTTCGAGGAGGAAGTTCTCGCCGGTGACCGACTCGTCGACGAAGTAAGAAAACGGGCACGTGTCGCGGAAATTACGGAGTACAGCGGACTCCCTGCTGGGCCACGAGTGGCTGATAGCGACGCAATCATCATCGTCGAAGGGCGTTCGGACGTTCGACAGTTACTTGAACACGGCATTCGCAACGCTATCGCGGTTGAGGGGACGGATGTTCCCGAAGCCGTCGCAGCGTTGAGCATGGAGCGAAAGACGACCGCGTTTCTCGACGGTGACCGTGGCGGAGACCTGATTCTTCGGGAGCTAGAGCAGGTCGGAGAGATTGATTATGTCGCCTTCGCACCGACCGACAAATCAGTGGAGGAACTGAACCGGGCAGAGATTCTGACCGCGCTTCGAAAGAAGTTACCGTACGAACAGATTGCCGACGGAAGCTCTGCACGTGAGGCGTTCAACCCAACTGATGGTGGGACAGTCACGATTCCATCCGGTGAGACAGAAGACGGGGCCGAATCAAAAGACGACTCGAATGATATCGAGCTTGAGCAGGATGCTCAGATAGAAACCACTGCCACTAACGAACCGGTAGGAACACAAAGGGATGGAAACCCCAATGTGACCCACGGAGCGGACAATGCTAGTGAACACGCTTCTCAGGACTCCCTCAAAAGCAAGCAGACCGGGTCAGAAGAGGTAGCCTCTAGTGCCGCTGAAAGTACAGTTCCTTCCCCTGAATCAACTCAGGAGGAAAACAATCCGCCGGAGACACTTGCTGGTCATGTCTCTGGTATCTGTACTGACGGCTCGGGGCAAGCCCGATTTCTCGATGCAACCTATACCATCGTTGAAGAACACGATTCAGAGGATGCATTCGAGATGCTCTGTGAAACAGAATCCGTTCCGGAAACAGTCGTTATCGATGGAGAGATTGACCAGCGGCTACTCGATGTTGCGGCCCAGCGTGGCGTCTCACAAGTGGTCGGGACGACAACTGGCGAGTACGTGAAACAACCGTTGGGTATCCGCGTTCGTACTGTATCCGAGTTCGAGGTTTCAGCCTAACGCTGGAAGTCTCTAACTCTTTATGAACACCAGATGTTAATTTATATGAAGAACTCCTTATTTATGGAAACTCAATAGCTCTTCTGAGCCGCAACTGAAAACGTTTATCGGTGGTGGGTTCTGACATGACGGTGTATGAAAATCCTGGTAACGGTATCGGAGGTTGCCGAAGCCGACGACGACTTTGAGATTGATGGGGTGTCGATAGACGACCGCTATCTGACGTTCGACCTCAACGAGTGGGACGATTACGCCGTCGAGGAGGCCGTCCAAATCAGTGAAGAACACGACGATGTCGAAGTCGTGACCGTCACCGTGGGACCGGAACGGTCCGAAGAAGTCATCCGTCAGGCACTCGCGAAAGGAGCAGACCGGTCCGTCCGTGTCTGGGACGATTCCCTGGCAGAGGAGTCAGTCGTGGACCCACAGACGAAAGCCGAACTGATTGCTGGAGTCGCCGAAGAGGAAGAGCCTGATTTCATCTTCACTGGCGTCCAATCCGGTGATTTCTCGTTCGCCGCAACCGGTGTTTCGCTTGCCTCGCAACTCGGATACGAGTGGGCCGCCGTCGTGAACGATTTCGAACTCGATGCAGACGCTGGGCAGGCACATGTCCACCGTGAACTCGAAGGCGGTATCGAGGAATTGACGGACGTTGAACTGCCAGCTGTCTTCACCATCCAGACAGGTATCAACGAGCCACGGTATGCGAGCCTACGTGGGATTCGACAGGCACAGAGCAAACCGCTTGATGTGAAATCCCCTGAAGAGATTGGTGTCGAGCTTGATGGCTCCTCGCTTGCACTTACCTCGCTTGAAGAGCCACAGACTGAAAGCGATACGACCCTGTTTGAAGGCAGCGCGGAGGAAACCGCTGCGGAGCTTGCTACCTTCCTCAAAGAGGAGAAGGGGGTGGGAGCATGAGCGGCGTTCTCGCCGTCGCAGAACACCGACAGGGTGAGCTGCGCGATGTCAGCCCGGAAGTTGTCACCGCCGGCGCGGAACTTGCTGGAGAAGTTGGTGGAGACCTTCACCTTGCCATCATTGGTGGTGATGTCGATGCTTTCGCCGAAGAACTGAACCTCGACGGCGTTGACACGATTCACACCGTCGCAGAAGGCGATGAGTTCAACCACAACATCTACGTCCAGTCGCTGACCCAGATTGCAGCCGAGTGTGACCCACAGTACGTTGTCATTCCAAACACCGTCAACGGACTGGATTACGCACCGGCACTCGCGGATGAGCTCGGTTCCACACTGGTAACTGATGCTGTTGCGATCGACGCAACCGATGGCCTGAGCGTCACCCGTGAATTCTACAACGGGAAAGCAGAAGGAGACGTTGACGTTGCTGGCGAGAGCGCGGTTGTCACCATCCGGCCAGGCGAATGGCCAGCCACTGAAGAAGCCGGTGACGCAGCAATCGAAGCATTCGATGTCGAGATTGACGAAGACGCTATCGGGTCAACGGTTACTGGTTTCGAGGAAGTCGGTGCTGGCGATGTCGATATCTCCGAGGCAGAGGTGCTGGTTTCGGTCGGTCGTGGTATCGAAGAGGAGGATAACCTTCCGATTATCGAGGAACTCGCTGAAGCGATGGGTGCAACCGTCTCTGCTTCCCGACCAATCGTTGACAACGGCTGGCTCCCACAGGACCGCCAGGTCGGCCAATCCGGGAAAAAAGTCACGCCGGATGTCTACATCGCAATCGGCATTTCCGGTGCAGTCCAGCACGTTGCTGGCATGAAAGGCGCAGAGACCATCATTGCCATCAACACCGACCCAAGTGCCCCGATTTATGATATCGCCGATTACGGTATCACCGACGACCTGTTCGATGTCGTCCCGGCACTGACCGAGCAGTTCAGCTAACGGCTGTCGCGATACATCTCGTTTTTGCGGCGTGGATTCACACCGACATACAAAAGCGGATACGCTGTAATGGGTATGTATGGGAAATGCAGACCTTCGACAGCTTGCGGCTATCGAGGAG
>SL_4KL_010_BRINEDRAFT_10001651_pt1 | contig 12413 bp, 11 predicted proteins | sample SodLak_010_BRINE_2_FD_10664 | JGI IMG/M metagenome (IMG submission 10664) | reverse complement strand
TGGGGGCATATCCCCCCCCCCCTACTCACCCCCCTTAATCCACACACATTTCTATCAGTTGAGCACATTCATCTCAGTGTTCCATGATTCATGCATACTCCCATTATCCTCCCTGTTCTCTTGTGTGCCTTTCTCTAGTGCCATTGGGTCATGTGTCTCATGTGCAAATCCCAAGTGTCATCGAGAAGCGAGATTTCAGCGAAAAGCGACAGGTGTCCTCACAGTACGCACCTTTCTGCTCCTTTGCCTTCTCTACAGCTTCCTGTGGAGCGCAACGATAAAAGCAGGACTTCATGCTCAGGAAGTAGCTTGAAGCATGGTCAAAATGAGGCACAGGCCAAAAGCTGGCTTACAGGTGAAGGGAGGCAGCATCCAATATCATTGTGACCAAATGGAAGAGGGGAAGTTACAAGAAGTTGCAAAAGCAAATAGAGTTAAGTCAATGAGGGGAGCATACCTTGAGCTCTTCAAACACCTTCTTTGCAGTTGGAGGGTGATTGATGTCTGGTCGAACGCACTCCTTGATGAGCTGTGCCAAAATTGGGACTTCGGGGGTTTCAGGTATGGGAGGGTCTGGATCCTTCATCTGGGCATACATTCGCATGGCACAACACCCATGATTACTTCCCAACAATTCCTGCATTTTTTTGCTTTATTGCAGCATGCAGGCCCCAGGCAGACTGGGGCAGCCAGAGTAGTTGTGAATCCACAGCATCTTTGAGAACTGACCGTCTAAACGGTACAGCGATGCTACGATATGATTAAAATCGTAGAAACACGGCCAGGAGAGAGAGAGACGGTGCCAAATCGACCTACACGGTGGCACCGTCTGCCAGCTTGGCCTGGCGAGCGTGCTTGCAGGGGCTTGCAGCTTTGATTTCAATTGCTCCAAATATATTATAGAAAGGAAGTCCTGATGCAAAATTGTGGAAAACAAACACGTCAGGCCTTGGCGGGGTCAAGCCTGCCCTCCCCAAGTAGCCTGCAGGTAAGCTGACAGGCCCTCCCCCATTGGCCAAGCCTGAGGGCTTCCCCCACATCAGGCCTCGGCATAGGCCTACCCACACACACACAAGCAAGAAGCTGGAGGCCAAATCAGGGAGAAGCAAGGGTGGGGGAGCACGCGCGTACGCTTATCCGCATGCAAGTGAGGCCAGTCCTGCCATCCAGGGGCATCTCTTGGCTCCTGTAGCTTGGCATGGCACCACGTAGAGGCCACTGGTGCTTATGCTGTGCATGGTGCAGCAGGGGAGGCAAAAGGGGTGCACAGGCTGCTTTTGGTACAGGCCCCAGATCCCAGGACCGTACCGTACACCAAACCGTTTTTCACCGTCTAGACGTAAAAAAATATATGGTAAAAATTGAAGGGCGGTGCCGTCCTGTCCTAATCGTACAGCAAACCGTCTACCGTACTTTCACAACCCTGTTAATCATGGGTAGCTAGGGAGCAATTTGGAGGCCACCAGGCCCCATCCTGCCTCCCTTAACCTCACCCCCTAATTTTGGCAGCCAGAACGCTGTTAAATTGTTATGAGATACATGCATTATTTCAGCACAACGTGCGCGTGGGTCTAGCTGACCAACGTATGGCCCATCCATGCACACAAGTTCCAGAAGACTCAAGAGAATTCCTCATTACTCCAAGCACATTTAATAGCCTCAATCGCCAATGCGTTTGAACTTTGGCAAGATGACAACTTCTGATATAAATTTGGTTTCATAAAAAAAACAACCTCTTAGTAATTGAAACAGCTGCATAGAAAAGCATGCGAGATTGATGCTTCCAAGCTCAAATGGAGATTCTAACAATGAAATAAGTGCATGAGGTTGGGCATAGGATCTTCCATATTTTACCCAATTACCCAATAAGCCAATGGTATAATTGGCACAAAACTATACGTCAGGAAAGGCATTACTTTAATCCAACAGTTTCAGGATATAAGCAAGAGTTTAAACCAAAATGTCTTTTTCCTGCTCGACTAAATTATGACCCCTTCATTTCCATGGGGCTTTCAGTAGCCTCTGCAAATTATCCAACAATAAATACTTTGTACCAGAGATCATTTGAGCCTCCCCTATGGGATATTCAGTACCTAAAAAGCCGTAAGGGCAACGCAGAAAAGGAATACTGTTTTGTGTACTGAAGGGGGTTCAAGACTAAGCACACTTACCGGTGGGCCTTTCATCAGCTTCAACTCATCTTTGCCCTCCATCTTGTCCACGATTATGGTGTCTCGTGCCACAAAGTGGTTTGCATGCTTAATGCCCAGGTTTGCATGCTTAATGCCCAACACTTTCTGCGACCATGGCCACATGAGAGAATTCTCAATATCAAAAGTGCATGCGCTATATAAGACCCATTCTTTCTCATGTGCATCTTCCTCCATGCGCAGCATTTTGACAAGGCAAGGAATCGTTTTCTTCGAAGGCAAAGCATCCATTAATGCATCCATTAATGCCCAAGTAAATTACCACACTTAAGAAGCTGCAACAAACCAGACTGGAATTTTCATGTTTTTGTTTGGGCAGCTATAAAAAGAGGTTGCGGGCGTATGGAAGATGAATCCAGGCGTTGTGTGTACACAGTTATGTGCTTGCATCATGTGTAAGATGGATTGTAAGAAATCCCCTTGGATTCCTCGGACAAAATCATCTGACTCCAGCGCATGACTCACACGCTCCTGTGATCAAAGTGTACTAAGGGAGAATTAAATGTAGGCATCCCACACCTCACACACCTCAGAAAGCTTGTTGCGTAGGTGCACGTCACACACCTCACACACCTCAGAAAGCTTTTGTTGCGTAGGTGCACGTCCATGGCACCTCACACACCTCAGAAAGCTTGTTGCGTAGGTGCACGTCCATGGCACGCTTCACAGGACGGCCACCCTTCTCTCCCTTGTCTGGATCAAAACTTTTGTCTGTCAGAAAGTCAATAGCCGGATCCCTAATATCCATCGCCATGTGGTGTACTTTTGCCACATGCTCCTTCAAGCGCTGCGAAAGTGCAGCATAGATCAGCCGTTGGAGGATCTTGACCAAACATCCAAAAATGCCCACTTGGCAATATAAGCTTCCAAAATGTAGCAAAATTGTATGCATCTTTTGAGAATCAATGACGTACATACCAAGGGAAGCATGTGCTGAGGGAGGGCATCTCAAGTCTGACTTGAATCCACCCGAGGATCGCTAGCAGCACACCTACCTGCAGCTCAAGCGTAACAATTTCCCTGACTTGCTCCTTTTTCAGCGGCTCAAAGATGATAAATTCATCAATGCGGTTGATGAACTCAGGGCTGAACTTGTTCCTGTGCAATGGAGGGCAATTATAAAATAGGCTTTCTAGGAAAAACCAAGGCTTGTGCCGTGGGCAGCATATGTTCTTACAGGTTAACCTTTTTCAGCTGCAAGGGCTACGATGAGAAGCCTCAAACAAGGGTGCCAAAGTGAGGATCCCCACTGATTTAGCCCAGAGTCTTGCTCTTACAATAAAACTCCATTTGAGAATACTTCAGAGCACAAAAAGCGTGCACAAAAAGAAATGCCTGAGTGACAGGCATCACTCGCGAACATACATTCTATATTGGACAATCAGGAAAAAAAGCAACCAACTCCACACAGGGATCTGGTCTGCTCCCCTTGCCATGATGACTCGCATAACAAAGGCTAATATAAATAAGCATTCAAAACAATTTGTCCCTACCAATGACAAACCCCATAGGGTCTCAATCAATTTTACAGTATGTTTGCCGTATATTCTGAGGAAGCAGAAGGGTCCGTGGCTCCCTAAGGGCTGGTCTCACTGAGTTATGGAGCAATAAAGCCCACTGTAGTTTCAAGGCTACCGGACATTGGCTGATTTTGCCTCAGTGGCAAGACCCAAGTATTTGAAAAGGATCTCAAATGGATGCATCTACACCAAAGACACAACTGTCCCTCAACCGGTTGTTTCTTATAAAATTGCATAACCTTTCATTGCATCATCTTGTTGCTGAAACGGACCCTGGAGGAAACGGACCCTGGAGTCCACTAGCCCCAACAGACCCAGTATCTTTCGGAGGTAAGGAATCCACCTTCTTTTTTTTGTTCTCTGCAGCTCTCCACCATTTCTCGCTCAAAGATTGATGCCACAGCTCTAAGCTGTTTGCAACTACTCATCCCGACTGGGAACAATTTAGGCCAGACAATTATGATCAAACCCTGCAAATCTTTTATTGTCCCATAACCATCTCGAAAATATGTTGGAAACTGTGCAAGTACTAAGCAATAAATGCGTAGCTTACCCTGTAGACATTTCATGGCACAGGCCTGCACACCCCTTATTCACCAAGGCATCGACCAATTGCTTAACTTGCATACTTACTCAAGGCTTCTTTGTACCAAGCTGGAGATCTCATCTGCATGAACATGCACCAATCATTTAGATTGAGTTGAAATTCTCAAAAAAACAGGGATTCTTGTTGGGAAGTGTGCTCAACTTTCTTTGTAAAACCTTGTATTCCCCTCACTGGCTTTTCAAAACTTCACTCATCATCAGTCTACCTTTGCTTGTATTACTTCTTAGGCTTTTTAAAACCTCCTTCTGTCCAACGTTTGAGGTCATGAGTATGATTGTGTTCTTGAAGCTGACTGTGCGACCCTGGCTGTCTGTGGAGCGAGCAGCATCAAGGACCTGGAGCAATACCTGGAAAGTATGCATAGAGTGAGTAGACATTGGAAAATGCAGCTGCACATCCATGGCAGGTGATTGATGAATACCCTAGCTTCTCATAAAAAGCAATCGGCTTATCTGAAGACGTACAAATTGGATACACTCAAGGCAGCTGTGCGCTCACTTGCCACGTAAAAAGATCAGTGAAGATCTGAAAGCATGGTTCAAGTCAGTTGCCAGCATGTCATGCTTTGCGGTCCATTTTCTCTCATGCTTTACATACAAAGCTTAGGCACAAGCTGCTTGCCCAAACCAAGAGAGCACTGGTGCTTACATTCGAGATTGATTGGTCCGCTTTTTCAAACTCATCAAACAGGACCACACTGTAAGGCTTTTGGCGGACTGCTTCTGTGAGCACCCCCCCTTCCTCATAGCCCACATATCTGCAATCCAATAGGAAGTCAGTGTATTTTATCAGCCACGTACACGCAGAGCCATAAATAGAAAAGCTCCGACACAAGCAAGACACGCTTAATACATGCCCATCCAGGCTTTCTGAAGAAAATTAAATGCCAGAAATGAGCCTGCATTTATAACTTACAAACAATTGTCATTATGACTTTCTAGTCTTTTAGAGGAGTCCTTGCATAAGTAAAATTTGTCTAGGCATGGTAATCATTGTCGTCCTTTTTGTTTGTTGAGCTATGCTCAAACAAGGAGAATGTTCGCTACTTCTCCATAGCAAAGCAGGGTCTTGCACCAATGATTTCAACCCATGTGCACACGAGGGGTTTCCCTAGGCCTTTATAGGAGGGAGGTCTAAATACCATACGCTTTTGGGGCCCAAAACTTCACCTTCTCAAAACTTTTATGCTCACTGAAGCTTTTTTTTTTAACGTGCCGTGGCTCAAAAGCAGGAGGGCTGAGAGCTTGCCAAAAGCTGTACATCTTGCATGCAAGCAAAGCTCTTGCCCTGAGGAAGCCCCAACAAGTGGCGATTTTACACAAAAATGTACCATTACAGACGCATGCGCAACCCAAAGAAGGTCTGCTAGAAGATTCCGGGTCAGGGGAGGGGCCTGTTGTTCACCCCTTAAGCTGATCTCGCCAGTGAATTTGCCCCAGATTAATGTCCAAAATGTGCAACTACCCAACCACGCGCCTTTTACTCCATAAATTTTGTATGCATGCATATCAATAGAGAAGCCCAATCAAGAAAAAGACAACATACTTTTTCCCTCTGTGCTGTGACATGTTGATGGCCCTCAAATGCCTTGCAATCGTTCAACCACACATTCAGCAAATTTCAGCGGTAAGCATGATTACCTGGAGGAAGAATAGGAAAATTAAATGATAACATGTTAAATTGTCCAAGTAAGAAGAGGAAGGGATAAGACCATGCCAGTCATGAGCAGAGGTAGCAAGGCCATCAACTCATTGTGCATTCGCTTTGGCAATTTGAAAAGGGCAGTGAGCTGAGGGGCCGCAGGAAACCAGTGAACAAGGCTTTGGCGCCAGCCTCATAACGTAGGGCGTGGGTAAGGGGTTTGCAATGCCCTACAGCTGTAAATTGCGTATCATGGGAAATAAATCAAATGTGAGTACACAACATCACATAGCATGACCCAACCTCATCCTAGCGTTTGTACATGGCACCAGTGATTCAAGTGTCCACATACCCTGGAGCAGCCCCAAGCAGACGGCTTACAGAAGTCTTTTCCTGGTACCTGAGAGCAAGTGGCCCGCATAAGCATCATACTCACATTTGATGTGTTAATGTCAATTGACATTCTGCACCCATGAAATCCAAATTGGGGACATACAACTGGTCCAGGCAAGCTTGGTCAGCTTTTGGACATACAAGCTTGGTCAGCTTTTGGACAAAAGGGTGGGCTTGCTCCCTTGTTGGAGTGGAGAAGTCAAGGTGCTGACCAACAGCCCGTGCAGCATGAGTAACAATTATGAACTTGCCCTGGAAGTCGATCGACCCAGTTGAAAGGGCAACCTAGTTGGGAGGGTGTAATTGCCCACGCAGTAAAGTGGGATGTGGTTGATTGCAAGGGCGTGTGCTGGCTGCTCAAAATAAAAGGAGATGAAAGAGAACCAAAGTCACTCTAAGCAGTTCAGCCAAATATACTGCAAGGTTATTAAATTTGCATGCTTCCTGAAATGAGATGGCACATTGACGCACATGGAGCCTAATAGACGGAGGGGCCTCACTTAATCAGCCCTTTTAAAGACCGACTCTATCCACACAATTCATGCTGTAGCGTGAGGGGCATTCAGGAGTATGTGAATGAAGAAGCAACTCACTCGCTCATGTCTATTCGAATAAGGAATTCTTCGTTGTTGAACAAGTACTCGGCCAGAGCCTTGGCCAACTCTGTCTTACCCACGCCTGTGCTCCAGCGCCAAGTACAGAGAAGCAGCACACACCTTACAACTTATGGCACAGACTTTCTAGATGCAACCATTGTGCCATCATTGTGCCATCCAATCCCTTCTCACAGCAAATGTCCGATCCCAGAACACAAAAAAATGCACAATGGCCGCACGCACACCCTTGATGAAGGCTTGCCTGAAGCAAAGCAATCTTTAAAAAACAGATGCAACCCGTGCTCAAGGAAGAAGACCTGCCTGTCGGACCAAGAAACATGAATGACGCTATTGGCCTAGCTTGAGGCGCTAGCTCTGCTCTGCTGCGGAGAATAGCTTTGACAACGAGGTCCACTGCTTGGTCTTGGCCTTTAATGCGCCTGTGCAGTTGACAAGGTGCTCAATAAGTCATCTGTGCTGCTGTAGAGGCGATCAATGAGACAGTTGCCTGTGCAGCTGCTGAGGTAAATTGATAGAACATTTTGAAGAGCAGGATAGTAGAAAATGAGTGGTTGCCTATTAAAAAGCAAACTACTCTGGTCCCGCTCCATTATTAAAGCAATGTTGCGGTCACACGCAACTGTTAGGCCAAGGTCACACGCAAAAGAATTTTGGCTTTTTTTCGGGAATTTGAGTTACCAAAAAACATAAATATTTCCCTTCTCCAACAAAATGTCTGAGCAGAAACTCACATGCCTGTTTGAAGTGCAAAAATGGAACATGTCGTTTGGGTTTGTGCATGTACCTTCAATTCATATTAAGGGTCCAAATGACAAGGAAATAATAAAGGTGGCATGTGTGCATCTTTCATCCACAAATAGGTTAGTCTACATACTGTTTGAGCTCATCTTGCATCCGTCCCAGCCTCTCAGTCTCGTCATCATCTTTTGCCACCAGCCTTTCTGTGGGTATTTTTGTCCACTGTGAAATGATCTGTTGGTGGACAAGGTAACAAACACGTCTTTGGAGCATGAGACATAAACAGGTGAAATGATGAGGCATCTGGTGGTTTACCACCTCGTGCTAGGCAACCCCCTTATGCCGCTTCTCTCTTGTAAAAAATGGACAAATGTGTACAGTATGCTGCAATTCAAAAATTTTAGGCTTCAAGGCATCTGGTGGTTTACCACACCTTTGCTATGTCTGCTTCTAGGACTTTGGCGGGTCCCTTGTCGCTGCAGCCAATAGAGCCTCCCTGGAACGTGAAGTTCATCACCCGATGTCAGCCAACAAGTAGTTTTAGTCAACTCCACAGACACAGAGCTTTAGTTCCCACGTTTTGGACATTGAATAAAAACACAGTTCTTGCAGAGATCACTTAATTCTGCACACTTTTGAAGACAGCAGCAGCATCATTTTGCCAGGAAGCTGGCCTGCCATGCCCCTCTCGCCCCACAGTGCGTCAGCTGTGGCTTTTGCTCTGAGAAACTTGCCCTCCTCCTGCAGAGATGACCTAGTACTTCACTGCCACAGCTTGTTACAAAGAGCATGTCAAAGTGATGTTGTATGAAATGTTGGGAAAATAGGCAATGCATATCCAGCACCTCACCTGAGCTGCTGCTGCAGCACCACACTGACCTGCCTTCCCAGCGCACCAGCTACCTCCTTTTCCTTTAGAATACTTATACTCTTCTTTATCTCATGTATACAAGTCTTTGCCAGTTTATCACCTGTAGAAGCAAAACAAGACAGATCTTTGAATTCCGCAACTGTGCAATGCTTGCCCCTCTGCTCATTGATAGAGCCTCTTAGAGCACACAATACATCTTTTTGTTTGAATGTGGGACCGATCTTGCTTGCAATCATGCATTAAATTACAGGGACACAACTGAAGTATAAGAGAGGCCAAAAAAGCCCTCTTTTGTGAGCCAGGGTCAGACAAGTTGAGCAGAAGGACCCACCGCTTCCGGCAGCATCTTGCAAGTTATTTGCGTCCAACTCCTTGGCTTTAATCTGCCGTTTAAGCTCGTCCAGATCCTCGGGTTTTTGATTTGCAGCCTCCATCCTTGCCTGTGAAGGTGAAAGTCACTTAATTTGAAAGCAAAGGCACACATTGCCTTCAGGAAATTGCCATTGTAACTATACTATCTATACAAAGGAGTGGGAAGATGCGTTCCCAAAACTTAGCGCCCACATGGATATCTTGTCAGTGGGGACGCTATTTATGCCAAAAGAAAACAGCTTGGAATAAGCACACTCAATGGCTGGATTGACAAGTGACATATGCCGTTACAGAAAAAGTGCAGCTAATCAACATTTAAGGTTAAGCACGATGAAAGCACAATGGAAGTGAAATTGAACTTCAGCGCAAGCACACCTGAGCTGCTGCATCATCAAGGACAGCAAAGGCCTTCTCTGGCAGCCTTCGGCCAAAAACATAGCGCTCGCTAAATTTAGCGGCAGCAATCAGGGCTCTCTCGCAAATCTTGACACCTGAATATAAAACATTAATTTGAACCTAGGAACTGCGTGCAAAACCTTTCAAAGAATTGGAATACATGCATGAATGAGCATTCAGGTGCTCACAATGCCCATGCTTGTAAGTGCACATGTGTCGATAAACAGTTCAACCTTTCTCAAGTCTACAAGCATGCGTGCGCAAATACTTGCATCTACAAATGCAGGCATATTGCTATATTTTGCTTCATACCACCAACCTTGTTATAATCAATGCTATCAATCTTAAAGACAGACAAGCTTTCTTTGCACCTTGTTGCTCTAAAAGGGCAAGCATGGTGCACTGAATATACAATGCACGAGCTAAGATACAAGAATCCATATATATTACCATGGTGATCTTCAATTGTCTTGCGGTGGCAGCGTAGCATACTGATAGTTAAATCCACACTGGCCTCCTCCACTATGACCTGTTGAATGCAAGCCAAGCTGAACGGTCAAGTTGGGGCTTGTTGGCATTGTTGGACAGAGTACTCACTGTCCATCAGGGTCAGCCCAAAGCACTGCTAGCAGACTGTCAAACCATTCTTCTGTGCATCATCCTCTTTCCAATGACCAGAATAGTTCTATTTTACACAATGGGCCAGCGCAAGTATCTGTCAGCAGGCAATTTGACTTGAGTCACCCTTTTGAGGACAGCAGTGCCTGATGGGTCCTCCAAGAATGAGCCAAAAACATTACTAGAATAGCTTATGTTTGCTCATTTAGGCAAAGGCAACAAACCAGACACCCTGAAATTCAAGCAGTTGAGCCAGCAGCAGACAGTAGCAGCAGCAGCAGCAGCAGCAGCACCCTCCTGGGACCCTGTGCCCAAGGTCTAGGGGCACACACCCTAGATGCGCACAGAATTTATCTAGGGGCTAGATAGATTAGGGAATAAGGCTGATGGCCTTTTCAAATAAACCCTTACTCTGAGACCCGCGCCTCAGGGACGGCCCATGAATTGCTCTTAGTCCCCCTGGCTGGTCAGAGTCAAAGCATGAGGAGCAGTCCTGAACAGCTTAATGAGACAGTTGGAGGAGGGGATGTTAATGATGATAACCACCAATCGTTTTTGCTTCAAGGCATGTTTAGAGTCAAACCCAATCTGCTAAAACACAAAGGGGCAAAATGTACCCCAGTTATTTCATGGTGTGTGCAGTAGTGCAGGGATGCATGAGAAAATGACGTTATGTTTGAGGCTAAATCAATAGTAGCACAGACCCATGGTACCTATAAAATCAATTTAATCCTCTGCTTTCAACAGCCTAATATCACTTTAGAGTCAAAGTCTTGGCCAAGCCCAACCAAGCTCCTACAGACAAAGGCTTCTGTATGCTGTGTCCAGCAACACATACCCAGCTGGTCTGTTTCTAAAGCTCTATGAAGCATGTTTCCCACCTGCTTAAAGCAGGGCTCAAGGTCACGATGGCTGCCGATGCTCTTTTTTAGCTTGTCTAGTGGAATAACACCTGCGATAGGGAAAAGTTTAAGTCTTTTCCAAGGCAGCAAAGAGCTTTACACATCAGCATCAAGAGCTTGTTTAAGAGCTCATGATTGTCCACATGTTCTTCCAACATAACTTAAAAATTAGTCCTTTCTGATCTCTAGCCACATTGCAACATGGAAGAGAGGGGCTTTTGCTGGGGAATGTGCCCAACAAATCATGCCAAGCTGGCCAGTATGCCCGTTTTGCGCGTGGAACCCAGACACTGGTGACAACCCTGATGTGGTGTCATCTTTCCAAATAACAGCAACGCACCCACCAATACAGCGTACTCTCCCTCCAGAAAGACTTTGCTTGAGAAGAGTGCTGCAGTCCGGCATTGCAGACATCTGCACAATTTAGAATCAACAGAAATAAGGCAGACTTGATAATGAGACGGGCAAGATGGCTGCCAAAGACTAGGCACACAAGTCCAGATTCCCACGCATGCAAGTAGTGTATGACAAGGGCGACACAAACCTTCATTCAGCACAATAAGCAGGTGCAATAGCTCCACCTGTCACTCATGAATTTTATTATGCAGTTGTTGAGAAAGGCTGACTTGCTGTTAAGGCTGCGGTAGCTGTGAAGGCTGTATTCACGTGTGCAGAACTCTGGCTGCAAATAGAATTCGGATCTCCATGTACAGCTTCATGACCTTCTCTAAGGTCTGACAAATGTTTGAGGCCTGGCAAGCTTTAACTGACCTTTGGTTTGCAATTTTGTAACTTAGAGCAATTTCTTAAAACTGACCACTCTGCAAGGCGATATGGCCCTGTGGCTTGGTAAGTGGTAGGCACATGACGCTCAATGGTAATGGTGCAGCAAGATGCTGTGTACAGTACAAACAGCCTTTAAAAGCGCGTACTCCAGCAATGCTAGCCCTGGTCAGCTACTCTATTTTAAAGGAATTGCAAGCTGGTTCACTTGTGTATGCAGAATAGAGGTGCCCCTATGCAGCTCTTGTTCTTGGATGTTATTACTTGTTCTTGGGTTTTCCTTAGTTGTCATATGGATTGTGAGTAGGGGTCGGTGTTGGCTTATAGCGCTACCGTACTGCTCCTAGGGTTACCGCAAATAATTAAACAATTATTGGGGGTCCTCGCTATCTGTAATTTGTTTACTTAGAAATTAATTTTATCAAGACCTCACGTAGTATCCAGGTTGTGATCCAGGCTCCCCCAGGGGCCGACCATGGTGCCACATGCTCCAAAGGGTCAAAGGACACTATTTGATGAAGGTTGCACAAAACAAAAGCGCTTGAGCAATAAGCAATCCAGGGAGCTTTGCATCTGCTTAGAACCCGACGTTGCACGACGGGTGGAGCAGCATGAGAGGCAGCATTCAGCGGCCATAGCAGCCCAGGGCAGGGGCAGAGGCAGTGGCAGGGTCAGAGGGTCAAGGGAGAATGCTACTAAGCCAAGCAATGGATGCAAGGGGAGGGTCAGGGGCAGGAGCAGAGGC
>SL_4KL_010_BRINEDRAFT_10001650_pt1 | contig 12413 bp, 12 predicted proteins | sample SodLak_010_BRINE_2_FD_10664 | JGI IMG/M metagenome (IMG submission 10664) | reverse complement strand
GATTACTGCCGGGAGTTGATGCTGACAGTCAACGGTGATTTTGGTCTGGCCGCTTCCGGGCTGGCTGAAAACCGCCGGCAGCTGATTAAAGAGGACAGCAGGTTTTTTAATCAGGGAGAAATTAATTATATAGTTGACAAACTGGTAGAGCTGGAAGGACGGCTGCGGAGGACAGCCCGGCCCGATATTCTCTTGGAGCTGGCCCTGGTTCAGATTACTGAGCCGGGCAGCGATGAAAGCCCGGCAGGTTTAACCCGCCGGCTGGCAAATCTGGAGAAACGACTGGAGGAAAGGGATAAAAGTGAGATATCAAAAACCCGGGAATCCCGGGAGCTCCTAAAATCACGGGAATCCCTTAAGGCTGAAGAAGAACAAAAAGCGGACCAAATAGAGGAATCAGCTGATGTCAAAGTTTCCCGGGAGACCGCGAAAGAGGACAAAGTGGAAGAGGACAAAGCGGAAAAGGACAAAAATGACAGAGATAAAAAAATCCGGCAGCCTTCGCTGGAGGGAGCTACCGCAAAAAGCGCTGACCCGGCGGCTGATAAAACTGAAGATTCCGGAGAAAGCGCAGATTATTCCCGGGAAGAAGCAGAGTCCGCTTTTGAAAGTTCAGCTGAGACCGTTGAGGTTGAAGATATTGAAGCTGCAGCTTTTTCGGAAGATAAGACTTCTGCCCGGGAAATAACCGCCAAACTCTGGGAGGAGATACTGGATTCTATCAAGGAAGCCGATATTAAAACCCATGCTATGATTAAGGAATGCCGACAGCCTGTACTGCGTAGCAGAAGCCTGATTTTAAATTTTCCATCGAATAAAAAATTTCACCTGCAGAGCGCCCGGAAAGAGAGTGAATTGATTCAGCAGAAAACTGCAGAGGCCCTGGATATTGATTCTGAACTAAAACTGGAATTTCAGCTGGATGGCAGCACCCTTCAGGACGAAAACAGGGATTTTCAACAGGAACCAGGCACCTCAAACAGAGCAAATTCCAGCACCGGCCCAAAAAGTTCAGGCCAGGATGCCAGGAAGGTTGGTGCCGACAGGAGTGATCTAATAAAACAGGCCCAGCAGATATTTGGAGGAGAAATTATTTCTGTTTCCGCTGAGGTTTTACAGGAACAGAAGGAAATTTTAGCAAATCTTAAAGGAGGTAATAATGATGAACATGAAGAAAATGATGAAACAGGCCCAGCAGATGCAGGCTAAAATGCAGAAGATGAAGGAAGAGCTGGCTGATAAGACCATTGAAGCCACTGCCGGCGGCGGTGCCGTCAAAGCTGTGGTTAACGGTCAGAAGGATCTGGTTGACCTGGAGATCGATCCTGATGTTCTGGACCCCGATGATGTGGAAATGCTGGAAGATTTGATTGTGGCTGCTATCAATGAAGGAATGCGTCAGGTTCAGGAAATGATTGAAGAGGAAATGGGAGATATCACTGGAGGAATGAATCTGCCGGGGATGTTTTAAATGTACTCCTATCCCAGAGCGCTGAGAAAGCTTATAGGTGAACTGGAAAAGCTGCCGGGTATCGGCACCCATACTGCCACCCGGCTGGCTTTTCATCTGCTAGATAAAAGCCAGCAGGAAATTGAAGAACTGGCAGGAGCGCTGACGGGTTTCCAGCAAAACATTTCTTTCTGCTCGCAATGCCATAATATAACCGAAGAGGATCCCTGCCAGATCTGCAGTTCCCCGAAAAGAGATCAAAGTCTGCTTTGTGTGGTGGAGAGCCCCCGGGATGTTATTGCCATGGAAAATACGGGAGAGTATAAGGGCTTCTACCATGTCCTACAGGGGTTGATTTCTCCGCTGGATGATGTCGGCCCTGAAGAGCTGACTCTCGATAATTTTCGCGAAAGAGTTAGAGAACTTCAGGTCAGGGAGGTAATTATTGCCACCGATCCCAGCACGGAGGGAGATGCAACCGCTCTTTATCTTAAAAAAATTCTGCAGAAAAAGGATGTTAAAATTACCAGACTGGCGCAGGGCCTGCCTGCCGGCGGTGATCTGGAATATGCCGATGAGGTTACCCTGTCCAGAGCCCTTTCCGGCCGCAGTGAAATTGAATATGACTGAAACCGCCCGGGCCTCACTCAGAACAACAGGCCGGGCTTTTTTTATATTTCTGCCTTTTACACTGCTGTATTCAATAAAACCCAATGATTTTTATAGTCCCTTATAATTCAGGCTGCTGCCGGGCCTCCTGCTTGACAGAGGGAGAAAACTCTGTTAAGCTGGTTTAAATATTTCTGCAAAACTCTGGTTCGTCTTTTTTAAATATTTTTACAATAACCTTATTAAACTGAGGAGGCCAGCAAAACATGCGAAATCCAGCTGAAAGAATAGCCGGTGAAGCTTTGACCTTTGATGATGTGCTCTTAAAGCCGGCTTATTCCCGGGTTAAACCCCGGGATGTCTCGATTGAGACCCGTTTGACAGACAGCATTATTCTCAAGACCCCAATCCTTAGTGCTGCCATGGACACCGTTACTGAATCTGACCTGGCTATAGCCATGGCCCGGGAAGGAGGATTGGGCGTGCTGCATAAAAACATGACTGCCGAAGAGCAGGCCCATGAAGTCGACCGGGTTAAGCGTTCTGAAAGTGGAGTTATTATTGATCCCTTCTATCTTTCTCCGGATGATATGATATTTGAAGCTGAAAAGCTGATGTCCCGCTATCGCATTTCTGGAGTTCCTATTGTTAATGAGGAAAAAAAGCTGGTAGGGATTTTAACCAACCGGGATCTGCGTTTTATTGAAGATTATGATCGGCCAATCAGTGAAGTTATGACAGATGAAAATCTGGTGACAGCTCCGGTGGGGACCACATTAAATCAGGCCAAGAAGGTGCTGCAGAAGCACAAGATTGAGAAATTGCCTCTGGTTGATGAAGATAACATACTTCAGGGATTAATTACCATCAAGGACATTGAAAAGGTGAAAAAACATCCCAATGCCAGCAAGGATGATCAGGGTAGGCTGCTGGTTGCAGCTGCCGTAGGAGTCGGTAGCGACGGTCAGGAGAGAGCAGCCCGGCTGGCGGAGTCTGGAGTGGACCTGCTGGTTATTGATACCGCCCATGGCCATTCTCAGGGAGTTCTGGACATGGTCAAACACGCAAAACAGGAATATCCCGAGATTTCGGTTATAGCCGGGAATGTTGCCACTGCCGAGGGGGCTGCTGCCCTCTTTGAGGCGGGAGCCGAGGTGGTCAAGGTTGGAGTGGGGCCGGGTTCAATCTGTACCACCAGGGTGATAGCCGGGATTGGCATGCCCCAGATAACAGCCGTCATGGAAGCGGCCCGGGTGGCAGACAAATATAACGGCAGGGTAATTGCCGATGGCGGCATCAAATATTCCGGAGATATTGTTAAAGCTCTGGCAGCCGGCGCTGATGCTGTTATGATAGGCAGTCTGCTGGCTGGAACCGCGGAAAGCCCTGGAGAGAAGGAAATTTACAAGGGACGAAGTTATAAAGTCTACCGGGGAATGGGTTCCATTTCTGCAATGGAAAAGGGTAGCAAGGACCGTTACGCTCAGGAAGATGTGGAGGATGAAGAAAAACTGGTTCCAGAGGGAGTTGAAGGCCGGGTTCCCTATAAAGGACCCCTGAGTGATACCATCTATCAGCTAGCAGGAGGTTTAAGGTCCGGAATGGGCTATTGCGGCACCTCAACAATAACCGAACTGCAGACAGAAACAACTTTCATCCGCATCTCACCAGCGGGCCTCAGGGAAAGTCATCCTCATGATGTTAATATTACCCGGGAGGCACCCAATTACAGCATCGATAATTAATAAAACCAGAATGTATTCTATTTAACATCATTTAAACTGATTTTTTATTAAAATTAATAATTGTAGGTTTTATTTAAGGCTGGCTTTTGTTAATGGAGCAGATAATCAGTATCTGTCTCTAAAATAGCTTCGGGTTGATATTTCCCGATTTAATTTACTTTTTGTTTGGGGGAATCTGGAATGGAGAAAAAAGAAAGGGAACAAGAAGTTAAAAATGATGATGGCAACGGGAAAAATATTGAGAACCTTGTAATTATTGGAGGTGGGCCAGCAGGCCTGACAGCTGCTATTTATGCCGGTAGAGCTGGACTTAAACCGGTAATTATCCACGGACCACAGCCTGGAGGTCAGATTATTAACACCAATGACCTGGAAAATTTTCCGGGTTTCCCGGAGGGCATTTCGGGGGGGGACTTCGGCAGCCGTCTGCTGGAGCAGGCCGAACAGTTTCAGGTCAAAATGGATTTTGATATTGTGGAGGAGGTTGATTTTCAAAAACTGCCCTATACCATTAAAACTTCTTTAGACACCTATCGAGCTAAAGCGGTAATTATTGCTGCCGGAGCTCAGCCCCGTCCTCTGGGCCTTAAGGGTGAGAAAGAATTGACAGGTGAGGGGGTTTCCTACTGTGCAACCTGTGATGGTGCTCTGTACCGGGATAAGAAGGTTGCCGTGGTAGGAGGCGGCAATGTTGCTCTGGAAGAAGCTGATTTCTTAACCCGGTTTGCCCATAAAGTTTATTTAGTTCACCGGCGGGAAGAATTTAGAGCCGATGAACTGGTCAGACAGAAAATAGAATCCAATCCCGGAGTGGAATGTCTCTGTCATAACAGGGTAGTTGAACTTATCAGCTCCGAAGGTAAATTATCGGGGCTGAAAATTGAAGAGTCCAGAACCGGAGAAATAACAGAACTGAATGATATTTCTGCTCTTTTTATAGCAGTTGGTTATGAGCCCAATACCGGGATTTTTCAGGGCCAGCTGGAACTTGATAAAGCCGGTTATATCAAGACCGGGAACTTCCAGCGAACCAGCGTTGAGGGAGTTTTTGCTGCGGGAGATATTCAGGACAGCCGCTATCAGCAGGTTATCACCGCAGCGGCGAGCGGGGCCCGGGCAGCCATGGAAGCTGACAGGTATCTCCAGGAAAAGAGGGCCAACGGCCGGAAGAGAGAAGCGGTTCAGCCCCGTAAATAATTTTAAACAATTAGAGAATATCAGGCAGCAGAAGCGGTTTTTGCCGGCTAATCTGCTGTCTTTTTTATTGTTTTTTTGTTTTGCATAAAGCCCCTTTTTGTGATAAGATATGCTAAGCAAGTACTGTTAAATTACAGGAGCAGGAGCTAGCTTAAGCATAACAATTGCCGGTCGAGCAGAGGGTAATTTTGAGTTATTTCAGGAGGTTATCGGACTGATGGCAGGTTTTTTTATTACTTTAGAGGGGATAGAGGGCTCCGGCAAAAGTTCTCAGGCCAGAGCTCTGCAGGAGTTTTTACAGAAGTCTGGCTATCCCACATTTTTAACCAGAGAACCCGGGGATACTGAAATAGGACGGTTTATCAGGGAGCTGCTGTTAAATCCTGATTATACTGAAATGAAACCCAGGACCGAGATTCTTCTTTATGCTGCCGACCGGGCCCAGCATGTCAGTGAACTGGTGAGACCGGCTCTGGCTGAAGGCAAAATTGTGATTTCCGACCGTTATTATGATTCCAATCTGGCCTACCAGGGTTATGGCCGGGGCCTGGATCTGGAAACTGTCAAAAAAATAAACTACTGGGCAGTAGAAGAACTCCATCCTGACCTAACCATTCTGCTGGATCTTCCTGTCCAGCAGGGTTTGAAAAGAGCCAGGAATATGGCACTGGATAATCTGGGAGACAGACTGGAGCGGGAGGAAATAAATTTTCATCAGAGAGTCCGGCAGGGTTATTTAAAACTGGCTGAAACCTGGCCGGAGAGAATAAAAATTGTCGATGCAGCAGCCAGCAGGGCAGAGGTGCAGAGAATTTTAAGGGAAATAGTAAAGGAGAGATTAGCATGAACCAGGAGGTAGATGTTGCCAAACTGGTTGTTGCAGTTGTGCATGATAATGATGCTCAGACTTTAAGGAAAGCACTAAATAAGTCTCATTTTCAAACCACCCGGCTCAGCAGCACTGGAGGTTTTCTCCGGGAGGGCAATACCACCTTTTTAATTGGGACCAGAGAAGAATATCTGGAGGAGCTGCTCGAAATCATTAAAGGCAACTGCAAAAGCCGTACCAGGACAGTTACCTCCATGTCTCCGATTGCCAGTTCTCTGGAAAGCTATTATTCCTTTCCCATGGAAGTTGAAATCGGGGGAGCCACAGTCTTTGTGCTGGATGTAGAACAGTTTCATAAACTTTAAAACTGTGTTAGAGGTGTTACCGGATGAAGGTAAGCGGAACCTCCGAACAAAACGAGGCTCATGAGATAATACAGGGTCAGCTGGAGCAGGAGAGAATCAGCCATGCCTACCTCTTTCTGGGCCGACAGGGTCTGGGGAAGAAAGATCTGGCAGTAGAACTGGCCCGGTCGGTACTCTGCAGCTGCGGGGGAGAGGAAAACTGCAGCTGTACCTGCTGCAAAAAAATTGACCATGACAACCACCCTGACCTGAGAATTTTCAAACGTCCTGATAAGAGAAGAGAACTGGGGATTGATATTATCAGAGAAATGCAGCGCCTGCTGGCTTTCAGGCCCTACGAAGGACAGAGGCGTTTTTTTATTATTTCAGAGGCAGACAGGATGACCAGACAGGCTGCCAACTCCCTGCTGAAGACCCTAGAATCCCCTCCGGATTATGCCACCTTGATACTGCTGGCTGAAGAAGAGGAACTTCTGCTGCCGACTATTCTTTCTCGCTGTCAGCAGATCCGGCTGAAACCAATTCCTAAAAGCAGGATAGCAGAGGAACTCAAATCTCTGGGTCTTACAGAGGATAAGTCCTCTCTGATAGCCGGCCTGAGCGGAGGGAGTCCCGGCAGGGCCCGGAAACTGGCTGAAGATGAAAGTCTTTTGGAGAGAAGAAAGGAAATTCTTAATTTTTTAAGCAGACCTGAAGAATTTAATTATTTTAATATTTTTCAAAGATCTAAAGAATGGCTGGACTGGTTTAAAGAGGATTTTCCCCTGGCTGATTTGCTAATGGACTGGCAGCGGGATATAATGATTGTGGAGCAGGCGGGGAAAGAGAACCTCAGCAATTTTGACTATTATACTGAAATAAAAGCAGTTCGTCAGAGATTATCAGCAGGCCAGGCTGTCAAAGCTTTAGAACTGGTAGCTGGAGCGGTTCAGGATCTGGAAAATAACGTCAGGTCAGATCTGGCACTACAGGTGCTTATGATAAAACTTAAAACATTATATACCGGATAAACCGGTTAGCCCTTAAGGGGCATAAATTTGCAGTAATTTAAGAGGTGGATAATATGAAGACTGTTGTGGGTGTGGTATTTCGACCTGCTGGCAAGGTATATTATTTTGATCCAGGAGAGATGGAGCTGGAAAAACTGGATTATGTAATTGTTGAAACTTCACGGGGTGTGGAATACGGGATGGTTGTCATGCCGCCCAGCCAGGTTGAGGAGGATGAGGTTGTTGAACCTCTCAAACCTGTGCTGCGGGAAGCCACCCTCAAAGATAAAGAAAAATATGAAGAAAACAAAAGGCTGGAAAAGGAAGCATTTGCCATCTGCCTTGATAAAATTGAGGCTCACGGACTTCCCATGAAGTTGGTTGATGTAGAGTATACCTTTGATCATAACAAGATTATATTTTATTTTACCGCCGATGGCAGGGTTGATTTTCGGGAACTGGTTAAGGATCTGGCCCGGGTTTTTAAAACTAGAATTGAACTGAGACAGATCGGGGTCAGAGATGAAGCCAAGATGATTGGCGGCCTTGGTCCCTGCGGTATGCCTACCTGCTGTACCCGTTTTCTCAGGGAGTTTAAGCCGATCTCCATCAAGATGGCCAAAAAGCAGGAACTTTCTTTGAATCCGGCCAAAATCTCCGGTCTCTGTGGTCGGCTGATGTGCTGCCTGCGCTATGAGGCTGACTGCTATAAGAAAATGAAGAAAGAGATGCCGGATTATGGTGAAGAGGTGGAGCTGGCCATCGGCTCAGGAGAGGTTGTGGACCGCAATCTAATCAAGAAAACAGTTAAAGTTTCGATCAACGAAAAGGAAACCGTAGAGGTTGATCTTGATCATATAGAGGGATATCAGAACAGGAAGCATGAAAAAAAACAGGATGATAGCGAGAAAAAGAAGAATGATAGTTAGGGGGCAGAGCTGTGGATGAAGAAATTTTGAGAACCCTGGCTTATTTTCAGGAGGAGATTGAAGAGCTATCCCAGCGCTTTCAGGAACTTAAAGATATAACCTATGAGCTGTACCGGGAGAGGGAAAAACTGAAACAGGAGAATGAAGACCTGAAAAGGCTTATATTTCAGGACCGGGAAGACGAGAGCCCTGAGAGTGAAAAGCATCATAAGGCCACCTATAATCTGGCAAAACTTTACCAGGAAGAATACCATATCTGCCATTTAAATTTTGGTGATAAACGAGAGGGAGACTGCCTTTTCTGCCTTCAGCTTCTGGAAAATCAAATGGATGATGAGAATAAATATGATGCAGAAAATTTTGAGCAGCAGGGGCTGGAGATTTCATGATTGCCGGCCGTTTTTATATCTGTCCCACACCGATTGGTAATCTGGAGGATATCACCCTGAGGGTACTGAAAATTTTACGGGAGGCAGATCTGATAGCCTGCGAGGATACCCGCCGTACCGGCAAACTGCTGCAGCACTATGAGATTGATACTCCCTTAATAAGTTATCACGAGCATAATGAGGTTAAGCGCACCGATGAGCTGCTTGATAAGCTGGGCCAGGGCAGGGACATTGCCCTGGTCAGTGATGCCGGGACTCCCGGCATTTCAGACCCGGGAGAAGTGGTAATTCAGGCTGCTCTGGAGGCCGGTGCTGAAGTTATACCTCTGCCGGGCGCTTCAGCCCTGATATCGGCTCTGGTAGTTTCCGGTCTATCCACCGAAAGATTTGTTTTTGAAGGTTTTCTGCCCCGCAGGGGCCAGGAACGGGAGGGGCGGCTGGCTGAGATAACTGTGGAAACAAGGACAGTGGTAATTTATGAGTCTCCCTACCGGATTCAGGATACCCTAAAGGATCTGGCTTCCAGAATGCCGGAGCGCCAGCTGGCTCTAATAAGGGAAATCAGCAAAATCCATGAGGAAAAAATCTACGGCCAGGTCGGGGAACTGGCAGAAAAAATGCAGGAAAGAGAACTGCAGGGAGAAATAGTTCTGGTCATTGACGGTCGGGAGAAGGATGAGGATCAAATTGATTTTACAGAGATGACTGTTCTGGATCATCTCAAACTGTTAATGGACAGAGGATATACCAAAAAGCAGGCTATCAAGGAAGCAGCCCGGGTAAGAGAACTTCCCAAAAGTGAAGTTTATAAAGAGGCTATTGTGATTGATGCCCGGGTTAACCAGGACGATTAAAGAGGCAGATCAGGAATACAATATTTCCTAACAGGAATTAATGAAACCGTAAAGGAATTAAGGAAACCGTGCAGAAGGAGAGAGATGAATATGAGCAAAGAAACTTTTTATGTAACCACACCGATTTATTATCCCAGTGATCGTCTGCATATAGGTCATGCCTATACTACTACCGCAGCAGACTCCATTGCCCGTTTTAAAGAGATGCAGGGTTATGACACCATGTTTTTAACAGGTTCTGATGAGCATGGACAGAAAATTGAACGGAGAGCGGCTGAATCCGGGGAAGAGCCCCAGCAGTATGTCAATAAAGTAGTGGCCACTTTTATTGAACTCTGGCAGAAGCTGGGCATTGAATATGACCAGTTTATCAGAACAACCGATGAAAATCATCAGAGAGTAGTTCGGGAAATTTTTCAAAAGCTCTATGATAAAGGTGATATCTATCTGGACAAATACGAGGGCTGGTACTGCACTCCCTGCGAAAGCTACTGGCAGGAGCGTCAGGTTTCTGAAGAGGAGGTCTGCCCTGACTGCGGCCGGCCCCTGGAATGGGTGGCTGAAGAAAGCTACTTTTTTAAGATGAGCAAATATGCCGACCGGCTGCTGGAACATATTAAGGAGCATTCTGATTTTATTCAGCCGGAATCCCGTCGTAATGAAATGATCAATTTTATTGAAAGTGGACTGGATGATTTAAGTGTCTCCCGGACCACCTTTGACTGGGGGATAGAATGCCCGGTTAATGAAGACCATGTCATTTATGTCTGGATTGATGCTTTAAGCAACTACATTACAGCTATGGGTTATCTTTCCAATGAGGAAAAGTTTAATCATTACTGGCCGGCGGATATTCACCTGGTTGGTAAGGATATCCTGCGTTTTCATACAATTATCTGGCCTTCAATTTTAATGGCTCTGGATCTCCCCCTGCCCAAACAGGTCTTCGGACATGGCTGGCTCTTAACTGAAACTGGTAAAATGTCAAAATCGGTGGGCAACGTTGTTGATCCCCTGGAATTGATAGAGGATTTTGGCCGGGATGCCATCAGATATTTTCTGCTGCGGGAGGTGCAGTTTGGCGCTGATGGCACCTATTCCACTGAAGCCTTAATTCAAAGAATTAATTCGGACCTCGCTAATGATCTGGGCAATCTTTTAAACAGAACTGTCAGTATGGTTGAGCAGTATTTCTCCGGGGTGGTACCGGCTCCAGCTGCCGAACTCGAAGTTGACCGGGATCTCAAGGAAACAGCCCGGCAGACCCGAGAAAGAGCGGCAGCAGAACTGGAAGGACTTCATTTTACCACTGCTCTGGAAGAGCTCTGGCAGTTTGTTCGGCGCTGTAATAAATATATTGACCAGACCGAGCCCTGGATTTTAGGTCGGGATGAAAGCCAGCAGGAGAGACTTGGCACCATCCTCTTTAATCTGCTGGCCGGCCTGCGACAGATTGCTATTATGTTAAAGCCTTTTTTGGTTGACACTCCAGAAAAAATTGGAAGACAGATAGGGGCCCAGCAGAATATCAGGAGAGCTGACTGGGAAGATCTGGCTGATTGGCAGGCTCTGCGTCCTGGTAGCAGGGTGGATAAGGGAGAGGCCCTTTTCCCCCGAATTGATCTGGATGAATATTTTCAGCAGAAGCAGGAAAGCAATTGGGAAGAGAATCAGGAGGAGACAAAGGCAGAAAAAGGAGATAAAACTGATCATAAAAAGGATAGCAAAAAAACAGAGGTCTCCGGGGAGGAGAAAGGAGCAGGGGAAACTGAGAACATAATCAGCTTTGCAGATTTTCAAAAGCTGGAGCTAAAAGTTGCCAGAGTGCTAAAGGCCGAAAGAATTTCCGGCAGTGATAATCTCCTGAGGCTTGAAGTTGACCTTGGCCAGGAGCAGCGCCAGCTGGTGGCCGGCCTGGCCGGACATTATAGTGAAGAAGAGCTTCAGGGTAAAGAGATTGTAATTGTGGTCAACCTGGAGCCTGCCGAGATTTTTGGGGTAACTTCTCAGGGGATGCTGCTGGCAGCAGAGGATGAAGATGGAAGCCTGGCCCTGCTGCAGCCAGACAAGCGGGTTGAATCTGGCAGTCCCATTAGCTAGAGACAAAATATGGTTGTGAATGCAGGAATTTTGCTCTTTAGCTTGAATTTTATAATAGAATATGTGAAATTAAGTATTTAACAAAGGAGTGAGTAGATATGAAAGATAGAGATTCTATTCCCAGGGCTACCATCGAGCGCCTTCCTCTTTATTACCGCTGCCTCGATAAACTTGATACCTTTGAAGATGTTGAAGTGGTATCTTCCAAGGAGCTGGGAGGTCGTCTGGGAATACCTCCCACTCAGGTAAGGAAAGATCTTTCCTATTATGGAGAGTTTGGTCGTCGGGGTGTTGGCTATGATGTCTACGATCTGAAGAGATCTGTGGGAAATATTCTAGGAGTCGATAAAACCTGGCCGGCAGTGCTGGTAGGGGCCGGGAACCTGGGAAGAGCCCTGGTAAATTATAATGGTTTCAGTAAGATGGGGCTGGAAATAGTGGCCGCTCTTGATACTGATCTGGATAAGATTGGCAATAGAATTGGTACACTCGAGGTTGAGAGCACCAAGTACTTAAAGGAGATAGTAGAGGAAAAGGAGATTCCCCTTGGGATTTTAACTGTACCTTCGGAAGCAGCTCAGAATGTGGCAGATGAAATGGTCGAGGCGGGAGTTAAGTTTATCTGGAACTTTGCTCCAGCCCGTCTTTATGTTCCTGATGATGTCACTGTTCGTAATGAAGATCTGGCAGTTGGAATTGTCAGTCTTATTTATCATTTAAGCTGGCAGGAGAAAGAGAGCAACAAAGAAGATAATAAATAAGATTAGTTTAAATTTTTTAAATTCATTTTCCCGGACTGCTCAGGTATAATTTGCCAGAAGCAGAGCCGGACCTCCCATTTTAGCAAGAATTATATCAGGAGAGCAAGGTTCTGCTCACCCGCAGCAGGCTGTCTTTCAGATTGTAATTTTACCAGAAAAACCTGATAATTACTTATGATATAACGTCGCATTAAAC
>SL_4KL_010_BRINEDRAFT_10001649_pt1 | contig 12416 bp, 15 predicted proteins | sample SodLak_010_BRINE_2_FD_10664 | JGI IMG/M metagenome (IMG submission 10664) | reverse complement strand
CGTATTCACGAAGCCCTGCCCGGAGCGCCTCCGGAGGTTCCCAGTCGGGGTTCCCACTGACCATGTCGATGACGTCGCCCTCGGCCCGGGCGGCGTAGCCCATCACGTGAAAGAAAAGCGGCGTCTCGTACTCGGCATCCATACGTCCCCGTCCGGGGGCAACCGTGGTGGTTCTTTCGCCCCAATCGCAGTCGTGTTGTGGGTCGGGGCCACCGTGCACTGTCGGCGTCACACGCACCGGGCAGGGACCGTACACCTTTGAGGGTGAGCCGACTCACACTCACACATGGACGAGTCACCAGATACCGTTGACGTACATCCCGACCAGGCACTCGTCGAAGCCCTCGGTGACGCACTTAGGGACCGGGGAGAGCGGCTCGCGGTCGCCGAATCCTGCACCGGTGGTCTCCTCGGTGGCGCGCTTACGGCTGTTGCCGGCTCGAGTGATTACTTCGACAGCGGGCACACGGTCTATGCCTACGACGCCAAACGCCGCCACCTCGGCGTCTCGCGGGAAGCGCTCGACGAACACGGAGCCGTCTCCGCCCCCGTCGCCCTCGAGATGGCTCGCGGCGTTCGGGACGTCGCCGACGTCGACTGGGGCGTCTCGGTGACGGGCGTCGCCGGACCGACCGGTGGGAGCGCGGAGACCCCGGTCGGAACCGTCTATATTGGCGTCGCCTACGCGGGGCCGTGGGGGTCACAGACCTCGTTCGGGGAGACGCGTCGGCAGACGTTCGAGGGACATCGGCGAGACATCCGGGCACAAACCGTGACGGCCGCCCTCGAGTACCTGCTCGAGGCAGTACGGGATGGCCCATCGGAGCCTCAGTGAAGGCATCGGAAACGAACGGCACCGTGTGGCGTGGCTCTCCTTCCATTGTACGCGCTTTTATGCGTCATGGCGGCGTAGATGGCCGTATGACAGTTCGTGAGACGCGTTCGTTTCGCGGTATCTCCGAACGGCTGACCGTTCGGTACCTCGAGCGACTCGGNGGCGAGCGCGTCGGTGACGCCGCCGTGGCGGGNGACGGTTGGCGGGCCCAGTTCGAGTCAGCAACCGCCACCGTCGGGCCCACACTCACACTGACAGAAGTCACCGTTACGTTCGAGGGCGAGGCGGACGTTCTCGAGGATCTGATTCGAGAGTTCTCCCAGAAGGCCATGCGGGCGGGGGGCTGAGATGGTCGGTGAGCCGATCGATGGCGAGATTTTGCTCTTGACATCGGCGAAAGCGAGTGTCGCCCCATCGCGCTTGCCCGAACTGATCAATCTCGTCCAGGACCACCTCGAAACTGATATTCGTCGATTCAGGAAGACGACAGAGTGCATCTTCGAGGAACCGGACCGGGTCGCGTTTTTGATCGAAGGCGGGTTCTGGGATAGGTTAGGAACGGACCTCGAGTTGGACGACCGTGAAATCGACGCGGTCCGGCGCGCACACACCGAACAACTCCGCCGGATCGGTCGGAAGATTGAACGGCACGACGAGTTCGAAACGGCCCTCGAGATCCGGGACCCGATCTTCATTTCGCTCTCGAGCGGGACGGCCGACTGATCGCTCTTGCTCTCACACCCTCCTATGACTGACTCACGCGCTCGAGGAACCCACACAGCGCCTCGTTGACGGCCTCGGGCCGGTCGGCGTTGACCCAGTGACTNGCGTTCGGAAATCGCTCGATCTGCAGGTCCGAGACGTACGTCTCGAGTCCCTCGAGCTGGGCCGTCATCAGTGCCACGTCATTTTCACCCCAGATGACCAGCGTCGGTGCCCGTACCTGCCCGCTTTGAGTGGGTGTACGCAGGGAACCNACGAACGGCAGGGAGGCCGGTAGTTCCTCGAGGGCCGTGCCCCGCAACAGGGCGCGATAGTAGGAGATGGCGGACCTGACGGCTCCAGGGTGGCGGAACGCGTCTTTGTATCGGTCGATATCCGTCGGTGAGAACGCCTCGGGAGAGACGCGTTCGTCGGTAAAGAGTTTCTCGAGCAGCGCGAAATCACGGGCCCGAAACAGCCGTTCGGGAAGCCACGGGAGCTGGAAAAAGAGGGCGTACCACGATCGGCCGAGTTGCTCGAGGCTCAGTTCTCGAGCGTACTTCAGGGGGTGTGGAGCGTTCAACACGGTGAGCGACCGGACCACGTCAGGATGGCGATAGGCCGTTGCCCAGGCGACGACGCCGCCCCAGTCGTGGCCGACGATGTGCGCCTGCTCGGCTCCGAACTGGGTCACGAGTCCACGGACGTCGGCGGTGAGCTCCTCGAGCGAGTAGGCGCCAACCCCGTGGGGCTTTTCTGACCGATTATACCCTCGCATATCCGGGGCGATGACGCGGTAGCCCGCCCCAGCGAGTGCCGGCAATTGCCGATGCCAGGAGTACCAGAACTCCGGAAACCCATGCAGACAGATGACGAGGTCCCCATCCGAGGGGCCGGCTTCGACGTAGTGGAGCCTGACGTCGTTGACGATGCACTGGCCGTGTCGAGTCGTCGACATTGACCATGCTTCACGCTCGAGGGGCTAAACCGTGTTCCCTACGCGCGAACGTCTGACCGTGTAGGGCGTTCTGGTCCAGTGCAAACGGTGAGTGACGGGTCGCGTTAGTTCGGGTTCTTTCGTGTCACGTCCGAGCCACAGATCACACAGCGGTCCTGGGGTTCGTCGAACTCACGTCCACAGCCCTGACACTGGTGGATCCACTCTCGTGCTTCTTCGATGCCGTCTCGAGCGATCGCTTCGACGGTCACGCCCAGGCGTTCGGCGACGTTTTGCATCGCGTAATCGTCAGTGACGAGGACGCCATCGAGTTCGAACGAGGTGGCAACCAGGCGGATATCGGTATCCGAAAGCACGTCCAGGTCACCCGATTCTTTGGCCGCCCGACGAACCTTTTCGACGGTATCGCCGTTGGGAATGTGCACGTGCATGCCCGATCCCTCCATCGCGTCGTAGCGATAGACCGTCTCGCCCTCGAGCTCCTCGCGGACGAGTGGGATCGTTGCCATCTGTTCGGTCGTGTGAAAATCGTGAATAAAAGCCGACGAGTCGAGAATGTACATACCGTTAGCGTTGGACGACGATGTAGTCTTTGACCGCCTGGACGCGACTGACTGGAATCAGAAATCTGCCAGCGTCGTTACGTTGCAGGTCTACCGACCGCGTAGAAAGCTCCTCATCGGGATCGACGACGAGGTCGTGCAGTTTCCCCGATTTCAGGTCCATGGTAATGTTGTAAAGCATCCCCAGCTCGGTGCCGTCCGACCCCATGACGGACTTTCCCGAGAGGTTTTCAGCGAGTATCTCACTCATGCGTGTCGGTACTGACTGATCGGTATTAAAAACAGGGGGCTCGACTGACGGCTGTCTGACGCCATCGAGACCGGGACTCGAGGAATCCGTTCAAACGGGCGTGACGATGGGTTTAACTACCGGGCAACGGACGGTACAGATACAACCTTCTAGGGTGGTTCACGATGTCGGACACTGACTCAGAAACACACGACCCGGCGGCGCTACGAACGCCGATCGTGGCCGTCCTCGGCCACGTCGATCACGGAAAGACCAGTTTACTCGACAAGATTCGCGGTTCCGCCGTCATCGAGGGTGAAGCCGGGGCGATCACCCAACATATCGGGGCCACGGCAGTCCCTCTCGACGTCGTCTCTTCTATTGCCGGTGATCTCGTCAACCCGGACGATTTCGACCTCCCGGGCCTGCTCTTTATTGACACCCCTGGCCACCACTCCTTTACGACCCTCCGCTCACGCGGCGGCGCCCTCGCCGACATCGCCATCCTCGTCGTCGACGTCAACGACGGCTTTCAACCACAGACCCTCGAGGCACTCGATATCCTCAAACGGTCACAGACGCCGTTTATCGTCGCGGCGAATAAAGTCGACACCGTTCCGGGGTGGAACCCCACGGAGGATTCGCCGATCACCCAAACCTACGAATCCCAGTCAGACCGTGTCCGCCAACGTCTCGATGAGAGCCTGTATACAATTATCGGGAACCTCTCTGACCAGGGCTTTTCGGCCGACCTCTACTGGCGGGTCCAGAACTTCCAGCGAAACGTCGGCGTCGTCCCCGTTTCAGCCCTCACCGGCGAAGGTGTCCCCGACCTCCTCGCGGTCATGATGGGGCTCTCCCAGCGATACATGAAAGAGGCGATGGAGATCGACGTGGCGGGTCCCGGCGTCGGCACCGTCCTCGAGGTGAAAGAGGAGAAAGGATTCGGCACGACGATCGACACCGTCCTCTACGATGGCACCATCAGCAGCGACGACACCATCGTCGTCGGCGGATTGAACGACCCGATCGTGACGGACGTGCGAGCGCTCTTACAACCACGACCGCTCGCGGAGATCAGGACCGAAAACCGGTTCGAGAACGTCGACCAGGTCGACGCCGCCGCCGGGATCAAAGTCGCTGCCCCCGACCTCGAGGGCGCGATGGCCGGGGCCCCTGTCCGTGTCGTCAGAAACCGGGACCTCGAGGGGGTCATCGCCGAAGTGCGGGCGGAACTCGCTGACATCGCCGTCGACACCGAGGAAGATGGCGTGGTCGTCAAAGCGGACACCCTCGGCAGCCTCGAGGCGATGGCCGATGCGTTGGGCGAGGCCGAGATCCCGATCGTTCGCGCGGAGGTGGGGGACGTGGCCCCACGAGACATTTCGGTGGCCTCGACGGCCGACGATCCGAAACAGCAGGCCGTTCTCGGCTTCAGCGTCGACGTGCTCTCGGATGCCGACCGACGGGCCGAGATCGACGACGTCCTGGTGTTCACCGACGACGTCATCTACCAGTTGATCGATCGCTACACCGACCACGTCGAGGAGATCGAACGCGCCCAGCAGGACACGATCCTCGACAATATCACGCGCCCGTCGCGCTTTCGCGTTCTCGATGACCACGTGTTCCGACAGAGCGACCCCGCCGTCGTCGGCGTCGAAATCTATTCGGGAACGCTGCAGAACAACAGCTACGTCGTCAAGTGGGAGGAGAACGAACCGACGCGCGTCGGACAGGTCAAGGGGATTCAAGAACAGGGTGAAGACGTCGACGAAGCCCGGGCCGGCCAACGGGTGTCAGTCGCGATCGACGGCCCAACCATCGGTCGACAAGTGAGAGAGGGCGACCTCCTCTGGACTGATCTCCCGGAGAAACACGCCAAAATCCTCGAGCAGGAACTGACCGAAGAAATTCCAGCGGACGAACTCGAGGCGTTGAACATGTACCTCGAGAACCATCGGAAGCGCGACCCCTTCTGGGGCAAATAAGGACCACATCCTCACCGCTTTTTGTGATAATAGACGGGAAGAGAGCGTATGACTCCCCGTGGAACCACCGTGTTGATATCCGTCGCCTTAGTCGCACTCGTCCTCGCAGTGTGACTGGCGTGTGTACTGTTGGCACGAGGAGAACGTTTTTCAACCCACCTCCCTTTGGTCTGGACAGCAATGAACGGAAATACGCCGTATGGGGGGCTCCCAGGGGTGACACAGGCCGGACAACGGGCTGCGGCGGACGTTCCCGAACTCTCACTCGAGCAAAAACGGACGCTCCAGCGAAACGTCACCCAGATCGCCGATCTGACGCGCCAACTGCTCACCGCGGAGTACGTCGTCGACGCCAGCGTTTCCGACGGCATCAGCGGTCCACAGGCACTCGTCGCCGTGCAGCCACCGATCGGCCACCCGGTCAGTGCTGGCTTCACCCCCGACATCGAGGCCGCACCGGACGACGTCATCGCGGCCGACGACCGCGACGAAGTCGCCCGTGGGCTCGCTGCCAGTGCTGCCCTCCAGGTTAAACAGGCCGTTGGCGACGACGTGACACCGACGGCTCGCTGAGCACTCAGCAGGGAGTAAATCAGGAGTCGACGTCTCGAGCGATCCCGTTTCTGAGATCACGTCCGAAATAGTAACTCAACAGGCTGACCAGTAGTGTCACCGCCGCCACGGCGAGCAGCGGCTGCCCGAAATCAGTCGGCAGCCAGATACCCGTATCCGTCCCGAGAAGGGTGCTCCCGAGGCCGATCGCGATGCCAGTGAGCCCCGTCTCGAGGTAGAGGCGGCCCCGAACGGCAAAGCCTATCAGAAAGCCGGCGATGGCGAGGCCGAGGAGCTGACCGATGCCCCCGAGTGTGAGGGCAGTCCCGCCGCCGACGAAGCCGATGGCCAGGACACCGAACACCGCCAGCAGCGCTTTCGGCGAGAGGTATCGACCGGGTGAGAGCCGATCTCGCATCGACGGGCCGGTTTCGTCTGCGACAGCGGTTTCCTCGTCGGCTTCGGTTGCCGCTGTCGACCCGCCGAACCGTCCACCGAACCACCCCGAACCGCTTTTTTCGGTCTGATCGGCCGTCCGTTGCTCGCCACCCTCCGACGACGAATCGGCGGGTCCACCCTCGAGGAGTCGTTCGGTTTCGGCGAGGAGCTCGTCCGTGGACGTGGTCGCGCCTGACTGGTCGCTCGAGGTATCAGTCGCGTCGTCCACCGTTTCCGTTCGCTCGGTTGAACGCTCGCCCATGCGAGGGGAATACGGGGAGTAGTGGGATAGGTGTTGCCCAGGGAGTCACTGCGTATCGCCGGTTGGTGACCGCTGTCGCTGTATGCGTCCCTTTCTGGTGTACCCTCACTCACGTCGTTCGTTCGAACCGGTCACAGAAACCGACGCGACAAACTGCCCTCGCTCGCTTCGGCGAAACCTTCGCGGGGAACTGCCCATTTCGCCCCTGATTGCTGGTGGTGATCTCTGGACGACCGGCCCCGCTCGGTTGGGAACTGGGTCATTTCGCGGCGGTGAGAACGGCCGTCCCTACCAGTTGATCTCCACATTTTATATCCTCCCGAAAACAATCAGGATCAGTGACGAATAGGCGGCTCCTCGTCGTGTTCACGATCGCCTGTCTCCTGGTGGTGTTCGCTGGGGGTGTTGGCGGTGTCAGTGACGCCCACCACGGTGTCACCGAGGACCCAGACGCCCCCCACCCTGGGACAACCACCTTCGACACGAACCCGTCAGATACCCAGCCCCCTGAGACGCAAACGCTCGAGACACAGCGCCACGACGAAGCCACGGACCCCGACGACGGCGAGGAACCGGACGATGGCACTCTCGAGACCACTTACTTCGAGATCATCTACGACGAAGCCTACGAAGCCGAAGCCGACACCATCGCCGACGTTGCCGACGACCACTACGAGGTCCTGCACCAGAAGTTCGGTCTGGAGGTGCCCGAGGAGCGCCTCCAGATTTTCGTCGGCCCGCGGGAGAACCAGCCCTGTGATGCCGCCGGGTGTGTCGACCCCCTGAATCGGGTGTGGGTCACGTCGGACTCGCGGTCGCTGTTGCACCACGAACTCGTCCACACGATCCAGTTGCGCCAACACTGGTCGCCGCTCAACGCGCTTTCGCCGCCGGATACGGGCGAAGGGATGTTCATCGAGGGCACGGCGAAGTACCTCGATTCGTCGCCGGACGCTATCGCGGAGAACGCCCGTTTTGATCCCACCCTCCTCGAGATGACTCCCTATCCCGACGGCTCGACGGAGTACGCCGAACGCGCCCTCTTCGTCGAATTTATCCTCGCGAATCACGACCGGGACACCTTCGACGTGTTGTACCTCGAGGGGGACGTAGACGCCCTCGAGGCCGAAACCGGCGAGTCGTACGCCGATTTGCGTGCGGCGTTCGACGACCAGCTCGAGACTCAACGGGACCGGCTCCACGCGGGTGGGGCCCCACTGCCAGCGTTCACGTACGACGTCGTCGAACCGGAACCGGGGGAGACGATCACCCTCGATGCCCGTACCCCCGAACCCGTCACCGCCCTCGAGCGGGGCTGGTACCCCGAAGAACCAGCGGCGTTCGAGTGGGATCTGACGGGCGACGGCGAAATCGACGAAACCGGTGAGACGGCCACGCTCGAGATTCCGGAGGGAGAGGCCCTCGGCGAGTGGAGCGGGGAGGTCACGCTCACGGTGACAATCGATGGCGAGACGTACACGGGAACCCAGCCCATCGTCGTCGATCACGACCACGAACTCGCGGTTCTCGACGTGATAACCCCAGATTCGGCCGTCGTCGACGATCCGTTTTCTACCTCGGTGACGGTCGAAAACCAGGGCCATCGAACGGTTTCAGAGATCATCAATCTCGAGGTTGGCGACCAATCCGTGACCGCGAAGCAGGTCGACCTCGAGGGTGGCGAGGAGCGGGCGATCGACCTGGAGGCGACGCTTCGGGGCCTCGAGGCCGGGACCTACGAGGTGCAGATTGTGGGTGAGGAGTCCGGCGTCCTCTATGAAGGGTCAGTGCGTGTGGAAACGGTCGTCGAAGACGACACCGCAGCTGATTCCGATCGCGACGACGAACTCGAGTTCGGTGATCGGGACGACGCGATACCTGGCGGGGGGATTCCGGCAGCGGTGACTGCTATCGGCGTGGTACTCGTCCTTGGTCTTTCGCTCGCGAGGTGGCGGTCGCCCACCGCTCGAGGATGATCGTCACGAGCGTAACCGACTCGAGTGGTCTCTGCAGTGGTCAGCCATCCCGTCTCTGGGGAGGGGATGGCGGCCAAGACGCGGCGAGAACAGCAGGTTTATCAGTCACAGCACGGAAGCCCTAGTACAATTACGTACCGCCTTATGTCAGAAAATGGACAACCGGAGGTGAACATCGGACTCGTCGGCCACGTCGATCACGGGAAGACGACGCTCGTACAGGCGTTGAGTGGCTCGTGGACCGACCAGCACTCAGAGGAGATGAAACGCGGCATCTCCATCAGGCTGGGCTATGCGGACGCGACGTTCCGTCGCTGTCCCGACGTCGACGAACCCGAGTGTTTCACTGTCGAAGAGGAGTGTCCGGACGGCTCTGAAAGCGAGCCGGTTCGGACCGTGTCGTTCGTCGACGCCCCAGGGCACGAGACCCTGATGGCGACGATGTTGTCTGGTGCGTCGCTGATGGACGGTGCTGTGCTGGTCGTCTCGGCCTCAGAGCCCGTTCCCCAGCCCCAGACCGAAGAGCACCTGATGGCGCTCGACATCATCGGGATCGAGAACATCGTCATCGCCCAGAACAAAGTCGACCTCGTCGACGCTGATCAGGCTCGACGAAACTACGAACAGATCCAGGAGTTCGTCGCCGGAACCGTCGCCGAAGACGCCCCTGTGGTCCCGATCTCGGCCGGTCAAGAGGTTAACATCGACTACCTCATCGGCGCGATCGAACAGGAAATCCCGACCCCCGACCGGGACCCTGACGACGACCCACGGATGCACGTCGCCCGGAGTTTCGACATCAACAAACCAGGGACGACCCACGAGAACCTCATCGGCGGGGTCCTCGGTGGGAGTCTCGTCGCAGGTGAACTCGAGGTTGGTGACGAACTGGAGGTCCGTCCCGGCCGGCAGGTCGAGGAAGGTGGACAATCGACGTACGTCCCGATCGAGACGACGGTTCGTTCGCTGCAGGCTGCCGGCCAATCAGCAGAGACGGTCACGCCCGGCGGACTGCTCGGTGTGGGAACGGGTCTCGATCCCTCGCTGACCAAGGGTGACGCCCTCGCCGGTCGCATAGCGGGCCCACCCGGGACCCTGCCGCCCACGTGGGAGCAATTCACCATGAGCGTCGACCTCTTAGAACGCGTCGTCGGCGCTGAAGGCGAGGAAACGATCGACCAGATCAGTACCGGCGAACCACTGATGATGACCGTCGGCACGTCGACGACTGTTGGCGCGGTGACCAGCGCTCGCGAGGGCGAGTGTGAAGTCAACCTGCAACGGCCGGTCTGTGCCGAGCCGGGGGCAAAGATCGCGATCAATCGCCGGATCGGTGCTCGGTGGCGACTGATCGGCCTCGGCACGTTGCAGGAGTAGGTGTCGATATGACCAGGACGGATTCGGGGGAGGCGTTGGCGACGGTGGCGCTCGATACGAGTGCGCTGATGATGCCCGTCGAACTCGACGTCCGGTTGTTCGACGAACTCGACCGCCTCCTCGGCGGCATTCCACCGGTCACCGAAACGGGCGACCGGGATGCTGCTGACACGCTCGAGTTGACGACCCCACAGCCCGTCCTCGAGGAACTCAGGCGCCTCTCGGAGAAAGGCGGTGAGGAGGGGACGGCGGCCTCGGTCGGCCACGATCTGGCGACCGACCGCTGTCTCGTGGTCGATACGGATGCATCGTACGCAGACGACGCGTTAGTCGAACTCGCCCGGGCGGGAATCGTCGACTACGTCGTCACGAACGACCTCGCGCTGCGCGACCGGGTACTCGAAGCGTCGATACCGGTAATTGCATTACGCGGGAGAAACAAGTTAGCAATCACGCAACCATAGATGTACAAACGGGCCAGACTCAAGGATACGGTAGAGGTCCCCCCCGAGGAGCTCGGCGATGTGACGCCGGCACTCGTGAAGCGCTTGCTTCAGGACAAACTCGAGGGGCGCATGGACGAAGAGGTCGGGAGCGTCGTCTCCATCACCGAGGTACACGACATCGGTGACGGGACGGTGCTGCCGAATCGACCCGGCGTTTACTACGAAGCCGAGTTCGATGCGGTGACGTTCGACCCACAGATGCAGGAAGTCGTCGACGGGACGATCGTCGAAGTCGTCGAGTTCGGCGCGTTCGTCGGCATCGGCCCGGTCGACGGGCTGTTACACGTTTCCCAGATCTCCGATGAGTATCTGGCGTTCGATCGTGAGAACCAGCGTCTTGCCTCGGGTGAGTCGGACAAAGCGATCGGCGTGGAAGACGCCGTCAGGGCACGCATCGTGACGAAAAGTATCGACGAACGGAACCCCCGTGACTCGAAAATCGGGCTCACGGCCAAACAACCCGGCCTCGGCAAACACGGGTGGTTGACCGAAGAACTCGAGCGACGTGAAGAAGTCGCCGCAGGTGAGTAACGATGGCATCGAACCGACTCGCCTGTCGGGAATGCCACGCGATCAACGACGCCGATTCGACGACGTGTCACTCGTGTGCGTCCTCGTCGTTGACCGAAGACTGGGCGGGCTACGTCACCATCGCCCACCCGGAATCCAGCGACATCGCCACCGAAATGCAAGTCACCGAACCAGGGGCCTACGCCCTCAAGGTCCGGTAACCGCTTCGAGTCGTGACGCCCACTCGAGACGACCCTCTCCTGGTCCTTCCTGACTCCCTTCGCCACGAGCTGAAAGCGCCGATGGGGCCGATCTTCACCGATGCCGAGGCGTTACTCGAGGCTGCCTCGGGTCCGCTTATCACCGTCGGCGACGTCGTCACCTACCACCTGCTCGAGGCCGGTCGCCAGCCTGACGTGGCCCTCGTCGATGGCCGAACCAAGCGGGAGGCAGTCGACCGTGAGATCGAACGGGTCGTCATCGATGGTCGGGACAGTGCACAGGTCCTCGAGGTGGCGAACCCGCCAGCAGCACTCACGACGGCACTCCTCGAGGCCCTGGGGACGGCCCTCGAACGCCCGGAGCCGATGACGATTCTGGTCGACGGTGAGGAGGATCTGGCCGTGTTGCCGGCGCTCGTCGCGGCACCCTCGGGGGCGAGCATCGTCTATGGGCAGCCAGACGTCGGCATGGTTCACGTCGTCGTCGACGACGACGTTCGGGCGACAGCACGGGCGTTGCTCGAGCGGTTCGAGGGTGATTCGGCGGCGGCGCTGGCCCTTCTCGACTCCTGACTGCTGGTTCTCTTATCGCTCGAGTGCGTCCTCGAGCACGGCTTTCGCTCGTCCATACCCCTCGTTGCGGCCGACGATCGGATCGGGGTACGCCGGGGCGAGTTCGTGTCGACGCTCCGGTGGGAGCGTCGGCCACTCGACGATCGCCTCGTCGGGAACCTCGGCGAGTTCGGGCACGTACGCACGGACGAACTGGCCGTGGGGATCGTACTTGCTGCACTGGCTGACGGGGTCGAAGATCCGAACGGCGACGGAATCGGTGCCGGTGGAGGCGATCCACTGCCAGCTGGCGGGATTCGTCGCGGGGTCGTAGTCCAGCAACCGGTCCCGAAAGTGAGCTTCCCCGAGTCGCCAATCGAGGAGTACGTGTTTGGTCAGAAAGCTCGCGACCACCTGCCGTGGGCGGTTGTGAATGTAGCCTTCGGCCTCGAGTTGGCGCATCCCGGCGTCGACGAGGGGGTAGCCAGTCTCCCCGCGTGTCCAGGCCTCGAGCGCCTCGGGGTCGTCTCGCCAGGGAATCTCGTTCGGGATGGCCTTGTAAGGTTCCGTCTCGAGGTCCGGGTGGACGAACAGCTGGTGGTAGGCCCACTCGCGCCAGGCGAGTTCTGAGCCGAACTTCTCGACGTTGCGCTCGGTGTCGCCCGTGGCGTCGACGTAGGCTTCGGCCACGACGGCCCACACGTCACGGATGCCGAGCAAGCCGACGGCGAGATACGGAGAGAG
>SL_4KL_010_BRINEDRAFT_10001648_pt1 | contig 12417 bp, 6 predicted proteins | sample SodLak_010_BRINE_2_FD_10664 | JGI IMG/M metagenome (IMG submission 10664) | reverse complement strand
ACTATAACTATTACTATAACTATAACTGTAATAGTAGTTGTTTAAGTGGTTATGCAAGTCTTAAAAACGATATTTCAATTTGTTTTATACGTAAAAATAACTGTAATTGTAATTGTAACTGTAACTGTAACTTTAACTGTACTCTTTAAAGTAATAATAACTTTAATTGTAACTGTATTTTTAACTGTACTCTTTAAAGTAATAATAACTGTAATTGTAATTGTAATTTTAACAGTAACTTTAACTGTACTCTTTAAAGTAATAATATGAATAAATTCGTCGTAATTAGTAGTAACTCGTTATAATTAGGCGTAAAGTAGGCAAACTAGTAGGCTTTTTGGAAACAAATTAGTCGTAACTAGTAGTAACTCGGCGTAAAGTAGGCAAACGAGGCGTAAACAAACTAGTAGTAATTACACTAGTAAAATTAGTAATTATCGGAAAATAAGTGATTGATTTAATAAACTAAATAATCGTAATAATCGTAATAATCGTAATAGTAGTAATAATAATAATAATCGTAATATTCGGAAAAGATAGAATAGTAGTAATAATAGTAATAATCGTAGTGGTAAGTCGTAGTATAAAAGGAAAGAATAGTAGTAATAATAGTAATAGTAATAATCGTAGTGGTAAGTCGTAGTATAAAAGGAAAAACCAAAAAAAATTTATTAGTAATTGTATTATAAGGTGTAAATTAGTTAGATTATTATAAATTATACATTGTTTAAGTAATTAAGTTAAAGTATTATACACTATTAATAGTTAACTATAATTTAGCTAGAGTATTCTAATTAGTTAAAGTATATAAGTTAGAGTATTTTATTTAATTAAAGTAATTAAGTTATACAATATAAGTTATAGTATTATATATACTAAAAGTAATTAAGTAAGAATATAATAAATAGTTAAATCTGATATAATAATCGTAATAGTTACATATGTATGGGTATGAAAGTCTTTAAAAGGATGTTTACAATTTGTTTTATACGTAACCTATTATAATTGTTTATGAAAGTCTTTTAAACGATGTTTCAATATGTTTTAAACGTAGTAATAACTTATATTATACATAAAAAATGCATTATATAGTGGAAAAGTTTATGAAAGTCTTTAAAACGATGTTTGTAACCAAAGCGTTGGGACCGCTTTAGTTGGCGTAAATTAAACCAAAAAAGGTTTTAACGTAGTGTTTTAATGTAATATGTTAATGCGTTGCGTATTGTATGAGTCTAGTTTTATATTGTAAATTGTTAATGCGTAGCGTTGAATAAAATGTTAATGCGTAGCGTAGAATAAAAGAAGAGAAGAAATGTTATTAAACTTTAACTTATTTAAAAACTTTATGTCAAGATGGCTTTTTAGTGTAAGTCATAAGGATATTGGTATTTTATATCTATCCTTTGCATTATTCGCAGGTTTAGTTGGTACTAGCTTATCAATGTTCATTCGTTTAGAATTAGGTTTAGCTGGTAGAGGTATACTAGACGGAAGCGGGCAACTTTATAACGGTGCGCCATGGCACACACTGATATCGATTGGCGATATTTTCGCGGCAGTTAGTCCTTTAGCCGATAAAGCTCTGGAAGCGTGCGCAGCTGGTAACGGCTGGGTGCGAAGCCTTCTAGAAAGGGGAGATCTGACTTGTGACCTTTTAAGTCTAGGATTCTCCTCCAGCTACGTATACCTTGATATGGATAGGTTGACGAACTTGATACACTCCAGAGGGGCGCAAGTGACCTGCTTCTCAATGGTCTCTAACGGGAAGTACCTCGCAGCTCTCGCCGATGCGTTGTGCGGTGATTGTTGGACTTCTGCGGGGCTGGCCCAGTCTAGCTGGGAGCAAGGAGTGCAAGGTCCTAAGTCAAGGTCGCTTAATAGCGTCGGTTCAGTGTGGAACATGGGATGGCCCTACCTTCGAAAGGAGGAGGGGTACGGAGTCTTCGTATTAGTCGCAGCACTTGCCCCTATAAAAGGCAAGTCCCCTGTGGCGAAGGGAGGCAGCACATCGGGCTTAAATCCTGCAATTGCCCATTTGGTACAGTCTAATCCTTCTTATCCGATCTCTCAATTGGCCCACCTTTATGCCTCTCCCGAGGCTTTAATTTATGCATATGAGCTTATTAAAAGTAACATTGGTAATATGACAAAAGGGTTGGGGACGGTTCCAAAGGAACCTAACCTGGAGGGCACGGATGATGAAACTCTCGATGGTATTGACCTATCTTATTTTCAACGTACCAGTTCAGAAATATTGACTGGCACCTATTCGTTCAAAAATATCCGTAGGGTTCACATTCCTAAACCTGGCTTGGAAAACAAAACCACTGAAAAACTAACACAGTACCGTCCTTTGGGTATAGCTTCCCCTAGAGACAAAATTGTACAGAAAGCTCTTCAATTAGCACTTAACTCCATATATGAACCTATTTTTTCTAACTGTTCACATGGTTTTAGATCTAATAGAGGATGTCACTCTTTTAAAGCGCTTAATATAGTACGTATGAAGTTCAGTGGTGTTCGTTGGGTCGTGGAATCAGATATTAAGAAGTGTTTTGATCGTATAGATCATAATATCTTTCTTAGCATTGTGTCCCGTAGGGTTAGTTGTCCTATTACTCTAGGTCTTTTAAGTTCCGCACTAAAAGCCGGGTATGCGGATGACCTTGGCAATAAGGTGCTAGCTAATGAGCTTGGGTCTCCACAAGGTAGCATTCTGAGTCCGTTAATATGTAATATTTATCTACATGAGATGGATGTCTTCATGGAAAGTTGCGCTAAGGAATTTGATCGTGGTAAAGTTCGCAGGGCAAATCCTGAGTATAGAAGCCTCGAAAGATTCAATAAAAGGTTAACTCCAGGTTCATCCGACTGGCGCCTTATAAGAGCGGAAATGTTCTCATTGTCTTCTAAAGATCTAATGGATCCCAACTTTAAGCGCTTGTATTACGTGCGGTACGCTGACGATTTCCTCATAGGTGTGTCGGGGTCTCATCTCGACGCTGTAACCATTAAGGATAAACTGCAGTCCTGGCTCAAGGAAACTCTCAAACTCGAACTTCACCCTAATAAGACTTTCATTCGCAAGTTCTCGCGTGAGTCTGTAAATTTCTTAGGTGTTCAAATCGGGCCCCTTGAGGATCCTGCTTGTCGTACAGTTAGATTGTATTCGGTTGGCCAAAGACGTAGGGTTACAAGTCGTCTCGCAATGAGGGTAGATATCGTCTCTTTATACAAACGTCTAAAGGAGAGAGGTTTCGTTTATTATAATCAGGATCTCAGGATTTATAAGGGACAGGCTCTTGGTGGTCTTCAAAACCTTGACGTACCCGATATTATTAGCTTCTATAATTCTGTTTTCAGAGGTATTTGGAATTACTTTGGCTTTGTTGATAACTGCTCTTCCTTGCAAAAGGTTTGGTGGTCTCTACAAGAGTCCTTAGCATACACTCTCTCTAGAAAATTTAGACTTACTGGTATTAAGAAAGTCTTTCAACGTTTTGGCCATCCCATTAGATACGAAAACAGGGTGTTTTGGCGTCCAGATACTTGGGTACGTGATTCTGAATGACTTATTAAGACACTACGCCTCTCCCCTACCTTTCAAATGTCCTTCAGTGATTTCACTACTGCGGTAAAGCGTAGTTGGGCTAATAAGCTGACTAGATCTAATTTAGGTAAGGTATGTATTATATGCGGCGCTGACTCGGANGTTCAAATGCACCACGTTAAGCAAATTAAAGATCTCAAGAAATCATTAAAGTTGGATTTCTTTACTATGCAAATGGCAGCCATTAATCGAAAGCAAGTTCCCCTTTGCAGATTGCACCATATGAACCTTCATCGTGGTACTCTTTCAGAGTGGGAACGTTTACGTTTTACAGAAGGTTGTCATCAGCTGATTAGGTCTGAATCATCACATTCTAAGAGGGTTCCTTAGGATAGGTTTGAATCATCTTCATCTAAGAGAGTTTTTTTTAATGATAAGTATTAGCTTTATCTGTGGAGCCTATTCGGGTTATTTTGAGTAGTCTATCTCAATTCTGCAGGGGTAGGTAAACCGGTGTGTGGAGAGCCGTATGACGGGAAACTGTCACGTACGGTTCGGAGGGTAGTGTCTATCACAATCTAGGTTAGGATAGATGCTAACCCCTACTGATCATAACAGGCCACGGTATTATAATGTTATTATTTATGGTNATGCCTGCTTTATTTGGTGGTTTTGGTAATTGGTTAGTACCTATAATGATAGGTGCTCCAGACGTAGCATTCCCACGTTTAAATAATATCAGTTTCTGGTTAAACCCTCCAGCTTTCTTCTTATTAATCTTATCTACTTTAGTTGAACAAGGTGCTGGTTTAGGTTGGACAGCTTACAAAATTTTACTTTTAAGGGGTGAACTGTCCTTAAATCCAACTCGATGCGGGGAAGTCTTATTAAACACAATAAAACACTTTTTACGCCTAAGGAAATTTTTGATTTTTTTTATTAATGCTTATATTATACGAAATGCTTTTTTAATACGAAAAGCTTATTTAATACGATTCGTATTTCAGATGTATTATAAAATATTACAGAAGTTTATTAATGTATTATTGTGTTTTATAAATCAACCTACTGCATATCTATATATGTACGTAAATATACTTTTATATATGTACGCTTATATATATTTATATATGCACGTAAAAATGGTTTATTTATGTTGTAGTGTTATAACTGTAAGATGGTCCGCCTGGTTATTAAATTTAAAATTAGTATGGCTTTTCATTTTATGTAATATGCAGTTTATTTTTAATAACCATCAGAGACTTAACGTTGGACTAAACATAGATAACAATAACGAATTGAATATATTAAGATACTGCTTCCAAAAACAAATACAAATACAAAACAAAAGTTTACAACATAACTTTGTATTACCTAATACATTAAATTCAATAGAGGAAGATTTAAAGAATATTGATATTAAAGAAATAAAAGGTAATAATCATATAGATTTTATTGGTAATAAAGATTTAGAAATAAAAGGTAATAATCATATAGATTTTATTGGTAATAAAGATTTAGAATTAAAAGGTAATAAAGTTATCCAAAATAAAGGTATTAAAGAATTTAATGGTAATAATATGGCTTTATTTAATGACTCCAACTTCATAGAATGGCTTGTAGGTTTTACAGATGGTGATGGATGTTTTAGTATTAGTAAAAACAAAGGTAAAAATCATTATACTTTTTCATTTAAGATTGCACAAAGTGTATATAATGCACGTGCTTTATATTATATCAAAAGCAAAATCGGATATGGTTCAATAACAAAAGATGGTACTAAAATGTTACAATATCGTATTCGTGATAAACAAATTTTGCGAAATATTATAGTTCCTATTTTTGATACTTATCCTTTACATACTTCTAAAAAATATAATTATGATTTGTTTAAGCGCGCTTTATTATTAACGAATTATGATAATATTGATACTTTAATATCACTTTTTTCTCTTAAACCTTTTGATTATAAGTCATCTCATTTTTACTGCTTTGTACCTTCCAAATATTGGATAGTCGGTTTTATTGAAGCTGAGGGCTCTTTTTATATTGTACATAAAGGTAATGGGCGATACGTGCATTGTTTCGGTATTACACAAAAACTAGATTTATGGGTTCTTGAAATATTACAAAAAGTTTTTGGTATAAATGCTACTATAAAACATAAATCTCAGAATTTCTTTTCTTTAGAAACCTCTAATAGTCGTTGCATTGAATCCATTATTCACTTTTTTGATGGTACTTTTAAAGGTATGAAGTCTTTAGAATTTCGTATATGGGCTCGCTCCTATTTTAAACATAAAGGTAATTATGCGAAATTGAAAAGGATACAAACTTTATTAAACAATATACGTAACCGTCACACAACTATTTAATTCTTTATTACACTTTATTCGTAAACTATTTTTGTTTATTACGTTAAACTTTATTTGTGTTTTACGTTTTACTTTTTGACTTTATTACTACTAATTTGCTTTTTATTACTTCTGTTTAGCCTTTTAATCCGCATTAACATTATTTCTTTATTATTACTTTATTTTTTCTTTTTATTTTTTTATAACTTTATTATTATACTTATTTATTCTAGATTTCTATTTAAGTATGTGTATTATGTGTTTTATTTGTATTTTGAGTATTTCGATTATTTGATTATTATTTGTTATTTATGTTTAGAAGGTATAGTCCGAACTATAAGGCGACTTATAGAATGTAACGTGAGTACTTAACGATATTACTTTATAGGAAAAGAATAGTCTAACGCATTAACCCTTTTATACGCACTAAACTTATAGTTATAGTTTAACGCATTAACCCTTTTATACGCACTAAACTTATAGTTATAGTTTAACGCATTAACCCTTTAATACGCACTAAACTTATAGTTATAGTTTAACGCATTAACTTTTTATTTTTTTGTAAACTTATCGTTATTGTCTAACTTTTTTAGTAATAATTACTTAACTTCTTTTTTTAGACTATTTTAATTCTATCGTACTTTTCTGTTTTGTATGTGGTTACTAACATTAGGTTACCCACCTTTATCCATTCAACATAGTGGTGCTGCCGTTGACTTAGCCATTTTAAGTTTACACTTAAATGGTATGTCTTCTATTTTAGGTAGTATTAATTTATTAGTTACTGTTGCAGGTATGCGTAGTGCAGGTATGAAAGCCAATCAAATTCCTTTATTTGTTTGGAGTATTGTCTTTACAGGTGCGCCGTTTAACGTGTGTATCTCTTGGCTGGAAGCCCTAACAGCTCAATTGTACGAAACCTTTATGCAATTGTTCCCTAACCCAGGTAGCATGTCAGGCGACTGCGTGTGGAAAAGCATGGGTGGTCAACTAGCGGAGAATGAGCACAACATTCAAAGTTGGTCGGGATCGATAGATATGGCCAGGTTAACGAACTTGAATACACTCTGCTGGGTCAAGACAAGCCCAATACATGGTTGTGCATGGATGTATTGTGAGTATCGAGGTGATTGGTGCTGTGAACTTTCTCCTCTGGTTTCGGTACTCTCAGCTGGCCAATATGGCTTCCCGAAGGGTAAAGAGTGCAAGGGCCTAAGTCTATTGGGAAAGAAGAAAGGGGGATACACATGGAACTCGGGATCAAACTCTGAAAGTAGTAACTCTATTTTCTGGAGCGGACAGAGTAGCAGTAGTAGCGTTTTTCTAATGTCCAGGATGCGTGAAGGGCTATACAATGGTTGGCTCTCCTTAACTGCTCGCCCGTATACCACTCAAAATGAGAGTGAAGGATTCCAATTAACACCTGGAGTCGTATACAGTGAGATGGTCAGGGAGATTAACAGTCGACGCGACCCTGATGGGCGTTTTAATAGGTTAATAAGAATTATTAGTGATCCTAAAGTTCTTATTCTCGCCTACCTTAACATTAAGGGAAAATCTGGTAATATGACTCCCGGTTACACGGATAAAGGCCAGAAACCAGAAACTCTTGATGGGATTGATCTAGCATTCTTTGAGAAGTTGAGTGTCAGTATTCTTAATGGAACCTTCAAATTCCGTCCCGCTAGAAGAGTTATGATACCTAAAGCCGGGAAACCGGAAGGAAGACCATTAGGAGTAGGGGACCCTAGGGACAAAATAGTTCAAAAGGCTATTTATATGGTCCTTACCGTGATCTATGAGCCAATTTTTCTTAACTGTTCACATGGTTTCCGACCAGGTCGTGGCGTACATACTGCTATTCGTGATATCCAAATGGGTCATGGTAACGCTTTCATATGGGCTGTAGAGGGTGATATCTCTAAGTGCTTTGACTCAATACAACATAGCGTTATACTACGCCTATTGGGTAGACGTATAGTTTGCCAAGCTTCTCTAAACCTCATAAAAAAGTCTTTAATAGCTGGTTATATTGATCCGGTTAGTAAAAGTCACGTTTCTCCAAACATGGGTACACCCCAAGGTAGTGTTTTAAGTCCGCTTATAGCTAATATAGTACTTCATGAATTCGATCTATTTGTGCAACACAAGCTTGGTCCTATGTTCAATAGGGGAACTCGTAGCAGAAACCCGGATCATCGTAGAGTCTCTTATCGAATGGAAGTTATCAAGAAAAATAGGGCTAAATATCCTAGTCTTGAAGACTTTCAAAGAGACATTTCCAAATTGGCATCCCAACAAAGAAGGTTCTCCTATTATGATGTGATGGATCCTTCTTTCAAGCGAATGGCTTATGTCAGATACGCTGATGATTGGATCGTCTTACTAATAGGTAGTAAATCGGATGCTTTAGCGATAAAAACCTATGCAGGGGAGTTCCTAAAGACCTTGAATCTATCCTTAAGCGATGAAAAGACCAAGATCACGCATTTAGTCAGAGATCAAGCTAAATTCCTCGGTTTCTATATCTCTAGATTTGCGGCTATTGGAAAAGGTAAGTTCTCAGTTCCAACCAAATCCATTAAAGTAAAAGGACTTACCGTAAGGTCTCGAATAACTCCTCGCTTAAAGCTACTTATGCCTACTTTGGAAATATTGTACAAGCTAAAAGCTGCCGGTTTTGTCAAACAGAACCGCAAAAAAAATGGTAGTTGGCTCCCAATAAGTAAGGGTTCTATCATGCACCTTCCGCACTGGACTATTCTTTTAATGTACAGTAGTAAGGTGCGTGGGCTTTACAATTTCTACTTGCCAGCCAATAACATTGCTAGTATTAGTAGTATCGTTTGGCTTCTCAAAGCTTCTTGTGCGATTACTCTTGCCAGGAAGTTTAAGCTGGGCCAAAAAACGATGGCTGCTGCCTTCAAGAAGTTTGGTAAGAACTTAGCCTGCGTCGAGAAGGGAAAAACTTTTGAGTTCTGGGTTCCACCAAATTTAAAGCGATTACCTGTGGATAAACGTTTCAATATAACTACTGACTTCTCAATAGATAACCTAATTAAACAAGTCTGGGTCGGTTCTGCTACCTTACCACAATTCGATGAAACTTGTGTAATTTGTGGTAGTAGAGATATTGAAATACACCACCTTCGCAGTGTTAAGGATGTCCGTCACAAATACTCGACTAAAGGAACTGGTCCGGGAGGTGTTACTTACCAACAATGGGTAGGTGCATTCTTAAGAAAGTCGTTACCGCTTTGTAGATCTCATCATAAAGATTTACATATGGGTCGTCTAACTGAAGATCAACTAAATATTCTTGCTAAATACACTGGCAAGAAAAGATCCACTCGTCCTCGTAAATGATGGTCGCTCATAACTTCTCTGTTTATTAGTTTTAAAACTACCTTTCGGTTTGGCCGTCCACTGTGAACGAACATTAGAGAGCCGTATGATGGGAAACTATCACGTACGGTTCGGAGGGCAGTGGATAACCGCTGACCCCTATCAATTCTAGTTATTTTATCAGTACCTGTATTAGCAGCTGCACTTGTAATGTTATTAACAGATCGTAATCTAAACACAGCTTACTTTTGTGAATCTGGTGATTTAGTTTTATATCAACACCTTTTCTTGGGGGCCACCCCTTACACTAAAAATATAATAATTAAAAAAAATAGAATAACTAATAAGAATATATTATATAAGAATTTAGAATCGTACAATGCAAATACAAATGGAATAAGTATTTACAATCTAATAACATTTAATATTTACCTTAATATTAAGACTTTCGCTACTACTAATACTATTAATAAAAGTAAAAGTAAAAATAATAATAAAAATAATAATATAAATAATAATATAACTAATTTTGACAATACTATTAACAATACTATGACTACTAATACTACTAAGACTATTAAAACAATCAATACTACTAATACTAATACTCATATTAATACTAATAATAATACTAATACTAATAATAATACTAATAATAATACTAATACAAATACTAATACTAATACTAATACTAATACTAATACTATTACTAATACAAATAGCAATATTAAAATGTTTACGCGTAATAATAGTAATAATAGTAATAATAGTAATAATAGTAATAATAGTAATAATAGTAATAATAGTAATAATAGTAATAATAGTAATAATAGTAATAAAGAGTATGTTTTAAACACCACAGAAAGCTTTAAAGTTTTTAAACAGGAATGGATTCAGTATTTTATAAGACATAATATAAATGGAAAAAAGGAACACTTAAGAACTATGGAACTTCATAAAACAAAAGAACTTCAGGAACAAAAGGAACAAATAGAATTAAAAGTACCAAAGGATGATTTTTTAAATTGGTTAATAGGGTTTACAGAAGGAGATGGTTCATTTGTAAAAACATCACGTAATGACTTAAATTTTATAATTGTACAAGGTAAAGCAAATATTGATATTTTATATAAAATACAAAATATATTAGGTTTTGGACAGGTAATTAAACAAAATGAACGTGTTTATCGTTATATTGTACGTAAAAAAGAAGAATTAATGCTTATAATACATTTATTTAATGGTAATATAGTATTACCATCTCGTAAAGCACAATTTGCCACATTTCTACAATGTTATAACGTACGTCCTTTTTCTAATGTGATCCCTTATTCCAATTTTAAAAATATGCCTAATCTTAATAATACTTGGTTCTTAGGTTTTGTTGAAGCTGAAGGATGTTTTACAATTAGTTTATTAAGTAATTCAAATGCTTTTCGTACTCGTTTTTTAGTTTCACAAAAAGGTTCTATTAATTTACCTGTTTTAAGTACAATAGCCATTATGTTTAGAGGTGGTGTAATAACAGGACATCATAAAAAAGATAATTATGTATATGTAATATCAGGTTTATCCAATGTAAATAAGATTTATGATTATTTTGATAAATATATTAATTGCTTTTTAGGTATTAAAAAAATCTCTTATCTATCGTTTAAAGCTTTAAACTTGGAATTATCTAATCAAAAACATCTTTTACCTAGTGAAAGACCTTTATTAGAAAAATTAAGTAGAGATATTAATACTATTAGTCGTAAATCTAAGTAATTCATTATTGGTAGTAGGTCTTTGGTATTTAAGCATTAGTACTTTAAGTTTAAAGTTGTAGTTATTATTTTGTATATGGTATTTAGTATTAGAGAGTTAGTACTTTAAGTTTAAAGTGGTAGTTATTATTTTGTACATGGTTTTTAGTAATAGGAGTTAGTACTTTAAGTTTAAAGTGGTAGTTATTATTTTGTACATGGTCTTTAGTATTAGGAGTATATGAAAGGTTAAAAAATTTAAGAGGTATATGTTATTAGTTAAATGTTATTTAATGTAGTTTAACTTTATATTAAAAGCGTATTAATGCGTATTAATGCGTATTAATGCGTCATATTGCGTCTTGGGTGCACCTAATACGTCATACTGCGTCTTGGGTGCACCTAATATGTCATACTGCGTCATATTGCGTCTTGACTGAAAACAAAAAAGGTTGCATCAAAATATAAAGGTTGCGTATTAATGCGTTTTATCTAAGTTTTAATAGGTAAATGTAAAAAACGTTTATTCTTATATAGTAAATTCCTTATTAGTTTACATTATATTTTTTTTGTAATTACCAGGAAAACAGGAGTAGTTTACATTTATATGTTATAAATAAATGTATATTATTATTTAAGTAGGTGTGCAATAAAATAATATAAAAACTTAAATAATAAAACACTTTCTATTTATGCTTTGTACATTATTTATTATTATATTAGAGTGTTATTCTAATGTTAATATATTGTTATTATATTGTTATTTATATAAGATTAATGTTTAATTAGCATTATCCTTATTTAACTCGTATTAATAAAGTTTATTTAGTATTAACATTATTTAACTCGTATTAACATTGAATAACTCATACTAACATTGAATAACTCGTATTCGAAATAATATAAGTATAAAAGTATAATAGTATAATAGTGTTACTATAATCCTAGTCCCAATATTATATTATTATAATATTGTCAATACTGACAGGTATTGATTTTATATAGGGCGATGCTTCTGAAAACGGTCAATAATTCCTACTAATATTAAAGACCGTCGGGTTAATATGTTTATATAATTAATTCGCTACAGACTAGGTCAGAAGTGGGTGAGACTAATATATATGAATAGAAGTATATATGTATTTATGTATATATATTAATAAATATTTGTATATAATTGTATAATGATTTACTAATATATTGGTTTATTATTATATTGGTTTACTGATAAAGCCGTTAAAAAGGTATATTGATATTTTAGTAAATTGGTCCATAGGTTTATAGATATGGGTATGAAAGTTTTTAAAATGATGTTTCAATTTGTTTTATACGTATATTGATATTTTGGTATACTGATATTTTAGTATACAGATATTTTGGTATACGGATATTTTGGTATACTGATATTTTAGTATACAGATAT
>SL_4KL_010_BRINEDRAFT_10001647_pt1 | contig 12418 bp, 23 predicted proteins | sample SodLak_010_BRINE_2_FD_10664 | JGI IMG/M metagenome (IMG submission 10664) | reverse complement strand
GATTCACTAGTCATCAAATCTCTGTCTCCGTTTGCTATATGGTTTCCTGACCGCATTAACTGGACTTGGACTCTTGGCTCTGTCCTCTTGTCAAGATTCTCTGCGGAAAATCCGTCTACTTCATGGCTGTCAGGTCTGCGGAAACATTCCTCTTGGGCAATCTCCTCTGCTTCTTCCTTGCTATCTGCCTCCACGTTGATGAATCCTTTAGTGTGTACAAGATATTCGTCACCCATTAGAAGGTCTCACCTGCGTTAAGTTCTTTCTGCGATTTCTTGAACACTATAGGTCTTTTCTCTTTTACTGCTGTCTTAATCATTCTACAGCTAGCGACCCTTACATTGTCTGCGCCTTCGTTCAAGTTGTTCTCTGCTATCGCTGCTATATCTCTTAACCATTCTCTTGTCTGTAACTTGGTTACTGTGATAGGTTGCCTTCCGTGAACCCTTCTGCCTAGTTGCTGAATCAGTCTGTCTTCATAGTTGCTGACTACTCTGATCTGTGTGTCGTTAAGTTTTTCTTCACCTGCCAAAGTCATGTCGTGTAAGGCCTCTATCTCGGCGTACAGCTTCATGTCTTCTTCGCTGTCAAGGTTTTCTAATGCTGTTTTGAAGTCTTCGTCTTGGAGTGCTTCTAAAACTTCTTTGTAGTTTGAGTCTGTCATTCGAATGTTTCACCTGTGTCTCGTAGCTGTTTTTCGTGTTCACGGATTTCTTCTTCAAGTTCCTCGTAGACTTCGTTGCTCATTGCTACTGTTACTTCGTCTTTGTTGAAGTCTATGGAAGCCGATACTTCCTGTCCTGTAAGCGTAAGGATTTGGCTTGTGTCGTTGTCTTTTAGCTCTATCTGATTGTTTTCCATTGTCTTTACTCCTCCTCGATTCTTGGTGCTAGTACGACTTCGTATGAAAAGTTTTCGTTCTCGAACCCGAACTTCAACGGGAAGTCGTTACCCATCTGGAATCTGATTTTATCTGTAAGATTTGCTATTCTTCTGCCTGTGAACTGTGTTATCAAATAGTCAATGCTGAACATAGACTTTGTTTCTACTTTGAACCCGTCCTCTCCGTACAGGACTTGTTCTCCTTCACTCCATTCTATTCCGTATTCCTGCTCATCTTCCTTTCCTGTTGAAGCCTTCATAGTCAGGCCTTCTTCGTGGCTTATCCACGTTACTGCGTCTGTCTGATCTTTCAGCAATGTGATTACTCGTTTTAACTTGTCAGCATTCATCTGGAACTCGTTATCGAACACTAATTCATTAATTTCAGGAATGTCGTCTTCGGATAGTTTGAGTTCTGTTAGTCCTTTCTTGATTACTAGGCCTTCTCCTGTATCATTACTTAGCTCCCAGTATTCTTGGCTTTCTCCTTCTCCGTACTTGATGCTTAGTGTTTCATCGTTGTTAACGGACTTGATAAACTTGTTCATTTGTTTCAGGCTGACACCTATTTTCTGTCCTTCTTCTACTTCGAAGGTGTCGAAGTAGTGTTTCTTAATCTTCATGTCGATTAGTCCAACCATTGCTGGGTCTGCTGCCACCATTCTAAGTCCATCTTCTTCTACTTGGAAGAGTCCTTTATCGACCATCTCGGAAGCCGCCCTAAGTAGTTGTTTGAGTTTTGAAACATTGCCTGTGGTTGTCGTGCTGATTGTTGTGTTTTCCATGTTTATTCGTCCTCTTGATGTGCTTCTATAAGTTCTGCTGCTTTTTCGTCGTCTAGTTCTCCTCTCTCCTTAAGTTCCTGAACTACCACCATACAGTTGGCGTATGGCTTAACTAAATCCTCTACTTCTTCGTACTTGATTACTCCGTCATTGTCGTCTGCGTATCCTTGAAGTCCTTGGATAAGCATTCTGCTTAGTCCTTCTGGGTCGTCTGGAAGAAGGTTGATTTTCTCTGGTTTCTCATCACTCATTGTACTGTCCCTCTTTCTTTCCTATGTTCGTGTGCTTCTTCCCATGCTTCTTCTGTGAACTTGGTTACATTGTGTGTAGGCTTCCATCCTCCGCTTCGGAGTTTCAATTTTTCTTTTGCTGGGATTCTCTTTACTTCGATGATTCCTTCTTCCTCGAATTGCTCTATGTTCTCGAAGTCGCCGTCATTCATTCTCTCTGCTTCTAATCGTGCGTTCTTGTCTACTACGCAACTCTCTATGTAGAGCAAGGTTGATTTCCGTGGTTCATCATGCTTCGTCATCTTCTTCCTCCTCGTCTGATTCTGCCGCTTCTTTTATCTTATCCTGTAGCACTCCTTCTTTCAGTTCTTGAAGTGTCTCTATCTGATCTAACAGGTTGTCGATAGTCATGTCGGCGTATTCGATTGCGTTTTGGGTTTCGTCGTGTTGTAGTGCGTGGTCTACCGAGTTTTTGAACTCGCTAGGGTTTGTGTCGGTTTCATGCCATAGATTCAATAGTCGGCTTTCTGTCATTCCTTGTTCTACAATTTCCTGTAGTCTTTCTTCGCCTAATATATCCTCTAGGACTCTTTTTTCGTTTTTGTTTAATGTCATTGTAATTGTCGTGCCTCCCTTTTACGGGTTGTATTAGATTTGGAGTATCTCTGTCTCATCTCCTTTTCTTTCTTCTGTTTAGCCTCTTTGACTTCATCTGATGGCTCAAATTCTGGGTTGTCTTCTACTACTTTTCTCCTGGCTCTCTGAATGCTGCTTGACTTCATCGCTTTCGTGTACTCCTCGAATGTGTTTAGGTCAAGGTTCTGAATCTGTGTCTTGATAAACCATTCAAGTTTCTGGAAGTCATCTCTAAGCTCTGGCTTACTTCTAAGTGCGTTGTACACTATTGCTTCGAGTGTGTCCATTTCCTGTTTTACGCCGTTGAAGTTGAAGCTGACAGGTGTTTCTTCCTGTATTTCTTTGTCTGGGTCTTTGTTCAGTTGCTTGTCTTCTAGCCTGTCGATGTACTGTTTCAGGTCTTTCCAGTAGTTGTCGTTGATCTGTGACGGGTCTTTCTCTCCTTCCTGTATCAGTTCCAGTACATGTGCTATCGAAGTCACTGGTATGCTTTCACCAATTTTTCTCCCATGCTGGTTAGCTCTGGTACTGGGTTTTGGTTGATTCCTCTTGCGTCCTGTACTTTTCTCAGTGCCGATTTGAAATCGACATTTGTCTTGATTGCTAGTGCTGTTGCTACTACTGTTACGCTTCTGCTGATTCCCATGGCGCAGTTTACTAGGACTTTCTCATCTGTATTGTCTAATCTGTAGACTACTGCTTCTACTGCTGTCTTGAAGTCGTGGTAGCTTCCTTGTCCATCATTCAGGTAAAGATGTATGTATGTATAGTCGCCTGTGGTATAGGTTGAGTCTGTGTGGCTTGAAAGATTCATTATGAAATCTACTTCTTCTCTTACCTCTGGGTCTTTCAAGTCGTCTACATCTCCTAAGTACAGGTTTTCAATGATTTTGTCCATTTTTTGTTTTACACCTTTTGAATGCTGATTCGGAAGTCTTCTCCTTTTACGTCTCCGCCTTTTTCTGCTAGTCTGTCGATTGCTTGGCTGACTTTTTCTTTGATTTCTTCTGTGCTGTAGTTTGCTGAGTTGTAGTGAAGGTTCTCGTGGTCTGTGTAGAAGTACCGTGCTTGTCCTCTACCTTTTCCTCCGCCTTCTACTACGATTTTTCCTAGTGCGTCTGCCTGTGTCAGAATTATTCTGATCTTGTCGCTTTGGAATCCTGTTTTTTCTTCTAGTTCTTGTCTTGTGACTCCTCTAGGGTTTTCTTGAATGATTTCTACTACATCTTCTAGGTCGTTGTGGTATCCGTAAATTCCGTGTTGGTCTTCCCGTCTCATAATACCTATATTGTCACCCTACTTTTATATACTTTAACTAAAATGGTTAAACGCTAGAGCCGTTTTTCCCTAACGAACAGTTCAGGCTTTTCAAGGACTGACTCAAGAATCGGAGAGTCTTCACCGTCAGCACCTAACCCAATCAATACCAGGTGGACAGCAACCTCATGTTTACAAACACCGTCACGGTAGAACTCGTCCTCGCATTGACACTTCGGCTTACCTGTATCTATGTCAACGCCTACCGTGTATGCGTCAGAATCGCCTATAACTTTAAACTGTGTGATTGCGCTATTAGGGTCATGTAACTTCACATTACCCTCATTAACAAGTTTGGCTGCTTTCCTCCATAACTCAAGATCAAGGCCTAAGAGCGCTTCCTTCTTTTTCACGCACTCCCACCTGCCCACAACACATTTTCGTCATCCTCTTCCTCTCCTTCCTCCTCGTTTTCGTCAAGAGTTTTCTTCATCATCTCTAAAGCCTCTTGCTTGGTCTCTGCCTTATTTTTCTCTTTTTCTTCTTCCTCTTTCTCAGGGCTTGTCTTACCTCCCGAATAATCATCGCTGGTTTCGAGGTCTAGGTCTTGTTCCTTAACCTTTGTCGGGTCGAAAACATACTGCTGGTCGCATTCAGGGCATTGGTAGAAATCATCTACCTTAATCATTCTGTCTATGCTTGTACCGCACTCAGGACACTGACTCATTTTCCATCACCCAATTCTACACATTCTCCTACTGAATGAGTTTTACGGCATCTTCTACATACGAACATTATTCTCTGCCCTCCCGTGCTTCAATTTCTTTCTTCGCTTCCTCTAACTCCTCTAAGTCTTGTTTACTTAGTCTTTCCTCGAAGAAGTGGAAGAATAAAGTGTTTTCATACACATTCGTGAAAAGGTCTGCTATTGTCCTGACACTTCCTGTCTGAATATGTCCGTATTCCTTAACCTCTGCGTAACCTACTGCTTTGTGGAAAGACCTGTCGTGGTATTCTCCTCCGTCCTGTTTTGAGTCATAGTTCCGTGTTGCGTTCTTTGTGTAAAACCATGTTTCGCCGTTACTTTTCGCTTTGAAAAGTATTCTCACACTCTTTTTTGCCATCTATTATTTCACCTCGATTAAATCGTTGTATCCGTGCTTTTGGCTTGTCTTCCTCATCTTATTCAAGTAGTCCATAATCCAGCTTTTCGGTAAATGCTTGTTGCTCGGAGAGTAATCTTCTGGGTCTCCTGTCGGCCTTGAAGCATTCGGAAACTTCTCAAGTATTCCTGCCTTGTGAAGCCTCTGATAATATCTGCGTCCTTCTACACCGAACTTTCTCTTGAACTTATGGTGTGCGTTACCTCCGATCTGCTCGAACCCTTCATTAACTCCGTGGATACTGAACCTGTTGTCTACATCTGTGCTTGTCTGCCCTCGCTTGAAGAATGCGTGGTAAATTAAAGGGCTTAACGGCTTAACACAAGCAATGTAGTAAGGGTCTTTGACTTGGAATCCGATTCTCTCTAATTCGTTGTTAAGCACCCTGTCTTTCTGGTCTCGCTTCTCATTGATTATGTACATCGCTGTCTCCTCCATTAACTGGGATTCTCTCTTATCTAGGTCTGTCGCTTTCTTTAAGTGCTGGTAAATAGGGTTACATTTCCCTATCATGTTCTTGTACTTCCTCAAGGATTCTTCGTAAAGAGTCACTATCTCATGCTCATCTAAAATGTACTTCTGCTTCTTCTCTGTCTGCGCCATTCTAAATCTTCACCTTCTGGATTTCTTCTTCACCTAAGTAAATATCGTCTTCTAGGCTTTCTAAGAGTAGTTCTTCCATAATCGCTGAATCGTACATTAGGCGGTGTAGCTTCGATACTCCTTTTCCTCTGCCTAGACCTTCTAAATTGGTGCTTATCATATCGTCCTTCTCTAAAGTGTTGAGACTTCTGATAAGAGTTCTACGGCTTTTGGCTTCTATATCGAATTTTCTACAAATCTCTGAATACCTGTTGTAGATTTTCTTAGTTGTCGGAGCATCTTTCTCTGCGTGGTTTGTGCTTCCCCTTCTCTGCGCCTGTTCGTAATCTAGTTGGCATTTGGCTACTGCTAGAAGCGATAACTGGTGGTGTAATGGCTTGGAGAACACTTCATCTCTAAGCATTTGCTTCTCTACTTTGTCCTGTGCTTCGTCCATTAAATCCGAATCTAGATGGTCTTCGCTTCTTTTCGCTGTATGGTATAGCAGTTTCTTCGCCTCTGAGGCTGAACCGCTTGTGGTTGCTACTTCTTTTGCTATGTAGACTAATTCCTCTTTTTCGTAGCTTCCTTCTTTGAGAGTTAGTTCTGCGAACTCCTGTAAAATCTCTGTTAGCTGTACTGCGTTGTAATGCGGGAAATGAATCTTATTTCCGATTCTGCGGTCAATATCTCCGTCTAGGCTTTCAAGCATTATCGGATCGTTACTGATTGAGATTAACTGAACATCGAATCCTTGGCTTTTCATATCCCAGAACATCGAGATTATCTGCTGTGCGCCATCTTTGTTGATTTTATCTATTTCGTCTAAAGTGACTAGAAGACGGCATTCGTGCTGTTCGACAAGTTCTTTCAATAGGTCGTATAGGAATGACACTGACCTTCCTGATGCTGGAACTTTCTCGATTGACTTTCCGTTTATTTTAACTGGCAGTCTGTGGCTTAACTGGTCTAATAGTTTCACCAGGAACTTGTGGTAAGTAGTGTATTTTCTGCCGTTGATGTAAATTGCTTCTAGGCTTAATGGGTCTTCTACTTCTTCCTCTACTTCGGCTACTTTCATGTTGACGGTATATGTCTTTCCTGTTCCGCTTCCTCCGTAGATATAGGTTGTTGATACTCCTACATCGCCTTCTTTTATCGGGTTGAATACATCGCTGTCGAGTTCTTCCTGTTCTTCTTTTCGGTCAATTATTTTGCCGATTGTATCGGTTTTTGAGTCGTCTGTGAGTACCTCACGGGCATTCTGTTTTAGAATGCTACTCATCGGTTTGGCATCACCTTGTCGCAGAATTGTCGGTCATCTGTCATTTGTATTATTACAACCCCTCCACACTATTATATATGTTTCGCCATAACGGTGTCAATTCGGTGTCATATAAAACCCCCTTGCGTGGCGAATGTAACACCCGTTTGTCTATTGTAAAGGGTTTTCAGCCATCTAAAACCGTGAAAAACCTATCAGAATAAAGAGAAAAAAGAGAAAAGTTATAGAGACTGTAACCTGTAAGACAGCTTACACATCTCTGGACTTAACAGTTCTTCTGCCGTTTTCCTCGGCTCTCTCAGAAGCTCTGTCTAGAATGTCTTCAACAGCTTCGTCTACCTTTTCATAGACTTCGCCTCCAACATTCAGATCGCCAACTGCTTCACGAACTGCGTTCTTCTTAACTAAGCTCATAGTTATATCACCTGTATAAGCCTTCTCTTTCCTTATTTATAAAGATTCATTCTGGCTGGACTGTTTAACGAACCTAGAACCACTTATCTAAAAAAGATTACCTATAAACAGTATAAACCGCCTTCACCGAAAACAGTTAACTCTAATAAATATAACACTTTAGAAATACTAATACTCAAGTCGTGAAAGGAACTTGACGGGATTCGATTAAAACCCTGCCGAACCACTTTAGATAGTGTTTAACGGTTTTACCCGATTCGGTGGTGTCCCAACCTACTCTCCTAAGCAATCAATATGCTTGGATTTCAGTAGGGATTCTCTCCCCTATAAACAGCACTCCATCTAGATAACGACAATTAGAAGAATCTTTGACTCCGATACTGTTGTCGCCCGTGTGAAGTGCTGAGTTCATACTGAATAATTACCTTCCTCNGTATATAAATTCTGTGCTTAACTAAAATAGTTCACTAAAATCGAATGGCGAGAATCATCTCTCCTAAAACAAAAAACCTTCTCTAAACGCTTCTCACGGTTTAAAACCTGACTTTCTCTACCTTCTTAGGCTTAACTTTAACCGTGTCCTGTTCTTTTGGTCGTTCGCTTATCACTCGATTAAACTCTGCCTCAACGACCTGACACTTGAAGCACATCTTCAATAAAACCATCTATTTTACTCAACTAAAAAGATTACACCTATTCCAAACTAATCTCTAGACTTTAATTTATATTTTAAATAACGCTTTTTTTCAGGAGTAATATTCTCTATATCGCCTGATTCAACCAACTCATCTAATTTATTATAGAAACTCTGTTTATTATTCACTATACCTTTGGCTAGACACTTCTCCTTCAATTTATGGGACGGAAATTCGCCTTTACCATTGCTAATAGTTGTGGCTATTTTAAGCATAGCCCGTCTTTTTTCTACTTCCTCTATCCTAATATCTACATTAAATAATTCTTGACTGCTTTTTTCTTCTAAAATATGTCGATTGATTTCAGGAGTCATCGCTGTAATCAAGTATTTTTCTAAATTCAGTCTTTCTTCTTTGTCGCTAACAGGAATGAAACTTGCTCTATCCCATACTTTGTCTTGGTGGCTTCTAACCCTGTTTTTGACATTATAGCTCTGACCTACATACATCGGTTTTAGAACCTGTTTATCAGTTTCTTTGTATAAAATATAGACTCCTGCTTGGTTTGGTAATTGGGAGCATACCCTTCTTTGCGATTGACTTAGATTACTAAAATCAATTTGAAAGTTCATTATTTGTTCTGTATAGGCTTTATACCTCCACTTTTTTATTTTTTACTTAGCTAGTAAATCTTTGACTTAGAATTATACCCTAATTTCTTCATATCGGCTTATTCAGAAATACTGATTGATACTAATTCCAACAAAAATTAGTAATTAGTAATTAGAAATAGATATAGAAGTAAAAAGAGAAGCACCAAAAGAACGGTGCTTCCCCTGTGTTTTTACTCCTACAAGGTTTTTGAAGGGATTGTATCTCTTATGCCCCGACCAAAAGGCTGAGATTGTATCCCGTAATATAGATTATATCCGTAATATTATTTTAACTTTGAATAGGTAAAAGGAGTGCTATACTCCTTTATACCCTTTAAACCCTTTCTCCGTCATCATCAAGGCTAGACGGGTTAACCCGTAATACTCGATTAGGATTTCCTGTGCTTGGTTGTAACCTATTGGCTTAGGTTTCCATTCGCCTTCCCGTTCCTCCATATACCCGTATTCCTCGAATTTACTTATTTTTGACTTAACAGTTTCCTCCTCAAGTCTTAGAGTTCTCGCAACATCTTCAATACTTTGTTCTTCGTCTGTATTGAAAAATGCTATCACTAAACAATCCTCGTAATCCAGTTCTAGGCTCATTTAATCACCTTCCCTGTGGTTTCTATGTTGGTGGCTTTATCGAATAGCTTGAAGGTTTCCTCCGATATAGCTATCACCTGGCGTTCGTCACTTTCCTCAATTGGCTCTATCGGGATATTCCCTACCCTGTAATTGTCGGATTCTACCTTCATCACATACTGCTCTCCAAACCGTTCAACCGATCTTATATCGGACTTGAACATCTGGATTTCCTTACCGTTCCCTAACTCCACATCTACTTTTAGTGAAGTGATTTCAACCGTGCCGTCAATCCGTTGCTGTAACTTCATTTTATCTCTACCTCATACCTATACTTCTCTGCTGTTCTCTGGATTTCCGTGCTTCCTTTTCACATTTTTCAGAACAGAAAAGGTTGGTTTCCATCTCTCCTATCGGATTAATGTCACCGCACCTCCTACATTTCTGCTCTGTTTCAGGGTGTACATCATCGTAAACTTTCTCGCCTGTGGTTTGTTCTCTCATTTTAATTCCCCTCTTATTGTGCTAAAGGCTGGATTTCCTTGTATCGGTCTTTCTCTGGGTTTTTGTATTTTATTTTCTCCTCTCGGATAAGCTCATCAACCTTGTTATAGAAGGTCTGCTTATTGTTGACTACTCCTGCTGATAAGCATTTGTCCTTCAAGGCTGACTGCTGGACTACATCTCCGTCCGTGCTTAGTTCGTAAACCTTGTCCATAATCTCATCTTTCGGAGTGGTTGTGACAACCTGCCTGTCATCTCCTGTGTATAGCCTATGTCTTAGACTAATCAAGGTTTCAAACTGACTGACTGCCTTGTTAACTGTGTCTTCCGTGATTGTGACTTTCTTACCTTCAAGGTCTTCGTGGACACTTCCTATAATGTAAACTAATCTGACTAATGTCTCAAAATCTCTGCTGATAAGTAATTCCTGCCTGTTCTTACTTTCAAGGGTTTTCTGCTCTGACTTGAAGGCTTCCTTAATCTGTCTTTGAAGGCTTGGCTTATTCCCTTCTGTTTCCTCAAATTCGATTGATTCTATGGTTTGGAGTTTGTCCTTCAAGGCTTCCATCATATTCTTGAGTTCGGACATATTCAGGTCATCTCCTCCTCCAAACAGTTCCATATCATCAATAATTCTCTCCATATCGTCCTGTGTGTTGACTAATGGAATTGTAACATCGAATCGGCTGAGTTCTCCTTCTTTGAACGGGATTTGTTCTCTGATATTCTCTCCCTGTATAAAGAAGTCTTTTTTCGGATTCGCACCTGCCATTATACTGGTCTGTACTTCTGGAACGGTCTTTACTGCGTCTGCCTTACTGACTGAGATACTTCCGTTGTCGAATACCTCTCTCATCAATCCGTCATCTAGGTCTAATTTGTCGTATTCTTCTACCAACATATTACCTCCGATTATCCGATCTATTACACCGTCTTCAATTTCTCCTTTCTTGTTACTATAAGCACCTATGAAACTTGCTTTTGTCATATCGGATACTTGCTCGGATTTCGGGCTTATGTCGTTCACCAAACTTAGAATCTTGGATTTCGCTGTTGAGATTTCTCCTATCAGTAATAGGTGTAAACTGCTTCTAACCCATCTTCCATCTATGTTAAATTTCGGTGCTGGTGCTGATAACATCGAATAGATTATGAGTTTCCATACATCTACTCCTATGTCTACTATGCCATCTAGTTTCTGGGCTACATCGTCTATCTCGTTGTTGTTCAAATCTCTGAAATTTGTGAAATACTGTTCAAAATCTTCCTTTGGCTCTAATCCCTGTGCTATCTGGCTTAGGTTCTTCTCTATCCAATTTTCTTGTTTTGCCATATATTCATCTCGGCTCATATAGGCATTATCGTCAATCAGTTCAGGGTATCGTTCCTTGATAATGTCTTTTACCTTCTCGATACTGTTATCTGCTTCTGAAATATTCTCTGCTATCTTCTTCAAGGCTTTCTCTACTTCCTCACTTTCAAGTTCTTCCTCTGTAAAGTCAAATGAGTTTCTTAGGTTGAAGGCTTCTAACAGTTCTTCTACAAACTCTCTGTATAAATCCATTCGGTTGTATTCGTCTAATTCGCTGTTCTCGTAGAAACAGTCAAATGCGTCACCGTTTTTCGCTGTCTTCAAGGTATCGTAGGTTTCCTTGACTAATGCCTGTATCTGGCTGTCTGGATTCTCTAACTCTCCAAATTCTTGGTCGTCAAGTTCTTCCTCTACCTCTTTCATCAACTGCGATTTCAAATGATTTAACTGCCATTTTGGTATTTCTGGGTTTTCGATTTCATCAAACTTTGTGGGTGTGTGGTCGGAATTTGTCATTTTTAGTGTGTCACCTTGTAGGTCGTAGTGTATATGTGAATGGTATAGAAGGGCTATCAACCGCTTCTATACTGTCTGTGCCTGTTCATAATCGCTTTTGCTTCCCATCACGGGGTGGTGGGGCATACCGTGACTTTTCAGTTCTGCGATTAACTCTTGTTGGCGTTCTCCAATTTCAATCAGTCGTTCCTTGTCGTATTCGATTTCTGCCTCTAACATCGCTGTCCGTTCCTCTTTGATTTCAACAATTTCCTTTAATTTGTCTATCAATCGGTGCTTGGCAATACCCTCCAACGGCTTGGATTCTCCGTTGTTAACCTGTTCTCTTAGTTTTTCTACTACTTCACGGGCTTTCGGTATTACTGCTATCATCTCTCTATCTCTCTCCCTACATTTTTCGCACCATACAACCGTTCCTCCTTCAAATTCCTGTTTCATAGTCACTTCTTTCGGATTTTCTACTTCTCCTTTGTGGTCGCTGTTATCACATTCTAGATTCATTCTGGGATTCCCTCCGAATATTTCTCCATCAGTTCTACTGCTCTTAGGTCTGCTTCTTCCTCTGATTCTTCTTTGTCTGATTCGATCAGTTCACGGTTCACTACATCTCCTTCATCAGTTTCTTCTACTTTTTCAACCAATACCGTGTGTGGCTCTCCTTTATCGGTGTATTGGGTTAATTCAAGGTGGTTGGTCGGGTTCGCATACCATTTCGTGTAATTGGTTTCTCCTCTTTCTCCTGGCGTACCTTCCCAATTCTCTGGGAGTCTATTAAGGTCGGGTTCAACCTCATAATCTCTGGATTCCCAACCTGCTAGAGTTTCTCCGTTAATGGCTTTCTGTATTGCTTCTTCTCGGTTTTCTGCCTCTATTCCTGCCATCTCCTTATGGATTACTGTAAACTCTGCCATTACCTAATCACCTCAATTTCTACAATTCCCACTTGTAGGGCTATCTCTTTGATTTTCTCGATTATCTC
>SL_4KL_010_BRINEDRAFT_10001646_pt1 | contig 12420 bp, 25 predicted proteins | sample SodLak_010_BRINE_2_FD_10664 | JGI IMG/M metagenome (IMG submission 10664) | reverse complement strand
AATATATTGTTGATACTAAATATAAAATGACTGTTGGTTATTCAGGCAGAAATATTAATTTATATTTTTAACATTAAGAATATAATGTGTATCATACTTATTATGGGTTTCAAATGATACAATATTGTTATTTAAACTTACAATTTTTTTACATAATAATTCAATTCCTTCTTTGAAATCATAAATTTCTCCCTTATAATTAACTTTGGATTCTTGGTCAAATCCAATTATGTTTGGTGAAATACAAATGCACATATTATTATATCTCGGATATGTTGTATATATTTGTGTTAATAAATCTAAATAACTTGGTTCTACAATATATACATCTAATTGATTTATGTAACTATCTATAAGGTCTTTAGATTCTATTAATCGTTCTTTTTCTTCATATGTATGTTTGTTCCATTTAAGGGCTTCTGAAACATCATCATATTCTTTTTCATCGTAACTTAATGTATCTTTTGCTTGATTATAATTTTCTTTTTTAGTCATATTTATAATTTATTTTATATCATTTTTTCTTATAACTCCATTTATTGCTCCTGATATAGTCATTATCATTTTTGATATAGCTTTATTCCATGACAACGGTGGATATTTTGTAGAAAATGGGTATTTACCTTTTTTATAAACATTTGATGATGACTTTTCAGATATCTTATACTGTATAGATTCAAAATCATCACCCCAATTACCGTTTATTGGTGTTAATTCAACTTCAATAGAAATAGATTGACTTTGAAATATTAATTTTTTATCTATTGATTCTTTATATTTAAGTGGCCCAAATGAATATGTATTATTAATTTGGTTTTCTAACTTATCTATTATTTCTGATTTTGTTGGAGGATTTCCAAGGTTTGGTGTGCGCATATTAAACTAAACTATATAAACGGTTAAAAAAGTTATGTTTCTAATTAAACGTCAAATTTACATGGTATTATTAGCTTCTTTCATACCATTTATAGCCATATTCATTGCTCTTGTTGTTTCTTTTGTTAGATTAGAATAATCTTCATTAAATTGTTTACTAACTTCCAAAATATATTCTCCTAATTCAATAGCAAAATACGGACCCTTTGTTGGTTCACTTCTCATTACTTGTTTATAATGAGGACTACTTTTAGCATATGGTCTCATTTCATTTAACATATTTTTTAATTTTTTATCATACATTAAATCCTCTATTGTTTTAACGTTTTTCATATAGTCTAGAAAATTGTATTTATCAGCTAACTTAAGTAATTCTTCTGCACTTTTATCTAGTTCTTGAACCATATTCTATTTTTATTATTAATACCCTAAATTATTTTCGTATTTATTTAAATTTATATTGATTGGAATTAGATAATCTCCATGCATCCATCAAACTCATTCCATTCTTTTTAATTTTATCTTCTGTCCACTGACTCCACATACCAGCATCTTTTTGTAATTTCATATGCCATAACACTCTTTGAGTTGTAAACCAATCACTCCGAATTTTATCAGCTTCCTCTTTTGTAAGTGGGTCATTTTCATTTTTAATTCGTTGTGGAATCATATGCCATAATTCAGGAAAAGTATAATCGGTTTGACTTTCCGTAATTGGTTTATCAAAGTATTTTGATTCTCTAACAACTTTTATATCTTCAAACCAATTATTAATATCATATTTTAGACTATTTGGCGTAATAATTGTATGTGCATTTTTAATTTCTTCAAATACATTAGCAAGAACAGAAATAGCAATATGGTCTCCTTGTTTTAATGGTTGTGTTTCACCTTCAAAATAAGTATTTTCTCCTTTTACGATATAATTAACTTTTTCTTTTGTTGTATATGTATCAAAATTAATAAAAAGTATTTCGTCATTATCACATTCTATTGCTAACTGTCCATCTAATGAAATTCTTTTAGTCATGCTTTTCAATTAACATTAGTTATTCTAATATATAGTTGTTTCGATTAGGTTTATAATAAAATATATAGGAGGTGTTTATAAATCATAAGGTATGGAAATATTAAATGCAAAAGTAAGGTGGGGAGATATAGATAGAATTCAACTTTTAGTTGATAGAATTCCAAAAAGAGAAGAACTAATTTTTGAATCAACAAGTGATAATGCTTTTTGGTATGGTGAAAAAGATGGATTTGTAATGTTTTATTCTGGACATCCAGATAAAGAGGGAAGAGGATTTTGTGGACGTTCATTTGAATTAAAAACAAAAAATCAAGGAACCGTTACTTTGGTTGGACCATATGATTCTTCAGCAAGTACAGCCAATAGCCTTGGATTTGGACCTTGTGTTGATGTAGCTATGACAGATAATCGAAATACATATTCAAATGATGGCGTGTTTATTGCTCGTTCTATAACTGTAGAAAAAGCAGAAGAAGCTATCCGTAATTATGCTACGTCAGCTATAGGATTAAAAAAGAGTGGCGATTGGTATAAACCCTATAAGTAATTATTTAACATTTGATGGTTTTGAATTTAAATTGTCTGGTTTTTCAATTATTTCAGGTTTTGAATCTGTACATGAATGAGCATGAATCAGATTAATTCTTATAGTTTCATATTCATCTAAATTACCCATTGTTTTTTTGTTCCATTGTTCTGTTACTTCATACATTGAAATATATTTAAGTTGCTCATTATTTTTCTGATATGTTTCACAATGATAATCTGCAAGATATGAAGCCGCTGAACTATTTGGGTCATCAGAACGGCCTACAGAACTATAATAAAATCTATATCGATATGTTTCAAACTGTTCATGTAAATTATGTTCATACTGTCTTTCGAAAGAAACATTTTCATTTTCATTAAATATATCAATTTTCTCACCTGATTCTGTTTCTGCAGCAAATACATAAAATGTATCTGTATTTCTTCCTGATGTATAGAATCCCCATGAAGGTTGGTCTACATTAAAAATTGATAAATATCCATCAATATATTGATTATTTTCTAATTCAATTCTATCATCAGTATAACTTGAATTATCAACGGTGTTAACTACCATTACAAAACCAGCACTTATTACAATTATAATAGCTGTAATTACAATAATATTTTTCAAAACTTCATCAACCTTGATTATTTTAAATTTTGGGAAAAATTTACTTAATTCAATTAAATAATTTTTATTATTTTGTATTCCAACATAATTTTTTATTTTATATATATCTTTCCAAAACTGTTCAGGTAAAAATAAACATAATCCAGCGATTGCAACAAGACTAAATGCACCAACTCTTGTTGTTAAAGCAATATTCAAATGACCAAACATTAATATAAAAGAAATAATATATCTCAGTCTTTTTGTAAATAATAACATTAATGGTGCAATTAGCATCATAATAAACCAATACACACTACCAAATTGAATCAATAATTCTGGCGATTCACGAACATATGGGCCAAAAAGCCATGTTATTCTATCATAATGCAAAATCGAATGAAATGCCCATCCAGATAACCATTGTTCAGCATTTGTATACTTAATAGACCCATTTACAATATACATTGCTAACATTTGGAATAAAATAAAAAATCCTGCTAAATGCGTTAAAACTGAAGAAGATTTATTTGTTGTATTTTGAATAGCATCAATTGACCATTTATTACCAAGCGGTAAAAACAAAGCCCAAAATAACAATAATCTAAATAACGTATCTGCATAACTTGCTACATAGGGATTTCGCAAATCTACAGATAGTACAAGAATAGTTGATAACAAAAATACGGTTTTCGTTTTATATCCAAATATAAGAATTATAGCTAAAATAATTTGAAGAATAAATATTATACTAACGCCTATAGGGTCTGTAATCACATATAAAAGAGAAATATAATTAAAATCAGATATTATTAATTCTGTTGGAACAGGACCTTCATCAGTATAAAAATAAGTTAAATTCCTGAATCGAAGAATAACATCAATAATAATCAAAATACCTACTAAAATACGAAATAATGCTAAAGACCTATCATCAATTTTAATTCTAGGGTAAATAAATTTTTTATATAAACCTGTTAAATTCATGTGTTTAATAATATTATTTATTTATAACATAATAAAAGTTTGTACTAATTTACAAGTCTGTTATATTGTACTTATCTAATAATTTATAATTAGAACCATCAAACTCACAATAAACAATATCACCATTTTCAATATGTTCTTCAGACCAAACTTCATTCAAAGGTTTATTTTTTACTAATGATAATATACAAATTAATGGCGTAAAATGACATGAAAAAATAATTGTATCATCCAGTGAATGAGAATTAACAATTGTAGATATATATTTCGTAACTCTTTTTTCAACATCTATTATACTTTCACCATTTGGAAATTTACGCTTAAATGCTTCTTTTTTATTTAACAAATACTTAGGATTAGATTCAAGAAAATCATCTAAAGAACCTACTGCAGAACCGAAATCTTGTTCTCTTAAGTTTTTATTTGTTATTATATTTTTATCAGGAAAAGCTATTTGTGCTGTTTTTAAACATCTAATCAAATCTGATGAATATATTGCTGTAATATTATCTAATGAATGCTTCTTTTTTATTTTTTGTAATTTTTTTGCTTGTTTTATCCCATTATCTGTTAAATCAAAATCTGTGTGACCCTGAATAATATCTTTTTCATCACCAAAAGATTCAGCATGAGTGAAAAATACAATTTCCATATCTAATACTACTAAGTATAACGTTAATTATCTTTTTACATTATAAGTAAAATATATAACATTATATCCAAAAATATAAATATGCCACATATATTTGATGATACAGCAAATAAAGCATTTCATATGATTGCAATTAGAAAATCAACAAATGAATATCCAAAACAAAATGAATTAAATGAACTAGATTCAATAATTTCTAACTTATATGGGTTTGCATTTCGAACTGGTGGTGGACTAGAAAAAAGTAGTAACCAATATGCTGTTGGATACTTATTACCAAAAGGGGTAACAATTAATTTAAATCAACAAAAAATAATTAAAGAAATTGAAAATTGCTCTTACTTTAATAATCAAACACCATTTGTAACATTAACACCCGTAACTATTTCAAAAAAAGAACTTAAACGAGCAGAATTAATTGGAACACCACCAAAAGAAGCCTTATCTGGATTACAATCATTTGCCGAAGATTTTAATGACCAAATATAATTATTTTTAAAATTTAAATATTTTAAATGAATAAATGATATAATAAATAATAAATTAAAATAATTATTTATAAAATATTAACTAATAAAAATTAATTATATAAACAATAAATTTTATATATAATAACAAGCTATATTATAATATAATGTATTATGGAAATATTGACTCATTTTGTTGCTTCGAAAGTTCATGCATATTCGAATGCGTAGAATGTGGAAAAAAATATACAGAAAAAATTAATAAATGTACAAATTGTAACCAGAAATATCTTAGAAATTTAAGTGTTCCAAGAAATTAAATTATAATGTTGATAAAACGTAGAATATTAATGGTTTTTTAATATGAAGAGGAGGATTATCTGAAAACAAAATCATTGTATCTGGTGCAGAACTTAATGTTTCCATATCTATTAATTGCCGTTCTAAATATTCATATACATCACCTCTTGTTTCTAAAATATCTTGTTTTGTTTCAGGGGGAACTTGTATTCTGTAATACACTTGATATTCATCTTTATTATCTTCTGCATCAAAACCTACGGTAGCTCTACCTTCTACTTCGGTCGGTTCAACATGCGTAACAGAAATATTATCAAAACTATGCGTTAGAAAATTTTCAATTTTTTTACCTTGTTCTTCAATATACTTTTTATCCATATAATAAAAATATTTTAAACACACTATATATTTATGTAATATAAAGTATTCAATTATAAGTTTAATAATATTAAAATATATAACATATCCTTATAAATTGCTATATATGGCTACGATTTATTATTTAAATTGGGATTCAAAAAATAATGATGAAGAAAAAGAACTTTTTCATGATATGCATAAAAACAAAAATAATAAAATAACACACATGGACAAAAATTGGTATCGTAAAATAGGAGAATTAAATATTAATGAACCTGAAAAAATATGGAAAGTTTGTCAAAGAGATTATCCTGTATCTGATTCTAAACTTCAAGATAAAAGAAATAAATTTTATACATTTAAAGAAAGAAGTATGTCTGTTGGTGATATTATAAAAATTAATAATAAAAAATATATTGTCGTACCAATTGGATTCGAAGAAATAAAATGGAACTAAGTTCGTTACTTATAAATACATATAAAACTTGTTTTATTATATGTTATCAAAAAAAGAAATACAAAAAGAAATTAATCGAATTGAAAATAATAATTATAAGAATATAAAAGATGTTGAGCATAATACTAATTTTGAGAATGAATCATATCTAAAAGGTTTAAAATATGCACTTGGACAAAACGTTGAAAAACAAAAATTCCCTGATAAAGAAACAATTGAAAAAATTGTTCATAGAATTAAAAACCAATTTGATTTTGAAAAAATAGAAATTGAACGTGGTGGAATTCCTCCAACATATATTAATGTTTCAATTTATGTATATAAAAATATTGATTCTGTTGATGAATATCAAAAAATTGAATCTAAATTGCGAAAAATCGCAAGAGAAGAAGAATCTAATAATGAAAGAATATATGTAGGTTTAAGAAGAACAAAATAATAATGGGAACATACACATTAATACTAGAAAATCATAATGAATTTAAAAAAGAAATTGGTTCTATAGGAAAAGTATCATTTCCTATAGGATATTATACATATACAGGTAGCGTGCCAAATGATAATTTTAAACGAATTGAAAGACATGAAAATGTTTGTAAAGGAATAAATGATACAGAACACTGGCATATTGATTATATATTACATTCAAATACAATTGATATAATAGATACTTTTAAAATAAATAAAGATAAAGAATGTATAATTAATAATAGCATAAAAGCTACGGAATTTAATAAAATTGGAGCGTCTGATTGTTCAGAATGCACAAGTCATTTGAAATACTCTGAGAATATAGATGAATTAAAATTAAATTTAAAAAATATATACAAATAATATTAATCAATTGTATTTAAAAGTCCAATGGCTCCAAACATAACAATAAGTAATAATATTAATGAACCAATTAATAAGTTTGCACCAAGCAACAATACTAATGATATAAAAATTAATACGTGATATTTTGTAGGTTTATTATTTCTCATGTATTAGTATATTTATGTGTTATACTTAAATATTATCAATTTTTATTTACGCTTATATAATATTATATTCATACTCTAATTCTTCTGCACTATTAACAATTTCATCAAAAATATTTTGATATTCTTTTACGGTATTCATCTCCATACAATCATATTCACTATATGAAAAATACCAACCTATTTGTTCGTAAATACCCATATCTCTACTTCCATGCCAACCACTATTTAAATTTTTTTCATTAATAAATACATTAAATCCATCCCAATCTTCAAGATACATAAAAGATTCTTCACAAATAGGCAAACTTGAAACATCAGAAATATCTTCTCTTACAGAACGTTCTACAGGAAGACCAGAAACTTTTGTTTCGCTTGAAATATTATTCAATAATTTTTCAAGACGTTCTTGAGCATTTTGTTCTGTAGCTTTAAGTTCTAAAACTAATTGTGGTGTTCCGGCTATCATATAATAAAATACATTTGCAAATATTTAAACATTCTTATTTGTTTCTAAAATAAAAAGTATTAAATATAACAAAACATTAATTAAAATATGAGCAAAATTTATACCTCTATTGAAGACCCCTATACCGTTGAAGAATCATTTAAAGAGGCAAGAAGAATGTTAACAGAATCAAATCATGTTAGTACGAGAGTGTTTTGGGATGACCCGATTAATAAACAAGGTGAAATACCTATTATTACTAATAGAGCCGAAAATATTATTTCATTATGGTATCATAATGGATATTTTGAAGATAATTAAATATTATAAATATTTAATAAATCTGTATATTTAATTTAATTTTTTAACTTTTCCATTTAGTCCTTGTCTAACAGTTCGATTTCCATGTGGATTATTCCCTGTTACAGTTCCACCTTCAACAACATGTAATTTTAAATCTTGTTCTCTTGAAGCACCTAAATTAACATTTATATACACTCCACCACCTAAAGCGTCAATAAGTTTTGTTACTTCACCTGTTTTTGTAACTACTTTTCCCGGTTCTTCATTTTCGTAACCTTTATGTTTATTATATTTTATTCTAACTTTATCTCCAACTTTTAATTTATCAAAACATTCTTTTGCTGATAACCAACTCATAATAGATACTATTTATTAGCATGTTATATATTTTATTATAAAAATTTAAATTTAATTAAATTTATATATAATCATTACAAATATACATGTAATGAAAGAATATAGCCCAATAAGTGATTTTGAAAGATTAAAAATTCAAGGTGATTTATTTGTTGAAAAAGATAAAAAGAAAATTGAAAAAATAGTTTCATATTTAGAAAACAATAATATTCAAAAACCATTTACTGTATTAGATGCTGGTTGCGGGTTTGGATATGTAACTAAAAAATTATTTGGTAATGATAATAGATTTGTTGTAATAGGTATTGATAAATCAAAAAAAGCAATTGAAAAAGCAAGAGAATTATATTCTGCAAATAACATTTCTTATGCAGATATGAATGTAAATAACGTTACACAAAAATATAATAGAAATTTTGATATTGTGTATTCATCATTTATGTTACATCATTTACCTAATGCAGATAAAATTATATCTAAATTATGGTCTACAATTAAAAATAAGGGGGTATTTTTCATTCGAACAGTCCAAGATGATTTAAAATGCACATATCCTAAAAATGAATATTTAAATTTTTTAGTTGAATCATCAAATATACAATTTAATATTGATAGATATCAAGGTAAAAAACTTAAATCTTACTTTAATAAATTACATCCAAAACCATCAAAAATAAAATTAAATTTTTATGAATATAATACAGCAACGATGACACTTCAAGAACAGAAAAATTATTTTGAAATATTTTACTCATATAGATTAAATCCATTTAAACGAAAATATGAATCTTCAAAATCCACAAAGAATGATGAATATCGTTATAAGGGAATGAAAAGAATTTTAGAATTATGTAGAAAAGAATTTTATACAAATAAAAATATTGTTGATGTATTATTCATTCCGGTTTTTACGGCTTATAAATGAGTAAATATATAGGTATATAATATATAAATTTTTATATGAATTATAAAACAGAAGAAGAATTATTAAATGAATTACGAATACTTTCTGAAAAATATAGTAGTAATGAAAAAGTTCAAAAAGAAGTTCAAAAAGGCTTACAATATAGATATAAATTTCAAGGTTCTGAACTAAGAGATATATTACGATATCAATTATATAAAGCAAATAAATGTATAAAATTTCAATCTCAACTAAATAAACCTATATACGAAGGTCCTGTTTTAATAGATAATACTGTTAAAAAAGAAAAATGTACTGGATATACAATTATTAATGTTACACTATTTGAAGGAAATGAAATTGAAGCTAATCTCATTGATGCTAACACAATTAATGCCAAACGTATAAACGCAGATGTAATTAATGCAACAAATGTGCAAGCAGATACAATTAATGCAGATATTAAAAATATAACTTCTTCTAAATCAAAACATTTATAATATAAAAATATGTAGTTTAAATATGTCAGATAAAATAAATAATGTAGAAAATATAAATGGAAATAAATTATAATTTTTGTTTATAAAATAGAATAATTTTCTTCTAAATGATATTGTAATCCAAGTAATCCATTCCAAATTCTAACCACCGTAGCAGCTTGTTGGCTTAAATTAAATGGATTTGTATTTGGTTCAATTAATCCTCTTTTTAGTAATAATTAATTCTTTTACCATTTGCCATTCTTCATCTGACTTTGGTTGTGATGTATTATCTAATGAATTAATTAAATCAATCATCATTCTTTGAACTTTTTTTGCTGATTCATCTTCTAAATTAATATTTTTAATACGAAGTTGAACACTTTTCAAGTTAATTGAATTATATTCATTATAATCTAATTGTTGAAGTTTATTTTCAAATTCTCTTTTCACTCAATGAATTTTATCAATATTTGACATATATAAATAAAAACTATCAATCATTATAAATATATTGATTATACAAACAAATATTTAAATACTAATCCCAATAATAAAAATATATGGAAATAGAACTCTCAAAAAAACAAGAAAATAGCATTGGTATTTCAGATTACGTGGAACTTGCTAAAATTGTACAAAAATATTATACAAGTTGTGGTCGGCAGAGTGCTTCGAAACTTGACTCCGATATGCTTCATTATTAATAACAAAAGTATTAACCTCTTAATATAAAATAATAAATGGATTTATTATGTCAGATGACCCTCATGAATATATGAATTTTGAATTAGAAAATAATAGAGTCGGTGATGAACATAGAATGCCTTCAGATGCTCCTGAAGTTCTCGTTACACTAGCTAATCATGACAGAATTATGTCTGTAGAAGAAGTCTTCGGTGAAGCATATATGGCAAAGCATAAAGGATTAAAAGGTGCAAAATATAAAATTAGAGGTGATAGAGATACAATTAAAAATTTTTGTGTACAACATCGTGACCGGTTAAAAATATTAAAAGAAGAAGATATCGGCGTATTTTTACTTGTAAAAATGTAAATTTATTAATTTGGATATTCTTTTTCTAAATAACCACGTTTTTTTAATTCATCAATAACTTCTATTGGAATATTTTCTTCATCACCATTATAATGAGGCATTTTATATTTATAAGTACGTTCTGAATTACCTCCTGCTCTATACCCTGAATCATATTCAACTACAAAATCTGCACGTTTAAATCTAACACCATCATTTAAAATTTCAAATTTAAAACTCAACTCTTCATTATACAAAACCGTTATATCTGTATTACTTTCATATAGTACTTTTACGCTCATATTTAAATAAAAACAAACATATGTTATATATCTTATTGACAATATTTAATTCGATTCAACTAATTATTTAACCCTTTAGAATAATAATACATGTTAATTAGTTTATATAAAGAGAAAGGAATAAGTCCCGTAATAGGAGTAATACTGTTAGTTGCTGTAACCGTAGCACTTGTCGCACTTGCAACGGTAATCGTGTTCGATATTGGGAGTGATGTAAATGAAAAAAGTTCGTCTTCAGTTCAAACATCTATCGGAAGTAACGGCGTACAAGTACTTCGAAACGATAATGTCGAACAATTTGAATTAATTTGACCAAATGGTAAAACAGATACACTTGATGGAGATGTGGGCAGTTCATTAAATATGGGTGATGGTGCGGGCCAATACTTAGTCAAAGAAATTTTGGATGATAATAGTGAATAAATTGTTAATACGATTACTTTTGATGAAGGTTCTTCTGCTTCTGAAGTGAGAACTGAAACGGAGGAAAATTCAGGAACGGTAAGTGTTAATCCTGAAATAGAAGGAGCTATCGTTCAAAGTATTGAAGATGGATTTATTATAGATGAAACCACAATCGATGAAAATAGTGAATATACTATCGAGTACAGTGAAGATAGTGAGATACCATAGCTCTATCACATTTTCATGACATGCTCCATCAATTGCCGATACACTCTTTTTATATTCTAAATTCTCCCTAATATTCTTCACATTATTGTAAATGTCTTGGATTTTTCTATCAATAGAATTATTAATTCCAAATTTCGTATTATTATTCATATTTTAAATATATATTATTTAAATATAAATGAGTCGGTTTATAATAATTAAACTAACGTAAATTACCTTACGCTACAAATTTCAATTATCGAACTTGTACATAACTTTGAAAATATTGTGAATAAATATTAAACCAAACTTATATATGATGATAATAAAATATATTATATATGGTTAAAAATACTAAAATTACATACAATGATTTTCGTGCTCCCGTAGTAAAATCAAAAAGAGCAAGTTCCATGACAGATGAACTTGTGGGTAATATAAATGCACCAGCAACAGGCCCCGTTGAATTTAGTCCTGAGGAATTAAGACAATTAGCTACGCAAATTCAAAAATCAGAAAATAAACCAATAGTAAAATTATTATTTGAAAATGGGGATGGGAATCCTGAAGAATTCGCTAAAGGTTTACATGAAGCTGCAAATTTAATAGAGGAGAATAATTAAATTTTTAATTTATTGTGAAATTAAATTATTTTTAATTTATTATCAATATAATACTAATTTATTTTACAAAAATGAAATTATAATATTTAAGTAAATTAGTTTTAAC
>SL_4KL_010_BRINEDRAFT_10001643_pt1 | contig 12428 bp, 10 predicted proteins | sample SodLak_010_BRINE_2_FD_10664 | JGI IMG/M metagenome (IMG submission 10664) | reverse complement strand
GACGTTCTGCTCGTGTTCCGACTGCGCCTCGAGCGGCGACAACACAGAACTCCCCACGACAAACACAGCGCCCGCTGACACCAGCACGAATCCAATGAGGAGGGTAATACCGATGATTTCTGCCTGCGCTCGAGACATTGGTCTGTTAGTTGTACATTCAAACCAACGGTATATGTACATGACGGCTGTTTTCGGGAACCGAACCGGGATAATTAGGCGTATTTGACCGTCAACGTAGCCAAATCAATTGACGGCACCACGGAGTACCGCACGAACCGGCACTCCCGCGAAGATAAACACTTGTATACCGCAGGTGACCTAGCCCAAGCAGATGACGCGTACAGCGGAAAAAATAGACGCCCTCGTCCGAGAGGATGGCGACTTCGAGGACGCCCTCGAGACGATTCGCCAACAGGCCGACGAGAACGGCGGCGAAATCGAGTGGGGCGACGTTCGTGACGACCTCACGAGTGGCCAATGGGGTCGACTGATCGAGAAGGGGGTGTTAGTGGACGGCGACACTGGGTTCGCAATCGCTGACCGGGACGCCTACGACGACGCCCTCGATAGTGACGAAGAACGTGCCGGCGACGACCTCCCCGAAATCGACACCGAGGCCTCGAAATGGTCTCGGTGGGACAAGATGGCCGGGCTGGCTTCGGTGCTGTTTATGGTCGGCTACTGGTTCGATTCGGTCCGAAACACGGTCGGTGGCGTGATCAATATCTTCCTCGGGCCGCTCGAGGCCGCAATGCCGTTTTACACCGTGATTCTCGCTATCGCGATGATCACGGGTCTGTACTCGACGTTGCTCCAGGCGAATCTGATGAACATGGAGCGGATGGGGAAGTACCAGGCGCGCATGAAGGCGATGCAAGACAAGCGCTCTGACGTCCAGGAGCGAAAGAAAGCGGCCGAGGAGCGTGGCGCGAGCGAAGCCGAACTCGAGAAGTACGAGAACGAACTCGAGCGCGTCCAGGAAGAACAGATGGAAGCGATGACGGACAACCTCGGGATGTTCAAAGAGCAGTTCCGACCGATGGTGTGGATCATGCTCTTTACCATCCCGCTGTTCCTCTGGATGTACTGGAAAATCCACAGTGTGGGTCCACAGACTGTCGACGAAACGATCGTTATGCCGATGGTTGGTGAAATCGATTGGAGTGATGGTGTCCTGGGTCCAATCCGAGCCTGGATTGTGTGGTACTTCCTCTGTTCGATGGGGTTCATCCAGCTGCTCCGGAAGGCCCTGAACATCGATATGTCGCCGTCGACGAGCTAACCACCCGCCCAGGCGATTCAAAACGCCTTTAGATTGGCCCACCGCAGTGGGAGTATGTTACTCACCGTTTCCGGCCCTCCTGGGGGCGGAAAGACGACCAACGCGGAGTTACTGGCTGCAGCATTCGATCTCGAGCACGTCAGCGGTGGCGATATCTTCCGTCAGCTCGCCGACGAACGAGGCTATACCCCACTCGAGTTCAACAAACTCGCCGAGGAGAACGAATCGATCGACAGGGACCTGGACCGACGGCTTCGGGAAATCGCACTCGAGCGAGACGACCTCGTGCTCGAGTCACGACTGGCAGGCTGGCTCGCAGGTGAGGCGGCCGATCTGAAGTTCTGGCTCGATGCGCCACTGGCCGTGCGTGGCGAACGGATCGCTGACCGAGAAGACAAAGACCCAGCCCGAGCCATGGAAGAGACCCGCGCACGTGAGGCGAGTGAAGTCCATCGTTACCGGGAGTACTATGGAATCGAGTTCGACGATCTGTCACTCTATGATCTCTCGGTGAATACGGCCCGGTGGGGCCCGGATGCGGTTTCCGATATGCTCGTCACGGCTGTCAAAACCTACGACACCGAATTTGACGAAGGGAAAACGCCGGTCGAGATCGAGTACGACTTCGAATGATTCGTCGTGGCCCACCCGAGGAACGCACCCCTACAGAGCGCCTCCGGTTCGGTGTGGTCAATCTGGACAAGCCACCCGGTCCGTCGGCACATCAGGTCAGCGGGTGGCTTCGGGACGCCGTCGGTGATGCGCTCGAGCAGGCCGACGAAAAACCGATCGATCGTGCCGCACACGCAGGGACGTTAGATCCAAAGGTAACGGGCTGTCTCCCGGTCATGCTTGGACACGCGACACGGCTTGCACCCGCGTTTCTCGAGGGACGAAAGGAGTACGTGACCGTTCTCGAGTGTCACGCACCTGTGCCGACGGATATCGAGTCGGTTCTCGAGACGTTTGAAGGAAAAATCTATCAGAAACCGCCCCGGAAAAGCGCCGTCTCCCGGCGGTTGCGCGTCCGGGAAGTGTACGATCTCACCTTGCTCGAGCACACTGACCGCCAGGCACTTATTCGAATCGAGTGTGAGAGTGGCACCTACATCCGGAAGTTGTGTCACGACGTCGGCCTGGCACTGGGCACGGGGGCACACATGGGCGACCTCCGGCGGACGGGAACGACGCCGTTCGACGATTCGACCCTGCACACGGCACACGATCTTCTTGACGCGCTGGCCTTCTGGCTCGAGGACGACGATACGACTGCACTCGAGTCAGTCGTCGAACCGGCTGAACGGATGCTCGAGCATCTCCCGTCGGTGACGATTGCCCCGAGTGCGGCCGAGTCAGTGGCAACAGGAGCGCCGGTCTATGCGCCCGGAGTGCTCGAAGTGGATGCTGCGGCAACTGCCGGGAACGAACACGACAACCCACCGCTAGTCACGTGCTACACGCCGGATGAGGCAGCCGTTTGCTTGGGCCGGGTCGTTGGAGACCCTGACGCGGATAGTGGTGTGGTTGTCGACCTCGAGCGCGTCCTGGTCTAACCGCAGGTGGCTCAGGCTTCGGTGTCGACGTCCTCCCCCGACACACCGACGGCTTTGGAGACATCGACGTCGTCTGGCTCTTCTTGCCCACCGACGATCATCTCCCCGTCTGGGCCCTCGACGTACACGTCGTCGGCGAATCCCCCCTCAGCGTGTGGATGTTCAGGGTCATCCAGGCGTTCGGGCGTCGACCGTGCCGACGGGATTCCACCCTGGGGCTCGAACTCGCCGAGCGGATCAGCGATGGTGATGTCCCAGGTCTCGAAAAAGTCCTGGTAGCGTTCGTAATGTGTCTCGAGTTCATCGGCTGGGAACTCCATCATCTCCGTCCAGCCGTGGTTGTAAAAGTCGAAATTGGCCTGGATGTGGGTGATTTCACGAGCTTCGGCTTCGGAGTAGCCAGCACGCAAGGCCTCGAGATAGGTGTCCATCGTTGCCTCGAAGAGGCCATCGAGGTGTGCTTTCCGTTCGTCTGCATACGCTGGATCGGCCTTCTTCGTGAAAACCTTGGTGTGAAGACGGACCAGACCTGAAACGGCGACGGATCTGATGACTGGTGTCTCAAGCGCCTTCCGAGAGGCGAAGTGTCGAGCGTTCTGTCGGAGCTTCATGAAAGGCTCTATGGAGGGCAGCCTAATGAGCGATTTGGAGTTGACATGGCCTATCGCAGACCGTTGGTGACTGTGAAGCGAAAACATACGAACCCGGAGTGTAAGGCTGACGTGGCGTGATCGGTATGTATGCACAGTGCACACGGAGTAGACGATATAGCAACCGACTTTAACCCCCGTTGCAAATGTTCCGGACATGACTGAGTACGTCATCATCGGCGACGGTATCTCCGGCAGTTCCGCTGCGGAGACACTCCGGGAGGAGGACCCGGAGTCATCGATTACCGTGATCACCGATGAGGGTGAGCCACTGTATAATCGGATCCTGATCAAAGAACACGCGAAAGGGAAACTTCCGGAAGCCCCCATCTCGATTCACGACGAGGACTGGTACGACGAGCGCGACATCGACCTCTCGCTCAATACCCACGTCACGACGATCGACACCGACGAGCAAATCGTCCGCACCCACAGCAAAGACGACATCCCGTACGACAAACTCCTGATCGCGACGGGCGGGACGCCAACACAGCTCCCGGTCGAGAACAGTGATGCAGACGGCATCCATCACTTCTGGACGTTCCAGGACGCTCGCGCGATCCGTGAAAGTGCCGAAGCCGCCGATGATGCTGTTATCGTGGGCGCAGGGTTATTGGGTATCGACTTTGCCGCCGTCTGTGGGTCACAAGACGTGAATGGCAAGTACCTCATGCGCGGTGACCGATGGTGGCGCTACGCGCTTTCGGCCGACGGTGCGGAGATCATGCACAACGGTATGCGCGACGTTGGTGTCGAGCCAGTGTTCGACAGCGGCGTGAGCGAATTCGAAGTCGACGACGACGGCCACGTTGAAGCGGCCATCGATGCGAATGGTGACCGGTATCCGTGTGATTTCGCGGGAGTTGCTATCGGACTCACGTTTAATACAGAGTTCCTCCGTGAGACCGACATCGAACAGGATAACGGAATTGTTGTCGACGAGTATATGCAGACGAACGTCGACAATGTCTACGCTGCCGGTGACCTGACTCAATTCCACGACGTACTTCTCGGCCAGCAGGCACAGAACGGGTCCTGGGGCTCCGCAAAAGAACAGGGGCGGATTGCCGGTGTGAATATGGCTGCTGACGGCGAACAAGAAGGGTTCCAGTGGGTCTCCTCGTACTCGATCACGCACTTTGACTTCCCCTTCCTCTCGTTTGGTCACCCAACGCTCGGTGACGAACACGCCGAGCGGCGCTACTCTGACACCGAGTGGCGACGTATCGCGTTCAAAGATGGCAAGGTCGTCGGTGGTGTACTGATCGGTGATCTCTCGGCACAAAGTAAGCTCAAACAACTCATGCGCGAACAGCGGGTCGTTGCCGACCAGGCGGAGGTCCTCCTCGAGAAACAGGTCGACCTGGATAATCTCGCGCCTGCTCAGGGACAGTAGGTCTTCTTCGACACGCCTAATTTTTCATCACATTCGGAATCGCTTCGTTCCTATCGGTGTTATCGGTCAGCCCAGGCTTTTCTGTACACTCCGACCCAAGAGCGTGCTGACGTACACTGGGTGAGCAGGCCCCGCGAACATTGTTTCGAGTGACACTGCCGGGAGCAAAGTGTTTATATGATTGGTGGTCATTGCTAACCATGAGCATGGCAACCAGTGAAAAACAGCCACGACACCACGTGACGACGGTGGAACCAGCGGCGACGAACGAAGCGTGGGGTCGCGTCCGCCACGTTGATGAACTCAGCGAGCAGGCCCTGGAACGGTTCCTTTCGCTCCTCGAGGGCGGGACCACGGTCGATACCGACGCCGACGGTGAACTCGCTCCCGGCGATGTGATCGTGTTCACGGAGTACTACCGGATCACCGCATCGTAGCATTCCGCTCGGTTGCCATAGTCACGACCGGACCGCATTGCACGGCTCGTGGTGAGCCGTATCCGCGCTCAGTGTGTGCACCCTAAGTTATTCCTGTCGATTGAATCCAGACCAGTTGCTCTGCTTGCGTGAAACAGATGTGGATTTGAGAGGATAAACCACGCCATGTTTGGACGCACCACTGGTTGGTGAGCGTCGCCGTTGTCACTCGAGCGCACTTGCCCGTTCAAATCACGTATCGAAGCCGTTTTCCCCCATCCAGGCCAGGTTTCGGATATGAACGGTGGTAGTGACATGACCCTCGCGTTTGAACTCGAGGCGCTGCAAGCGGTTGCCTCGCCAGAAGCAGTGTTCGACGATGCTCGTGGCTGGAGCTCGTACGTCGGCGTGGTATCCGAAGAGCCCACCTACGTCGTGACGAACTTCACCCGGAAAAACCGCGTTCGCCAGGACTTTTTCTCCGGCCCGCGTGGGAAAGCCGAAAGCCTCGAGAGCGTCAAACGCCAGTTCGATACCGAACGGCACGTCTTCGTGGCTGTCAGTGACGAAGACGCACAACTGGCCGAGGAACTCGAGTGGGAGTTCCTCCACGTCGAGGACGCAGCGGAAGCCGCCGAGTGGGAACTGCAATCAGCACAATCAGTTGGGGCGGACGAGGACGACACAAACCGCGACGACTGGCCCTGAAATGGCATCGCTATCGCCGTTGGATGCGGTCAACGACGCGTTCGGACGGTTGAACGACCGACGCGCGGCGACAGCGCTTGGATCCGTGTTCCTGATACAGTTGTGTATGCTGGTTGGCCTCCAGAGTCAACTCGAGGCACAGCGGTCCATGCTCGAAGAAGAGTCACTGCCGTTTGCAGCGACGACCGAGTCACTCCCCGAGGAGTTGCCACTAGCGCTCGACATCCCAGTGGGGGTATCGATGCTGCTGTGGCTCTCAATGCTGGTCGCGTTCGTCGCCGCTTCTGTAGTGGCATTTCGCGTGTTGGTCGATCAGCCCCTCTCAGTGGACGGTCCAACACGGGAGAGTACACCGAGAGATGAGACACCCCAAGCGACTGTCCGGCACGACTCGAGTGACTCCGCTGCGATCGAGCCACCGGCCTGGAACGAGAACCTGCTTCGAACGACCGTACTCGCCGGAGTGACGGCACTTATTGGCGCTGTTCTCGTGGGTCTCGGACTCCTCGCACTGGTCCTCCCCGGCCTGGTCGTCGCCACAGCGCTCGCGTTCACACACCCGTATCTCGTCACGACCTCGAGTGGCATCCTCGAATCGATGAAACGAAGCTACGAACTGGTCCGTGGCACCTGGCTCACGGTATTTGGGCTCATCGTCGTGATCCTCCTGAGTTTCGTGACGATTAGCTCACTGGGGGCATTCGCGTTCGCCGCCCTCGAGTCGCTGCCGGCGGCTGGCGAGTTGGCCAACCTTGCGTTTGGGTCACTCGCCTGGCTGTATGCCCTCGCATTACTCGCCAGTGGATTCGATCAGGTGACCCAAACCCAGGCAGCCGAAGCCGAGAAGTGGGCGGACATCGACCAGGAATTACTCCCCTGACGTACGCCGACAGTCGCCGCCCTTATGGCCATACCGTCCAAAGACTGCCCAATGGCTGAACCCCGCGTACCGGGTGGCGACCGCAGACATCTCGAGTTACCCTGTGGTACGGCGGTCGATCCCCACGATATCGATCTCGGGATGCGTGAGTACAGTTGTGCGTGTGGGGCTCGACACGCCGTCGTCACTGACGTGCATCCTCCCTCGCGGTTCGTCCCCGAATCCCTCGTCGCAACGCTTCGTGAAGCCGTCGAAACAGCCGACGACTTCGATGAGTTCGGTACCCCACACATCCTGGGCATCGTCATGGAGGAGTTTCCCGAGGCAGTCGTCGTCCACGACGCTGCCGAGGACGGTGCCGTCGGCTATACGCTCCTCTGGATGACGGATTTCGAGGCCCGACGACTCCACGTGATCATCGTCGAACTCCTGATCGAGCTCATGGAACACGCCGTGAGTCACGCCGACGATTCTGAAGCCGTCTCGTCGTTCGAAGCACAGATGCTCGAGTTCGACGTCGAGGCGTTCGTCGATGCCTATCGTGCCCAGCGTGATTTCGACAGCGAACACGACGCTCCCGTTTGAGACGTGCCCGCAGCGGCCAGTTACGAGTTCGGCTCGTTTTGCTCGAGTGTCGATCGCTGCTGATCCGTTGGGGACGAAACCCAGTCGTCCTCGACGTCGATGTCGAATCGGGCCCCGCCACACTCACTTTCGGAGATCGTAACCGACCAGCCGTGAGCCTCGACGACCTCGCTCACGATCGCCAACCCAAACCCTGTCCCCTGTGGATGTGTCGTATAGCCCGACTCGAGGACGGACTCACGCTCTTCGGGTGGGATGCCTGGCCCATCATCGGCGACGTAGAATCCCGTCTCGGTTACGCCAACGGTCACCGTGACATCCTCCCCCGCGTGCTCTCTGGCGTTTCGGAACAGGTTTTCGAACAGGACGAGCAATCGGTTTTCGTCGGCGACGATGGGTGGGAGCGAAACAGGAACCTGGAGCGAGAGGCCCGGATCAACGGTTCGACTCGCGTGTTCGACGACTCGCTCGAGTGAGACGCTCTCTGTCTCCGTGAGTTTTTGACCACTTCGTGCCAATATCAGTACGTCATCGATCAGAGTATCCATACGGTCGACTGCCCACTCGATCTCATCGAGATGGGAGGTCACATCGGGTACCGTCTCATCATCGAGCGAGCCCACCCGCTGTTTCAACAACTCGACGTGACCGGCTGCCAGGGTGAGTGGGTTCCGCAGGTCGTGTGAAACCGTGCTCGCGAACTCTTCGAGGCGTTCGTTCTGTCGCTCGAGTTCTTGCCGACGGTCTTCGAGTTCACCCTCACGTTCGGCTCGCTCGAGTGCGGCCTCTACGTTGGCGGCGAGGATGTTTGCTAAGGCAAGTGATTCCTCATCGAAGTCGTTTCGCTCGGTCGAGGCGACGATCATGATGCCGTACTCACCGAGTGGGAGGTGGGCTTCACTTCGGACGGGCGTCTCCGGGTTTTTGCTCCCATCTTGAAATCGGACGTCCCCGTGGGCCATGGGTTGACCGGCTTCGTACGCATCCCACGCCAGCCCCCCACCGCGATCGATGACCGGCGGTGTTCCGAACACCGACTCGGTACGCTCGCTGTACGCAATCGGAACGAGCCCGTCCCGTTCGGGATCAAAGTGGTACACACAGGTGAGTTCGTACTCCAGTATCTCACTGGCGATGGAACACCCGGTGGCAGCGACTTCGTGGGCGTTTGCTGCCCCCATCAGTCGACGGGTGCCCTCGTGAAGCTGTCTGATTCGTCGCTCCCGCTCTTTCTGGTCTTCGATATCCCGTATCACCCCGACGCTCCCCAGGAACTCGCCGTCGTCGACGATCGGCGCGAGGTGATCTTCGACGATATGTTGCTCCCCGTTGAGACTCTCGAACGTAAATTCGATTTTTCCCCACTTGCGGTCGTCATCGTCGAGAATACGGATCAGTTCGCTGGTCGCTTGCTCGACAGCCACAGCCGGCATATACTCCGACGCGTGTGAACCGACTACTGACTCGTGTTCAGCGCCGAGCGCCGCAACCATCGCATCGTTCACGACCTCGATAGTCCCCGCCGAATCGAGGACGTACATCGGATCGCCAACCGTTTCGACCAGGAGCCGGTACTGTTCGAGTTCACGTTCCCGCCGTTTTTCGTCAGTGATATCGGTATAAATCGCGTACTCGTGTACGATCCCCTCGAGTTCGACAGCGAAGCCTCGAAAGAGGAACCGCCTGGGGCCGTCTGCAGTCAGTCGTGTAACCGTCTCGGTAACGACTTCGCCGAGCCCAACGGCGCCATAGATCTCGACTGGGTGCTCTCCTTCTGGTATAATGAGTGCATCAAGTGAACTGCCGATCAAGTCTGATGTATCGTACCCGAAGGTCTCGACGAAGCCCGGGTTGACATCAACGACGGTGTCTGAACCAGCCTCACCGATGAATGCAACGGCATCGGGAACGTTTTCGAAGAGGGCAGCGAACCGATCCCGTTCGCGCCTCACTGCCTGTTCCGAACGTATTCGTGAGATGGTCGCGGCAACGTTGGCGGCGAGGAGTTCGGCGAGTGTGCGATCCCGTTCGGTGAACGAGCCCGGTGTCGTCGATGCTGCCTGCAGCACGCCACTGTCGCCGACGGGGACACTCAGGCCACATCGGATCTGTTCGTCGACTGGCTTTGCGTCGTCCCGTGTCTCGAGTATTTGCTCGAGGGACGATTCTCCCGTTCGAAACGTGTGACCAACGATCCCGTCTTCGATGCTGAACGGTTCTGTAATCTCATCGANAAGGGTNCCATCCAGGGCGCACGGGTGTAAGAGCCCATCCTCCTCGATGTAGAGCGCACTGGCATCGCTCTCGAGGACGTCGACCATGGCTTCGACGGCCAGTTGATAGACGCGTTCGGTATCGTGGCAGGCTTCGAACTGTCTGGCCACCTCGTGCATCGCCTCGATGTGGCGAAAGCGCCCGGTGTCCGTCGTTGTAAGGAGGGCCGAGACCACCTGACGGAGCCGTGCGGGTGCGGGTTTATTGGGATCGGCTTCGTAGAGGGTATCGACTTCTGGAGTAGTAGCGGTCGTTTCACTCGAGAGATAGGCGGTCGCGCCGGCATCGAACGCCCCAGCAGCGAGTGTTTCGGATCCCTCTGGTGCATAGAGAACGATCGGGAGCGACGGATAGGTTCGATGGATGGTTCGGACGAGAGTCAGTACACTCGAATTCGGGAGTGGGGGTGTCACAACGAGACACGACAATGATGACGTTTCGAGCGTGGAGATGGCGTCTACAGCCGTCTCCACGGTCAAAACGGTCTCGACAGTTGAGAATTCTTCCAGGGCCTGAACGGCTGGAGACGGGTCTAGCGACGAGTCGACGTAGAGGAGTGTCGAATCGGCATCCCCCGAGCGGTCCCCAGAACCGGTCATCTAATTATACCTATCTTATTGGCTACCAGTATAAGATATTCGGCCCACAACGGAGCGAGCCTTTGGTTCGAAATTCGAAATTTGATTTCGAGAATCGCACTATTTCGTGGCGTTTATTACGATGTGCACACTTTGGACGACCAACGAATGTCCACGGATACCGATACTGCCACAGACGAGCGCACTATCCTCTTGATCGGCAGCGGCCCAATCCAGATCGGCCAGGCGGCCGAATTCGATTACTCCGGCGCACAGGCGTGCCGGGCTCTGCAAGAAGAAGGCGCCCGTGTGGTCCTCGTCAACTCGAATCCGGCGACGATCATGACCGACCCGGAGATGGCCGATCGGGTCTATCTCGAACCGATTACGACCGACGCTATCGCCGAAATCATCCGCAAGGAACGGCCCGACGGTGTGATCGCTGGCCTTGGTGGACAGACCGGACTCAACGTCACCGCCGAACTCGCGGAAGAAGGCGTGCTCGAAACGTACGACGTCGAGATCATGGGAACCCCACTCGACACCATTTACGCCACCGAAGATCGCGACCTATTCCGCCAACGGATGGAGCACATCGGCCAGCCCGTCCCCCGTTCGACCACTATCTCACTCGATGAAGGCGAATCAGTGACCGAACTCAGCGAGGCCGACCTCGAGGAGCGCGTCGACGAGGCTGTCGAGGCTGTCGGCGGACTGCCCGTGATCGCGCGAACGACCTACACGCTCGGCGGGTCAGGTTCGGGCGTCGTCGAAGATCGCGAAGAATTGCTCCAGCGGGTCCGCAAAGGACTCCGCCTCTCACGGAACAACGAAGTGCTGATCACCGAATCGATCGCTGGCTGGGTCGAACTCGAGTACGAGGTGATGCGCGACGCCGACGATTCGTGTATCATCATCTGCAACATGGAAAATATCGACCCGATGGGGATCCACACAGGCGAGTCAACGGTTGTGACACCCTCACAGGTCATCCCCGACGACGGCCACCAGGAGATGCGGACTGCCGCACTCGACGTGATTCGTGAACTCGGGATCCAGGGTGGCTGTAACATTCAGTTCGCCTGGCGTGACGACGGGACCCCTGGCGGTGAGTATCGTGTCGTGGAGGTAAACCCGCGTGTCTCTCGGTCGTCGGCACTCGCCTCGAAGGCAACCGGGTATCCAATCGCGCGCGTCACGGCGAAGGTCGCCCTTGGAAAACGGCTCCACGAAATCACGAACGAGATCACCGGCGAAACGACGGCCGCGTTCGAGCCAGCAATCGACTACGTCGTCACCAAGGTCCCGCGATGGCCAAAGGACAAGTTCGAGGAAGTCGATTTCGACCTCGGCACGGCGATGAAATCGACAGGAGAGGCGATGGCCATCGGCCGCACCTTCGAGGAATCACTGTTGAAGGCCCTCCGCTCGAGCGAGTACGATCCGAGCGTCGATTGGGCCGACGTCAGCGACGACGAACTCGAGGCCGCCTACCTCGAGGTACCAACTCCTGACCGCCCGTATGCGATCTTCGAGGCGTTCGAACGCGGCTACACCGTCGACGACATCTGTGCCCTGACCGGCATCGAGGAGTGGTACGTCGAACGCTTCGAGAAGGTCGCGTCGGCATCAGTCGCCGCAAGCGAGGGGACGTTCGAGGAGGCCGCTGAACTCGGCTTTACCAACCAGCAAGTCGCCGCCCGCGCCGGCGCGGACGTCGGGGCCGTCGAATCCGTCGCCCCCGACCGGACGTTCAAACAGGTCGATACCTGCGCCGGGGAGTTCGAAGCGTCGACGCCGTACTACTACTCCGCGAGGGACGCCCTCGAGTCGGGCCCCTCACCGATCGCCCACGACGAAGTGCAAGTCGACACGGACGTCGAAAGCGTCGTCGTCGTCGGCGGTGGCCCGATCCGCATCGGCCAGGGGGTCGAATTCGACTACTGTGCCGTCCACGCGGTCCGTGCTCTGCGCGACCTGGGGATCGACGCCCACGTCGTCAACAACAATCCCGAGACCGTCTCGACGGACTACGATACGAGCGACGGACTCTTCTTCGAGCCGATCACCGCCGAAGAAGTCGCCGACGTCGTCAAATCGACCAAC